>Ga0208588_1000488_pt1 | contig 12818 bp, 8 predicted proteins | sample NGESurshal092012_8_FD_184483 | JGI IMG/M metagenome (GOLD analysis project Ga0208588, IMG submission 184483) | Arctic peat soil microbial communities from Barrow, Alaska - NGEE Surface sample 415-3 shallow-092012 (SPAdes) | ecosystem: Environmental > Terrestrial > Soil > Wetlands > Peat ...
TGAACATTGAGCAGTTTGAGAAATTTTTCTTGCCCTACCTGTAGGGTTTCTCGACAACAAACTGCTTTATCCTATGCACGAAGGGACTTTCAGACAATACAAACAAAGACTAAAAACCCGCAACCAGTTGTTGGGCATAGTTCAAGTCACCCAGCTGAAGGGCAAAACTTTTATCCAAGGGGCTAATCAGTAGAAGACAAGAGCTAAGGATGCAAATAAAAAGCTGTCCCTAAAACCGCGTATAAAATCAACAATAACACCCCTTCCATCCAGTTAGATTGACCATCAGAACTGATAGAGTTGGTCGTTAGGACGGCTGCGGCTGCCGCAAACATACCAAAAATATTGAATTCTAAAGAAAGACCGATAGGAAAGAATACGCTCACTAGAACCAAGATGGGAGCCACAAATAAGACTACTTGTAAAGTAGAACCAATTGATACCGACACTGCCAAATCCATCTTATTTTTGAGAGCAGTTGTCACGCAAGTAATGTATTCTACAACTCCCCCAACCAGAGGCAGTAAAATAATGCCTGTAAATAGCTCAGTCCATCCTAATATCTTTACCGTCTCTTCTAGACTTCCAACCAGAATTTCTGAAATGATAACTAAAACAATTGTACAAGTTAGCAAAGTGATTACGGGTTTGTTCAATTTTGGAAAAACATTAGGATGAGAAGCCTGAGATTGAGTTTCCTCTTGTTCGAGTGCAGTTAATATTTCAATATCCCGCTGAGATTTGAACGAGAAAAGGAGGCTCAAGCCATAAAAAATCAGCAACAAAATTGCCGCAGCATAGGAAAAGTTCTGGATGACAGCTTGAGGTAAGCCCTCGGAAGTAAAGTGCATGGCACTCGGAGTAAGCAGAACCAAGACAGAGAGAAGCAAAGAAGAGGCATTGAGGCGAGCAATTTCTGGTTTAAAATTTTGTTGTTGGAAGCGCAAACCACCTAGAAACATTGCCAGTCCTAATCCTAAAAGTAAATTAGCAATAATTGCCCCTAAAATACTGGCCTTAACTATCTCGATCAATCCCGCTCTGAGGGCAACTATTGAGACGACCATTTCTGTTAAATTGCCAAAGGTAGCATTAAGCAAGCCGCCCAAAGTCGGGCCAATAACTACTGCAATGACTTCCGTCGCCTCAGCAATGAAAGCAGCTAAAGGAACGATCCCTAAAGCGGATAGCACAAAGACGAGGACTGGTGATAGCTTGAGCCAGTCAGCACCAATAGCAATTGGGACGAAGAGCAGCATTCCTAGCAAAAATTTGTTTTTAGCTGGCATGGTTGATGAGCACGCTCACAAATAGGGGGTGTAAGCCCAAACCGCCGAAATTTCCGTCAAAGTCAAGTTCGGGCTGTACCGAATCGATCGCCCTCAATGCGCGGAAATCAAGCTCATGACGTTGGCTGGGGAAGCGGTCGATACCACGTTCTCAATCTTAGCTTCGCAGAGACCACAAAACCAGGATTTATCATCGCCCTGCGGGTGTTGTATCTTCCCAAATTCTTGATGGCACTAGCGTGATTTTCCCGTTTGCTGCCAGTAAAGAACAACGGCTGATGGGAGCGTAATAAATTTGTGCTTTTTGAAGTATGAATTTTGAAGTCAAAAGCTTAATGAGAATTGCTAACAAAAAAGAAGGGATTTGCGCGTTTAAATTCTCAATAAAAAAGTCGCTTACAAAGAACATACTTCAATGTAGTATAAAAGCACAAATTTATTACGCTCCCATACACACAAAGACTAAAAATCCCGCAACCAGTTGTTAGATAGCCAACCAGTTGTTAGATAGCATTTCCTGCTGAGTGTTATTTCTAAACTTCTCCAGCATGGTTAAGTCAGAGCTAAGATAAATACTATCCCAAAAACTATAGAGTAACTATGAAAATTATGAATAAAATTTCTGTCATCACGATGGCTGGCATCTTGATGCTTGCCAGTCCTATCCTCGCTGAAGGCATGAAAAAGTTTGCCGCATCGGCCACAGGCACTCAAGAAGTTCCCGGACCAGGAGACCAAAAGGGCAGTGCTTCTGCCACCTTTTCCCTAAATCCTGGGAAAGAAGAAGTTTGCTACGAGATCCAAGCTAAAGATATTACCTCCGCTACCATGGCCCATATTCATTCTGGGGCTGTTGGAGTAGCTGGTCCTGCTGTCATTAAACTCACGCCTCCTGTTGAGGGGTCGTCAAAAGGCTGTGCTGCTGCGAGTTCTAAGTTAATCCAACAGATTAGCAAGAACCCTGAGAATTTCTATTTCAATCTCCATACGACAGAATTCCCTAAAGGAGCTTTGCGCGGTCAATTAATGAAGAGTGAGATGGCTGCTCCCATGAAGCCATGAAGCCCTTTAACTAGTTACATGACCAGCATGAATCTAGCCAGTGCAGACATTCTGCTGCGGTCCCATGCCGTCTCCCTAGGGCATTTCACTGCTATACACTCATACTGCTTTCAATCTCTGACAATCCCTGCCCGGACATTTAATTCGCTAATTTTGGGCAGATATTTCGCTACAACGCTCCCCTAATTTCGGTCACGTATTTCGCTAATACATCTCACCCCGTACTACAACCCATCTAGAACTCTCAAATCCATGCAACGCAAGCTTTCTAGCTTCTCTATTTCCTGGCCATTTATTTCGCTATTTGACACCAGTTGATAGAAAACGTTAGTGTCAGAAAAGTTTCGATTTATCTGTTGACAGGGAATGCTTAAATATTTGCAAAAACAGTTATATAGAGCACATCATGATTTTTAGCATTTAGCGTTAGTCTGGAGGCTAAAGTAACTTTTAAAAGATGTCAGCCTTAATCTCAGAAACAACGAAAACGAAAATTCGGGAGTATTCCTCACTCCAATCGCTCCAGCGGGTATTGCAAAGTCTGTATGCTTATCGCTGGCTTTCTCTCGGCGCCTTGGCCAGCTTATTGCTTTTGACAGCGGCCAACGCTTTGACGCCACAGCTGTTTCGCTGGGGTATTGATCAAGGTATCGCCAAACACGATCTCTCTATTGTGCTTTACAGTGCCAGCGTGATGGTACTTACGGCTATTAGCCGCGGTTTATTCAACTTTGGTCAAAGTTTCTGGGCAGAAGCTGCCTCTCAGGGAGTTGCCTACGACCTGCGCAACAAAATTTTTAGCAAAATTCAAAATCTCAGTTTTAGCTACCATGACCAGTCTCAGACTGCACAGCTGTTAACCCGGGTCACGAACGATATTGAGCAAGTGCGCACCTTTTTGGGCACCAGCCTGATTCAGGTCATTGGGTCTGTAGTGACACTTGTAAGCGTCACCATAATCTTGTTACTGATGAACTGGCAACTGGCGCTGATTACGCTGACGGTGATACCAATGGCAGGCTGGGTGCTAGCCCGATTTTTAACGCGCAATAGCAAACTGTTCCGGCAGGTTCAAGAGCAGTTAAGCAATCTCAATGTGATCTTGCAGGAAAACCTGGTAGGCGTTCGGGTCGTGAAGGCATTTGTGCGAGAGTCAATAGAAACCAAACGCTATACGACACTGAATGAAGCCCTGATCCAGGCAAATATGGAAACGATTCGGGCCATTCGCAACACTTTCCCCGTGATCTTTTTGTTGAGTAATCTTGTAACCCTGGTCGTTTTTGGTTACGGAGGCATAGAAGTGATTGGAGGTCGGTTCTCCATTGGCGAACTGGTGGCCTTTAACTCCTATCTAGCCCTTATTCTGCAACCGATCTTGCTGATTGGCTTTGCTACTCCTGCAATTGCGCAAGCGGCGGCTTCCGCCGAACGGATTTTCGAGGTGGTAGATGCCGAGATTGAAATTCGCGACCGTCCCGGTGCGATTCCGTTTCAGCCCTGCGTCGGGAGAATCACCTTTGAAAATGTCTCCTTTTGCTATCCAGGAGCTACCACGCAAGCTCTGAAAGACGTGTCCTTTGAGACCCGACCGAAGGAGTTGATTGCTGTATTGGGAATGACCGCATCAGGAAAGAGCACGATCATGAATTTGATCGCCCGCTTTTACGATGTCACCGCCGGAGCCGTGCGCATTGATGGGCAAGACGTACGAGATTTTACCTTGGCTAGCTTACGCGCCCACATTGGCATTGTCTTTCAAGAGACCCGGCTTTTATCGGGCACACTGCGCGAAAACATTGCCTACGCCAAACCGAAGGCAACCCTGGAGCAAGTGATTGAAGTCGCAAAAACGGCGCAAATTCACGATTTTATTCTGGGATTGCCCAAGGGCTACGAGACCATTGTCGGAGAGCGCGGCGTAGGCCTATCGGGAGGACAAAAGCAACGGATTGCCATCGCCCGCACCTTGCTAGCGGATTACAGCATCCTGATCCTGGATGACAGTACCTCAGCCGTGGATGCCCAAACCGCTGCCCAGATCCAGGCAGCCCTCGATAATCTGATGCAACAAAAGGCGTGCACGACCTTTGTGGTCGCTCAACGGATTAGTACCATGCGCAATGCTGACCGCATTTTCCTGATGGACAAAGGGCGACTTGTTGCCCAAGGTACCCATGACCAATTGATGCGAACGAGTCCTCTTTATGGAGCGATTTTGGAATCGCAGGTGAAGCAAGGGGCAAAGGTATGAGAACGATTGGTCCGATCGTCGCTTCCGAACAAAATGCAGGTCGACCCATTTCCACCCTGCTACGTTTTCTGCACTATCTGCGCCCCTATCGCCAAGAAATTCCGATTGCTTTCGCCTTTATCTTGATCGGTGCGGTAAGCCAGGCCATTGGACCTTTTTTTATCGGCTGGTCGTTGGATCGTTTCATAGCGCAGGGGGATCTGCGGGGGTTGCTGCTGTTTTTGGCCCTATTGGCCGTTATTTACATGGCAGGTTTTTTGGCCATCCGCGGTCAGATTTTACGGGTGGGTTCGATTATGCAGCGCGTATTGGGACAGCTGCGGCAAGACATTTTTACAAAAATCCAGAGTCTGCCCCTGAGCTTTTTCGACAAGAGCGAGGCTGGCGACTTAATGAGCCGTTTGCTCAATGATGTTAACACGGTGAACCAGGCCTTTGGCCTGACGGTTGCGCAGATGTTGGGTAATTTTTTTAGTCTGATGGGCATCGTGATTGCCATGCTTTTTATCAACCTGCAGCTTGGTTTGGTGAGCAATTTGGCCGTACCGCTGATGATTTTCATGACGGTCTTGTTTGCGCGTTGGGCAAGAACAAGATTTCGGGTGACGCGACAGACCATCGGCAATCTTTCGGCCAAGCTGGAAGAGGATATTGGCAGCGTACGCGAAGCTCAGGCCTTTAATCATGTCCAACTCAATATTGAAGAATTCGGTATCTTGAACGCCGCCAATCGCGACGCCAATGTTCAGGCTGTAGTGATCACGGCCGCATTTCTGCCCTCAATTGATTTGCTCAATACCCTGGCCACGGCAGGCGTACTGGCCTATGGTGGCTATCTGGCGGTGATGGGAACCGTGACTGTCGGTGTGGTGACCTCCTTTTTACTTTATGTGCAACAGTTTTTCCGCCCCATCCAGATCCTCAGCCAGTTCTATACGCAGGCACAGTCTGCCTTCGCTGCCCTGGAGCGAATTTTCTCCCTCCTGGATGAATCCATACAGCTCCAAGATGCTTCCAACGCTACTGAAATGCCGCCTGTACAGGGAGATGTGACGTTTGAGAACGTCACCTTCGGCTATACGTCTGGTCAGCAGGTGCTCAAAGATGTTAATCTGCACGCGACACCAGGGCAGATGATTGCCCTAGTTGGTCCGACGGGCGCAGGCAAAAGCAGCATTATCAATCTGATTTTGCGCTTTTACGATGTCTCTGAGGGTGCTGTCAAAATCGATGGTATCGATGTTCGTAGCGTGACGCAGGCCAGTTTGCGCCGTCAAATCGGCATTGTTCTGCAAGACAACCTTTTATTCAGCGGTACAGTGGCTGAAAATATTGCCTTCGGCAGTCCGCAAGCGACCCAGGCGGAGATCGAAGTCGCGGCTCAAGCCGCCAATGTACATGAGTTTATTACCTTGCTTCCTCAGGGCTATACCACCCAGCTAGGGGAACGGGGGGCGCCATTTAGTCAGGGCCAGCGCCAGCTGATCAGTATTGCCCGCGCCATATTGATCAATCCACGCATTCTGATTCTCGACGAAGCGACCAGCAGCATTGACACGCGTACAGAAGCCCTGGTCCAAAAGGCGGTTGCTCGTCTGCTTCAAGGCCGTACCAGCTTCGTAATCGCCCACCGCCTGAGCACTGTCACCCAGGCAGACCAAGTCTTGGTTATTCAGCAGGGTCAAATTATGGAGCATGGTACCCACGATGAGCTGATTGCCCACCAAGGCATCTATGCAAACCTCTATGCCACTCAGTTTGATATCGTGATTTGCCCTAATTCCAATGGCTAACGATGTTATTTTCTATTGCCTACTTCTGCTAGAATTCCTTCACAGTCCTAGTTATGGCTTTACAGTTCCCAGCTCATTGCGCATTCCGTGGGAGATCAAGCTCGTGAGTGCTGTCAAAGGCTCGCCGCGCGTCCAACCGCTCGGAGGAAGCTATGGCTCAAAGCCGGGTTATGATCGTCACCGGGCGTCCGGCCGCGGGTATTGATCCCGTCAGCTCCGTCCAGTTGTCGTGGAAAAAGTCCTCGGTCCGTTCATCCCACAGGATGTGGTGGATCGCGCCGTTTGGACCCTGATAGAAGATGTGCTGCTGATGCGGCGTGATCATTGTCGCCGGGTCACCGATGGCGAGCGGCGCACCTGCTCGTGCGGTCCAGTCGTCGTGATATAGATGGCTGGTCGGTTCGTCCCAGAAAATGTGGTGAATCGCGCCACCCTGGGTCCGGTAGAAGATGTGCTGCTGATGCGGCGTGACCATCGTCGCCGGATCCCCGATGGCGAGGGGAGCGACCGCTCGTTGGGTCCAGTTGTCGTGGAAGATCTGTTGGGGTCGCCGCGCGTCCCAGAAGATATGGCGAATCGAGCTGTCCGTCGCTCGATAGAACACGTGCTGCTGGTGAGAGGTCACCATTGTCGCCGGGTCACCGATGGCGAGCGGCGCACCTGCTCGTGCGGTCCAGTTGTCGTGATATAGATGGCTGGTCGGTTCGTCCCAGAAAATGTGCTCGATTTCCCCACTCATGTTCCGGTAGAACACGTGCTGCTGGTGCATCCCTATCCGGACGAACTTTCCTATTGAGGGTACGCGCTGCGTGCTGAGCAGGAATAGCAGATAGTACCCGGGCGGCGCGATTCGGCCAGTCGGCGGTGCGGTGACGCTCAGCCGAGTGTCACCGCTTCTGCGAAAGTCGAGCCTAATGTAGCGCTGATCCGAATCGAACGAGTGCGTGACGGAGCCCGCTCGGATGACCGCCACCCGACCGATCGAGGCGGCGTCGGGCGTCTCGACCTCGAAGGTCTCTCCGCAGATCACCGCGTCTGGGGCCGAGACGATCCGCGGTCGATCAGGTCGGTCAAAATAGTCGGGCTCGAAAATCTCAATCCGGAGTTCCGCGTTCGTCTTCCCCTGCTGGCCATCTCTGTCGGAGCCCGCAGTCCAGATTCGACCGTCGGGCATCAACAGCGCAACCGAGTGATAGTTTCTGACCACGCTCGCGGGGGTCGCGCTCAGCGTTTCCCAGGCGTTGGTCTCGGGATGATAGATTTCCGGCTCGGTGACCTTCGCGTTGTTCTGGTTGAAAACGCGACAACCTCCGGACACGAACACGTCGCCCGTCGGCATCAGCACCGCATTGAGATGAAACCTCGGCCCCTCCAGCGCGCGGCTGCCCGTTGGCGTCCACCGCGGGTGAGCCTCAGGGTCATTCATGAGACCCTGCAGGTCGATGACGTGCGCCTTCTTCCCGCCACAAATGAGAACCCGTGGCGCATAGTGCGGCGGCGCAAGCGGTAACAGGACGGAGGTCGCGCACTGAGTGAAGTCGTTGCCCCAGTACACGCCATTCGGCATTGCGATGGGCTGGGACCCAGGTACGCTCAGCTCGATATCTCCCGACACGGTATCGCGGGGGGGCGCCTCGCCGGCAAACCGTCTCTCGCCTGTCATCGGATCGATGACCTGACTCTGGTCCGAGCCCTTCCCAATTCCGAGGGGCGTAGAACAAAACACCATGCCGTTTGGCAATAAGTGCACCCGTGGATACAGTCGTGTTTCGTCCGGTGTCTCGAACTTGAGACCCACTTCCGACAACGGGATCCACGAGCCAGAAAACGGCACATATCGCTCCGGAATGTGGTTGTTGTGCCGGTCGTCCTCGTTGCGGGGATGACCGCTGAGAGCCAGAATGGACCCGTCGTAAACGGTCACCAGGGTCGGATACCATCGTCCTCCCCTGGGGCGCCCGGGATGGTCGGGATTTGGGAATCGTGGGAATGGGTCGACCATCGGATCGATCCGTGACCACGTTCGAGCAAACGGATTGTAAATCGAGGCATCGCGAAGACCCGGCATGTGGAGGTGGTGCTTCCCGGGCGCATGCTCGACGAAGAATTGCGTTCCGCCCGCGACGAGGAGCTTTCCGTCGCCCAGCATCGCGTGACCGCAGCAGAATAGGTCGGTCGGAGGCGAACCGGGATTGAACTCCTCCACCTGCAGCGTCGCGCAGTTGAAGAGCCTCGTGTGGTCTATATCGCCGATCTGCCACTGGGATCCGTCGTGCTCATCCCCACCGAAGTAGATGATCTGGCCGGTGGGCAGCAGCGCGGCGTGGATCGCGAGCACGGCCGCGTAGTTCTGCTGAACTTCCCCGCTTGCGCCCTCTGGCACGATGAACCAACGCATGGCATGCCCCAACAGATAAACTTTATGCTACTTAATGCCTTCAAATGTAACGCTTCCAGGGTTTTTTTGCATAACCCCCCGAAAAGGAAGATGCCATTTATGAGCAGGTTTTGGGCGACGGCGACGGAGCTGGCTAGCATAGCTTTGAGCAAACTTAAGACCCCATTCCCGGATTGATTCATAGGTCACTTCAATCCCGCGATAGAGCATCATTTTTTCAATATCTCTGAAACTGAGCGGGAAGGTGTAATACAACCAGACGCAGTAGGAGATGATTTCGGCTGGGAAACGATGTCGTTTATGAGGGCTGCTCATCCTCTAAGCATTACATAGACAGTGGAGTGAAGACAGGGGCGTTAAGTTGTCAATACCTTCAACACTTCTGGTTGGGCAGATGTGGGCTACACGCACAAGACCCAATGATTCAAACGCCCCCACTGGCAATACTTATAGTATTTAACAGCATTTTATTATCAGTTTCTGAATATGTTTTCCTCCAACAAAAACCTTAATGGTTAACCGGTCGCGGCAAGCCTTGAGCACAACTGCCTCGATTCCTCTCTCACAACTTTCAAAAGAATGGGTTTCTGAACACGTTTCAAGTGTAAATCCTGAAAATTCACCAAAACAGTCATAAGCAATTTGCTGAATCTTCCCGATATAACACTGCTCTTTGAGAGGTTCGCCGCGACCAACCAAACCCGGATCGTCGGGCGATGCTTTGACTAAGTTTGAATCGTAGCCTAAAGCATCCACTTTGGCAGCAACTTGTTTAATGTACCTCGAAAATATCGGATGCCATCTATCTGCCACAGGGATTGCATTGGCAATATATCGAAGCACTGCAAGGTTACGAACCGCCGTATGCAATAATCCGTCACCCAACTTCACCACGACAGTCATTCTGAATGCGCCTAAAACCTTTCTGGAAGATGCAAAGTAATGCTGCGGTTCTTTCTGTTGTTTTCTATCTTTCTCCTTTTGTCTTTCGACGACTATTCCCGAATGTTGCAGAACATCTACCGGAAATACCTGCCCGTCTTTGACTGTTTGAGACAGTTCTAAGGTAATGAGTCCGGCGTAGGGTTTAGAGGCACTTGGGACAGGTATGTAACTAATATCAGTAACAATACATTCAAGCGTATTTTGATCAACTTTTTTAAGAAGAGAAGGTCTTTGTCGTAATGTAGAGGCAAGTTGTAAGACTTCATCAACATTCCATTCTGGAAAAAACAACGTTGCTTTTGTATTACGAGGAAGATTATTCCATTTGATAACAAGCTCATCATACGCATATCTTTGGTTGTTTTCAGCCGCCAATATCCTTCCTTGAGGGACATTAGATGGTTTGACTGTCACCGTATGTTGAACAACATGGGCATCGGTAACACCGGGGTTATCAGATTCCACAATAGCAAGATTTCGTTGCGAGAGCCTATCACTCGAACCCGGTGTCGCGCCAATCTGAATCGGATCGGTCAGTCCCGGTTGAAACCGAACTTCTGCGACTAAACATTGGTGAACACCACGGGCAAGCTGTAAAATTGATTGCCGACCCGTAAAATGTCCATCTCCCGAAGGATTTAGCGGGAATTGCTGTTCTGTTTGATTAAAGTCTAACCAACAGCCAAAATATGCAACTGCCTCTTGGTTAGTCACGTGATTAATTGTAAATTTATTAGTATCATCCAACTGATTATTCATATCATCAGTCGCACTATCAATACGGGGATTGGCAAAATACGGGATAGAAGCAATATCACTGCCCACTTTGCCCAATAAAGAAATATTCCCAGCAACTGACCTCCGATAATTACCAGTTGCTGCGGTCGGGTTGTTATAGTCCAATGCCGAAACCATCATATTGAACCCTCTAAAAAATACCCTGACATCGGTCGCATCAGTTGTATTTGCCCGATAACGAACTTTAGCAACCGCAAAATTAAAGACCCGTACTCCTCCAACAGTCCGAGAGAGTTCTAGTTGACTCGTTTGCTCATTTTGAGAAATAAAATCAAATGGCGACGGACCGTTTCCTAGGCCTCGGAGTTCACCTATCAAATTTTGAATATACTGAATTGCTTCATTTCTATCTGCCGGATTTGCTAGCGAGCGACTGCTACCCGGCAGGTGCATACCGGGTCTTAATTGGAATACCCGAACATCAGTGCTCAGCCAACCCGGATTACTGCCGCCGGGCTGCACATCAATCATATAGGGATTCGGCTGATTGATAAGATGAATAGCTGCCGTCGAAGTTTGACTGCCAAGGTCGGCTTTTAAAATGAGATTTCGCATTTCACCGGCAAACGTAAAAGCACTGTTATTCGAAAAGTTAATTTCAAAAGTAAAGGAAATTCGTTGCGGCGTATCGAGAGCCGCCGCATTTTCAAATGCCGTATTTGTACTTATGGCGGTTATCGAAGTAATCGTTGCACCGCTGATTGAACCGTCGTGAAAACTAATCGCAGGAGTCCCGCCACCAAGTTCATTTGGCGTGAACCCGTCATATATCACATAGAATGCCTGCGGATAAGAGAGCACGGATTCCAATTCAAAAGACGAAAATGTATCGCGGTCAGTAACAATGTAACTACTGTGAACAGCCGTATCATAACTCGCTGGAATAATAATAGAAGGGTCTTTATAGGAAACACGAATTTGCTGTGAAACATCCGACCTCCATGGTTCTAAGTTAGTATTAGCTGCACCGCCTGCCCAAGGCTGGACAAGCTCATCAAAGTAATTCGGCGGAAGCCCTTGGTCGGCTAAAATTGTTCCATACGCTGTTGAGGGTGTCATACGGTTAGCAGTATCCCTTCTTTGCCAAGTTGCCCAGAGTCTGTCTAAGTTTGAATGGAGAAGGAAAACAAAGGGATCATGGAATGAGAAGTGAGGTGCCCCAATTGTGCCTCGAATATAGCTACTGTGAACGGTATTGTGGGCAGTAGTAATGCTGCTTGCAAAAGCAGTGAAACTGCTAGAGCCTAGTATACTTAAATCGCTTGATATACTAGGCGTACCAGCAGCTAAATTCCGCCAAATATGATCATGCACTCCATCACCTGGAATGCCTTCCGAAGCATCTCCGGTTATTTCAGTTGATTCAAAATCTTGAAATGGTGCGCCTGCATTTCCACTCGCACTTCCCATAAAGCCCGTAGGTCCAAGTATTGCGACTCTATCTGCCGTTGCCACTCGCGGGTCGGTCGTCCAATCCCAATAATGTAAGGATAAACGTGGATCTACCTGTCGCAAAAGCTGTTCAAAATGATTGACAATTGCTCGGTGCCACGGAATAAAAGCCGGACCACTGTGAACATCTAACCCGTGAACGTGTCCGTCTTTATGAATTTGCTCCATCATATCCCAATAGGTAATATTGCCGCTTGCGTCAGCCCCTTCATGCCCTACATTATTTGGGTACATGAATGCCGAAGAATCCAATTGTCTGATTGCATCTACAAAGAGGATTCTTTCTTCTTCGGATATTGTTGCTATATTTCTTCTAATTCCATCTCCAAGTGCCATGATAATTCTCCTTATAGAAAGCTACAAAATTAATAGGGCCTCATGTACCGCAGCCGTCTATACATGCTGCCCAACCAGTGATTAGACAGTTTCTGGATATCTCCACGGGGAGAATATCAGCGCATTTGTAAGGATAGACAGCAGGAACAGCTATGAACAAGTTCTCAGAGATTGACGCCAGATACGGCGAAGTGCTGAGATCTCACAATGGGGGTTTTGCATATTCTCCCTATTTGGTTGATTGGGTGGAAATTCGTCCGCCTAGTAGCCCTTTTGATATTGGATGTCTTTGCTCATCTCCAGGATTGGTTAGGCCCCTAGCACCATAACTATAGCGGTTGAAAATAAAATGTCATTGAACGATTTTTCGGTTTGATAAACTATTGTTTCATTCATATTATTTGTTCAGGGTAATCGCATCTAATTTTGTATAAATTGTACTTGACAAAAGGTGAAGGTCTAAGTCGAAAGAGTGGCTTACCGTCGGGACT
>Ga0208588_1000489_pt1 | contig 12814 bp, 9 predicted proteins | sample NGESurshal092012_8_FD_184483 | JGI IMG/M metagenome (GOLD analysis project Ga0208588, IMG submission 184483) | Arctic peat soil microbial communities from Barrow, Alaska - NGEE Surface sample 415-3 shallow-092012 (SPAdes) | ecosystem: Environmental > Terrestrial > Soil > Wetlands > Peat ...
CCTCCGGGAATTGACATAGCTCAATCATTTCGGCTCAAACCATTTTGACGGGATCGAGGTCGGGAATGCGATAGGCGGTCGTCGCCTTGACCCGCTCCATGGCGAAGCGCGAGGTCACCTTTTTTAAGGGAACGGCGGCGATCAGCCGCTGATAGAAGGCGTCGTAAGCGGCGGTGTCGGCAACCACGACGCGCAGCAGATAATCGACGTCGCCGGCCATGCGGTAAATGTCCATCACTTCCGGCAGGGCGGAGACGGCGGCGGCAAAACGCGCCAGCCAGGGTTGCGAATGATCCTCCGTCTCGATCGATACGAAGACTGTCAATCCAAGCCCGATCTTGTGCGGATCGACAAGGGCCACGCGGCCGAGGATCACGCCGGCGCTTTCCAGTTTCTGCACCCGCTTCCAGCAGGGGGTCGGCGACAGGCCCACCGCCCGCGCCAGGTCGGCAATTGCGATGTTGGCGTTGTCCTGCATGATGTTCAATATCTTGCGGTCGATGGCGTCCATCTTATTGCTGCGCTTGCCAACTCGCCTGACGGCCGAAATCGAGCGTCAGGCGGGTGACAGGCTCTTCCTTGGCGAAGCCGAAGGAAGCGCCGCGCCGGGGCGCCGCCCCGTAATAATCGAGGCCCTGGGCGATGCGCAAATGTTCGTCGCGCGGGCAATAGCCGAGCGCCGGGTCGAAGCCGATCCAGCCGATCGGGGCGACGAAAATCTCCGCCCAGGCGTGATGGGCGGCGGCGACTCCCGCCTCGGAGGCGCCTCCCGTCGAAAGACGCGGTTCTGTCGCCCCGCCGAGAAAAAAGCCGGAAATGAACCGCGCCGGCGCGTTCACCTCGCGCGCCGCCGCGACCATGACCTGCGCCAGTTCGCGCGCCGAGCCCTTGCCGGTTTCGAAAACCTCCGCCGCCGGGCGCGGCGCCGGGGTTTCGCCCGGCTCAAAAGCCAGTTTCTCGTGCAGGGCGTCCATCAAAGCATGGATGCGTCCGAGCGGATCTTTCTCGGACGCGAGGCTGTCGCGCAGGAATTCGCGCATACGAGCGTCGGCGTGCGTCGACTCGAGATCGCGCAGATAGATGTCGAGCGGAAATTTCTCATACTGGCCAGCGATCACGCCCGCCGTGTCGCTGGTTTCGATCTCGCCTTCGGCGGTGATGGTCAGCCGCTCCAACGGCCCGTCATGCGAACAGGAATGGACGATATTGCCGAAAGCGTCCTCGCTGCGGCGCAAGCGGGCGTCGGGCTCCACGCCGACATACCAGTTCTGGACATACTGGCTGTCGAACCCGCGCGGGTGGAGGCGCAGCACCTGCGTCAGGCCGCGGGCCGGTTCGAGATAATCGATCGTCAGCTGGTAGTGAATAAAAGCGCGCATGGCTTTCCCTCTTGGCAATCCTGTTGCGCCGACGCTCCGCCCGTCGTCAGCGTCGAACCCAGCGCATTCGTCAGCCGATCAGATACTGCTCAGTGATTTCCTTGCCCAGCCGATTATTGTCAGTCACGAAGGATTCCACGAATTCGTGCAGGCCGCTCTGGAAAATCTCCTTGATCGAGGCGTTTTCCAGCCGCCGCTTGAGCTGGCGGGCATTGCGCTGCGCCGCGCCGTGGCGGCCATATTGATTGCCGATGGCGTCGAGGAAGCGCACGATATTATCGGCGCAGGACAAAAGCGAGCGCGGCATTTCGGAACGCAGGATCAACAGGTCGGCGACGTTCCACGGCTTGATGCTCTCGCGGTAGACCCAATGATAGGCGGTATAGGCCGAAACCGAGCGCAGGATCGCGGTCCACTGGAAGTAATCGACCGAGCCGCCGACGGCTTCCTGCTCCGGCAGCAGCACGTGATATTTAACGTCGAGCACCCGGGCGGTATTGTCGGCGCGTTCGATATAGACGCCGAGGCGCGAGAAATAATAGGCGTCGTTGCGCAGCATGGTGCGATAGGCGTAGCCGTCGTAGAGACTCGACGTCATCTTGACGAATTCGAGGAAGCGGATCAACTCCTCGCGGTCGATGCGTCCGAGCGCCTGGTTCGCCGCCTCGAATTTCTTGAGCTCCAGCCAGCCGCTGTTGATGCTCTCCCACATTTCCACCGTCAGGGCCGTGCGCACGGCGCGGGCGTTGGTGCGGGCGAATTCGATGCAGTTGCGGATGCTCGAGGAATTGCGCTCGTCGAAGGCGAGATAGGCGATGACGCTCGCCTCGTCGGCGGTTTCCATATGCTCGAAAAAGGTCTCGTCGGCGCCCGAGGCGATCAGCACGCTTTGCCATTCGTCCTGCGCGACGGCATAGGCCTTGGGCAGAGCGGCGATACGGCTGGAGGCTTCGATCAGACGGGCGAGGAAGTCGGCGCGTTCGAGATAGCGCGAGACCCAGTAAAGATTGTCGGCGGTGCGCGAAAGCATGATTTTGCGACCCTAGCGAAGAACCAAAGAAGAGGACCAAAGGAGCGAATGCGACGCCGCGCGCGGGCGCGGGGTCAAAACTTAAAAAGTGTTGGCGTCGGTTTCGAGCACCCAGGTGTCCTTGGTGCCGCCGCCCTGGCTCGAATTGACCACCAGCGAGCCCTCCTTGAGCGCCACCCGGGTCAGTCCTCCGGGCACCACGCGCACGCCATCCGACCCCGACAGCACGAAGGGCCGCAGGTCGACATGGCGCGGCGCAACGCCGCCGAGGAAGGAGGTGGGACAGGTGGACAGCGACAAGGTCGGCTGGGCGATGAAATTATCGGGATGGGTCAGCAGCTTCTGCCGGAAGATCTCGATCTGCTCTTTTGAGGCATGTGGTCCGACCAGCATGCCATAGCCGCCGGAGCCGTTGACCTCCTTGACCACCAGTTCGGACAGATGGTCGAGCACATATTTGAGAGCGTCCGGCTCGCGGCAGCGCCAGGTGGCGACATTCTTGAGCAGAGGCTCCTCGCCGAGATAGAAGCGCGTGATCTCGGGAAAATAGGTGTAGATGGCCTTGTCGTCGGCGACGCCGGCGCCGACCGCATTGGCCAGTGTCACGTTGCCGGACAGATAGGCCCCCATGAGCCCGGCCGCGCCAAGCGTCGACTCCGGCCGGAAGACCAGTGGGTCGATGTAATCGTCATCGACGCGGCGGTAGATCACGTCCACCCGCTTCGGCCCCTCGGTGGTGCGCATGTAGACGATGTCGTCCTTGACCGTCAGGTCGCGGCCTTCGACCAGTTCCACGCCCAGCTTGTCGGCGAGGAAGGAATGTTCGTAATAGGCGGAATTATACTGGCCGGGGGTGAGCACGACGATGTTGGGCTCGCCCGCGCAGGTGGGCGGCGCCACCGAACGCAGCGAAGCCAGCAGCGCGTCGGGATAATTCTCGACCGGCATGACGAAATGGTCGGCGAAGAGATCGGGCGCGAGCCTGATCATCATTTCGCGATTTTCGAGCATGTAGGACACGCCGGAGGGCGTGCGCACATTGTCTTCCAGCACGTAGAAATCGTGATCGTCGACGCGGACGATGTCGATCCCGGAGATATGGGTCCAGATGTTATGCGGGACGGGGTGGCCCTGCATTTCCGGCCGGTAGCAAGGATTGCGCAGAACGAGGTCGCTAGGCACGATTCCGGCGCGGAGAATGGCCTGTTCGCCATAGACGTCGGTCAGGAACATGTTCAGGGCCTTGACCCGCTGGATCAGGCCCGCCTCCAGTCGACCCCATTCGTCGCGGCCGAGCAGGCGCGGCACGATGTCGAAGGGAATCAGACGCTCGGCCGCCTCCTTGTCGCCATAGACCGCGAAGGTGATGCCGATGCGGCGAAACAGCATTTCAGCCTGCTGGCGACGGGAATCGAGCAGTCCGGGCGGCGATTTCTCCAGCCAATCGGCGATGCGCCGGTAAAGGGCGCGCGGCGCCCCGGCGGTTGTGGTCATTTCGTCGAAACAGGGCAAGGTCATTGGCTCTGTCGCCTTTTTTTTCTCGTCATGGCTGCAGCCCCAGTCATGAGTCCATCCGGCAGTGTGAATCGCCTTCATCATCCGCGCTTTGACCTACCTTAAATGCCGCTTTGCATCATTTCACAGCCCAAACTTTAAGCGCAACGACGGTTAGCTGCACCGGTCAAGACAATCGTGACGGAACTGCACAAAAAACGGGCATATCGGTTGATAAGGTGGCGTCCGGGCTTACATTTCCTGCTGACTGGGTTTGCATTTGCTTGTCAAGCCGCCAATGGGTTAAGAAGGCGGCAGGTTCACTGGGGTCAAAGCCGGGCCGCGTCGGTCCGCTCTCCTGTTCCCACTGGGCTAACCTGTTCACAGGCTATCCTATTCACTCTTTGGCCCGCTTCGCGGAAATGGTCGATCTGATGCGTAAAACCGTGTTCATGGGCGTGTTTCTTGTTCTCGCCGCGCTGGTTGGCGGACTTGCCTGGTTTCATTTCAAGGTCAAGCCCGGGATCATCCAGACGGCCATCGCCTCGCAGCCGCGCCCCGTCGCTGGCGTTTCGGTGGAGGAGGCGCGCGCGGAAACCTGGACGCCACGAATCGAGGCGATCGGCACCTTCAAGTCGGTTCCCGGCATTGATGTCGCGAGCGAGGTCGGCGGCATTGTCGCGGAAATCGGCTTCACCAACGGACAGGACGTCGAAAAGGACGCCCTGCTGGCGCGCATCAATGATTCGACCGAACAGGCCGACCAGAGATCCAATATCGCCATGCTGAAGAACGCCGATCTGGCCTTCCAGCGCCAGCAGATGCTGGCCGCCAGCGGCGTTGCGTCGCGGTCCAATTTCGATCTGGCCCAGGCCGTGCGCGACCAGGCCGCTGGCGCCCTCGACCGGACCCGCGCGCTGATCGCGCAAAAGAACATCCGGGCGCCTTTCGCCGGACGACTGGGCATTCGCAAGGTCGATGTCGGGCAATATGTCGCGGCGGGCGCGGCGCTGGTGTCGCTGCAACAGCTCGATCCGATCTTCATCGATTTCCAGACGCCGGAGCAGAATTACGCCAATCTTTCGGTCGGCGAAAAGGTGGAAGTCCACGTCGACGGACTCAAGGGCGCCGTTTTCACCGGCAAGATCAGCAATCTCGATGCGCGTATCGACCGCGAAACGCGCAACATCCTGGTGCGGGCGCAAATCGCCAATCCCGACAAGAAAATTCTGCCGGGCATGTTCGGCGCCGTCACCGTCGAGGCGGGGGCGCCTCAGAAGCTCGTCACGGCGCCGCGCACAGCCATCGCCTTTTCGCTTTACGGCGATGCGGTTTTCGTGGTGGCGCCCGACGACGCGAGCAAAGGCTATGATGGGCCGCTGCATATCGAGCGCCGCTTTGTGCGCATCGGCGAGACGCGGTCCGACCGGGTGGCGCTGCTGGACGGCGTGAAGGCGGGCGAAAAGATGGTGACGCAAGGCCAGATCAAGCTTCAGCCCAATGCGCCGGTGCGCATCGAGGCCGATACCGCGATGAAGCCCGCGGACGTCCGGCCGACTCAATAGGTCTGACGTGAATTTGCCCATGGTTCGAGACGGCCTTTTCAAGGCCTCCTCACCATGAGGAGTAAATGAAATCAAAGCAGTAGCCCTCATGGTGAGGAGGCCCTGTAAGGGCCGTCTCGAACCAAGAGGGCGGCACCCCGTCGCGATCGAAAAAGCGAGAAAGTAACCCATGTCCTCGTTTACCGACATTTTCATCCGCAGGCCGGTGCTGGCGATCGTGGTCAGCCTGCTGATCCTGCTGGTCGGGGCGCAGGCGGGGTTCAACCTGCAAATCCGGCAATATCCCGCGTTGCAGTCGGCGACGATCACCGTCACCACCACTTATCCCGGCGCCAACGCCGACGTGATCAAGGGCTATATCACCACGCCGATCGAGCAGGCGGTGGCCAGCGCGGAGGGCGTGGACACGCTGGTCTCCAATTCGCAGCAGAATGTCTCGACCGTCACGCTGAACCTGCGCCTCAACGCCAATTCCGACCGCGCGATGACCGACGTTCTCGCCAAGGTCAATCAGGTCAAATACCAGTTGCCGCGCGACGCGATGGACCCGGTGGTGGTGAAGCAGGCGGGGCAGGGCACGGCGCTGCTCTATATGTCGTTCAATTCCGACTCGCTGACCCCGGCGCAAATCACCGATTATCTGGTGCGCGTGGTTCAACCGCGCCTGCAGACGATTGACGGGGTCGGCAGCGCCCAAATCCTCGGCGGCCAGAATTTCGCCATGCGCGTCTGGCTCGACCCCGACAAGATGGCGGCGCGCGGCGTCACCGCCTCCGATATCCGCACCGCCTTGGTGTCCAACAATTTTACCTCCGCCGCCGGCCAGATCAAGGGCGACTTCACCCAGACCAGCATTGACGCCAAGACCTCGCTCGACAACGCGCAGGCTTTTTCGCATCTGGTGGTTTTCAGCCGCGGCGACGCGCTGGTGCGACTCGGCGATGTCGCCCGTGTCGAACTCGGCCCGGAAAGCGTCGATTCCTCCGCTGTGTTCGACGGTCTCAAGGCGGTGTTCATCGGTGTCTACGCCACGCCGACCGCCAATCCGCTGACGGTCATCCAGGACGTGCGCAAGGCGTTCCCCGAGATCCAGGCGGGCCTGCCGGCCGGCGTCAAGGCCGCCATCGCCTATGACGCCACCGAATTCATCCGCGCCTCGATCGACGAAGTGGCCAAGACCCTGCTTGAAGCGGCGGTCATCGTGGTCATCGTGATCTTCCTGTTCCTCGGCGACCTGCGCGCGACCCTCATTCCCATCGTCACCATTCCGCTGTCGCTGATCGGCGTCATGTTTTTCCTGCTGTTGGCGGGCTATTCGATCAACCTGCTGACGCTGCTGGCTTTCGTGCTCGCCATCGGTCTGGTGGTGGACGACGCCATCGTCGTGGTCGAGAACATCTATCGCCATATCGAGGACGGTCTGTCTCCCAAGGAGGCGGCGCTGGTCGGGGCGCGCGAAATCGCGCTTCCGGTCATCGCCATGACCATCACGCTGGCGGCGGTCTATGCGCCGATCGGTTTCGTGTCCGGCATCTCGGGCGCGCTGTTCAAGGAATTCGCCTTCACCCTGGCCGGGTCGGTGGTGGTGTCCGGCTTCATCGCCCTGACGCTGTCGCCGATGATGTGCTCCAAGCTGCTGCGCTCGCATGCGCAGGGCGCCGGCGAAAAGGCAGGCATGGCGCAATTCCTCGACAACCTCTTCGAGAAGCTGCGCGGACGCTACGAGCGGCGGCTGCACAAGACGCTCAACTTCCGCGCGATCAGCGTGCTGGTGCTGGTCGGCGTGCTGGCGATGACCGCGATACTCTATGTCACCACGCCGCGCGAACTGGCGCCGGAAGAGGACCAGGGCATATTGCTCAGCGTGATCAAGACGCCGCAATACGCCAATCTCGATTATCTCGAACAGGTCACCGGCAAGCTCAAGCAAGACGTGTTCGACAAGGTGGACGAGAAAAGCCACGTCTTCGTCATCAACGGTTCGGGCGGCGTCAATCAGGGCATGGCCGGTCTGCTGCTGAAAAACTGGGGCGACCGCAAGCGCAGCCAGAGCCAGATCATGAAGGGCTTGCAGCCCATGCTGGCCAATGAGACCGGCGCCCAGATCTTCTCCTTCTCCTTGCCGGCGCTGCCCGGCTCGACCGGTGGCCCGCCGGTGCAATTCGTCATCCGCACCGCCGGCGATTACCAGACCCTGGCCGGCGTGCTGGAAAAACTTCAGGCGGAAGCGAAGAAAAGCGGGTTGTTCATCTTCACCGACGGCGATCTGAAATTCGACACGCCGCAATGGGAGGTCAAGATCGACGCGGCCAAGGCCAATGCGCTCGGCATCTCGATGCAGGATATCGGCGCGACCCTGGCGACCTTTCTCGGCGGCAATTACGTCAACCGCTTCAATCTCGACGGCCGCTCCTATCAGGTGATTCCGCAGGCGCCGCGCGATTTCCGCCTCACCGAGGACTGGCTGATGCGCTACCAGTTGCGCACGGCCGGCGGCGCGCTGACGCCCCTCTCGACGGTGGCCACGGTGACGCCGAAAGTGCAGCCCAATGCGCTGATCTCCTTCCAGCAAATGAACGCCGCCACGCTCTCGGGCGTGCCTTTCCCCGGCCATACCCTGGGCGAGGCGCTGGGCTTCCTGCAAGACAAGGCCAAGGAGATCTTTCCCGAGGGCTATAGCTATGATTTCCAGGGCGAGAGCCGCCAGTTCATGAACGAAGGCAATACGCTGGCCTTGGCCTTCGTCTTCTCGCTGATCGTCATTTATCTGGTGCTGGCCGCGCAATTCGAGAGTTTTCGCGATCCCCTGATCATCCTGATCGCCCTGCCGACGTCGATGTTCGGCGCGCTGCTGCCGCTCAACATCATGGGCATGATGGGGGCGGGCTCGATCAACATCTACACCCAGATCGGCCTGATGACGCTGATCGGCCTGATTTCCAAGCACGGCATCCTGATGGTCGATTTCGCCAACCACATGCAGCGCAACGAGGGGCTTTCGCCGCGCAAGGCGATCGAACACGCGGCGGGCGTGAGGTTGCGGCCGATCCTGATGACCACGGCCGCCATGGTGGTGGGCATGTTGCCGCTGATTATCGCGGCGGGCGCCGGCGCGCGCAGCCGCGCGGCCATCGGCATCGTCATCGCCTCGGGCATGAGCGTCGGCACCCTGTTCACGCTGTTCATCACACCCGCGGTCTATTCGCTGCTGGCGAGGGACCATCGCGAGGAGGAGGCGGAACCGAAGGCGCCTGTCTTGCGCGCGGGAGCGAATCCAGACGCACAACTGGCGTTGGAGCACGTGGATTGATGTTTCAAGGCAGGATCACCCAATAGGGAACGCCGGCTTTTTCGTGCGCCTGCAAGCCGCGCGACGCCGCTGCCGTCTCGCGATTGACGATCTCGGAAAAATCCTGGATCGCCTTGGGTTCGTCGAACACATAGGAATGGCCGCCCAAGCGGGTGTCGACTGATTCCACGCCGCCGGTGACCAGAATATCCGTCCCGCCGCTGCCGGCGCGCGGCGCCTGGTGATAGCTCTGCGAGATCAGGATGGCGCGGTCATATTCGGAAGCGTAGAGCGTGCGGATGCCGCCGATCTTGCGCGCGATGCGAATCTGGTCGCGGAACACGTCCTGCGCCATGTCGGGCGCCGCGAAAATCGCCGCGCCAATGCGCAAATTGGAATGGGCCAGAGCCATTTCCCGCAGCATTTGCAGCAACATGCGATTGCCCATGCTATGCGCGGCGAAATCGAGTTGCAGCTCCGGTCCCGCTTCCGCGATGGCGTTGACCAGTTCGTAGAGATGCGGCTCGCTCCAGACGTTGGAATCCTCGTCATAGGCATAGCCGAAGGCCGAACCTTCCGAGGGCCAGCTCCAGCCGAGGATGGCGCCGTGGTAATCGAGATCGGACCCCAGTTGCAGCGCGCGCCAGACGAGACCGTCGAACGGAATGTTGAAACCGTGAATGAGGATCAGCAGTTTTGACAGCCCGGCTTCCCGCGTCTTCGCGACGATCAGCCGTGCGCAGGCGTCGATGCCCTTGGTCAGGGTTTTGGGGGCGGGCGGCAGTTTAGGCTCGCCCGAATGGCGTTTTGGAGCGCCCAGATAGGCGCAGCTATAGTCGAAAGGATCGAGGCGGCGCGAGCCGAACCGCGTCTTGTAGTCCGTCCCTCCCTCGTCATTGCGGTCGGTGGCGAAGAAGATCGGCGACACCGACGACATTTTGGGATGCGGCGCCTCGGGGGCTGTCGGCTGGCCATGGACCTCGACTTCCGCCTTGCGCCACAAGTCGATCTCGCTGTTGATCGCCGCCTTGCCGCCGCCACCTGCCTGCATGGCCAGATGCATCTGCTTGTCGAAGTCGAGACGGTTGAATTCTACGTTGGGAAGCTTTCGGATCGCGTCCTCGCGCGCCATGATTTCGGCGTCTGCCGCCTGCCGCGCCTGACCGGCGGCGGTTTTCAGCGCGGCTTTCTGCACTTCACTAAGCTTGAGCCAGAAATCGGGCGAGGCCGCGAGCAGGCCGGTCTCGGGCCAGCCGGTGGTTAGATAGAGTTTCGAGCCGAATTTCGCGGCGAAGGCCTCAGTCGTTGCGCCGAGTTGGGTTTCGAGCGCATTCATCCGGCTGTCGGGGCCCATCATGTTCGGCTTGAAATCCAGCATTTTGGCCCCGACGGCGGACAATACCTTGACGTCGGGCGCGCCATTTTCCGCCGCCACCGTGAGGCGTTTGAAATCGTCGGAGGAGCGGATCGGCTCCCGGGTCAGGAAATAGGTGATCGAGTGGTTCCACAATTTTATGGGAAACAGGCCGGAGCGGCTGGCGTCTGCCGCAGCGGCGTCGCCGATAAAGCTGTTTTGCATGAGGAAAACTTCGGCGGCCGATTTGAACATGAAAGGCCGGGTCAGAAGCGAAGTCTCGTCACCGGATTTTTTTTCGAGCGCGTGCAGGTCTTCGGCCGCAAGGGTGAAAACGGCAAGGTCCGCCGCGCCGGTCTTTATCGCGCGCAACGCGTCGGATTCGGTTTCGAGCTTTTGCGGCGCGAGGGACAGGCCGGCGTTGGCCAGACTCTTGCTAGACAGCAGCGTCTTGATGAAAACATCGTCGGCATAGGCGGTGGGGAAAGCCAATCGCACTTCGCCTGCGTAAAGGCTGGACGATGACAGCAGGCAAGCAAGGATCAAAAGCAGGCGCGGCATGGGCGTGACTTTCGCAGGAAAGGACTATTCCCCTTACGTTGCAGCAGACGAAAAGATTACACCCAAATGGAAGCGAAGCGTCGTTTTTCATGGGTGAGACGGAGGAAATGCCCGTTTATCGCTCGTGCCTAAAAAACAGGCTTGATGAGCGGGCGCTTGAGTGTAAGAAAAATAACTTGAACCAATGGACCCGATCGGGAGACGTCCGATGCAGACGGTAGAAGAATTCCTGGCCTATTCCATTCACCTTGAGTCGGAAGCGGCGGCGCGTTTCGGCGAACTGGCCGATGCGATGCAGTCAGCCGGCAATCGCGAAGTGGCGGGCCTCTTCCGCCGCCTGTCCGATTACTCCAAGCTCCATCTGGCCGACGCGCGGGCGCGGGCGGGTTTTCGCAAGATCCCCGACATCGCGCCACAGGATTTGATCTGGCCGGATCTGGAAAGCCCGGAAGCGGCGGCGATCTGGGCCGCCGATCCGATGATTGGCCGTGGCGAGGCCCTGCAGATCGCGCTGGCGGCGGAAACCGCCGGCCATCACTATTACAAGCACGTCCATGACACCACCGACGATCCCGAGATCAAAACCCTCGCCGCCGAATTCGTGGATGAGGAAGCCGGCCACGTCGCCGAGTTGAAGAAATGGATCGCGGCGCATGAGGCGGGGCTCAAAGCGCCGGCCTGACCTTCAGGCCGCGTTCAGGGACTGAAGGAAACGCTCCATGTTCGACGTGAGGTCGCCGGCCTGTCGCGTCAACTGCCGCGACGCCTCCAAAACTTCGCCGGAGGCTGCGGTGGCGGCGTCGGCGGCGCGCGCGACCGCCTGGACGCTCTCCGCGACGCCCGCAACGCCGGTCGATGCTTCGGTGATGTTCCGGGTGATTTCGTGGGTCGCGGCGCCTTGTTCTTCAACGGCGGTGGCGATGCCCGTCGCAGCCGCCGAGGTTTCCTCGGTGGTGCGGGCGATCAGGTCGATGTTTTCGGCGAAAAGCTGGGTCGATGCTTGAATCGCCGAGATTTTTTCCCCTATTTCCGCCGTGGCCCTCGCGGTCTGCTCGGCCAGCGCCTTGACCTCGCTCGCCACCACGGCAAAACCCCGCCCGGCTTCGCCAGCGCGCGCCGCCTCGATGGTGGCGTTGAGCGCCAGCATGTTGGTCTTGCCGGCTATGGCGTTGATCATGCCGACGAATCCGCCGATCTGTTCGGCCGCCCGGGCGAGTTGGCCGATCATTTCTTCCGACTTTTTCGCCGCTTGCGCCGAGGATTCGGCGATTTCATGCGAACGCCGCGTCTGCTGGCCGATTTCACTGACCGAATAGCTCAACTGGGTCGTGGCGGCTGAAACCGCGTTCACATTGGCCGCCGTCAGCGCGGCGGCGGCGTCGGCCGCCTGGGCCTGCGCCACCGTCGTCTTGGCCGTCTCGTTCATGCGATGCGCGTTTTGCTGCAGAGCCTCCGCCGTCGTCGTTACCGAGGCCACCGTCTCGGCGATCGACAGCTGGAGATCGGCCGCGACTTTCTGCAGGTCGCTCCGGCGCGTCTGTTCCATCGCTTCGAGATAGACCGATTGCGAAAGATCCATGTCGAGGATCGCGGCGCGAATGACGGCGGATTGCAGGGAAGCGCGCTTTTTGTCCGCGTCGCGGTCGAAGCGGCTCAGCGGCATGCGGGCGGCAATGGCTTCGCAGAGACCGGTGAGCGTGAAATTATAGCCGCCGATGTAGAGCCTCGGCTCCAGCCCGAGCCGGTAATGGGTAGTGCCGATCTTGCGCACCGATTGTTCATATTCGGCGTCAAAGCCGCCGGAGAGAATGATTTTCCAGTGCCGAAGTTGCATCTCCTTGGCGTGACGCGCCACGTCTGGCCGCGAAAAAAAGCGCCGCGCGTCGGCGTCGTCTTCGACATGGCGGTAAAAGCCGTCGAGCGTGCTGTCCAGTTCGCGCATCAGGAAATCGACGTTGTGCCGCAGAAGCGCGATGGTGGGCGCGTCGATGCGGCTGAAGCGCAAACGCGTCTGCAATGTCGATGGCGCCATGATCATCCCCGATAGGTTGGTTCCCCGCGCCGAAGCCGAGAAGGCCAAAATGATCAGGAGAACTTGCGCGAGGCTGTCCATTTAAGTTTGCGTGCTGGGCGCCTGATGGG
>Ga0208588_1000490_pt1 | contig 12813 bp, 14 predicted proteins | sample NGESurshal092012_8_FD_184483 | JGI IMG/M metagenome (GOLD analysis project Ga0208588, IMG submission 184483) | Arctic peat soil microbial communities from Barrow, Alaska - NGEE Surface sample 415-3 shallow-092012 (SPAdes) | ecosystem: Environmental > Terrestrial > Soil > Wetlands > Peat ...
TACCCAGAATGCTAAGGGTTATGTAGATATCGTAGAAGCAGGTCAAGACCTTAAGGGTACCGACGCTCCTAAGATCTTGGAAAAAGCCCTCAATGACTTTAAGAAAGGTTTCAAAGCCGCTTAAGGTGGCGACTGAAATTTCCAATAAGAAGGGGGGCGCAAAGCCCTCTTTTTATTGGTCTAAATAAAAATAACGTAGACCGTAATTAGGACATCCTATTTGATGCAAAAACTTTTATTTGTCTGCTTAGGGAATATCTGTCGTTCTCCATCAGCTGAAAATATCATGAATTATTTAATCGACAAACAAGGGCTGCAGGATCAGGTTGTCTGTGATTCGGCAGGAACAGCAGGTTATCATATCGGTAAACCTCCTGACCGAAGAATGACAGCAGCGGCTCAACGCAGAGGAATTGTTCTGCTGGGGAGAGCTCGTCAGTTCAGTACTATTGATTTTGAAAAATTTGATTTAATCTTGGCTATGGATCAAGCAAACTATGAGGATATTTTAGAACTAGACCCTGAGAAAAAATATGCTCATAAGGTCAAAATGATGTGTGAGTTTTGCCAAGAATATCCTGATCATGAAGTCCCAGATCCTTATTACGGAGGAGCAGATGGTTTCGACTATGTTATCAACTTATTACTAGATGCCTGTGATGGACTTTTGAAAACGGTTGCTACCCCAAATCAGCGCTAAATCATGTGGGAATCTATTCAAAAACATATTACGCAAACGACTGGTCAAGCATTCACTGTAAAGACCCATCGTTCGGTTGCGGGTGGCTGTATCAATCAAGCCTGGCGAATTACTGGAGCTGATCATTCTTTTTTTGTTAAACGCAATGATAGCTCCAAAGTTTCTATGTTTGAGGCAGAAGCCTTTGGACTATTGGAGATTAAGGCGGCACAAGCAATTCGGGTCCCCCATCTTATTTGCTGGGGGACAGATTCTGATGGGGCTTATTTGGTTTTGGAATGGATAGATCTCAACCGAAATCAAAATTGGACAGCTTTGGGACAAAAACTAGCTGCTCTGCACCAGGTTAGTCATAGCTTGGGATTTGGTTGGACTAGAGAGAATACGATTGGTTCTACACCGCAGATCAATACTTGGCATCAAGATTGGCCTACTTTTTTTGCCGAGTGTCGATTGCAGGCTCAAATAGAGTGCGCCCAGAAAAAAGGTTGTTACTCTAAGGGGTTTGTGATACTCCTTGAAGCTATCCCTGAGTTTTTTAAAGACTATCAACCCCAATCCTCTCTAGTGCATGGAGATTTGTGGTCAGGAAACATCGCTAGTATAGCTTCAGGAGAACCGATCATTTTTGATCCAGCGGTATATTTTGGTGACCGTGAAGTGGATATTGCGATGACAGAATTATTTGGTGGTTTTCCCGGTGAATTCTATCGGGCCTATGACCAAATATTCCCTCTGGATAAAGGTTATACCAAACGGAAAAATCTATATAACCTCTACCATGTCTTGAATCACTTCAACTTGTTTGGGGGAGGTTATGCATCTCAGGCAGAGCGGATGATCCAGCAACTACTACGGAGTATCTAGGGATTTTAGTCTTACTTTGGAATGTAGCTTGCCCTAGCGAGCTCAAATTTCGGCTTAGTTATCTTTTTAGAGAGGAGGCAGATGGACCTCATACTTTGGAGATACCCATCGGTAGTAAAGTTAAACAGGTGTAGACAAGGAATAGATGATGGAACGCACATTCATTGCCGTAAAGCCCGATGGGGTACAACGAGGACTAGTCGGGACTATTCTCAAAAAATTTGAGGAGAAGGGCTACAAACTCGTAGGACTTAAACTGCTGCAGGTTAGCCAAGAACTGGCTCAAACCCACTACGGCGAGCACAAAGGTAAGCCTTTTTTCGACGGCCTCGTCAACTTCATTACTTCTGGGCCTGTAGTTGCCTTTGTTGTAGAAGGTAATGATGTCGTAGTCACAGCCCGCAAGATGATCGGAGCTACGAAACCCAGTGATTCTGCCATCGGTACGATTCGAGGCGATTATGGTGTAGATATTGGGCGCAATATCATCCATGGATCGGATAGTCCAGAGTCTGCTGAACGAGAAATCGCCCTCTGGTTTAAGCCCGAAGAGTTAACCGAGTGGACTCCAACGATCTCTACCTGGATCTACGAATAGAAGTGCAATCGCTATTTGCTGCTGCGCTTCCTGTTAATAATCATTGCCGTTGACGGCTCGAATCATGATTTGTGCACAAGCCCGAGCATCTGAAAGAGCTTCATGGTGATTGAGGTCGATTTTCAGGGTTCTACAAACGTCGGAGAGTTTGGTCGGGTAAATGCCAAATGTTTTTCGAGCAATCTGCACGGTGCACTTAAAAGAAAGGGCAGGAACTTCAATGCCATGTGTGGTGCAACAGGCCGCAAGAACTCTGCGATCGAAAGAGGCGTTGTGGGCTACCAAATAATTCACTCCTTGAAAGAGAGGAGCGACTTCAGGCCAGATTTCCCCAAAGCTCGGCGAATCGCAGAGATGCTCCCAACGGAGACCATGAATATAGGTAAACATAATTTTTTCACGGGGTGGCCGGATCAGCTTCATCATTTCTTGAACAATAAGACCGTTTTCGACGCGAACAAGGCCCACAGAGCAGGCACTATCCGGCAGGGTATCTGCAGTTTCAAAGTCGATGGCTAGAAATGAAGTCATAGAGAATGTTTCTAGAGCGGTTCTCATTTGCCTGAAACCCCAACATAGTTTATCGCGTCTCCACTCACACGTAGCTACGGACCCTCAATCGGGCACACTTGGTAAAACAGGAGCAAAGTGCAGGCACCATGTGGGAGACTAAACTACCAAAGCCAACCTTTGCAACCCTTGTATTGATGGCTCTGACGCTGTTCTTCTTTGCGGCAGCGACGAATACACTGTCTGGTTGGCTCTATGTCATCAGTGGTTTAAGTTTGGGTTTGATGTCCCTCGCCGCTGTGCTGCCAAGCTGGGAGTTGAGAAATATCCAAGTACGGCGGGAGGGCTCTTTTCCTGTCTCGGTTGGAGAAGACCTCCAAATGGCAATGACCTTCCAAGCTTCCGGCAAACGCCAATTGCTTGAAATAATCGATGAACTTCCCAAGCTCCTGGTGGACGATCAACCCAGTTTTGTTTTAGAAGAGCTAACAGGCTCCTACCGTTGGGTCTATACGGTAACCCCCAAGCGCCGTGGAATATATCTTTGGCAACATCTAGTTCTCAGAACAGCCGCCCCGATGGGCCTCTTTTGGCGCAAAAAAATTCATTCACTCCCCGCTGAAGTAACCGTATACCCCCGCGTGTTAGCGTTGAGGCGGTGCCCGCTCTTGGACCAAATCAGTCACCAAGGCCAAGAATTTGAGACCGGAAGATCCTGGCGTGATCATACCAGTGAAGGAATCACCAAATCAGCACGTCCCTACCGATGGGGCGACCCGATCAAAAATGTCCATTGGCGAACCAGTGCCCGATTAGGGTCTTTGTATACGAGGGAATTGGAACAGTCTGAAGGTGAGGAGTCTATCGTACTGATTCTCGATAATCGACCCGAGCATTGGCAGGCAGAACGCTTTGAACAAGCAGTAGAAACTATTGCCGCTTTATTTTTCTATGGAAAGAGACGAGGAATTAACATTGCGGTGAGCACAGGAGCGGAAATTCTTCTGGAACAGGAGCAAGCGGTGCTTCAGGCTTTGGCTGAAGTAACCCTAACGCCAGGAGATCCTCCAGATTTTGCAAGACTTGTCGAAAAAGCCACCGTGCTATGGCTGACAGCTAATCCCGAGGGCAATCCTCAAACTTCCAGAGCAATCGCTTTGAACTTCAGTGCTAAAGAAACAGGTATCTGGATCAATCCCCATCAACCTCTAGATCTACAGCTAGAGGGGATTTGAGACCAATCTGTATACTCTTTTCTCCAGGAGGACTAATATATAACCAAACTGCCTTGGGAGAAAGACAATGGCAGCAAAATTCACCGCAGCCCCCATTCTGGACCGAGTGAACCCGCAAGAGGCAGTAGCCTTCCTGATCATGGAAATGGAACCCTTAGAAGGGGGGCCCCCTAAGCTGCATGGGGTGATTACCAGCGACAAAAAAATGCATTGGCTGACAGCCGGGGAAGACGATTCATCTCCAGAATTTGCCACCGTAGAGAGTGTGCTCAAAAAGTTCAATGTCCCTTTTGGTAAGGAATATATGATTGGCGTACCTCAAGACATCGACCTGAGCAATTTTTCAAGAGATTAATCGCCACCGCCTAATAGATAAAGTAGGGCCATCCGCACGGCGACCCCATGGGTAACTTGCTGTGGAATCAGACTCAGCGCCGGGTCATCCATTAGATCCGAACTGATCTCTACGCCTCGATTAACCGGACCAGGATGGAGCACCTGCACCTCAGGGTCACAGATCCTCAGTCGTTCGCGGGTCAATCCAAAATCTCGGTGATAAGCTCGAAGACTGGGTAATAAAAATTCACCCATCCGCTCTTTCTGTAAACGCAAAGTCATAACAAAGCGTGCTTTCTCCAAAGCAGGCTCCACCCGATGGTGCAGGATCAATCCGTGCTCTTTAAATTCTTGGAAGTAGAGAGGGAGTAAGGTGGGAGGAGCGGCTAAATGCACTTCAGCCCCACAGGCACTCAGGCTATATAAATTCGACCGGGCCACACGGGAATGAAGAATATCGCCCACAATGGCAACTTTTATGCCCTTCAATAGTCCAGGATGGGGGTTGTTAGGGTCCAGGGCATTACACAGCGTAAATAAATCCAGAAGACCCTGGGTAGGATGCTGGTGAAGCCCATCTCCGGCATTGAGGACCCGCACATCAGATCCCAGTCGATCCAAATCTTGACTGATAATCGTGGGCACACCTGATTCCTGGTGACGAATCACCAACAAGTCCATGCCCATGGCCAGATAAGTCCGCGCCGTATCCAGGATCGTTTCTCCCTTCGTCAGGGAAGAACTGCTCGGTGTAAAATTCAGGACATCTGCACTCAGTGCCTTAGCCGCCAGTTCGAAGCTCGAACGGGTGCGGGTAGAGGGTTCAAAAAATAGATTGACTACAATCTTACCTTGCAGCGTCGGTACCTTACGGTTGCGACGGGTCAAAACTTCGCGGAAGGAAGTAGCTGTCTTCAGGACTACTTCATACTCAGGCAGTGTGAAATCCTTAAGCGACAGCACATGTTTGCGAGACCAAGAAGAAGACACCGGTTTCAATAACCCCAAAGCCTTTACGATTATCACCGTTTTAGCGACGGGGTTACTTCATCGACGATTGAGTGTCATCCCTTCTCACAAAAATCTATAGAGGCCCTTATTTAGGATCTACCCGCATCAAAATTTGACCAAATTCCACAGGCTCCCCATTGTTCACACAGATTTCCACAATCCGCCCAGAGACCTCGGCTTCGATTTCATTCATGAGCTTCATCGCTTCAATGATGCACACCGTTTGGTTTTGACCGATACGGTCGTTGATCTGAACGAAAGGAGAGGCTTCAGGAGAAGGCGCTCTGTAGAAGGTTCCCACCATCGGAGCTTTTATTTCCAGAAAATTATGCTCCACTGCAGGTTCTTCCGGTGGTGTTGCTGGAGTTGTCGGGATACCAGGTTCCGCTCCAGGAATCTCTTGTGAAGCTGCCCCAGGCTCCATGGATGCCACAGGAGCACTTGCCACAGACTTACGGATAGACAGTTTAAAGTCTTCAGATTCAATAACCAATTCCGTCACATTCGACTGATTGACGATGGCGATCAACTCCCGAATTTCTGCGAGGTCTATTTCCACTTACTCACCACGCCCTAAATAAGTATCAGTCCGGGTATCAATTTTGATGCGCTCACCAATATTAATAAACAAAGGGACACTTACGGTTGCTCCCCCTTCTATGGTCGCAGGCTTAGTTCCTCCCTGAGCCGTATCCCCTTTGAGCCCAGGGTCAGTCTCGATTACTTCCCGGACTACAGTATTGGGCATTTCCACCCCAATCACCTTACGGGTACCGCCCACTTCCAGAAAGAGAACTTGAACCTCCATACCCTCTTTAAGATACTGAGGTTTTTCCATCTGGCTGGCATTCAACCGGACTTCTTCAAAGCTTTCCATATCCATAAAGACAAAATTTTCGTTGCCTTCAGCGTAGGTGTATTGCACTTCACGCTTATCGACGACCGCTTGTGGAACCATTTCACCTGCCCGGAAGGTCTTTTCCAGGACCGAGCCATTCTCGACATTCTTCAATTTGGTCCGGACAAAAGCTGAGCCCTTCCCCGGTTTCACATGTAAAAATTCCACCACTCGATAAGCAGATCCATCGATCATGATGGAGGCGCCTGTACGAAAATCATTACTGGAAATCATGGAGTGGCCCGTAGTGCTTTGCCAACGGATATTTTCCCCCAGTGAGCGACACAAAACAATCCCTTGGGATGTTATCGATGTGCCTAGAGAGCCTAAGTAGGGACGCTACATGCATCCTGTGACTTCTGGTGATTTTCGAGGATCGACGATCAAGGGTTTGCAGAACTACGCCAGCAATTCACGGTCTAGGAAACTTGCCTGATTTAAAGGATTTGTCCATCGGGCAATCAAACCAGCCAATATCTTAATTAGGAGGACAGACCGCACCTGGAGAACAAATATTACGAGCATAGGTTGTGGCGCTGAACAAAAGCTTCGAGAGGTTATCTGTCTTAGTCTTGTAATCCACATTGCCTTGGACATTATCCATACTGCCTTGGATCGATACCGTCACTGATTGCGGATTAGTTGGAGAGTTGGCAATCTTTACTGGAGCTGTGGTGGCGAGATAGTCCGATATGGCATCACCTCCTCCAAGGGCCGGGGGATTTAATACCCATACATTGGTCGCAGCGGCGTTCCGAGCGATATTGTTGGATGCAGTCTTCGGTGGAATGTTACTGGTGTCACTGCTACCGACATAACCAAAGTCTGCATAAGGAATAGGAACGACTCCAGACTCCCAGCGATATAGAATTCTTGGTCCTCTAAACTGACTGCTAGCAGTCGGTGTAGTGGTGTAGTAGACGACAAACTTATAAGCAGGAACTGAATCAGTAACACCATAGCCAACTAAGTTGCACATACCCGTGCTACTTTCACTAATCACTGTATTAGACAATTGAGCATTAGGAACTGATAAAATCTCACCTTCCTGAAGATTTACGAATTGCTGAGAATTAGCTGAAGCCGCACAGGCAGGACTCGTAGATTTAGTCGATCGCACCCAGAAAGCTAATTCAATTTTGGCATTAGTACTATTGGTTAAAGGAGCGACAAGTATATCATTTCCTGAATTTCCTGAACCATCATTATCTTCAATAATAGCGTTATCTCCTGCTACCCCACTACCTAAACCTTGTTGCAACCGAGCTGGACAGTACTGGAGTGTGGCAAGGACTTTGCAACTAATACCACTCGGACGATAAATATACCGTGCCATCTTTAGGTCTGTATTGATGTAGCTGACTGCACCCTGAATATCTCCCTGCACATCACTAACCGAAACGTTGTTGACTGCGCTACGAGAGAAGTTGACTAAGAGCAGTCCAAGGGCAGTACTCAGTGCGCCTGTCATCACTCCCACTACGAGGAGTTCGACAAGAGTCACTCCTTTAGCTTTTCTTCTCAGATTCATTGTATTGTTCTCACCTTACCAAGGACAGTAGAAATTACTACTGCTTTACAAGTCGAAGCTGTTGCACAGGCAGCAGGTCCCGCAACGTTATAGTCAGTATTGTCAGTATTTCTAGTCAGATAAATAGTCCGCAGTTGTCCTGCATTAGGAATTTCTCCCCGGAAATTAAATGTTGTTGAAAATGGTCCTACTCCAGCTATTTTCATATTTATATTATCAGGCAGAATTTGCGATTGCTGGATAGTGGCAGTAGACCAAGTAGCGCCTTCATAAATCCGGATTGGAGCGGTGGAGCTCGTCAAAAAATCAATCGTAAAGGAACGTGATTTTGATATGGCGAGCTGCCTTGTGTTGCGAATTGCTTGGAGGACATTTTGCTGGGCTAAGCCTAGATTTTGCTGTTGAATTTGACCAGCAATACTAGCTCCTACCCCTGTGGCCAAAATACCTGTCATGGCTACAACTACAAGCAGTTCAATCAGTGAAAAGCCGTGATAATTCCTTCTCATGATACTTTTGGCTCCGCGATATCAGCAGTTAGAACCACAAGAGGGGCTGTATCACTCAGAGCTGAAGCATTTCCAGTAAATACGGGTTGAGCAGGTTGAAGCGTTGCCCCTGGAGGAAGGCAGCTAGCTGGGGTCGTCGCACAGGCAGGTGTACAGCCAGCTCCAGTACAGGTTCTTCCAGCTCCAACAGCTCGATATATTCGCACGACGACACGGCGAATGGAGTTGGGCGTGTCTCCTACGTCACTCTCTCCCCAGAAAAGTTGTGCAATGAAGCGGACAGGCTGACTTTTATTAACTGCGTCATCAGAATCCTTGTAAACACAGGAAGCCGCTGCAGTGTTGGTTGTAGCTGTGGATAGATTTGCTCGCAAGGCATAGTTAACTATGCCCGCAGCCCCGACGGCAACGCCTGCCGGATCATTAAGGTAAGATCCTTCAGCCACTGCTCTGGGTTGGGTGGCTGTGACCTTTAGGGTACAGTTAGAGAGAGTTTCTCCAAAGACAGGCAATAGTCCCGGTGTATAGTTCACCGCAGCTGGGGGAGCGAGGGTAACTTGTGACCAATAGCGACGAGTTTCTTCTAACTGAATCTGGGCTAGGTCAGTGGCTTCCGCTATGAGTTGCTGTTGTTGACGTAGTAGTGAAGCTCCTGTTGCCAGAGGTAATAGACCGATGGCAAAGATAGCAAAGACCACAATGGCCACTAGGACTTCTACTAGGGTTAATCCAGTAGCTCCCCGCCTCACCCTAAGAGCTCTTTTAGTTTCCATGGGCTCCTGCTCCGTATTTGCCATAGTCGATGCGCAGCTTCATAGACATCGGAAATGATTCAACTTCCTGCTGAGACAGGAACCAATTTGCGCCAAATGTAGTAGTAACCACATACCCATTGCCCTGAGGAGTCGCAGATGCTATCTCACTGGGCAGCAGCAACTCTAGGGCCTTAGGCTGCGGAGTAGTAGGCTGAGTAGGTGGAATGGGAGCTACCAATACAGGGCTAGGTTGAGCAGTAGAGGTATTCACGCGGGCAATATTTGGTGAAGCCCCCACTGGAGAACTAGTTAGACCTCTGACAGTATCGGTTTTCTCCTGAATGACTGTAGAGCTCGAAGACTGGTTGGAATTCGCTGAGGTCAGCAAGAATATAAACACAGCAACTGAAACGATAGCTCCTGGAATCAAGAGGATTTGCATATCATTTTTCTGGTGTCTCATGATGTGCTCCTAACTAAAATGTACGGTCAGCAAGGGTACCCAGTCTGAAGAAGGTCACAGTACCTACAGGTATGTTTCCCAAAGGAGCGTTGTAATAAGCAAGTCGGTTATCGTAATTGATCTGGAGACCAGTCCCATCTGTATTAGCATCATTGCTGGCTTTATCTTTGCCGTAGTCCAGACCATTACAGTAATTGTTAGGCTTTCCTGAGGTTGTGGAGTAGAGATTAGTACAGTTGGCAGGAGCAGTAAGACCGTTTTTAGAACTTTCCACAGCAGTCGCTAGAATTCCGAATTCCTTCGTAACAAAACCACCATTTGCTTGCATACTGGTTCCTCGAACGACCCCCGCAATACGCCGATTGGCATAGACGTAGGCATCGACACGTTCTACCTGATTCGCAATTTGGGTACCAACTGCAGTAATAGATGCAGCACTCTGCGGGTCTCCGTAGTTGTAGAGCACACCAGGTACATGCTGATTCTGTGTAACAAAAGTAGTGACCACAGGAGCACTGGCTGTCGCAGCAGGCGTAACCGTACTGGGAGTATAAGTATAAGTACATACCTTATTACTGCCACTCCCAGTACAAGAAGACTTGGCCGTATAGGTAGTAGTAGCAGTAGTTGTATTAGTTACTTTCGATTCTGAGACATTTGTGGTAAGACCTGACGTTGTTGTGGTTTTTGTTGTTGTCGTCGTGGTGGTGATTTTAATATCTTTCTTGAGAGCACTACTACCTGAATTGCTACCTGAACTAGATGTCGTAACGGTAGGAGCAGAAGTAGTTTTAGTAGTGGTTGTGGAAGCATCATCTCCAGGTTGAACATCAACAACATTATTATTCGCACCACCAAGAAAACTGCTCCCGCCTCGAACCGTGACTTTATCTTTCTGATCTTGAACCCCGAGGATGTCTCTAAATTCTTTATCCGTCAGAGACTTTTTAAAGCTTCCATCACTTTGAATATTTCCCGGCTTGACAATGTAGTCATAAGCTGACTGAGCAGACGCAGTCACGACATTAGTACTTGCTATTTCCTTACCTGTAATAGAAAGATATTTGATAATATTACCATTCGTATCCTTGACAGAGCTTAGTTCTTCTCCATTGGACTTATTGAAAAAACGAGACGTAGAAGCAATACCAAAATTAGTGCCAGAATCTAGCCCAAACTGTTGCCGAATAAACGTCTCAGGTTGACGGAAAGAATTGTCTAAAGTGTTAGTGCTGGCAAGGGCGTCCGTATAGCTAGCATTATCAGTTTGGTTGGTATAATCTCCAACAATGGCATTACCACCAGCGAAAAGCCTTAGCGAATCCTTGCTTAATTTCTCTTCGTAGGCTTTGGCATCGGCAGCAGACGGACTCAAATCATTATAGTTTCCACTACCATTATTTCCAGGCGGATTTTTGTAGATCAGTTCTCCTGCAACGTACACATTACGACTAGCCGTTACATTTCCATTGCCGCTTACATACCCTTTAAAGATGATGTCTCCGTCAAAATAAAAGTTGTCTGGCAACTTAATTGGATCATTTTTAGTACCGATGAGAATCAATGTCCCTGTTTTATCGGAATCGGCAAGAGAAGTTTTTTTCTGCAGATCAGAACCATATGTGCCCCCAGGAGGAATACGATACATTCCTCCTTTTTCTGTTGTCGTGCTAAGGTCTATATCTCTATACAGATCGGGAGTGGCGAGTCCACCAGATGCAACAGTTATGCTTTGGTTTGCACTATCAGTCTTCGCTTTTGTCAAATCCACTGGTGGAATATCATTATTAATACCATCACCATCTAGATCTCCAGCAGTTTTCACCCCGTTAAATTTATCACCATCATACTTTTCTGTTACATCAGGAGAACCCCCATAAGGATTCTCGATCGCGACACCATCCAGATTTGTGAGAGTTGCACTTGTTTTTGAATTGTTCGAACTCGTATCATCAGTAAATTTTTGCAACCCCAGAAGACTACCTTTAATCCGGGTATCTCCTCGCGCTGCATTTGTACCATTTATTTTTCCATCACCAGTACATCCCGATTGGCTAGATAGCCCTGTTTTTTCATTATAACCAACATCGGTACAGCTATTCTTAGCATCCCAACCAGGACGCACATGAGATAAAGCGCCTGTATCTCCATTAATTTTGACATGGCAGAATGCGCAGTTAATATTACGGGTCAATACAGCAAATAAAGGTACTCTTGGATTGACTTCTGTGGCAGCAAATCCTTTTACAATGGTTTGTTCGCTACCATCAGGAAGTACGGCTGTCGCCTTGATCGTAAAAGTTCCTATAGGGTCTGACGCGAAAACTCTAGCTCGTACGACTACAGCGCCTGATCCTCTCGACTGATAAGTATTTGCGAATCTGCTATCTAATTGGATTAGATTTGCTGTGTTGGTCTTAAAATCTGCTGTGCCAGCAGTTAATCCAGCGCCAGCGGAACTTGAATTCTTGAGAGATGCGACTTTACGGGTTCCATCGGTTATCTGAGTTAACCAAGCAGTAGTAGAAAGACCAGAGTCTCTTCTATCCTTAATATATTCATCCCGGACAAATTCAGCAGCACTATCCCCAATTTGGAAAGCTGCTGACACTCCGCGCTCTTGTACTGTGCGATTAGAAAGCTGGCTCGATACAAGGAAAGTAGAAGCTCCAATAGCTGCTAAAATCACTCCTAAAAGGATAACGGTAAAAAGCGTCGCTCCACGTTCTGAACGATTTTTATACTTATTCTTCATGAATTTGCTCATACTATCCTCTTAGGGCTGGCCTGGCCGCTAGACACTATAAAGTACCCATTCCGACTACTGTTTCACCACATGTGCTCCATAGAATCAAAACTGGCTTGATTCCACTGGCATGATTAGGGACCGTCGGAAGCTATAGAGTAGTCCAAATAACGAATCCCTAACTCTAGGGCTAACATGAGTATATATATTCTTAAAATGACTTTTGTAAAGCGCTTATGAAGCACTTATGAAGCTTGGTTGAAATCTAGCTATATGCTAACTATATTTGTTAGTCATTCTTTAAATTCTTGTATGTATTTTCAATAGTTGTATTTTTAGTTTATTCTTCTTTTAATGCATACCTGAATATTTTTCTCACAATAAAAAGAGTAGATATGACTGTTCTATCAGGAGGCTCTGGAATATCTGATACCAATTTGATAAATAGATGCACTTTGATCTAGCTCTCCCTTCGTGCAAACTGCTGCGATGCAGGCCCTATGCTGTCGGTTCGTTGATTTTGGACGAGAGAAAAGAATTAAGTCTTGCCCTGCATGAGATGTAGGTGATACAGAGATTCTGGTAATTTCATCAGTTCGAGAATCCGCTTCTGTAAATCGGATAGCGGTGTCATAAAACGGGTAAGGTCGGGCA
>Ga0208588_1000492_pt1 | contig 12734 bp, 10 predicted proteins | sample NGESurshal092012_8_FD_184483 | JGI IMG/M metagenome (GOLD analysis project Ga0208588, IMG submission 184483) | Arctic peat soil microbial communities from Barrow, Alaska - NGEE Surface sample 415-3 shallow-092012 (SPAdes) | ecosystem: Environmental > Terrestrial > Soil > Wetlands > Peat ...
CCCTTCCTGAAAGCAGACTTGAGCAGAGAGTGGCTATCCCCCTTATAGGCAAAGCCTTCTCGTAGAGTAGGGGGGACACAGGGGGTTCATACTCAGAGCTGATTAGACTCAATTAGAGCAGGATATATCTCAGGCCATTGAGAATGGCTATAGTTCAGGAGCAGAATAAAGATGCTGAGTGTTTTGATCGCAGTTCCTATCATTAGTGCTCTTTTAATTGGACTTCTGTCTGGTAAAAGTACGGCGGCTCAAATTCGTCAAATGGCTCTAGTAATCGTTAGTTTCCTTGGATTATGGACTATTTGGCTATTCAGCCAATTTAATCCTGCGGTCACAGGGATGCAGTTTACGGAGTTTATGCCCTGGATTCGAATTGTAGGTCTAGACTATAGCCTCGGTGTTGATGGCCTATCCTTACCGCTGCTTGGGCTAAATGCCCTACTCACCTGGATTGCCGTTTATAGCGTCGCCTATTCTGGGGAACGCCCCCGACTTTATTACTCCCTGATTTTGTTAACTAATGCAGGGATGACCGGTGCCTTTATTGCTCAGAATTTATTGCTGTTTTTCCTCTTTTATGAACTGCTGCTTATTCCTCTTTATCTGTTAATTGCTATTTGGGGTAGTTCAGAGAAGCAGGGCTATGCTTCCATGAAGTTCCTGATTTATACCGCAATTTCTGGGATCTTAATTTTTGCAGCCTTTCTGAGCATTGCCCTACTCAGTTCTTCGGGCAGTTTTGCCTACAATCCCCAGGCCGCGCAAGGGTTATCGCAAACGACACAACTGATCCTATTGACCGTGTTGCTGGTAGGATTTGGGATCAAAATGCCGCTGATTCCTCTACATACCTGGTTACCCGATGCCTATGTTGCTGCTTCACCACCGATTGCGATTCTTTTGGGCGGGGTCTTAGCCAAGCTGGGAACCTACGGTCTTGTCCGGTTTGGGTTGGGGCTATTTCCTGATACGTGGGCCATCGTGGCTCCTGGACTTGCCATTATCGGAGCGATTACTGCTGTCTATGGAGCCCTCGCTGCGATTGCCCAAAAAGATATCAAACGGATGGTCGCTTATAGTTCTATCGGGCATATGGGCTATATCCTCCTGGGCGCGGCGGCAGCGACCCCCCTTAGTTTGCTAGGGGTAGTCCTGCAGATGGTCAGTCATGGGATTATCCTGGCCTTGCTGTTCCATCTGATTGGCGTAATCGAAGCCAAAGTTGGCACCCGTGATTTGGATTTGCTCAATGGTTTGATGAACCCGATCCGGGGCCTACCGCTGATGAGTAGTCTTTTGGTGCTAGGAGGGATGGCGAGCGCCGGAATCCCTGGTCTGGTAGGCTTCGTGGCCGAATTTTTGATTCTCCAAGGCAGCTTTTCCGCCTTTCCAATCCCAACGCTGGTATGTATCATCTGTAGCGGCTTAACCGCAGTCTACTTTGTAACCCTGATCAACCGTACTTGCTTTGGTAAATTGGATAACGCCACGGCCTACTATCCTCGTGTCCAGTGGTCAGAACGGACTCCTGCCCTGATTCTGGCAGCCTTGACGCTCCTTCTGGGCATTCAACCGAATTGGCTCACCCACTGGAGTGAACCAACCACCAATGTCATGGTCACTGCTGTACCGGACAAAAGTGGCCCCCCCGGCCCCCCAATACTGGGGGGAGAAGCATCCTTGGCTTTCCATAAGTTGATGGATGCCGATTCTACGAACGGCCTACAGCCTACCAAGTCCCCTGCTCGATAACCCGTCATTTCTACAGAGGTACCTGCCGCTATGGTTAGTACAGAGACTAAAGCCAAACTTCCCCCTTCTAGCCATCCTTATGCAGAAGTGATTCACCGACTGGAAGCAGGGGGAGCTATGCTCCCGGACACTCCAGAAAATCTAATGCAAATCATCGGTTTGTACAAAGCCTATGCGGTCCCGATGGATTTCTACTGGCGTGACCTTCTATATATCGCCGAGCGTGAGTTTTTAAACCCCCTTCCTTTCTTTAAGTACTTCCTGCCCAAAGAGTATCTGGATCTGCACAATCACTATGCCGGGGATGATGCAGATCTACGGATTTGGCGGGGAGAAGCCACAGCCCATCCAGAACTTTTAGCCTTTATGCAGCGGGGGGAAACGTTTAAGATGCCCCGTCTATTTCACCATCTCTGGCACGACCGCATCAATATGGAATTTGCCGAAATGTGTATGCGGGCTATGCTTTGGCACCGGGGAATGGGAGGCCAATTCGACCCTTATTTGGATTCGGAAGAATATAAAGCAAATGCGGACCGGGCGATTAAAGCTTATTTCAAAGGCAATCCGGTCATGCTAGGCATTCATCAAATGTTTCCAGATTTATTTCTCGAACAATGCCGTCAAATGTCCTACTACAGCAACCTGGGCTTATTCTGGGAAATCATGGCTCCCGTTTTCTTTGAGATGTCAGACCTCTATGATGAGGGAAAGATGACGAGCGTCCCTGAGGCGATGAATTTTCTGGTGAATGGCATTTTTGCCATAGCAGGCCGTCCTATTTATCACCGTGTCTATATTCGGGGTGAATGCTACGAAATCATCCCCAAATCGAAGGGTTTCATGTGGCTCTACGAAGCAGCTCTTCCCTATGTGGAAGCGGTCTTCTACCGCACGGCCCCTTTTCGCGGGACCAAATCCTACAATGCTCAAGCTAAACAGGTTCCGCCGGAACAAAAAGATTTCCATTATGGAATTCTCTATGCGGATGTCTTTCCGGTAGGAACCGCAGGCATTCCACCAACCTTACTCATGCAAGACATGCTCCACTTCTTACCGCCGTACCTGGTCGAGTACTACCAAAAACATTGCCGGGGTGAAAGCGATATGTTGATTCAGCTTGGCGTTAGTTTCCAGCGGTCCATGTTCTGCGTTACTTCAGCCGTCATTCAGGCTTTACGACAAGCTTTGCTCTATCCTCTAGATGACCCAAATCCGAAACATCTTCAGGCAAACCGGGCTTTCTTCGAACAACAGATGGACCGTTTCCTCCGTCCTGAAGCCCGCTTGACAGATATCCAGCGCCAAGAATATCGGTAGGAATATCAAGACCCCGTCCCGGAGAGAATCTGTTGTCTCCTCCTAGTGTTTATCAGCCTGTTTTAGTGCGCCTGCTGCATAGCCTGAATACCCTTTTAATCCTGTCCTCCTTACTCACCGGATTTTGGGTATACAACACCTATGACGGAAGGCTTGGAAAATTTCCATGGCCAAAAATGGAAGGCATCATTGATATTCATGGCAGTTTTGGCTTTTTTTTCCTTTTTGTACTGCCTATTAAAGCACACAGGTATCAAGGAACAGTCTCATAGTTCGACGACTCGCCCCGGACTTTGGTCTCTCTCAAGGTCAAGCCCCTCAAAGGATGGCCCCTGCATCAAATATTCTTTGAAACTTGGTCGTCCTCTGGTTAAACGCTGATATTCTTCTGCAGAAAGGACTACTGCCGTTTCCACCCCCCGGCGGGTAATTTTTTGTGGCCCTTCCGTCAGCGCACGGTGAATCAGGTCAGTGAATTTATTTTTGGCTTCTGCCAGTTGCCAGTTCATCGTTATAGTTACCTATTTATCTAGACAGTCTAGCCATAAATTTACTTGTGCGTGAGAAGTACGGCAAGATTACCAAATTTTTGCCATTTGAAGAGTAAAACCTGATAATTCTGGATCGCAACTGACAAGATTTGGATTACTTAGTACCGCAACAGAGCCATCGGTGCGATAACAATAGACAGTGCGGCCCTTGCAATCGATTAATAATCCCAAACTCACTCCATTCTCGATATATTCCTGCATTTTTTCTTGCAGACTCTTGAGACTATCACTGGCAGAGCGGAGTTCGATCACAAAGTCAGGACAAATCGGCGCAAAGGAGGCTTTTTGAGCATCGGTAAGTACATTCCAGCGATCGAGTTTAATCCATGAGGTATCGGGAGATCTCACTGCTCCATTGGGTAGCGTAAATCCCGTACTAGAATCGAATACCTCTCCCGTTCCGTCCTGTTCTGCCCAGCGAGTCAGTTGATAGCTGAGTTTATTATTACGATTTCCGGTATCGGAAAAAGCTGGAGGCATAACGATTACTTCCCCCTTAGCCGTACGTTCGATGCGGAGATCTGGGTTGCGATGGCAAAATTCATAAAATTGCTCCTCACTCATCTGCGGCAATGTCATCAGGGCAGAGATATCCACCGTCATCGACATCGGTTCAGTCTGAATCTGTAGATTAGTCATTAATCGTATCGCTCCCCTGGCGTAGCTTCTCTGAGAGAGAATGGCACTGCAGCCATACTCTGATTATATTCCGTCAGGTTTTTCTGCCCATGGCTAGAGTCCCATATCCAGTAAACCCTGACCCAAGCGTTCAGCTTCTGCGGAATTGCCCTGTTCGTGATGAAGGATGATCGCCCGTTGAAAGGCAGCCTTACAGTCCGCAATTTCTCCAACTTTCAGAAAGACCACCGCTATATTTTGGTAGGCTTCTGCGTAATTCGGATTCAACTGGATCGCTCGGCGATACGCTTCAATCGCTTCCATCCAACGGTTCGATGCTTTAAGAGCCATGCCTAGATGGCAGTAACCGATCGCAAAGCTGGGGTCAATGTCTACCGATGTCTGGTAGGCAAGGATTGCACTAGGAAGGTCTCCCCTCGCTTTTAGCAAATTTCCCACATTGTTAAATGCTCCTATTTGAAGCATCGGGAGTACGGGTTGCTCGATAGCCTCTCTATAATGAGATTCCGCTTTGGCAGGATTCTTTAGACGGGTGTAGGCCAATCCCAAATGATAGTGCAATTCATATAAAACGGAAGGATTGGCTTGCTCAGATTGCAATCCCAGTTCCAGTAAGGCTCTGCCCCGGTCCACTTCCCCTTGGTCCAGATACAAAGCGCCTAATTTACTACAGACGTAGGGATCATCAGGATGGGTGGTCAAAAAGGATTCCATCGCGGCTTGTGCTTTGGCAAATTTACCTCGTTCGGCAATCACGCCCGGCCGATAACCTTCATGTAAGAGCGCCACATCTTGCAAAGTGCCAATCTGCCACTGGGGTTCTTGCCTCAAAACCTGCTCCACACTGTCATCGATCATGGCGTGGTAGGGCCGGGAGAAATAGATTCCAGGATGCTTACGGAATAATCGTGACACCAGCGAATAGGGAGATTGGCTGGCCCCAATTTCTTGGCGCACCAGATTAATCACCAGGTATTGATCCTCTTGGATCAGCTGTCTCAGGATAGGGGCGATATTTTCTACCAAGGTTTCGTCTGCATCCAGCACGAGAACCCAGTCTCCCTCGACATACTTTAACAATTGATTACGGGCAATCGAAAAATCATTGGGCCATTCAAAGAGATGGATCTTAGCGCCAAATTCTTCGGCAATTTCAAGGGTCCGGTCTGTAGAACCTGTATCCAGTATTACTATTTCATCTACAGCATCGCGAACGCTCGCTAGACAGCGAGGGAGGTTGGCCTCTTCATTTTTAACAATCATGCACAGGCTGAGCTTCATGGCGGTAGATTACTTAGGTCTGAACTTAATTGAACCTTACTTACTCCCCCAGCACATGGATGTAACCGGAAAAGTCCCCACGCCTTATTCATCCCATTTTCGCCAGCCTGCCGAATGGGAAACACACTATGCCTGCTGGTTGGCATGGCCTAGCCATGAGGATCTTTGGCTAGAGGGTCTGGAGGAAGCCCGCTCAGAATTTGTTGCCCTCTGTCGGGCAATTGCAGGCCCTGATGCGCCCCAAGCAACCATCCCCGAAAAATTGGAGATTTTGGTGCCGGATGAAGCGCAACAAACGCTAGCCAGCCAGGCATTAGCAGGTCTTCCCGTCCATTTTCACTTGATTCGCTTTGGGGATATTTGGCTGCGAGATACGGCCCCTATCTTTCTCACGAATTCGAGGGGGGGCCTAGCCACGGTACGTTTTCGTTTTAACGGCTGGGGCGAAAAGTATGTCCTTCCCGATGATGCGCAGGTGTCCGTCCAGATTGCTGAAAAGGTCGGAGGCATTGCTTTTAGCTTCCCTTGGGTGTTAGAAGGAGGCTCCATCGAAGTGGATGGAGAAGGGACCGGTTTGACCACGCGCCAGTGCTTGCTGAACCCCAATCGCAATCCATCGATGACCCAAGAGTCAGTGGAAAAAGGATTGCGGGATGCCTTAGGCATTGAAAAGGTCCTCTGGTTAGACAAAGGACTCCTCAATGACCATACGGACGGTCATATTGATACTCTGGCCCGCTTTGTGGCCCCTGGAGTAGTGCTTTGCATGGAGGCCCAAGCGGCAGAAGATCCCAATCATGCCGTTTTAGAAAAAATTGCTCAGGATTTAGCCTCCTTCACCGATGCTCAGGGGCGTTCCCTAACCGTAGTGCGTATTCCTTCTCCAGGAAAAATTCTCAATGAAGAGCAGGAGGTGCTGCCTGCCAGTTATGTAAATTTCTACATTGGAAACCGCACCGTCGTCGTTCCAACTTATGGCACTCCCCAGGATGCCGAAGCCGTCGCCCTGATTGGCCAGTGTTTCCCTGACCGTCAGACTGTGGGCCTATCGGCTAGAGCTATCCTTAGAGGAGGGGGTGCTTTTCACTGCATTACCCAGCAACAACCCATCCCTATGCGTGTGGAGTAAGTCCTTGGCATGAATGCTCGTGCTCCCAAATTGGTTACTGTGGCAGCGCTCCAAACTTCTTTTACAGAGGATCTAGCCACCAATGTGGCGAAGGTAACGGACTTGGTCCGCAAAGCAGCGTTCCAAGGAGCGCAGGTGATTTTACCTTCTGAGCTTTTTGAGGGGCCATACTTTTGCCGTGAAGAACGGGACGAATTTTTTGATTGGGCCAAGCCCCTCACAGAACATCCTACGATTAAACACTTTCAGCAATTGGCTCAGGAATTGGCTGTCGTGATTCCGGTTTCTTTCTTTGAGAAAGCAGGGCAAAACTACTACAACAGCATTGCTATGGTCGATGCAGATGGTGCGCTGTTAGGCACCTATCGCAAAAGCCATATCCCAGATGGCCCTGGCTATGAGGAGAAATTTTACTTCAGGCCCGGCAATACAGGTTTTAAAGTATGGCCCACCCGTTTTGGCACACTGGGTGTTGGGATCTGCTGGGACCAATGGTTCCCAGAGTGTGCACGGGCGATGGTTTTGATGGGAGCTGATATTCTGTTTTATCCCACCGCCATCGGCTCTGAACCACAAACGCCCGACTTGGATACGAAAGATCCCTGGCAACGAGCGATGATTGGCCATGCTGTCTCGAATGTGATTCCGGTCGTTGCGGCGAATCGAGTCGGGACCGAAGGGGACCAGACCTTCTATGGACATTCCTTTATTGCTAATCAGCGTGGTGACAAAGTCGCTGAATTAGACCGGACGGAAGAAGGAGTGATCTGTGCCACGTTTGACTTGCCGGAAATTCACCGCAATCGGGCTTCTTTTGGCTTTTTCCGGGACCGCCGGCCCGAGCTTTATAGCGCCCTAACTAGGTCATAATCCCCAGAAAAAGCCGTATTCTCTAAAATTTTCCGGGTCAGGCTCCTTAGCCCAGGGAACATTTCGTTGTGTAAAGAGTCATAAACATTTACTACGCGTTCTGTGCGTGTAGGAATTGGACTATGAAACAAACCTTTGGGGTAGCCCTGGCATTGTTTAGGGCGAAAAAGGCCCTAGTCCAGAATTAGTGAGGAGAGTCTATGCCTTTGGCCTATATGCAGATCAGTGAGTGGGGAGAATTCCAATGATGCTTGACTTCGGTACTTTGATTACCGCATGTCTATTATTCGCAACTTTTGCGTTTGGTGCTTCTGTCCTCCTTATTTTCCTGCAGCGGAATTTTGGGGATTCCTCCTTGGGAAGGACCGATGCCTCTGTACTTTCTACGTTGACTTTTATCGCAGTGCATATGGGCGCAGCGTTAGCGACTTGGGCTTTAACCGAGCAATCTGGAGCCGTGTTCGTACCACTGGTGATCAGCTTAGTGGCTGGAAGCTTCGGCAGGCGTTGGCTGAAGAACTACACCTTGGGCGGACAGTTGTTGCTGGTTACCAATGTCCAAGTGATGGTTTTTGGTGCTATCTGGGGGGGGTGGTTTGTCTCGACCGTGCCCGTGAGTGATACGACCCGCACCTTGATGTTGATTGGTTATCCCTTACTGGTCCCTGCTTTCTTCCAAGGTTTGTTTCAAACCGTGAAGCAGTGGGAAGTACTTTGCCGCAAAATTTGGCTCCGTCCCCGCACACCGCTTCCGATTGGTCCTCGTTCCTACTACCCAAAAGTTTCTCTACAGGTACCGACCTGTTCTGAGCCTCCTGAGCTGGTGATGGCAACCCTGGATAGCCTCGCAAACTTGAACTATCCAAACTTTGAAGTCATGGTCATTGATAACAATACGAAAGATCCTGATTTGTGGCGTCCACTTGAAGCGCATTGTCGAAGACTCGGGAAGCGTTTCCGCTTCTTCCATTTGCAAGAATGGCCTGGGGCCAAGGCTGGTGCGCTCAACTTTGCGATGACTAAAGTGGCTCCGGATGCGGAGCTGATTGCCGTCATTGATAGTGACTATCAAGCCGACCCGGATTTTCTGGCGTCTCTGGTGGGCTACTTTGATAACCCAAAGATGGGCTTTGTGCAAACTCCTCACGACTATCGAGAATGGGAAGATAGCCCTTATTTGCGGATGTGCTACTGGGAATATAAAGGTTTCTATGCGACTGAAATGGTCAGCTTGAATGAGCGGGATGCCGCCATTACTGTTGGAACCATGTGCGTACTGCGGCGCCAAGCCCTGGAAAAAGCGGGTGGATGGGCTGAGTGGTGCGCAACGGAAGATTCAGAGTTATCTATTCGCATTCATGCTCTGGGCTATTCTTCAGTCTACCTGCCCTTTACTTTTGGTCGTGGGCTGATTCCTGAGACCTTCCTGGGCTACAAGAAACAGCGCTTCCGCTGGACGGTTGGCCCAGTACAGGAACTCAAGCGCCATTTCCGTCTATTCTTGCCCAAACCTCTAGCCCAAACTTCTCAGTTCACGTTGGCTCAGAAGATTTACCATTTCTGCCATGGCTTACGCAATCTGAATATCGGTCTGGGTTTTCTGCTGATCCCGTTGAGTTTTGCCATTTTAGCCTCTATGCTGATCCATCACGAAGTGGTGAATACACCTCTGGTACTCTGGCTCTCTGCTTCAATTTCTTTATTGAGTGCAGCTGCCCACTGGTGGATGGTGTACCGAGGTGTCATGGGATGTTCTTGGAAGGATATGCTGGGAGCTTTGCTGGCCAGTAGAGCCCTCAGCCACACCATAGCCATTGCCAGTTTCTGGGGAGTCTTCACCCGCGAAATTCCCTGGATCCGGACTAATAAGTTCAAGGCGCTACCGCTGGGTTTAGAAGCCTTAAGCTCTGCCCGAGTAGAACTCACTTTGGGCCTAGCAACGCTCACGTTTGCCATCGTCGCCTCCAACGTCCTCCCAGGGCCGGGATTACACTTCATGCTGATCATTGGGGCGCTATTTCAGAGTCTTGATTACTTTACGGCTCCTGCTTTAGCGTTACTGGCAGAACGGGATATCCGCCGGGTACGCCAAGCTTCTGTTTCGCTGCCTGTGCGAGCGCCGTTGGCTAGTGGAATAGCGGCTGAATAGTGTGGAGAAAACCCCCTGTAGAAACGAATACTTGAGCTATAAGTTGCCTCCCCCCTCGAAGCCTTCTCGTTGGCGGAGCCTGCCTAAGGCATAGAGTGGGGGGACACAGGGGGGTCTGGCTTGAGAGGGTTCTCATCACTTTCTAAATTTTGTAGATTTTTCTAATCAGATAGAAATACAAGCGATCGGGTAATAACTTGCGCAACATGAGGAGCAAGGGCGCAGGTTGACCGATTGGGTAACGCATTTTGTGACTCCCGTCTGTGGCTGCTTTGAATATTTCTTGCGCCACTAGCTCAGGTGGTTCCCCCTTCTTACCTGTCTCTTGGGAGAGCTTCTCAGCCTTTTCAACAAAATCCTTATACATCGTCAGGTCATCCCGCATGATGAATTGGCGACTGCTCCCGTAAAACTCGGTTTTGATACTACCTGGTTCAATAATTTTGATCTTGATATTGAAAGGTGCCAGCTCATAGTGCAAAGCCTCGCTGAAGCCCTCTACGGCCCATTTGGTACCGTGATAGATGCTGTACAGAGGAAAGGTGACGCGGCCACCCACACTGGCAATTTGAATGATAGTGCCTCCCTTGTTTTCACGCATATGGGGAATCAGTGCCCGCGTTACTCTCATCAGCCCGAATACGTTGGTATCGAACTGTTTTTCGATGACCTGATCGGACATCGCTTCAAACACCCCATCGGCCCCGTAGCCTGCATTGTTGACCAACACATTGATGCGACCGAAATCTTTGATTGCTGCCTCCAAGGCATTCTGAATACTGTTGGCATCCGTGACATCCAGGCTATAGCGCTTAATATTTGAAAAATTTCCCAGTTCATTATCTTTGTCCGGATTGCGCATGGTTGCTGCTACGTTCCATCCTTGTTGGGCAAAGTACAGAGCTGTTAATTTGCCGATACCGCTTGACGTTCCCGTAATAAAAACAGTTTTATTCATTGTTTTACGCACAGTTTCATTGGCCGTACCGATTCATACCGTTCATCAGACTCATTCCTTCAGTGCAGCGACCTGCAAACAGAAGGCCACACGTATATTCCCTAGTGCACCTTAGTCTGAATACCTCAAAGTTAACTTGTGCTCGTTGGCCTCTCTCTTTTTTCTCTGTCCAAGGTATTTGTGAAACAATAACTAGCAACTTGAGTTAATACTATGACGTCCCTGAGTAATTGTAGAAACTTTTGTTGTGGAAGGAAAGTCCCTAACCCCTATCTCAAGACTCCAGGCCCCAATTGATGCGTCTAACAGCTATTATCCTATTAATACTGGCGATTTCTTTTCGCTTTGCCTACCTTGATCGCAAAGTTTACTGGCACGACGAAGTTTACACCTCGACGGTAATCACAGCTCGTCCTGGAAAATACTTCAGTGAAGACCTGTTTCAGAATAAGGTGGTGAAACCCGCCGACCTGCTGGCATATCAGCATCTTGTGCCAAATTTGACTTTAAAGGATATGGTTGTGCGACTGGGCATAGAGGATGTCCAGCACCCCCCCCTCTATTACGTCTTACTGCGTTTCTGGGCACAGGTATGGGGTACGACTCCGGCGGTGATTCGCAGCTTTTCATCCCTGCTCAGTCTATTGATCTTTCCAGCGCTGTTCTGGTTGTGTCTGGAGCTATTTGAATCACGGCTGAGTGGATGGGTCGCGATCGCTCTTTTTGCCGTGTCCCCGGTTCACCTCGTTTACGGACAGGAAGCGCGGGAATATGGTTTTTGGATAGCCCTAGTCCTTATCAGTAGTGCGTTACTAATAAGGGCGATCCGTTCCCCTTCCTGGCGCAACTGGGCATTGTATGGTGTGTCGATGGTGGTTGCGTTTTACACAGCCCTGTTCACCTTGTGGATTGCTGTCGGGCACTTTGCTTATATCCTATTTGTGGATGTGGACAACCGATTATTCAGGCTGCCCTTGCGAATTGGAAAGCGAACAGTTTTCTGTTTCGTCACGCTTGTGTTTGTGGCTTTGCTGTTTATACCCTGGATGTACTTCATGGTTGCGTCTAGAGATGGACTAGGTGCGACAACCTCCTGGACTGCTATTCCATTGCCATTTTTGCTCAGTGTACAATCCACAATTTTTAACTTCAGTCGCAGTTTTGTCGATTTCAACTTTAACTTCAATAATTCCTTTGCCTATGTCCTAGCAATTCCTGTTCTAATTCTGCAAGGTTATGCAGTGTACGTACTTTGTCGAACTGCGCCTAGGAGAGTCTGGTGGTTTGTCCTCACCTTTGTGGGCAGTACCGCCCTCGCTCTAGGACTTCCAGATCTCCTGTTAGGGGGACAATTGTTCACGGTAACCCGGTATCTGATCCCCTGTTTTGTTGGCTTGCAACTGGCGGTGGTCTATCTCCTGACAACCCACTTCACTGACACTGGAAGTTGGAAGTTCCGATTGGCTGCTCTGGTATTTCCCCTGCTGATTGTGCTGGGGAGCCTTTCCTGTGGGGTCTATTCCCAGTCAAATACCTGGTGGAATAAGGTGTTGAATTCCAATTACCATCAGGTTGCCGATTTGATTAATGCGAGCGATCGCCCTCTAATCATTGTTGATTCCCATGGCTATAACCCGGCAAGTATGGTTTCCCTTAGCTATTTGCTTAAACCGGACATCCAATTTTTACTGTTGCCACCGGCCGGAAAATCTTTCCCCGTTAAAGAACTGCCTGCGGGAGTGCAAACTATATTTTTATTTAATCTACCAGCGGTTTCTCGCCAGCAGTTTGAGTCTGGTTATCACAAGAATTTTACCCCAGCCTTTCAGGACCCCTGGAATGAGGTCTGGAAAAATAATTCACCGCCAAATCCTCGTCCAAGAGAAAAGATAACGCTGGCGCTCAGCCGCGAGCCGTGAATACCTCAACGTTAGCCTGCGCTCGCTGACCTCTCTCTTGTGTCTCTGTCCAAGGTCTTTGTGAAATAATCTATGCTTTACCCATAAGTCTTGAAACCATTTGTTAGAGTGGATTTCAGCCGATTTTTTTAAGGAGTCATTCTCATTTGAGCTGTCTTGTTGAGAA
>Ga0208588_1000493_pt1 | contig 12727 bp, 15 predicted proteins | sample NGESurshal092012_8_FD_184483 | JGI IMG/M metagenome (GOLD analysis project Ga0208588, IMG submission 184483) | Arctic peat soil microbial communities from Barrow, Alaska - NGEE Surface sample 415-3 shallow-092012 (SPAdes) | ecosystem: Environmental > Terrestrial > Soil > Wetlands > Peat ...
GTCCTGCGGACTTGCCACGGCGACAGGGGCAAACGCCTTGCTATTCGTGAGATGAACGTCGACGGCGACGTCCTGCTGCTGACGGTCGATCCGAAGAGTCTCGACACGCAACTCGAGCGCAATGACTGCTGGACCTGCGACGATACGTCGCAGGCAGAGCAGACGGGCACGCGCTTTATTGGGGCCGTCACTCGGTTCGCCAAACAATCGGACAAGATCAAACCCGACTGGCTCGCCAACGCCGGCTTGACCCATGGTCATGACGACCACGGCGTCTTCGTCACCGGCGACCTCTGCCCCTCTCGAAAGCGGCTCGACCGGCCTTTTCTGCAAAAGCTCGAACAGCCGGGCGCCGCGACGCCTGTCGCCTTGTCGGTCAGCGGTCTTTGGATAAAGCAACATTATGACGATTTTGCCTGGCTGCGGCGGCAGAAGGCGGAAGGTCGTCTGGCGATCACCTTCGTCAACCATTCCTTCCACCATCCCTACCAGCCTGGCTTGGCCGAAGGGCAGAACTTCCTGCTCACGCCCGGCGTGGACATGAAGGAAGAAATCCTCGATGTCGAAAGACTGCTGATCGCCAATGGCGAGACGCCGAGCGTGTTTTTTCGCTTTCCCGGCCTGATTTCCAGCCCGGCCCTGATGAACACATTGCGCGAAAATCACCTGATCCCGCTGGGGGCCAACGCCTGGCTGGCGCTGGGCCAGAAGGCGTCGCCCGGCGCCGTCGTGCTCATCCATCCCAATGGCAACGAGCCGCTCGGATTGGAACGTTTCGGGATTGAGCGAGACACGCTGCCGAAGCCCTTTCGTCCGATCACCGAAGCGCCGTAATGCAGGGCCGCCTCAACACCTGATCGATAAAGGCGATGCTGTCGGCCAGCACCGGAGCGCGCCAGCGGAAGGGACGCGACAGGGCAAGCACCAGCCCGGCATGGCCGATGCCGGGATAGAGGCGGTTTTCGACCAGCACGCCCTTTTCGCTCAAGGCTCCGGTCATGTCGTCGGCATTGAAAGCCGCAACCACGTCATCCTCCGCGCCGCGCGCGAAAAACATGGGCGGCGCTTTTGGTGAGACCTGTATTACGGGACGCGCCAAAGCGGGATTTGCCGCCGCCGCGCGAAAAATATCGCGGGTGCGGGGCCATGTCGTCGGATCAAAGGCATAGGGACCGGCCAGACCGACGACGGCGGCGGGGGGCGGCGCATCGGCCAGATAACGTGGATCCACCGCCAGAAGCGCCGCGATATGAGCGCCCGCGGAATGGCCCATCAGCACGAATGGCAGATTCTGGCCCTCGGCATTCAGGTGTTTCTGCGCCCAAAGATAGGCAAGCGCCGAGTCTTCGATGAAAGTGGGGAATCCGACCTGGGGGTAGACACGGTAATCCGGGATGACCGTCGTAAAACCCTGCGCCGCCAGCGCCGCGCCGACGAAGCGATACATGCCCCGCTCGCCACGCCGCCAGCCGCCGCCATAATAGAAAATGACGATCGACTTGCGGTCCATCTCTGGCGCGGGTCGATAGACGTCGAGTTTTTGGCGCGGCAATGCCCCATAGGCCAGACCGCTCTGAACGGAGGCATTTTCGGAGACCAGACGATTGAACAAGACGCCCGGCAGGCTCAGATTACTGTCCTGCCGGGCGCCCACCTCAGCGAAAGCCGCTGCCGCCCCCATCAGGCCCGCGCCGAAGATCAGCGTTTTCTTGAATATCTTCACTGTCCTGCCCGCCCCGATCCCGCAGCTGTTTTTGTTCATACTTGCCGCGGTCAGGAAAGTTTCGGGAGGGGTCAGCCGCAGACGATGATTTTCTGTTTGTTGCGATTGCCTTCGCGGTCTCCGATCAGACGATCATCGGGGGTTGGCCGCGGCGGCAACAGGCAACGCTCCAGATCCGCGCCGACAAGAGCCTCCGTCGCAATAATCGGCGTCGGCTTTTCCCGCGCCCCTGTTTTTTTCCGTTCGGGACTGGCGGCGAGCGCGGCGAGTCCGGCGCCGATCGCCACAACGAGAGTGATACGGAAAAGCCGCTTTCTCAATTGACGCACGCGCATCGAACACACCCCCCAACTGACGCTTACGCTGAACCTGACGACGACGCGAAAGTTCCGGGTAAAAATGGCGGGCAAGGCGAAAGTCTATAGGCTGTTTCCTGCGCCATGTTTTTCGCGACGCCTTTTTTGGGTATGCTTACTAGCCGCGAGAAGCCCGAGAGGCCCGAGAGGCCTTCATCCCGAGGAGCGTCCGCCATGTCTGCCGCCCGCCCGCCAAAAAAACGACACAAGGAGGTCGAGGCCGCCGCTGAGTCCGACGCGATCCAGCCTTGCGGGTGGCTGATGGTCTGCAACGCCCAGGCCACCAAGGTGCTTCGCCATTCGGCCAATCTCGGCCTGCTGTTTCCAGATCACGCCGAACCTTTGGTCGGGGCCTCGGTCAGCGAATTGCTAAGTTCGGAAACGGCGCATGGCTTGCGCAACGCCCTGGCGCGATTCATCGGTCCGACGCGGCCCGCCCTGTTCCTGGATCGCCGGCTTGCCGGCCGCGACGGCGCCTTCGATATCGCGACAAGCCGGGCAGGCGACGAAATCCTCATCGAAATCGAACAGGCGCCGTCGCAAAGCGATCGCGACGGCCTGGACCGCTTGCGTGCGATGATCGACCGCATCGCGCAAGCGACCGAAGCCGAAAAATTGCTGGCGACGGCGGCCCGGCTGATTTTTTCCGTCCTGCAATATGATCGTGTTTCGATTCTGCGCTTCGAGGACGACGGATCAACCCGCGTGCTCTCCCAACAGAAAAGCGTCGATCTGGAGCAGGAGGATCGGGCGGCGGATTTGACCGGCACATCGCAGCCCCGCCTTGACGGCCCACGGATCAGGTTCATCGCCGATCATGACGCGCCGCCGACGCCGATCCTTGGCGAAGATGATGGCGTTCCTCGTCGCCTCGACCTGACCTGGTCCTGTTTGCGCGCTGCCGACATTGACGAGCGCCAGTCCTTGCGGCGCGGCGGTTTTGTCGCCTCGCTGTCGCTGACGCTTATGGTCGATGGCGCCTTATGGGGTCTGGTTCTGTGTCAGGACCGGGCGCCGCGCCATCCCTCGATGTCCGTGCGGGCGGTCACTGAACTCTTCGGCGACTTTCTGTCGCTTCAGCTGCAGACTCTCTTGCAAAAGCGGACCCTGCAAGCGCACTCCGCCTGCGGGCGGTCGCAGGCTTGAGCCGGACTTACGCCGCCTGACCGCAGCACTTCTTGAATTTCTTGCCCGATCCGCAGGGACAGGGGTCGTTGCGGCCCGGTTGCGGCCCGAGCACCACCGGCGCGCCCTTCAGGCTCAATTCTTCGGCGAAGAACCAGACGCCCTTGGCGGAATCGCGGCGGAACAAGGATTTTTCCTTGTGGGTCAGAGGCTTGCCGTCGCGGGTGAAATGGGCGACGAAAGTGACCTTGCCGACCGAATCGCCCTCTAGCCCCTGTTCGGTCTCCACAATGTCGAGGCCGCGCCATTCGCTTTTATTCGCCCAATCGGACGTCGCCGCGCGATTGAAGTCGCTGCGCTGGTCGGGCGACAGCGTCTCATAGAGATAGTCTATGTCGCCCTTGGTGAAGGCGCTGTAGCGCGAGCGCATCAGGGCTTCGGCCGTCGGCGGATTTTTCTCATGCGCGAGATAGGGGCCGCAGCATTCGGAGAAGAGGCGTTTTTCCGGCGACGTGGCGCGGCAAGGGCAGGTTTCTTGATTCATGGCGCGCAAGCTAGAGCGTTTTCAGCCGAAGTGGAACCGGAAATTGCGTCAATGTTTGGCGAAAGTTTCAATCGTCAGTTCGCCATAGGGCGAGTGGGGCGCGTTGACCGGCGACGCTTTCGTCGCTTTGGGATTTTCAACCGCGTCCTGCGCCGCGGATACCGGTCCCGTGACCGGAGCATAAGCGGTCGACGCCTCGGAATGGATCACGCCCACGCCCTCCGGGACGCCGCCGCTGCGCGACGGGCCATGAGAGGTTCCGAGATGCTTCCTTGCGTCAGACTTGGGCACGCAAATTCCTTTGGAAACGCGCAAATACTCTCCGCGCGGGCATTGCCGCGCCACAGCCGGGGCAGCCGCGAAACAGATCAGCGCGGAAACGGCCAGCCGGAAGGAGAGCGCTCGCTTACCGCTGGACGCGGTGAAAAATTGGTTCATCAGTCGCCATCACCCGGTTGTCACGAGCTTCATTGCAAAATGCTCGTGACAGAAATAAGGCCGAGCTACAAGGACTGCGGGGTTGCCTTTTCGTCGCGCGGGCCGCAGAACCCGACGAACACCTCCTTAATCTTGAACGGGCGAGCGCCACCATGGGTTTCAAATGCGGCATTGTCGGCCTGCCGAACGTCGGCAAATCCACTTTGTTCAACGCCTTGACGCAGACGGCGGCGGCGCAGGCGGCCAATTATCCCTTCTGCACCATCGAGCCGAATGTCGGCGATGTCGCCGTTCCCGATCCGCGTCTTGAAATGCTGACCAAAATCGCCGGATCGAAGGAAATCATTCCGACCCGCCTGACTTTTGTCGACATCGCCGGGTTGGTGCGCGGCGCCTCCAAGGGCGAAGGTCTGGGCAACCAGTTTCTCGCCAATATCCGCGAATGCGACGCCATCGCCCATGTCGTGCGCTGCTTCGTCGATGGCGACATCACCCATGTCGATGGCGAAGTCGATCCCATCCGCGACATCGAGACCGTCGAGACGGAATTGATGCTGGCCGATCTCGATTCGCTGGAAAAGCGCATCGTCTCGCTGGAGAAAAAGGCCAAGGGCGGCGACAAGGAAGCCAAGGAAATCGTCGATCTGATGAACCGCAGCCTCGTGCTGCTGCGCGAGGGCAAGCCGGCCCGGCTGGCGCAGATCGAGCCCGATGAACGCAAACTTTTTAGCCAACTGGGCCTGCTGTCGTCCAAGCCGGTGCTCTATGTCTGCAATGTCGAGGAAGCCTCCGCCGACAAGGGCAATGAATTTTCTGAAAAAGTGAAGGTCCGCGCGGCGGAAGAGGACGCCGTCGCCGTGGTGGTCTCGGCCCAGATCGAAAGCGAAATCGCCGTGATGCCAGCCGCCGAGCAGAAGGATTACCTCGACGCCGTCGGCCTGGACGAGCCGGGCTTGAACCGCGTCATCCGCGCCGGCTATGGCCTGCTGCACCTGATTACTTATTTCACCGTCGGCCCCAAGGAAGCGCGCGCCTGGACCGTCGAGAAGGGCACCAAGGCCCCGGCGGCGGCCGGCGTCATCCACAGCGATTTCGAGAAGGGCTTTATTCGCTCGGAAACCATCGCCTACGACGATTACGTCGCCTTCAACGGCGAGTCGGGCGCGCGCGAGGCCGGCAAATTCCGGCTCGAAGGCAAGGAATATGTCGTTTCCGACGGCGACGTGCTGCATTTTAGATTCGCAAATTGATCGACGACTGACGAAATTGATCCGTCGGCGTTAAATATGCCGTGGCCGGAAAGGCGGGTTCAATGAGTTCTGATCATTTTGGTCATGATCACCATTCCCATGGTCACGATCACGATGGCGCGTCATGCGCGGGCCACGCTCATGGCGGCGCGGGCCACGTGCACGCTCCGGCGAGTTTCGGCGCCGCTTTCGCCATCGGGATCGGGCTTAACGTCGCCTTTGTGGTCATCGAAGCCATTTACGGCGTCTTGAGCAATTCCGTCGCCTTGCTCGCCGACGCCGGCCATAATCTGAGCGATGTGCTCGGCCTCGTCGTCGCCTGGCTGGCCAGCATCCTGGTGAAACGCGCGCCGACCCCGCGTTTTTCCTATGGTCTTCGCGGCTCGTCGATCCTCGCCGCCCTGTTCAACGCCGTGTTCCTCTTGCTCACGGTCGGCGCGATTTCCCTGGAAGCTATCCAGCGGCTTGGCGACCCCGCGCCGGTCGCGAGCCGGACGGTAATGGTCGTCGCGGCCATCGGCATTGTGGTCAATGGCGTGACCGCATGGCTTTTCGCCGCCGGAAGCAAGGGCGACATCAATCTGCGCGGCGCCTTCCTGCACATGGCGTCCGACGCGCTGGTGTCGGCTGGGGTGGTGCTCGCCGGGCTGGTTATTCTGCTGACAGGTTGGCTATGGCTCGATCCCGTCGTCAGCCTGCTCATCAATGCGATCATCGTCTGGGGAACCTGGAGCTTGCTGCGCGAAGCCTTGTGCATGTCGATGGCCGCCGCGCCGGCTCATGTCGATCCCGGAAAAATCCGCGCCTTTCTCGGTGAGCGCGCCGGGGTCTCGGCCGTGCACGATCTGCATGTCTGGTCGATGAGCACGACCGAGATCGCCCTGACCTGCCATCTGGTGATGCCTCAAGGCCATCCGGGCGACGCCTTCCTGCACGATATCGCGGCCGATCTCGCCAAAAGCTTCCATATCCGTCACGCCACCTTGCAGATCGAGGTCGATCCACATCTCGCCTGCGCTCTGGCGCCGGAAGATGTGGTGTAACCCTCAAACCTCGCGCCAGAGCGGAGCGTTGGCGACGAGAAAATCGCGAAAGGCCATCACGCGCGCGACATTCTTCATTTCTTCCGGATAGGCGAGCCAGCAATCGAACATCGGCATTTCCGCGCCCAGTTCGAGCCGCGACAGCGGCGAGTCCTCGGTGATCACGTAATCGGGCAGCACGCCTACGCCTGCGCCTTTCTCGATCACATTGACCATGGCGAGGATATTATTGATCGAAACCGCCGGGGTGCGCGGATTCTTGGCGTCGCGGCCCAAAGTCAGCAGCAGGTTGAGCGTCTTCAGATAGCCCGCGCCGTTGACGCCGAAGGAGACGATGCGGTGGGCGTCGAGATCGGCCGCCGATTGCGGCCGCCCGAAGCGATCCAGATAGCTGCGCGAGGCATAGGCCGAATAATGGACCGTAAACAGCCGGCGGCGGATGAGATCGGGCTGGGTCGGCTCGCGCAGGCGCAGCGCGACATCGGCCTCGCGCATGGAAAGGTCCAGTTCTTCATCGGTGAGGATCACGACCAGTTCGATATCGGGATAAAGCTCGCGGAATTCCGCCAGGCGCGGCGCCAGCCAGGCGGAGCCGAAGCCGGTATTGGCGGTGACTTTCAACAGGCCATGCGGCTTTTCTCGCGCATCGGACAGGCGCAGCCGGGCGCCCTCCAGCCGCACCAGCACCTCCTGCACCGTGCGAAAAAGCATTTCGCCCTGCTCGGTCAGCAAAAGCCCGCGCGCATGGCGATGAAACAGCGAGGTCTTGAGGTCATATTCGAGCGCAGCGACCTGTCGGCTGATCGCCGACTGGCTCAAATGCAGCGCCTCACCGGCATGGGTGAAAGAGCCGGCGGAGGCGGCGGCGTGAAAAATGCGCAGCTTGTCCCAGTCCATCCCGACCCCGCGCCAATGCCGTCGCTCCTTTATAGCTTGAAAAAGCCGAAAGAAACCTCGCCATTTTGCAAGATCGTCCCCAGATCAGGCTTCCAGACCCCAACAAGACGTGAAGCCCGGAGGCGCACATGTTTTCAATGCGCAAAAAATTGCAAATTCCTTCCCCTGCCGAAGCCCTGTCCGGACGGTCGGAGCCGATCCCCACCGCCAAAACACATTTCGTCAATGGCCGCCCCCTCGCGCCGCCCTATCCGGAGGGTTTTGAGCGCGTGTTGTTCGGCATGGGGTGTTTCTGGGGGGCCGAACGCAAATTCTGGCAGGCGGGCGAAGGGGTTTACGTGACCGCTGTCGGCTATGCCGGCGGGATCACGCCCAATCCGACCTATGAGGAAGTCTGCTCGGGCATGACCGGCCATACGGAAGCGGTGCTGGTGGTGTTCAATCCCGCGCAAATGTCTTTCGGCAAATTGCTGGCGCTGTTCTGGGAGTCGCATGATCCGACGCAAGGGATGCGGCAGGGCAATGATAGCGGCACGCAATATCGCTCGGCCATTTACACCACGACCGAGGCGCAGGCCACGGCGGCGGCGGACTCGAAAATTCTCTACCAAAAGGCTTTGTCCGAACATGGACTGGGCGAAATCACCACGGAAATTGGTCCCCTCAGGGAATTTTACTTTGCCGAATCCTACCATCAGCAATATCTTGCGAAAAATCCGGCAGGCTATTGCGGGCTTGGCGGCAGCGGCGTCGCTTGCCCCATCGGCCTCGGAGTCTGAGTTTCTGTCCGAGGGCGGTCATGAATTTTTTAAAAAAGATCGAGCTGGCGATTGAAACCATTCTTTTCGCCAGCCGCTGGCTGCTCGCGCCGTTTTTTCTCGCTTTGGCCTTCAGCCTGCTGGTGCTCTTGTTCAAGGCCGGACAGCATGGGCTGCATCTGCTCGAAACCTGTTTCACCGCCTCCGAATCCGCCGTCGTGCTCGATGTCCTGAGCCTGATCGACATCTCCCTCACCGGCTCGCTGGTCGTGCTGGTGATCTTTTCCGGCTATGAGAATTTCGTCTGCCGCACCGATCCGGCGCGCCACGCCACGCGGCCGGAATGGATGACGGCGATCGATTTCAGTGGACTGAAAATCAAGCTCCTGTCCTCCATCGTCGCGATCACCGCGATCCAGACCTTGCGCGACTACATGGATCTCGACAACCGGCCCGACCGGTCGCTGGCGTGGAGCGTCGGCGTCCACCTCACCTTCGTGGTGTCCACGGTTCTGCTGGCCTTGAGCGACCGCATCGGGGGACACCCGGCGAAAACCAGCGATCACTGACTGGCCTTGCGCCCGGGCGGCCGATGTTTTATCGCCGCTGGGATCGAACGAAAGGCTCCAAAATGTCTCTGAAAAGATTGCACCCCGGCAAGCGCATGAGCCAGGGGGTTGTGCGCGGCAATACCGTTTATCTGGCCGGTCAGGTGGCCGACAAGACCGCCGGCGGCGCGGTCGGCGCGCAGACGGCGGAAATTCTCGCCCAGATCGACGCCCTGCTGGCGGAAGCCGGCACGGACAAGACCCGGATCACGATGGCCACCATTTATCTCGCCGATATCTCGACTTTTGGCGAAATGAACGCCGAATGGGACAAATGGGTGGTCGAGGGCGAAACCCCGGCCCGCGCCACAATCGAAGCCAAGCTGGTCGCGCCGGACTATAAGGTGGAAATCGCCATCATCGCCGCGCTCCACGGACACTCCAAACACGATGCGTGACGCTTTTTATTAGCCGGGGCGATTCGCCCTGGCGCCGTTGAGTGGATTGTCCTCGTCCCAGCCATAGCTCAGCGTCTCGAAACGCATGGCGGCGAGATCGAACAGCGCCAGCCGTCCGACCATCGACGTTCCGAAGCCGACGATCTCCCGCACCACTTCCAGCGCCATCAGCGAGCCGACCATGCCAGTCAGCGCTCCGAGCACACCCGCCTCGGCGCAGGTCGGCAGGGCGCCCGGCGGCGGCTTTTGCGGGAACAGGCAGCGATAGGTCGGATTGGGTTTGCCGTCCGCCCCGGTCTCGAAGGGGCGCAAAGTGGTGAGCGAGCCGTCGAATTGCCCAACCGCCGCCGTCACCAAGGGTTTTTTGGCGTAAAAGCAGGCGTCGGACACCAGATAGCGCGTGTCAAAATTGTCCGAGCCGTCCGCGACCACATCACAGCCCTCTATCAGCCCCCTGACGTTGCTCTGATCAAGCCGCACCGGGCGCGCAAAAATCCGGACATGCGGATTGAGTTTTTGTAAAACCTCCGCCGCCACCTCGGTCTTGGGCCGCCCGAGATCGGCGGCGCCGAACAGGATCTGGCGTTGCAGATTGGACAGTGACACCACGTCATCGTCGATGATGGTCAATGTCCCGACGCCCGCCGCCGCCAGATATAGCAGCAGCGGCGCGCCGAGGCCGCCGGCGCCGATGACGCAAACATGCGCCGCCTTGAGCTTGCGCTGGCCCGGACCGCCAATGTCGCGCAGCACGATATGGCGGGCGTAGCGTTCGACTTCCTCCTTCGTCAGTTCAGGCAAAAGGCTCATCGGGTCGCCGCGCCTTTTGCCCATTCCAGGGCTTGTTCTAGGCGGTCGTCGCCCCAGAAAATTTCACCGTCCTGAGTGACGAATGTCGGCGCGCCGAACAGGCCGAGCTTTTGCGCCGTGTCGGTCTCCTCGCGCAGCAGGGCGCGGACCGGATCTGATTTGGCTTTGTGCAGGAACTCCGATGCGGGCAGTCCGAGGCTCGCGAGACACGCCGACAAGACGCCCTCGTCGGACAGGGACCGGCCCTCGCCGAATTCCGCAGCAAAGACGGCGAGGCTGAGATCGGGCCGCACATCGTCCGGCACGGCAATGGCAAGCCGCGCCGCGAGCAGCGAATTTTGCGGGAAGGGGTTTGGCTGTTGCAAGGGCAGCCCGCGCGCCGCGCAGATACGCTCCATGTCGCGCCACATGTTGCGTCCCTTGGCGGCGTAAAGATTGAAGGGCGAGGTCGTCCACCCCTGCGCCGCGAAAATCGGCCCGAGCAGGAAGGGCCGCCAGCGCAATTTTACACCCGCAACTTCCGCCAGCGTTCGGCAGCGCGAGGCGGCTAGATAGGAATAAGTGCTGGCGAAATCATACCAGAAATCAAGCTGGGCCAAATTCCTCTCCTCGCTTTGGCGGCCGGCGCAAAACGTCCTAAAACAACCATGACCTTTTTTCGCGTCGCGAGGAATGCCGTGCCGATTGAAAAAACCCTGCTGGCGGCTGTATGCGCCACTTTGGCCTGTCTGACGCTGTTTACACTGTGGCCTGGACTCGACCTCGCAGTCGCGCGTAATTTTTTCGACGCCGGCCAATTCATCGGCCGCACCCGCACGGGCGAAATTTTTCGCGTCGTTTTCTATTATGCGCCCTATGCAATTCTCGCCTTGCTGCTGGTTGCCGCCGCCGCCCGCCGCCTCGGCGTGACGCGGACCGGACCGGACGGGCGCGCGATCCTGTTCCTTGTCGCCTCGCTGGCGCTCGGCCCTGGCCTGCTGGTCAATGGCGTGCTGAAGGAAAACTCCCACCGCCCCCGTCCCGAACAGACGCTGGAATTCGGCGGCCCCTGGCGATTCCGGTCCTATCAAACCTTCGACGGCGAGTGCCGCCGCAACTGCTCCTTCGTTTCGGGCGAGGTCGCCACCTCCGCCTGGACGCTGGCGCCCGCCCTGCTGGCGCCGCCGCCCCTCCGCGCGCTGGCGGTCGGCGCGGCGCTGGGTTTTACCGCCGCAACGGGAGTCCTGCGCATGTCCTTCGGCGGCCATTACCTCTCCGATGTCCTTCTCGCCGCGCTTTTTACCTTTCTGATCGTCCTCGGACTTTATCGCTGGTATCGTGGTCGCCCCAAACATTGAGCGCAGGCGGCCATGACGCTTTTTTCCCTTCTGTCGGACGACGCCGCGATTTTTTTACGCTGGGTGCATGTGGTCGCGGCCATGGTGTGGGTCGGTTCGGCTTTCGCGCTGGTGCGGCTCGATCTCGCCATGCGCCCGCGCGGCGAAGACCAGCGGCCGCAATCGCTGCTGCTGAACGCCGGCGCCGGCTCCAGGTTTTTTCGCGCGGAAAATGCCGACGCCACCGAAACGCCGGTGCATTTCAAATGGGAGGCCTATGCCGCCTGGGCCAGCGGCTTTGCCCTGCTCTGTCTGATTTTTTGCGCCGCGCCGGACCTTTATCTGATCGACCCCGCCGTCTGGGACGCGCCGGGCTGGGCGGCCGTGACGGCGGCGATCGGCTCGCTGCCGCTCGTCTGGCTTGCCTATGATTTTCTGTGCAAGAAAAGCGGCTTGAGCGGCGATCAATTGCTCGTCGCGCTTTTCGCCTTTTCCGCCGTGCTGGCCTTGCTGCTGACCCATGTTTTCGCGGGACGCGCCGCTTACCTGCTGCTCGGCGCCAATCTGGCGACCCTGATGACCGCCAATATCGCCCATGCCATCGCTCCGGCACAAAAGCGGCGGCTGGCGTCGCTGCGCGCGGGACAACCGGCCGATCCCGCCGACGCCAAATTCGCCGCGACGCGCGCCCTGCATAATCAATATCTGGCCCTGCCGGTGGTGTTTTTCATGCTGTCCGGCCATGCGCCCTTGCTGTTCGCCGGGCCGTGGAATGGCGTCGCCGCCGCGTTTTTTCTTGCCAGCGGCTTTCTGACCCGGCGGTTCTTTCTCAAGACTTATCGCGGTTTGGGTTGGGACTGGAAACTCGCCATTGCGGCAGGCGCCTGTCTCGCTCTCGGCTTTTTTCTCTCCGCGCCGCGCGAGCCGCCGAGCGACAAAGCGGCGGCGCGCAATGCAGGCCAAGCCATCGCCTTCGCGCTGCGTCCCGGCGTGGCCGAGGCCCGCACCATCATCGAGCAGAATTGCGTCGGTTGCCACGCGGCAGCGCCCACCCACCCAGGGCTTGCCCATGCCGCCGCCGGTCTGGATTTTTCCGTCGCTGGCGCTGTGGAAAAACACCGCCGCGAAATTTTGCGCGCAGCGGTTTTCTCGCGCGCGATGCCGCCGCCCGGCGCAGCAAAGCCGCTCGACGGGGACGAGCGGCTGACGCTTCTACGATGGGCTGAAGGTTGGAATTAAGGCCTTAGAACTCGACGTCGAGTTCTTCCATTTCGTCCGGCTCTACCTTAGCCGCCTCCGACCATTCCACCATCGGCTGCCAGCTCAGAATATGATCGCGGAAGGCCGCGCATTCGGAATCGAGCTGAACGTTGTAGGTGGCGAAGCGCGAGCAAACCGGCGCGAACATGGCGTCGGCGAGAGTCGGCTTCTTGCCGAACAGGAAGGGACCGCCGTAAAGGC
>Ga0208588_1000495_pt1 | contig 12672 bp, 11 predicted proteins | sample NGESurshal092012_8_FD_184483 | JGI IMG/M metagenome (GOLD analysis project Ga0208588, IMG submission 184483) | Arctic peat soil microbial communities from Barrow, Alaska - NGEE Surface sample 415-3 shallow-092012 (SPAdes) | ecosystem: Environmental > Terrestrial > Soil > Wetlands > Peat ...
GGCGCAATGGGTGCCGGCGCGCACCGCCACGCCGGAGCGGTCAATCACCGTGGCGACGTCATGCGCATGGGCGCCCTTGAGCTCGAAGGAAAATACCGCGCCCTTTCCCGGCGCCGTCCCAAACAGCCGCAGGTTTGGAAACTCCGCGAGTCGCTTGGCCGCATAGGCGCCGAGATCCGCCTCATGGGCATGAATGGCGGCGCGGCCGATGTTTTCCATGTAATCCAGCGCCGCGCCAAGTCCGATCGCCTCGACGATCGGCGGCGTTCCCGCCTCGAACCGGTGCGGCGGAACGCCATAGGTCACGGTATCGCGCGTCACCGTCTCGATCATTTCACCGCCGCCAGCATAAGGCGGCAAATTATCAAGCCATTGTTTTTTACCGTAAAGCGCGCCGATGCCGGTCGGCCCATAAAGCTTGTGGCCGGTGACGACGTAGAAATCGACATCGAGATCGCGCACGTCCACGTCGCAATGGACAGCGCCCTGCGAGCCATCCGCCAGCACCGGAATGCCACGCTCATGCGCGAGGCGGATAATCTCCTTGAGCGGCGTGACCGTGCCGAGCACATTGGACATGTGGGTGATGGCGACGATCTTGGTCTTTTCGGTCAGGGCCGCTTCGAAAGCCTCCAGCGAAAAGGAGCCGTCCTCCTGGACGTCCACCCATTTCAGCACGGCGCCCTTGCGTTCGCGCAGAAAATGCCAGGGCACGATGTTGGAGTGATGCTCCATCACCGAGAGCACGATTTCGTCGCCCTCTTTGATATGGGCGAGACCAAAAGAGCTGGCGACGAGGTTCAGCGCCTCGGTGGCGCCGCGCGTAAAAATGATTTCTTCGGTCGATCCGGCGTTGAGGAAGGCGCGCATTTTTTCGCGCGCCGCTTCATAGGCGTCGGTGGCGGCGTTGGCGAGATAATGCAGTCCGCGATGGACGTTGGCGTATTCATGCTCATAGACATGGTCCATGCGCTCGATCACCGCGCGCGGCTTTTGGGCCGAAGCCGCATTGTCGAGATAGACCAGAGGCTTGCCATAGGGTCGCTCGGTCAGGATCGGGAAATCCGCGCGGATGGCCTCGATGTCATAGCTGCGGATTTTCGTCTGCTGATTCATGCGAAAACTCCCGTGGCCAAAATCCGCGCGAGATCGGCCTGCAAAATTTCGCGCAAAAATTCGTCATGGAGAATGTCGAAACTCTCAGATGCGAAAGCTTCGATCAATATGTCCTGCGCCTCCGGCTTCGGGATGCCGCGCGATTCCATGTAGAAAATCTGGGCGGCGTCGAGCTTGGCGCAGGCGGCGCCATGGCCGCATGCCACATCATCGGCGAAAATTTCCAGCTCCGGCTTGACCGACATGGCCGCGTTGTCGGAGAGCAGCAGGCCGCGGCACATCATCTTGCCATCGGTCTTTTGCGCGTGCGGCGGCACGACGATCCGGCCCTGAAACACGCCATTGGCCTGATCGGCAAGGACGTATTTGAAGGTTTCGCGACTGACGCAGGACGGGGCGTCGTGCGTCATGGTGAGCGTTGTGTCGGCATGGTTTTGCTGGCTCAACAGGGTCGCGCCGGAAAGCTGCACTTCGGCGTTTTCGCCCCGGCACAGGACCGACCACTGCCGGCGCAGAAACGGCGCGTCGGCGATGAGCGCAGTTGCGCGCAATTGGGCCTGTTCATCGAGACGGGCGACGATATTTTGCACATCGACCGGCGCGCCGCCCTCGCTGCGGCAGGCATAATCGAGTTCCGCACCCGGACCCAGCGCCAGCAACAAGGCGCTGTCGCCAAACCCGCCAACGCCCTCCGCCCGCGTTTCGAGCAGGCTCGCCTTCGCGCCCGCGCCAAGACGGACGAGATTGCGCGAAAAGCGCGACTGCGCGCCGGTAACGCCGCAAAGTGCGATGATCTCGAGGGGCTGCACGATCTGCGCGCCCTCGGCGATTTCAATGACAAGGCCGTCGCGCGAAAAGGCGGCGTTGAGATCGAGCAGCGGATCGTCGGCGAGGCCCGCCAATTCCGCCAGCAGGATCGCGGCGGGATCGGCCGGGGGCAGCGAGGCAAGAGCGCGGATGCGCAGGCCCGACAGGGCGCCCGACTGGTCGGAAAGCTCCGCGCAAAAAACCCCGTCGAGCAGCACGAGTTTTAATGTCTCCGGCGCGGCGCGCAGATCGCGTTCGGCGCGGGCGAACAGAAGATCGTCAGGACCGGGCGTCGCGGCCAGCGGCGGCGCCGTCCGCAGTTTTCCGCGCAGATCGCTATAATGCCAGGATTCCAGGCGGCGCGTGGGCAGGCCGGTCCGCGCAAAACGCTCGAAGGCGGCGCGTTGCGTCGCGCCAAACCCCGCCTGCGCAAAGGAGCGGGCAAAACCGTCCTCCGCTTCGGTCTGGATCTTTGTGGCGATGGTCATCACGCCGCCTCGCTGGCGTAATCGGCATAGCCGCTCTTTTCCAGCTCCAGCGCCAGTTCGGGACCGCCGCTCCTGACGATTTTTCCCGCCGACATCACATGCACCACGTCCGGCGCGATATAGTCGAGCAAGCGTTGGTAATGGGTGATGACGAGCAACCCGCGCTCGGGGGAACGCAAGGCGTTGACGCCGTCGGCGCAGACACGCAGCGCGTCGATGTCGAGGCCGGAATCCATTTCGTCGAGAATGGCGAAACGCGGCTCCAGCAGGGCCATTTGCAAAATTTCCATGCGCTTCTTCTCGCCGCCGGAAAAGCCGAGATTGACCGCGCGCTTGAGCATGTCCTGCGAAATATTGAGCCTCGCCGCCGCCGCGCGCACCTTTTTCATGAAGTCGGGCGTCAACATTTCGCCTTCGTCGCGCGCCCTGCGCTGCGCGTTGAGCGCAGCTTTGAGGAAGGTCATGGTGGCGACGCCGGGAATCTCGAGCGGATACTGGAAGGACAGGAAAATGCCGAGCGCCGCGCGTTCGGCCGGCGTCTTGTCGAGCAAATCGACGCCGTCGAGTTTTATTGACCCTTCAGTCACCTCATAATCGGCGCGGCCCGCGATGACATAGGACAGGGTCGATTTGCCGGAGCCGTTCGGCCCCATGATGGCCGCGACCTGACCGGCGTCCACCTTGAGGTTCAGTCCGTCGATGATGGTCTTGCCGGCGATTTTTACGCGTAAATTTTCGATATCGAGCATGGCTTTGACCTTGAAAAGCGGGAGCGCGGCGGCGGGACGAAAAATCAGCCGACACTGCCTTCGAGCGAAATGGCGATGAGCTTTTGCGCTTCGACTGCAAACTCCATCGGCAATTGCTGCAAGACGTCGCGGACAAAGCCGTTGACGATCAACGCCGTCGCCTCTTCGGCCGAAAGCCCGCGCTGCATGACGTAAAAAAGCTGGTCGTCGGAGATTTTCGACGTGGTCGCCTCATGCTCGAACAGCGCGGAGGAATTCTTCGCCTCGATATAGGGCACGGTATGGGCGCCGCATTTGTTGCCGATCAGCAGACTGTCGCAATTGGTGAAATTGCGCGCGTTGACCGCCTTGCGATGAGCCGAAATCTGGCCGCGATAGGTATTCTGCGAATGCCCGGCGGCGATGCCCTTGGAAATGACGCGGCTCGACGTATTGGCGCCGAGATGCAGCATTTTGGTGCCGGAATCCACCTGCTGATAGCCGTTGGAAATGGCGATCGAATAGAATTCGCCACGTGAGTCATCCCCACGCAAAATGCAGGAGGGATATTTCCAGGTGATGGCCGAACCCGTTTCGACCTGGGTCCAGGAAATTTTTGAGCGCGCGCCCCGGCAATCGCCGCGTTTGGTCACGAAATTATAGATGCCGCCCTTGCCGTTAGCGTCGCCGGGATACCAGTTTTGCACGGTGGAATATTTGATTTCCGCATCGTCGAGCGCGATCAGTTCGACCACGGCGGCGTGCAACTGATTCTCGTCGCGTTGCGGCGCAGTGCAGCCTTCGAGATAGGAGACGTAGGACCCCTTGTCGGCAATGATCAGCGTGCGTTCGAACTGGCCGGTGTTCTTCTCGTTGATGCGGAAATAGGTCGAAAGCTCCATCGGGCAGCGCACGCCCGGCGGGATGTAGACAAAGGAGCCGTCGGAAAAAACCGCCGAGTTCAAGGTCGCGAAATAATTGTCGGTGACCGGCACGACCGAGCCGAGATATTTCCTCACCAGTTCCGGATGGGTCTGCACGGCTTCCGAAATCGGGCAGAAGATGACGCCGGCATTGGCGAGTTCGGCCTTGAAAGTCGTGACCACCGAGACGGAATCGAACACGGCGTCCACCGCGACGCGCCGCTCCTGCACACCGGCCAGCAACTCTTGCTCACGCAGCGGAATGCCAAGCTTCTCGTAAACGCGGAGCAGTTCGGGATCGACGTCTTCGAGCAGGCGCGGACCCTCGGCGCTTTTCGGCGCCGAATAATAATAAAGGTCCTGATAGTCGATTTTCGGATAATGGACCCGCGCCCAATTGGGCTCGACCATCGTCAGCCAGCGGCGATAGGCGTCGAGACGCCAATTCGTCAACCACTCCGGCTCGTTCTTCTTGGCCGAGATGAAGCGGACAATATCCTCGCTGAGCCCTTTGGGGGCCTTGTCAGAGGCGATATCGGTAAAAAATCCGTATTTATAGGCATCGACGTCAAGCGTCTTTACCTTGTCGACAGTCTCCTGGACAGCCGCCATTTCCACTCTCCTCACCTAAGCGCGGTTTCAAGGACCGCTGGTTGAGTCTATTTCGCATGCGGTCAGGAAGGATTCGCCAACCGTCGCCGCATTCTCTCATGCACTTTAGACATTATTTCCAGAAAACGCACTACCTCTTCCTTGCGCGAGGTCCAACCCAGACTCATTCTCAGGGCCGAACGCGCCTGATCGGGCGGAACGCCCATGGCGGCGAGCACGTGCGAGGGAGTCACCTTGCCGGAGGAACAGGCCGAACCTGAAGACAGCGCCACGCCCTCGACATCGAAGGCCGCGACCATGGTTTCGGCCGAGAGACCCGGCAGGGCGAAGGCCATCGTATTGCCGACGCGCGCCACCTCACTGCCAAATATGGCGACTTCCGGCGCGATTTCCAGCACGCCGGCCTGCAATATGTCACGCAAGCCCGCAAGCCGCCCGGTCTCGGCAGCGCGCGAAAGCTCGGCCTGCGCCGCAGCGACGCCAAAGCCTGCGATGGCGGCGACATTTTCGGTGCCGCCGCGAAAACCGCGCTCCTGTCCGCCACCACGAACAAGCGCCTTGGGCAGGAGATCGCGCCGAATGGCGGCGAGCGCGCCCGCGCCCTTCGGACCGCCGAGCTTGTGGCTCGACAGGAAAACCAGGTCGGCGCCCGTCGCGTTGAAGGCGCAATCGATGCGGCCATAGCCCTGAACCGCGTCGCAAACCAGCAGGCCGCCGGCGCCGTGAACCTGCTCCGCCGCTTCCGCGACCGGCTGAATCACGCCTGTTTCATTATTGACCGCCTGCAAGGCCAGCACCGGCCGGAGACCCTTCACAACGGCCAGCTTTTCGCGCAAATCGTCAAGGTCGAGCCGGCCTTGCCCATCAAGCGCGACCTGCGCGACCCTGTCCGGCGCAAAGCCATGCCCGGCAAAAACGCAAGGGTGTTCCCCGCCCCCGATCAGCAGGAATTGGCCCTCGGATGGCTGCAAGGCCATGTTCGCGGCCTCGGTGGCGCCGGAGACGAAAACCACGCGGTCGGGTTTGGTTCCCAGTGTGGCCGCCAGAGCGGCGCGCGCCGATTCGATGAGCGCCCGTGCGGCGCGGCCTTCCGCGTGGACGCTGGAGGCGTTGCCCGCCTCCAGCGCTTGCAAAAACGCCTGCCGCGCTTCAGGTCGCAGCGGCGACGTAGCGTTATGATCGAAATAGATGCGACTCATCCGTCCACGCCCTCGCCTCAGCCTTCGCGCGACGCTTGAGGTTTACGACGGAGAGAATAGCGGAAAATCAAATATGCAGCGACGAAATATGTCCCGTCGCAAGGCTCCAGCCCAGCGCAATCACGAAGGCCGTCAGCATGACATTTGCCACCAGTTGCGCGACAACGGTCCCGGAGGCGACGACGGTCTTGCCCCGCCGCAAGGGGCGAGCGCCTTCATATTGAAGAGCCAAACGATCCATCATTCTCTCCCGCACCAACACGACTGACCAAACCGGCGCCCGCGTGGCTGCCGTTCGTACTCTCGTACGCAATTCTGGTTAGTATTTTGATAACGCGACCAAGCGTCAGACCGTGACCACGCGACGGCCGGCGGCGGTGCGAGTTTGCCAGCCGTTGCGCACGAGTTCGGGATCGACATGCTCTTCCTCGGGCCAGCCGAGGCAGAGAAAGGCGATGAATTTATAGGAGTCCGGCGCTCCGAGTTCCACGCCGACCGCGAGTGGATCGAGAATGGACACCCAGCCCAGCCCCAGCCCCGCCGCGCGCGCCGCCAGCCATAATCCGGCGATCATGCCGACCACCGAATAATCAAGCGTTTCCGGCATGGTGCGGCTGCCCAATCCAAGACCTTGCGGGGTCGCGCGATCGCAGAAAACCGCGAGTTGCACCGGCGCGGCGTCGAGCCCCGCCAGCTTGAGCCGCGCATAAATCGCCGCGTGTTTCTCATCCTGCGCCGCCAGAGCTTCGGCGTTGCTTTTGAGGAAATTCTCGCGAATGGCGCCGCGCTTCTCACTGCTTTCGACGCGAATGATCCGCCAGGGCTGGCTATTGCCGACCGAGGGCGCGATCTGCGCGAGATCGAACAAATTTTCCAGCAGGTCCTCCCCCACCGGATCGCTGCGGAAACGCCGCACATCGCGCCGCCAGCGCATGAGTTCGACCAGTTCGGACTGGAACCGCGCGTCAAAAACCGGTTTATGCGCGCTCATGGCGCCTCCGCTATGCAATGAAAAAAGCCGCCCGACACATTTCCGCGCCGCGATCCCGATGGCGCGGGCGCGCCGCCATAGGCGTCGGCGGCGAGCGCCATGGCTGAGTCCGCTCCCAGCGTAACGATGCTGGCGTAGTGGAATTCATGGCCGCGCAATTTTTGCCCGGCGCGGCCCAGCGCGCAATCGGCCAATAGCGTGGCGTCGCGGTAGCCAAGCGTCATTTTGCGCTTGGCGAAAGAGGTTTCGACCGACAACAGCCCCGCCATTTTGTGGATTTCTCCCGCCGCGTCGGTCAAGGCCTCGCCGAGAACCATGTAGCCGCCGCATTCGCCATGAACGGGCTTTTTCGCCGCGAAGGCGCGCAACCCGTCGAAAAAACGCGCATGACCGGCGAGCTTGCCGGCGTGCAGTTCGGGATAGCCGCCCGGCAGCCACACCGCGTCGCAATCTTCGGGCGGCGCCTCGTCGGCGAGCGGCGCGAAAAAGGCGAATTCGGCGCCCTGCGCCCGCCAGCCGCTCAGAAGATGCGGATAGAGGAAGGAAAAAGCCGCGTCGCGCGCGATGGCGATTTTTTGGCCCGCCGGCGCCAACGCGGCGTGTGCGGCCGATGTTGCGCTCAGCGGCTCGGCCAGCGCCAGAATGGCGTCGAGATCGACATGCTGTGCGACGAAAGCCGCGAGGGCGTCGAGCCGCGCCTCCAGTTCAAGAGTCTCGCTGGCTTGCACGAGGCCGAGATGACGTTCCGGCAGCACGATCTCGGCCTGCTTGGGCAGCGCGCCGACCACCGTCAGGCCTGCCGCCTCGATACCCGCCTTCGCCAGCAGAAGATGGCGCGGACTGCCGATCTTGTTCAGCACCACCCCCGCGATTCTTACACGCGGATCAAACGAGGCGCAGCCTTTGGCGATCGCGCCCGCCGATTGCGCCTGCCCCGACGCGTCGAGCACCAGCAATATCGGCAGGCCAAGCGCTGCGGCGACATCGGCGGAGGCGCCGGTGCGTCCCGCCGGCGCAGGAACGCCGTCGAACAGACCCATCGACCCTTCGGCCAGCACAAGCTCGGCGTCTTGCGCCGCCTGCCCCGCCAAAGCCTCAAGCAAGGCGGGGTCCATGGCCCAGGTATCGAGATTAAAGCTGTCGCGGCCGAGCGCCGCCTTGTGAAAGGCCGGATCGATATAGTCCGGTCCTGACTTGAGACCGGCGACTTTCACGCCCCTCTGGCGAAAGGCGCGCATCAGCCCCAGAGTCAAAGTGGTCTTGCCGCCGCCGGAGCGCGGCGCGGCGATGAGCAGGCCGCGCGTCGAAAGTCCTTGCGCGCTCATGCGTAAAAATCCTTTGGCGGGAGGCGCGCGGCGCGGTAGCACAGAGCATGGATCACACGGAAAACACCCCCCTGCGGCGCGGCTGGACCACCGGCGCTTGCGCGGCGGCGGCGGCGCGCGCCGCCTATGCCGCGCTGGTCGGCGGCGCTTTCCCCGATCCGGTTTCGATCCGGCTGCCCGGCGGCCAGACGCCCGCCTTTGCGCTCGCCTTTCAGGAAAAGGGCGACGGCTTTTGTCGCGCCGGAATCGTCAAGGACGCCGGCGACGATCCCGACGTAACCCACGGCGCGCTCATTATCGCGCGTGTGGAATTTTCCGCGCCGGGCGCTGGCGTGAGCTTTGCCGCTGGCGAGGGCGTCGGCACGGTCACGCGGCCCGGCCTGCCTTTGCAGGTCGGCGAACCGGCGATCAATCCCATGCCCCGCAAGATGATCCGCGAGGCGGTTCAAGCCGAGGCGGCGCTTCTGGGCCGAACGGCCGATGTGCGGGTTGAAATTTCGATTCCCGGCGGCGAAAAAATCGCAGAACGCACCCTCAACGGCCGGCTGGGAATTTTGGGCGGACTGTCGATTCTCGGCACGACCGGCATCGTCACGCCTTTTTCCTGCGCCGCCTGGATCGCGTCGATCCACAGCGGCATCGACGTGGCGCGCGCCATCGGTCTCGACATGGTGGCCGGCGCCACAGGCTCGACCTCCGAGGCGGCGGTCAAGTCGCTCTACGGCCTGCCCGACGAAGCCCTGATCGACATGGGCGATTTCGTCGGCGGGATGCTCAAGCACCTGCGTCAGCATCCCGTGCGTCGTGTGATCGTCGCCGGCGGCATGGGCAAGATGACCAAGCTGGCGCAAGGCCTGCTGGATCTCCATTCCAAGCGGGGGGCGGTCGATCACGCTTATTTGGCGAGTTTTGCCGAGGGCGAAGTCGCGGAGCAAATCCGCGCCGCCAACTCCGCCAAACACGCTTTTGAAATCGCGGCGGCGGCGGGCGTGAACCTTGGCGAGGGGATCGTAGAGAGCGCGTGGCGCACGGCGGCCAAGGTTCTCCGCGACGCCCCGAGCGAGTTGGAAGTGGTGATTTTCGACCGTGACGGCGGGCTTTTGGCGCGGACCGGATTTCGCAAGGTGGGCGAGGGCTTTTGATGCTTCCCCAATCCCCTCACCCTGAGGAGCCAGCTTCAGCTGGCGTCTCGAAGGGCGAGGGACTCGCTGGCCACAGTGTTTCAGCGGCCCGCCTTGACCGAGATTGTCGCTGTTGCCCATGGTTCGAGACGCGCCCTGCGGGCGCTCCTCACCATGAGGGGTTAATGTGGCGAGGCCCCCGCCGCTCGCGCCCCTCATTCGTCGTCCGCCCCAATCGACCCGTCAGCGCGGACAAACCCGCCACGGTAACGGCGGCGGTAGTCGGGATCGTAGAGCGCGCTTTCGCGGAAATCGCTGGCGCTCAGCGCGGGACCGACCAGGATGAGCGCCGTGCGCGACATCGGGTCATTTTCCGCCAGCGCGGAAATGGTTGCAAGCGTCGCCTGCACGATGCGCTCGTCCGGCCATGAGGCGCGAAACACCAGCGCGATGGGACAATCCGCGCCATAAAATGGCGTCAACTCAGCCACAACCTTGTCCAGCACATGGATGGACAGATGGATCGCCAGCGTCGCGCCGGTCGCGGCGAAGGCGGAGAGCTTTTCGCGCTCCGGCATCGACGAGGCGCGGCCCGAGGTGCGGGTGAGCACCAGCGATTGCGCCACTTCGGGCAAGGTCAATTCGCGCTGCAAGGCGGCGGCGGCGGCGGCGAAGGCGGGCACGCCGGGCGTCACATCATAGGCGATGCCCAGCGCGTCGAGGCGGCGCAATTGCTCGCCCATGGCGCTATAGATCGACAGGTCGCCCGAATGCAACCGGGCGACATCCTCGTTAAAGTCCCTTGCGCGCAAAAATTCGGCGGCGATTTCATCGAGCGTCATCGGCGCGGTGTCGATGACGCGGGCATAAGGCGGGCAATGCTCCAGAAGCTCCTTCGGCACCAGCGAGCCGGCATAGAGACAGACCGGGCAGCGCGCGAGAATATCGCGCCCGCGCAAGGTGATGAGGTCGGCCGCGCCCGGTCCGGCGCCGATGAAATGCACTTTCATGGATTGTCCTCGTTGCCGGCCACAGCGCAAGTCACGCCATCGGCGGCGCGGCGGCGCAGGATGAGTTTGGCATTCGAGCCGCCGCCCATCAACGCCGCCGCCTCGGCGATGCTGGAGAAGCCGGTCAATTCGTGCGCTTTTCGCGAAGGCGCCGCGCCGCGTTGCAAAAATTCGTCCTGCCGCGCAAGAAATTCCATCTCGTCGAGGAAGACGATCTCGAAACCCATATATGCCGCCGCCTCGAGAAGTCCCGCTTCGCCAAATTTGCGCGCGACGGTGAAGAGTGTCGCCCGCTCGAACGGCGGCGCGTCGTCCAGAGTGGTGCGCAGCAACTCAACGACCGCGGCCGCGCCCACACCCTTTTTGCAACCGATGCCTATGGCGATTTCGCTCAGCATGTTTTGGCGTAAATCCATTGAACGATGGGCAGCGCGGGACGGAAAGCGGTAAAGCCGCCGAGCTTTTCCGCCCGCGCAATCTGCGCCTGAAGCAGGCTCCCGCCAAGCGCGGCATGACGCGCGACGAGCAGGCTTTGCGTCTCCAGCGTTACGCCATTGACCACCAGAAGCCCGCCCGGCAAAAGCGCCTCCAGCGCCGCCTCGACGACGCCGGGCGCGGTCGCGCCGCCGCCGATGAAAATCTTTTCCGGGCGCGAAAGGCCCGCCAGAATTTCAGGGGCCCGGCCTTCGACCACGCGCAGGCCCGGAGTGCCGAGCGCCAGGGCATTGCGCCCGATCCGTTCGGCGCGAAGGCTGTTGGCTTCGATGGCGATGGCCGCATTGGCCTCGTCGGCGAGCATGAATTCAATGGCGACCGAGCCCGAACCCGCTCCGATATCCCACAGCAATTCGCCGCGGCGCGGCGCGAGGGCCGACAGCGTCAAAGCGCGAAATTCGGCCTTGGTGATCTGGCCGTCATGCTCGAAAAACTCGTCCGGGAGACCGGGTGTGCGCGGCAGGATGCGGGCGTCGCGATCCGCTACGAGATCGAGCGCCATCGTGTTAAGCGCCGCGACGTCAGCGAGGGAAAAATCGCGGGCCAGACTCGCGCGGACGCGCTCTTGCGGGCCGCCGAGATGTTCGCAGATCGTGAGTCGCGACGCGCCGAAACCGCGCTTCGTCAACAGCGCGGCCAGTTTGCCCGGCGTGGCGCCATCCCACGACAGGGCGATGATTTTGGCGCCGTCATGCAGACGCGGAATGATTTTTTCGAGCGGGCGCCCATGCAACGTAACCAGCGCGCAATCCTGCTGCGCCCAACCCAGCCGCGCCGCGACGAGGCTGAAGGAGGACGGCGCCGGCAGGCAAAGCATTTCCTCCGCCGGAATTTTTTTCGCCAGCACGGAGCCGACGCCATAAAAAAACGGATCGCCGGACGCCAGCACCACCAGTTTTTCGCCACGCCGCGATAAAATTTCGGGATAGGCGGCGTCCATCGGCGAGGGCCAGCACAGGGTTTCGCAGCCGAGCGGCGCGACCAGCGCGAGGTGACGCGCGCCGCCGACCACGAGACGCGCTTGCGTCAGATGCGCGATTGCGGCAGGAGACAGGCCTGCGCGCCCGTCTTCGCCGAGCCCGATCAAGGTGAGCCAGGGCGCGGTCACGAAAATTCTCCCAAAGGAGCCGCCGTTTGCGCATCCTGATTCTTGGTGGCACGACACAGGCCAGCCAATTGGCGCGCGCTTTGGCCGGACGCGACGATGTGAGCCCCATCCTGTCGCTGGCCGGGCGCACCCAAAATCCCCTGCCCGTCCCCATTCCGAGCCGCGTTGGCGGGTTTGGCGGCGTGGACGGACTTGTCGCTTTTCTGCACGCGGAAAAAATCGACGTTGTGATCGACGCCACCCACCCCTTCGCCGCGCAGATGTCGGCCCATGCCCGCGCGGCGTGCAAGCAAGCCAAACTTCCGTTGCTGGTGTTTTCCCGTCCCGCCTGGACGCCGGGCGAAGGCGATCAATGGACGGAAGTCGCCGACATGGAGGCGGCGGTCGCCGCCCTCGGCGCCACGCCGCGACGCGTTTTCCTGACCCAGGGCCGCTTGCAACTCGCCGCCTTCGCCGCCGCGCCGCAGCATTTTTATCTGGTGCGCGCCATCGACGAACCGGCCGAACTGGCCCTGTTGCCCCAACATAAATTCGTTTCCGCGCGCGGACCCTTTGCGCTTGAGGACGAGTTGGCGCTGATGCGCGACGAAAATATCGAGTCTTTGGTCACGAAGAACAGCGGCGGCGAAGCGACATCGGCAAAATTGCTCGCCGCGCGGATTTTGGGCGTTCCGGTGGTGGTTGTCGCGCGTCCGCCGGGCGGCGACGCCGAGCAAGCTTCTCGGCTCGAAGAGGTGTTGCGCTGGCTT
>Ga0208588_1000501_pt1 | contig 12554 bp, 11 predicted proteins | sample NGESurshal092012_8_FD_184483 | JGI IMG/M metagenome (GOLD analysis project Ga0208588, IMG submission 184483) | Arctic peat soil microbial communities from Barrow, Alaska - NGEE Surface sample 415-3 shallow-092012 (SPAdes) | ecosystem: Environmental > Terrestrial > Soil > Wetlands > Peat ...
GGCGACGGCCGCCAGTCCGGTCCGATCCCGCTCGATCGGACCACCTCGCCCTATCAGCTGCCCGACGCCCTCGGCGATCTCACCACCACCATCAGTGGGCTCGACACCAACCGGCTCTCCGGCTCATGGAAGGTGCTGTCCGACGAATTCGCCGACATACCGCCGGTTCTCAAGGGAGCACTACAGGGTGTCGCGCGGTTCTCGCAGACAGTCGACGCGCGCGACGGCCAACTGCGCACACTCCTCACCGATGCCAACAAGGTGACGGCGGTGCTGGCCGAGCGCAGCGACGCCATCGTCACGATGCTCACCGACAGCAACGCACTGCTCGCCGACCTGACCAGCCAGAGCCGCGCACTGGACGAGATCTCCGGCAACATCGCGGCGATGAGCCGCCAGGTCGAGGGGCTGATCATCGAGAACCGGCAGACCCTCAAGCCTGCCCTCGACAAGCTCAACGAACTTCTGACCATCGTCGATCGCCGCAAAGAGCGGATTGCGCAGGCGATCAAGGGCTTCAACCAGTACGTGATGTCCTCGGGTGAGTCGATGTCGGCGGGACCATTCTTCAAGTTCTACATCGCCAACCTGCTGCCGGGGCAGTTCATCCAGCCCTTCGTCGACGCCGCCTTCTCCGACCTGGGTCTGGACCCGAACGTGCTGGCCCCATCGCAGCTGACCGACCCCCAGACCGGCCAGGCGGGCACGCCGCCGCTGCCGCTGCCCTTCCCGCGCACCGGCCAGGGTGGCGAGCCACGACTGAACCTGCCCGACGCGATCACCGGCAATCCCGGTGATCCTCGCTATCCCTACCGCGAGCCGTTGCCGGCGCCGCCGCCCGGCGGACCACCGCCGGGACCGCCTGCCGATCCGTCGCCCGCGCTGACGCCGACACCCGTGCTGGTGCCGGCACCTCCGATCGGGGAGGGCCAATGACCAAGCGCGCCAACCTTCGTGCCGGCCTGGCCGCCGTGCTCGCTCTGGTGAGCGTCGCCGCCGCCGCGGTGCTGCTGTACTCGGCCGGCACCGGGAGCAGACGAACGGTGGTGGCCTACTTCGCCAATAGCAACGGCATCTTCGTCGGCGACGAGGTGCGCATCCTCGGGGTGCCGGTCGGCAAGATCGACCGGATCGAACCGCAGGCCCAACGGGTCAAGATCACCTTCTGGTTCGACGGGAAGTACCAGGTGCCCGCCGACGCCAAGGCGGTGATCCTCTCCCCGGCGATCGTGACCGCCCGCATCATCCAGCTCACCCCCGCCTATACCGGCGGCCCTCAAATGCAGTCCGGCGCGGTCATTCCCGAGCATCGCACCGCCGTCCCCGTCGAGTGGGACGATCTGCGTCAGCAACTCCAGCGGCTCACCCGGCTGCTGGCGCCGGCCGAACCGGGCGGGCTGAGCACGCTGGGATCGGTCGTGCACAACACCGCGGAGACCCTGCGCGGGCAGGGCGCCAACATCCGGGACACCATCGTCAAGCTGTCGCAGGCTGTTTCGGTGCTCGGTGACCACAGCGAGGACCTGTTCGGCACACTGAAGAACCTGTCCATCCTGGTGTCGGCCCTGCAGGACAGCGGTGATGTGATGCGCCAACTCAACGGCAACCTCGCGACCGCCACCGGGCTGCTGACCGATGAACCCAACGAGGTCGGCGACGCCCTGTCCGCCCTCGACGCCGTCGTCGGCCAGGTCCGCACCTTCGTCGCCGACAACCGCGAATCACTCGGCAGCACAGCGGACAAGCTGGCGTCGGTATCCGCGACGCTCACGGCCAGCCTCGGCGGCATCAAGCAGGCCCTGCATATCGCCCCCAACGAACTGCAGAACCTGATGAACATCTACCAGCCCGCACAGGCCACCCTGGGCGGCGCCTACGCCTTCAACAACTTCGCCGACCCCATCACCTTCCTGTGCGGAGCGATACAGGCGGCATCCCGCCTGGGAGCCGAGCAGTCGGCCAAACTGTGCGTCCAGTACCTGGCGCCCATCGTCAAGAACCGCCAGTACAACTTCCCGCCGCTCGGCGAGAACCTCGTCGTCGGGGCGACCGCCCGGCCGAACGAGGTGACCTACAGCGAAGACTGGCTGCGGCCCGACTACATTCCGCCGCCGAATTCCGCCGCGGGGCCGGCTGATCCGCCGCTGGCAGCCGAGGCGCTGCCGACCGACCCGGCCGACGGGCTGCCCGGCATGATGATGCCCGGCCAGGAGGGCTCATGACGAGATTGCGCGCGGTGACCCTCGCGGTGGCTGTGGCCGCCGCGGCATCCGGGTGCGGATGGCACGGGCTGAACTCGCTGCCATTGCCGGGAACGGCGGGCCGCGGCCCCGGCTCCTACACGATCCAGGCACAGCTGCCGGACGTGCGCACCATCGAGCCGAACTCCCGTGTGCAGGTTGACGACGTCACGGTCGGCACTGTCACCAAGATCGAGCGGCAGGGCTGGCATGCGCTGCTGACGATGAGCATCAACGGAGACGTGAACCTGCCGGCGAATGCCACCGCCACGGTGGGCCAGAGCGGACTGCTCGGTTCGCTGCACGTCGAACTGGCGGCACCGACCGGCGTGCCACCACAGGGCAAGCTGACGGACGGGGCTGTGATCCCGCTGGCGTCGGCCGGCGTGTACCCGTCGAGCGAGCAGGTCCTGAGCGCAATCTCGTTGCTGCTCAACGGCGGCGGCATCGGTCAGGTCCAGGACATCACCGCTTCGCTGAGCACCGCGCTAAACGGTCGCGAGGCCGACGTGCGCAGCCTGATCGAACAGCTGGACACGTTCACCCGCTACGTCAACGACCAGTCCACCGACATCATCGCCACCGCCGAGAGCCTGAACTCGCTGGCCGCCAAGTTCGCCGAGCAGAAGCCGGTAGTGGACAAGGCGATGAAGACAATCCCGGACGCGCTCAAGGTGGTCAGCGACCAACGGCAGACCCTGGTGGATGCGCTCGACCAGCTCGGCACGTTCAGTGCCCTCGTCGCCGACTCCACCAACCAGACGAAAGACGCGTTGGTGCAGGAACTCCAGGACCTCGGCCCGGTGCTGGAGTCACTGGCCAATGCCGGCCCCGCACTGACCCGAGCCCTGGGGCTGTTCGCCACCTACCCGTTTCCCACCGACAACATCGGCACCTGGCAGCGTGGGGATTTCGCGAACCTGACCGCCGTGATCGACCTGACCCTGAGCCGCCTGGACGCCTCGTTCCTCACCGGAACCCGATGGGAAGGCAACCTGACCGAGCTGGAGCTGCAGTGGGGCCGCACCATCGGCCAGCTACCGAGCCCCTACACCAGCGGCAATCCCCTTGTCGCGCCGTATCACTGGGACCAAGGACGGTGACGTGCCCCCACTGACACTGCGCATCCGGATCCAGCTGGCCATCTTCATGGCGGTCACGCTGATCGGCGCGGCCGCCATGATCTTCGGCTACATCAGGCTGCCGGCGATGTTCGGCATCGGCCGCTATCAGGTCACGGTGGAACTGCCCCGAACCGCGGGCGTCTACCCCGGCGGCAACGTCACCTACCGCGGCGCGGAGGTCGGCCGCATCAAGGATGTGCACCTGACCGACACCGGTGTGGCAGCCGTGCTGTCGCTGAAGTCCGGCATCGCCATTCCCTCGGATCTCGACGCGCAGGTGCACAGCCAGTCGGCCGTCGGTGAGCAGTACATTGCGCTGTTGCCGCGCCGCGATTCGGCGCCACTGCGCAACGGCGACGTCATCGCCGCCGACCGCACCACAGTGCCGCCCGACTTCGACGCGGTGCTCGACACCCTCAACGACGGACTCAAGACCATCCCGCACGACGACCTCAAGACGGTGGTCGACGAGTCCTACACCGCGTTCGGCGGACTCGGACCGGAGCTGTCGCGCCTGGTCACCGGCGGCGGTGACCTCGCCGCCGGGGCCCGCAAGAACCTTGGCCCGCTGCTGACGCTGATCGACCAGTCGAGACCGATTCTCGATGCGCAGGCCGATTCCTCGGTGGCACTGCGGACCTGGGCCGCGAACCTGGCCACGATCAGCAGGCAGCTGCAGAGCAACGACCCCGCCGTCCGCGATCTGCTGCAGCAGGGCGGCCCGGCCGTCGACGAGGCCCGGCTGCTTCTCGACCGGGTGCGGCCCACCGTCCCGCTCATCGCCGCCAACATGGTCAGCGTGGCCCAGGTGGCGGTCACCAACCAGCCGGGTCTCGAGCAGCTGCTGGTGCTGCTGCCGCAGGCCGCCGCCACCGCGCAGGGGATCGTCCTGGCCAACCGCGACACTATGCAGCCCTACCGCGGGGCCTACATGAGTTTCAACCTCAGCCTCAACCAGCCGCCGCCGTGCACCACCGGCTTCCTGCCGGCCCAGCAGCAGCGCGCCGCCGCGGTGGAGGACTCCCCGGACCGGCCGGCCGGCGACCTGTACTGCCGGGTGCCGCAGGATTCGCCGCTGAGTGTGCGCGGCGCCCGGAACATCCCGTGCATCACCCGCCCCGGGAAACGCGCGCCGACGGTGGCGATGTGCGAAAGCGACGAGAACTACGTCCCGCTCAACGACGGATACAACTGGAAGGGCGACCCCAACGCCACCCTGTGGGGGCAGGGCGTCCCGCAACTGCCGCCGATCGCCGGCGCCGAATACAACCCGGCGACCGGAACCTACACCGGGCCGGACGGGAAGCCGTACACGCAGACCAACCTTGCGCCCGGCGCCTCGACGCCCAAGGACTGGCAGTCGATGCTGTTGCCCGGCAACTGAATTCAGCACTCGACGACGTTGAGTGCCAACCCGCCCCGGGCGGTCTCCTTGTACTTATCGGCCATGTCCGCACCGGTGTCGCGCATCGTCTTGATCGCGGCGTCGAGGCTGACGAAATGGGTGCCGTCGCCGTGCAGGGCCATCCGGGCGGCGGTGATCGCCTTGACCGCGGCTACCGCGTTTCGCTCGATGCAGGGAATCTGCACCAGTCCGCCGACCGGGTCGCAGGTAAGCCCCAGGTTGTGCTCGATGCCGATCTCGGCGGCGTTCTCCACCTGCGCCGGCGTGCCGCCGAGTACCGCGGTCAACCCCGCGGCCGCCATCGAGCACGCCGAGCCGACCTCACCCTGGCAGCCCACCTCGGCCCCAGAGATCGACGCGTTCGCCTTGAACAACATGCCGATGGCTGCCGCGGTCAACAGGAAGCGGACCACCCCGTCGTCGCAAGCTCCCGGAACGAACCGCCAGTAGTAGTGCAGCACAGCGGGAATCACCCCGGCCGCGCCGTTGGTCGGAGCGGTGACCACCCGGCCACCCGCGGCGTTCTCCTCGTTGACGGCCAGGGCGTAGACGGTGACCCAGTCCAACGCGTACAGCGGATCGTCAGGCTTGGCCTCCAGCTGTGCGGCCAGCTGCCCGGCGCGGCGTCGCACACCCAGGCCGCCGGGCAGCACGCCGCGGTGGGCCAGGCCGGCGGACACGCAGTCCTGCATCACCGCCCAGATCCGCAACACAGCGCTGCGCAGATCGCGATGACGGCCCAGGGCACGTTCGTTGTCGGCCATCACCGCGGCGATGCTGCAGCCGCGGCCGGTGGCCAGCGCAACCAGCTCGGTGGCGGTGCCGAACGGATAGGGCAGCTCGCCGCCTTCGGTGGTCGGCGCGGCCGCTTCCTCCTCGTCGAGCACCGCGCCGCCGCCGATCGAGAAGTAGAGGCGACGCTCAAGCACCGCCCCCGCGGCGTCGAGGGCGTCGAACGCCATGCCGTTGGAGTGAAAGTCCAAGCGGTCCAGCCGAAGTGCGATGTCGGAGTCGACGTCGCAGGCAATCGACCGCCCGCCGGCCAACGGCAGCCGCCCCGTGCTGCGCACGTCCTGCACCAGGTGGGCGACCTGGTCTGGATCTACCGTCTCGGGCTCGGCGCCGGTCAGGCCGAGCAGCACCGCGGCGATCGTCCCGTGCCCGGCTCCGGTCGCGCCGAGCGAGCCGTACAGCTCGACCCGGACCCGGCTGACCGCATCGAGGACACCGAGGCGCGCCAGCCGGTCGGTGAAACGGGCGCCCGCCCGCATCGGCCCCACGGTGTGCGAACTCGACGGGCCGATGCCGATCGAGAACAGGTCGAAGACGCTGACGGCCACGCGTGCCCCGCTACGGCTTGGGCGCGACCTCGACGCTGGGCGGCAGCGCGGACGGTTCGGGCTGCATCGAGCGGCGCACGATACGGAAAGCGACCGCGCCACCGACTGCCGTCGCCAGCCCCAGAGTGCCGAACACCCACAGCCGCCGGTGCCGACGATGCGCAGCGCTGCGCGCCTCCTGCAGGGCGGCGGGAAGTTCGGCGACCACCTGCTTGACCGCCGCGGCCTCCTGGGTGAGTCGCTCGCGCACCTGGGCGAGTTCCTGGCGGGCCGCCCGGGCTTCGCGGTAGCGGCGGCGCGCGCCTGCCGCCGCGGACTCCGCGGAATGCACGCTGATGCCGACGACGCCGCGGGTCACGTCGACGGGGCCGACGGCGGTGTAGCGCAGGCCACGGGTTAGGCGCTCGCGCGATGTGAGTTTCGGTTCGGTCTTGCGGCCCATCTGAACCTCCCTGCCGGTGATTCCCCAACCCTGCCACACCGGCCCACCGGGTGGCCGCGAGATGACCCACACGGCGGTAGTGGCACACTGTGATTCCGTGACCACGAGCCCCATTGCGACCGCGACCGCGACCCTGCACACCAACCGCGGCGACATCAAGATCGCGCTGTTCGGTAACCACGCCCCCAAGACCGTCGCCAACTTCGTCGGACTGGCCCAGGGCACCAAGGAGTACTCGACGCAGAACGCCTCGGGCAGCAGCGCCGGACCGTTCTACGACGGCGCCGTGTTCCACCGCGTCATCGACGGCTTCATGATCCAGGGCGGCGACCCGACCGGCACCGGCCGCGGCGGACCGGGCTACAAGTTCGCCGACGAGTTCCACCCCGAGCTGCAGTTCGACAAGCCCTACCTGCTGGCGATGGCCAACGCGGGCCCGGGCACCAACGGCTCGCAGTTCTTCATCACCGTCGGCAAGACCCCGCACCTCAACCGCAAGCACACCATCTTCGGTGAGGTTGTCGACCCCGAGTCGCAGAAGGTGGTCGACGCGATCGCCACCACCGCCGTCGACCGCACCGACCGGCCCAGCGACCCGGTGGTCATCGAATCGATCACCATCTCCTGACCCAGGTCACCGAAGTCGACGGGGGCGCGCGAAAGCCCGGGTAGGCCGCACGCCCACGTCGATCTCGGCGCGCTAGGGTCCCGCGTACCCCGCGTCGGTCAGCGCGTCGAGCACGTCGAGCGGGTCGGTCCCGAGGTCCCAGCGGCTAAGCACGATCAGCCGGTCGTCGGCCGTGTCGATCTCCAGAAGTCGCACCTTGCGGCCGATGCGGCGGAACTCGGTGATGCGGATCAGCGAGATGTCGGGGCGGCGCAGCCTCTGGGTCCGAAACCAGCCCCGGTAGACCAGTCCCTCGGGGGTGATTGCCAACCGCGGGCGCGCCCGCCACGACCCGAGTGCAAACACAAGAAGGCCCATCGCGGCAACGCCGGTCAGGATCCGGCCGGGAGCGTCTGTGACGACGGTCACACAACCGATTGCCAGCAGAGCGCCGGCAATCCCGATACCTGCGATTCCCGCCGGATTCGGCGCCCAATCAGTTTGCTGCATGGCTTCCTAGGGTGCCTTCACCGTGGGGAATCGGGTTATCCACAAGTGCTATCAACAATGGGGATGAATCACATCCATGTGATTGGTTTACCAGCAGGTTGCCAGCACGATAACGGCGAGGGCACAGGACGAGCCGAATCGGGTGTCGCCGCCGGTCAACGCCACCGCATCGTGAGCAACAAACCTGTGATCATGAAAGCAAACGCAATCGCGTAGTTCCACGGACCCAGATCCGCCATCCACTGCAGGGCGTGCGGAGTGTCGTACCCGGATGCCGCGAGCTGAAACACCAGCAGCCACGCCAGGCCGATCAGCATCAGGCTGATGAACAGCACGACGAACCACATGCTCGACGGCCCGGCCTTCACCTTAACCGGCGTGCGGCTGACCGGATTGACGGTGAAGTCGTTCTTCTTGCGAACCTTGGACTTGGGCATGGGTACCTTCGTGACGGAATTTCGGTGCGACGATGGTCGCAGATCGATATGAGATTAACGCAGCCAGGCCGCGACCAGACAACTTCGGCATCAGCGACGACGGACGCCCCGCGTTCGCCATGGCGGTGGGGCGTGCCGGTGGTGTGCCTGCTGGCCGGTCTGTTGCTGGCCGCCACCCACGGCGTTTCCGGCGGAACGGAGATCCGCCGCAGCGACTCCCCCCGGCTGGTCGATCTGGTTCACGACGCCCAGAACGCCGTCGACCGGCTCTCCGTACAGCGTGACGCGCTGGCCGCCCAGATCGACTCCACCCACGGCGCCTCGGCGGGCACCGCGCTGGCGGCGATGCTGGCCCGCGCCGACGAACTGGCCGCCGACGCCGGCCTGGAGCCCGTGCACGGCCCGGGACTGGTCGTGACTCTCTCCGACGCGCAGCGCGACGCCAACGGCCGCTTCCCGCGCGACGCCTCCCCCGACGACCTGGTGGTCCACCAGCAGGACATCCAGGCCGTTCTCAACGCGCTGTGGAGCGCGGGTGCCGAGGCGATCCAGATGCAGGCTCAGCGGATCATCGGCACCTCGGCGCCGCGGTGCGTGGGCAACACGCTGCTGCTCAACGGCCGCACCTACAGCCCGCCTTACACTGTTACCGCGGTCGGCGACGCGGCCGCCATGCAGGCGGCGCTGGCGGCGGCTCCCCTGGTCACGCTCTACAAGCAGTACGTGGTGCGCTTCGGCCTGGGCTACAGCGAGCAGGTCCAGGCCGACGTGCAGATCGCCGGCTACACCGAACCGGTGCGGATGCGCTATGCCCAGCCGGCCGGTCCGGTCGGGTACTGACGGCATCACCCCCGGTAACCTGGCACCGTGCAAGTCTTGGTCGTCGACAATTACGACAGCTTCGTGTTCAACCTGGTCCAGTACCTGGGCCAACTCGGGGTGGACGCGCAGGTCTGGCGCAACGACGACGCGCGTTTAGGCGGAGCGGCCGAGATCAACACAGCCGCCGCGGAGTTCGACGGCGTACTTCTGAGCCCGGGACCCGGCACTCCCGAGCGGGCCGGCGTCTCGATCCCGCTGGTGCGGGCGTGCGCCGCCGCGGGCACGCCACTGTTGGGGGTGTGCCTGGGCCACCAGGCCATCGGCGTCGCGTTCGGCGGCACGGTCGATCGCGCGCCGGAACTGCTGCACGGCAAGACCAGCAGCGTCTACCACACCAATGTCGGTGTGCTGCACGGACTTCCGAACCCGTTCACGGCGACCCGCTACCACTCGCTGACCATCCTGCCCGAGACCGTCCCAGCCGAGCTGGAGGTCACCGCCCGCACCAAGGGCGGCGTCATCATGGCGGTGCGGCACGTCGAGCTGCCCATCCACGGCGTGCAGTTCCACCCTGAGTCGATCCTGACCGAGGGCGGGCACCGGATGCTGGCCAACTGGTTGGGCTACTGCGGCTCCGCGCCCGCCGAGACACTGGTGAGCCGGCTCGAGCAGGAAGTCGCGGACACGGTCCGGCACGCGACCGCCGGGTGACCCGCCCGGCTACGACGCGAAGCTGAGCGAGATCGACGCCCCGAAGTTCACGGCGGTGCCCGCCGGCGGGCTCTGGGTGACCACGCCATTGCTGCGGACCCCGCTGTTGTCGACGTTGGGGCCCTTGATCAGCACGCCGGTCCAGCCCAGCGCGCGCAGGTTGGGTTCGGCGTCGGTCCAGAATTGACCCTTGAGGTCCGGCATCACCAACTGGTTGCCGCGCGAAACCTGCAGCTGGATGACGGTGTCCAGCGGAACCGTCTGTCCGGCCGCCGGGTCGGTACCGACCACCTGGCCGGACGGCTCGGTGCTGTCGACGGGAACCGACAGCGTCTTCTGGAAGCCTGAGGCGTTGAGGATCTGCTGGGCGATGTCGACGCCCTGGCCGGACACCGCAGGCACCGCCGCGGTCTGCGGGCCGGTGCCGACGACGATGGTGATCTCGTTGGTGATCGCCGAGGTCTGGTTGGCCGGCGGGAGGGTGGACAGCACCTTGTCCTTCTGCTCCGGTGTGGACGCCGCGTCGGTCTGCTTGAACTTCCCGAAGCCGGCCGCTTTGAGCTTCTGGACCGCGTCGGCGTAGCTCAGCGACGACACGTCGGGCACCTCGCGCTGCTCAGGACCTGTCGAGACGTTGATCACGACCTCGTCGCCGGCGCCGGCTTGGGAGTTGCCGCCGGGGTCGGTGCTGATGACGTGGTCCGGCGGCACCGTGTTGTCCGGCTTCTGCTGGGTGCGGATCTTGAAGCCCTTGTTCTGCAGCGCGGCGATCGCGTCGGCCGAGGCCTGCCCCCGCACATCGGGCACCTGCACGTCACGCGGACTGCCGCTGACCATTTTGATCGCGATCGTCACCACCACGGTCAGGATGGCCAGGATCGCGACGGCCACCAGCCAGCGGCCGATCGACCCGCCGGCCCGGTCGCGATCGAGGTACTCGCCCGGCCGCGGAATCTCGTCGGTGGTCTCGGCGCGCGAGACGCCCCCCGGCGTCGCGGCCATCATCGAGGTCCGCTCGGCGGGGGTGAACACCTTGGGGGCCTCCGGCGGCTCGCCGTTGTGCACGCGCACCAGGTCGGTGCGCATCTCGGCGGCCGACTGGTAGCGGTTGTCGGGGTTCTTGGTCAGCGCCTTGAGCACGACGGCGTCCAACTCCGGGGAGATGGCGGGATGCTTCACCGACGGCGGATGCGGATCCTCCCGGACGTGCTGATAGGCCACCGCGACCGGGGAGTCGCCGGTGAACGGGGGCTGACCGGTGAGGATCTCGTAGAGCACGCAGCCCAGCGAGTAGACGTCGGAGCGGGCGTCGACCGGCTCGCCGCGGGCCTGCTCGGGCGAGAGGTACTGCGCGGTGCCGATCACCGCGGCGGTCTGCGTGACGCTGTTGCCGCCGTCGGCCAGGGCCCGGGCGATGCCGAAGTCCATCACTTTCACCGCGCCGGTCTTGGAGATCATGATGTTGGCCGGCTTGACGTCGCGGTGGATGATGCCGTGCTGGTGGCTGAAGTTCAGCGCCTGGCAGGCGTCGGCGATGATCTCGATGGCCCGCCGCGGCGGCATGGGGCCGTCGGTGTGCACGATGTCGCGCAGCGTGACCCCGTCGACGTACTCCATCACGATGTAGGGCAGGGGGCCGGTTGTCGTCTCGGCCTCGCCGGTGTCGTAGACCGCCACGATCGCCGGGTGGTTCAGCGCGGCGGCGTTCTGCGCCTCCCGGCGGAACCTCAGGTAGAAGCTGGGGTCGCGGGCCAGGTCGGCGCGCAGCACCTTGACCGCCACGTCGCGGTGCAGCCGCAGGTCACGTGCCAGGTGCACCTCGGACATGCCACCGAAGCCGAGGATTTCGCCCAGCTCGTAGCGGTCTGACAGGTGCTGCGGGGTGCTCATTGCGGTGTCTCGTCGTGTGGGTCGGCATTGTTCACCTGAGCAATAACCGAACTGGCCGCGGTGAATCGAATCCGGCCGATCTGGTCGTCAGGGGTCCAGCCCGACGGCGCCGACTGGCCGGTCGGGGTGACCGTGTCGGTGACGGTCTGCTCGACGGGTTTGTTGTTCCTGCGGTCGCGGTCGGCCAGCACGATCAGGATCGCGCTGATGATGGCCAGGGCGCCGAGCACGCCGGCCGCCCACAGCAGCGCGCGCTGTCCCGAGGAGAAGGTGCGCCGGGCCGGTTGGGGCCGGTGGCTGCCCGTGACGGCGCGCGGGCGCGTTCCGGTGGCGGGGGCCGCGGGGAGCCGCGGGGAACTGCCGGGAATCGCCGACGGGGTGGCCCGGATGGTCGGTGCGGAATTGGGCCGCGGCGGGCGGCGACCGGCCCGCACCGCGGCCACCGCGTCGGCGAACTGACCGCCGTTGCGGTACCGCATGCCCGGGTTCTTCACCAGGGTGATCTCGATCAGCTCGCGCACGTTGGGCGGCAGGTCGGCGGGCAGCGGGGCCGGGGTCTCCTTGATGTGCTTCATCGCCACCGTCAGCGCGCCGTCGCCCATGAACGGGCGCTTGCCCGAAACCGCTTCGTAGCCAACAACTCCCAGGGCATAGACGTCACTGGCGGCGGTGGCGTCGTGGCCGAGGGCCTGCTCGGGCGCGATGTACTGGGCGGTGCCCATCACCATGCCGGTCTGCGTCACGGGCGCGGCGTCGACGGCCTTGGCGATGCCGAAGTCGGTGAGCTTCACCTGTCCGGTGGGGGTGATCAGGATGTTGCCCGGCTTGACGTCGCGGTGCACCAGCCCGGCGGCGTGGGCGACCTGCAGCGCCCGTCCGGTCTGCTCGAGCATGTCCAGGGCGTGGCGCAGCGACAGCCGTCCGGTCCGCTTGATGACGGAGTTCAGCGGCTCGCCGTTGACCAGTTCCATCACCAGATAGGCGGTGCGGCCCTCGCCGTCCATGTCGGTCTCGCCGTAGTCGTGC
>Ga0208588_1000503_pt1 | contig 12537 bp, 15 predicted proteins | sample NGESurshal092012_8_FD_184483 | JGI IMG/M metagenome (GOLD analysis project Ga0208588, IMG submission 184483) | Arctic peat soil microbial communities from Barrow, Alaska - NGEE Surface sample 415-3 shallow-092012 (SPAdes) | ecosystem: Environmental > Terrestrial > Soil > Wetlands > Peat ...
TCGGCGTCGGTCTCTACATCGCCGTGCTCGGCGTGTTCGCCATCGCTATCGGAACCCTCGTGCGCCACACCGCGGGTGCGATCACCGGGATCGTCGGCTTCGTCCTCGTGCTGTCCCCGCTGACCCTGCTCCTGCCCGGCACGATCGGCGCGCACATCCACGCCTACCTGCCCACCGAGGCTGGTCAGCAGATCACCACCACCTTCCAGTCACCCGACCGGCTGCTGGGCCCGTGGCAGGGATTCGGCGTCTTCTGCGCCTGGACCACCGCACTCATGGTCGTGGCCAACTACGCACTCACCCACCGCGACGCCTGACGAAACGTCCGGTGACTCGCCGGCAGGAGAGAGGACATCGCCATGAGGGCACGTGCCTTGTGGGGGCTCGGAGGCCCCGGTGATCGCGATCGACGACTATGTCGGGAGACCGATCGCCGCCTCGCGTCACGGTCGCCGTCACGGCCCGCTCACGAACCAGCAAAGCCATGAGTCCGGAGACCCGTCGAGGCGCGCGATCGCCCGCGGCGACGGCCGTGCCGCTCGCGACGTCGGCCGGTCGGCTCGACTCCCTGCTCGCCGCGCTGGACAAGTCCGAGATGGATCACGCCGACGACATCGCTGCCGTCGACGAGGTCCATCGCCCCGGAGCGCTGAACCTCGTCCACTTCACCACCATGCGTCAGCTCGACCTTCGAGAGCTCCAGGGCGACCTGATGGACCTCGGCGTCACCTCCCTGGCCGCCACGGGTGCCGACGTCAGGGCGAAGGTGGTCGCCGCCCGCACGTTGGTCGGGGCGTTGGGCGGCGACAGCGACGTGCAGGACCTCGACGCGCTGAGGCGCGCCCTGATGCGCGGCGAGAACATCCTCGACGCCAACTCACGCGCACTCTTCGGGCCCATGCGCGATGGACGACCCACCCGAATCATGGTGACGTTGCCCAGTGAAGCGGCGGACGAGCCGGACCTGGTCGCCGCCTTCGTCCACGCAGGCATGGATGTCGCTCGGATCAACTGCGCCCACGACGATTCGACGGCCTGGGCGCGGATGGCGGAGAACGTCCGGACGGCTGCGGCATCGGCCGGACGTCAGGTGCTCGTGTCGATGGACCTGCCCGGGCCCAAGCTCCGGACCGGACCCATCGTCGACGGGCCATCCGTGGGCCGGGCCCGCGTCACGAGGACCGAGAGCGGGACGGTTCTGGCTCCGGCCTCGGTCTGGCTGACTTGCCCCGAGACGCCGGCGCCGGTCCCGTCGCCGAGCGGCCCGGCGGCCCGTCCGGCCCTGGAGGCCACGGTCGACGGCTCATGGCTCGCGGAGCGGCGACTTGGTGAGCGCATCGACGTCATCGACGCGCGCGGTCGGCGTCGGACGCTGACCGTCACCCGCGCAGGGGACGGGGGAGTCGTGGCCACGAGTCCGCAGAACGTCTACCTCACCAACGGAACCGTGTTGTCGTGCCACGGGTCGTCGACGACAACGAGCGGCATTCCCCCGATCGCGCTCCGGCTGTCGCTTCGGGTCGGTGACCGCGTCGTCCTGACCACTGACCTGACGCCGGTCGAACTGCCCGAGGCCGGAGCGGACACGAGGGTCGGATGCACATTGCCCGAGGCGGTCGCCGCACTGCGACCGGGCGATGCCGTCCTCTTCGACGACGGTGCCATCCTCGCCGAGGTCGAGACGGTTGCCGACGGGGCAGCGACACTGCACGTGCACCTCACGAAGCCGGGGGGTCAGCGGCTCGGCAGCGAGAAGGGGATCAACCTCCCGGACACTGACGTCCCCCTGACTGCTCTGACCCCGGACGACGACGCGAACCTGCCCTTCATCGCCCAGCACGCCGACATGGTCGCGGTGTCCTTCGTCCGCAACGCCGCGGACATCGAGCACGTCCTGGACCGGCTCACCGCGGCAGGAGCTGATCAGCTCGGGCTCGTGCTCAAGATCGAGACGCGTCAAGGCTTCGAGAACCTGCCGGCGATCCTTCTCGTCGCGATGCGCCATCGACGAGTCGGCATCATGATCGCCCGTGGCGATCTCGCCGTCGAGATCGGCTTCGAGCGCATGGCGGAAGTACCTCGCCAGATCCTGGCGCTGTGCGAGGCCGCTCACGTCCCCTCGATCTGGGCCACCCAGGTCCTGGAGAGTCTCGCCAAGACAGGAGCACCGTCCCGCGCGGAGATCACCGATGCCGCCGCCAGCCAGCGCGCCGACTGCGTCATGCTGAACAAGGGCCCCTTCATCCTCTCGGCCATCGACGTGCTCGACGACATCCTGGTCCGCATGGGCGCGGTCCAGCACAAGAGTCGAACGCTGATGCGCCGGATCCACTCCTGGGACGCACAATGACATCCAACGCCTCGACATCAGCCCAGCAACAGGGAACGACGGCTGCCGGCGCGGGCCACACCGGGAAGATGCCGAGCAGCCCGGATCCCTTCCTGACCGTGGTTCTCAACCTGTCCCACTTCCACCGCGAGCACGAGAAGTCCTACGCGGAGTCGCCGTTGCGCGAGGCCGTCGCACTGTCGCGCAGCTCGAGCGCTCTCAAGGCCCTGGCTGAGCGATGGTCGACGGTGCAGGTTGACGTTGCGCCGTTGCCGAGCCCGTTCGCCGGAGCCGTGGATCTCAACGACGAGCGCGCGATCGAGCTGCTCGGGGTCCTGTTCATGGAGGGCGCTGGCGAGCCGGCGGAGATCACCCGCATGAAGGCGGATCTCGGGGCACTGGCCGCGGCGTGCAGCTCCACAGGTGCGTGGCTCGCGACCGCGATGGATGCGTCCTGGGCCGTGATCGAGCACCTCGTGTCCTACCCGGACGTGGCCGACCTGCTCGCTGATCGCCATCGCATCATCAGCAACGACTGGCAGTGCGCGTCCCTGTCCTCGCTCGCCGGCCGCATCATCGAACGAGCGCTGACGGCGCTCGCCCGGGTGGACTTCGCTCCGGCGGCGCTGCGTGCCGACCTGGCATCGGATCGCGTCACGCCCCGCTACCTCTTCGCCGCGTCGGAGCTGATCGATCACGCCGCGGACCTGCTGGCTCAGAGCTCGGTGATCACCCGCGACAACGAGCGTCGGTGGCGGGTCTTCCACGAGCGCATTCGCGAGATCGTCGATATGGCTCCGGACCGTGCAGGCTCCGCGTCGCCTCCAGACCTGGACGAATGAGGCCGGCAGCCACTGAGCGGGCGAGGCCGATCCGTCCACTCGTGTGGTTCTTCGCGCTTGCGTACCTGCTCTCCTGGGCGTGGCTCGTTCCGCTGGCCCTCGACGGTCAGGTCGTCGAGCAGGGGACTGGTTGGCCCACCCACCTCCCGGCCCTGATGGGTCCGATGCTCGCCGCGGTCATCGTCACCTCGATGGCCTACGGCTCGACGGGGCTCCGGGACCTGGTCCGCCGGGTGGTCCGGTGGCGAGTCGGGTGGCGCTGGTGGCTGGTCGCCGTCAGCCCCCGTGCTGATGCTCCCGATCGCATTGGTCATCGGCCGGATCGCCGGTGCCGCGGTTCCGTCCTCGGGGGACTCCGCCAGCTTCACGGGGGTCTGGTCGGGCCTCGGTGTCGGGGGCGTGCTGACGGTGCTGCTCGTCGCAGGATTCGGCGAGGAGACCGGCTGGCGCGGTTTCGCTGTCCCTCAGCTGGAACGGACGCTCTCCCCGCTCGCGACCGCGTTGGTCGTCGCCCCGCTCTGGGCGCTGTGGCACCTGCCCCATTTCGTCATCGTCGCCAACCTTCGGACCTTCACGCCCTTGCTGGTCGTCGGCTGGTTCTTCGGCCTGACGTGCGGCTCGATCGTCCTCACCTGGCTGTATGACGGCTCGGGCGGCAGCATCCTCCTCGTGGCCGTCTGGCACGCCCTCTACAACCTGGTCGCCGGCAGCGCAGCGGCGCACGGAACCCTCGGCGTGCTCGTCACGATCCTGGTGATGTTCCAAGCAGTGGCGTGCGTCGTGCGCTACAGGCGTCACCCACGCCCGCGACCGCTCACTGTCTGAGCGGACTCGAGAGTGCCTCGGCGACGATCGATGGTGGTCCCAGGCAAAGTCGCGACAACGAGAACAACAAGGTTCGCTTGACCGATACTTCACCGAAGGCTCTTCGGGTCCCCGTGTCGGAAGGTGGCCGAGGTGCACGTGTCGTTGATCGGCGGGGGTCGGGACCTGGCGTGGGCGGCGAGCATCTATGGGCCGTTCGTCGACGCAGCGTCCGACGGCGCGGCTCGTCGAGGCGTCGGAGTGCCTCGCATCGCGATCGCACTTCTCGACGAGGGCGAAGGTGTCGCCACCGACGCGGAGCGGTTCAGGACGGCGTTGAGCCTGGGTGGTGCCGTCGACCCCTTCATCGTTCCGATACCGATTGCGGGGCGTCTTCACGTTCCCGGCCTGATCGGATGCGACGGGCTCTTCGTCGGAGGTGGACTGACACCGGGCTACGCCGCAACGATCGTTCCCACGTGTCCGGACCTCCTACGGTGGCTGCGTGAGTTCGACGCGCCCTACGCCGGCTTCTCCGCCGGTGCGGCGATCGCGGCGACGTCCGCGATCATCGGCGGGTGGCGTCACGACGGGCTCGAGGTCTGCCCGGAGGATGCGAGCGAGGACCTCGAGGACGTGACAGTCGTGCCCGGGCTCGGTCTGGTTCCGTTCACCGTCGAGGCGCACGCGGACACGTGGGACACCACACCTCGCCTCGGCGCGGCATTGCAGATCCTGGGTCCTGGTGCGATCGGTTACGCGATCGATGAGAACACCGCTCTGGTGATCGACGGCGACGCCCCCCGAGTCGTCGGGGCCGGCCGAGCCACCCGGCTGGAGAACGAGGCGGCCAACGGCGGGTGAGTGCGGACCCGATCGGGCTCGCGGCGTGAGGCCCCTACGGGTGGGTCGCGCTGCGGCGTGCGTGTCAGAGGCGGCCGATGGCCGGGACGACGTGCCGGCCGAGGCCGCGGATGAACTCGACCGGGTCGTCGAACGGCATGACGTGGACCTCGACGATGCCGATGTCGGCGTACCCCTTCATCTGCTCGGCGAAGTCGGCTGCCCCGGCAGCCGTGGTGGGGTCCAGCGGCGCCGCCCACAGGATCGTCTTGCGGATGCGTGCCACGTCGGTGCCCTCGTTCCCGCAGTGACCGGCGAGCACGTCGAGCTTCGCCTTCACCGCGTCCGGGCCGGTGTCCGGCCGCGCGAAGAGGTTGCAGGCGTCCGCATACTTGGCCACCAGCCGCAGCGTCTTCCGCTCACCCGCACCCCCGATCATGATGGGCGGGTGCGGACGAGTCAGCGGCGGCGGTGAGCAGATGGTCTCGGCGAGGCGGTAGTGCGCGCCCTCGTAAGGGCCGTCGTCGTCGCTCCACATCTGCAGGACGATCTGCAGCGTCTCCTCCAGCAGCTCGAAGCGCTCGGAGAGCGGCGGGAACGGCACCCCCAACCCGAGGTGCTCGCGCTCATACCACGCAGCGCCGATCCCGAGCATCGCGCGCCCGCCGGACAGGACGTCCAGGGTCGTCACGACCTTCGCGAGCAGTCCGGGGTGCCGGTAGGTCACGCCGGTGACCAGCGCCTGGAGCTCGACGGTCCTGGTGTGAGCGGCGAGGAAGCCCAAGGTGGTGTACGCCTCGAGCATCGGTGCCGGTGCGTCGCCCAGACCCATGCCTTCCATCTGGAAGTAGTGGTCCATCACTGACAGGTTGTCCAGACCTGCTTCCTCCGCGGCACGACCGACCTCGGCAATCGTCGGCGCGATGGCCGAGGCGCCGCCGGGAAGACCGAAGTTCACCACGTGCACGCCGACCCTCATCGCGACTCCCTACGTAGTCTCGCCATCGTACCGGCGTCGGTGACGTGCGTCCGTGGGGACGTTGCCGCGAGTGGCCTCCCGTTCGTGGCGCGATCTAGCCTGGAGACGATCGGTCGAGGTGAGGCTGTGACCATGTCGGGTCGCGCGTTCCGGGTCGCGAGCGTGCTGTTGGTGGTCGGGGGCGCACTCGGCCTCGCGTGGATCGCGGGGATGCGTGACAAGGGGTCGTTCGTCGTCGGCGCGCAGCGTCGGGTCAACAGGACGGTGTTCAATCCTCGCCAGTTGCGCACAGCAGGGCAGCCGGGGGCTTTCGCCGCTCTCCTGCGCCATACAGGTCGCACCTCGGGGCGGGACTACGAGACACCGGTCGGTGCCGTCGTCACCGGCGACGGCTTCGCGATCGCGCTGATGTACGGTCGACAATCGGACTGGGTTCGCAATGTCCTGGCGAGCGCGTCAGCAACTGTCGTCCACGAGGGCGAGGCGTTCGACGTCGCCGAGCCCGAGATCGTCCCATTCGCCACGAACACCCGGTTCTTCAACGAGAGCGACCAGTGGAGCATGCGCATGTTCGGCGTTCGCGACGTGCTGCTGCTCAAGCGCACCGACATCGAGCCGGCGTCGACCGCCGCCTGAAGCGTGGGTGGGTGGTGAGCAGTGGGAGCGAACGAGGTCACCATCGCGTCCGAGCGCGGGCCGCTGCCCGCGTACCTGGCGCGACCCGCCGGCGAAGGGCCTTGGCCCGGTGTGGTGGTGATCCACGACGCCGGGGGCATGAGCGGGGACCTCCGCCGCCAGGCCGACTGGTTGGCCGGCCAGGGCTATCTCGCCATCGCACCGGACCTGTTCTGGTGGGGATGGCGGATGCGCTGCCTCCTGGCCACGGGGCGGGACCTGCGCGCGCGCCAGGGGCGTGCGTTCGAGGACATCGAGACCGTGCGCCGCTGGCTGACCGCGCGTGAGGACTGCACCGGGCACGTCGGCGTGATCGGGTACTGCATCGGGGGCGGTTTCGCGCTCCTGTTGGCCCTGGACCGTGGGTTCACCGTCTCGAGCGTCAACTACGGCGTAGGACCCAGCGATGAGGACTACGCCGAGGACGTCCTTGCCAGCGCGTGTCCGATCGTGGCCAGCTACGGCGCCAAGGACAAGTCGAACAAGGGCACAGCGCGCAAGCTGGCGGACGCGCTGGCACGCCTCGGAGTGGACCACGACGTCAAGGAGTATCCGGACGCCGAACACGGCTTCCTCAACGACCACGAGGGCTCCGGTGACCGAATTCCTCTGCTCTTCGTGGTGATGGCGAAGTTGACGGGCGGCGCCGACTACCACGAACCCTCGGCTCTCGACGCCCAGGCCCGCATCATTGCCTTCTTCGATCGCCACCTCACGACAGAGCCTGGAGATGTCACCGACCACCCAGGCCGATCCTGAGCCTCGTGGTCGAGGACGAGTGCCAGCCCCGGAGTCGCCGACCGCCGCGCCGAGACACCTCAGTGGACCCGGAGCACGCTTGGACCGAGGGTCGCCAGAGAAGTTCCCGTGATGCGCGCCATCGCGACCCGGACGTGAAGGGAGGCCGATGTGAGCACGCAGACGGTGACGCCCGCGGGTCCGCAAGTCAGCCCGACCACGGTGTGGCGGGCAGTCGAGAAGGCGACCTTCGCGGTCGTGGGCTACGTGACCCCGGCAGGTACGCCGCGCACCAGCGGGGTCATGTGCGCGGTGCAGGACCATCACCTGTTCGTATCCACCGACGCCGAGAGCTGGAAGGCTCGGCACATCCACACCGGCGACGAGGTGAGCGTCACCGTGACCGTTCACCGTGGAGAGCTCCTGGCCCCGCTGCTGCACATCCCGCCGGCGACCGTGACCTTCCATGCCCGAGCCAGCGTGTACCCGGCTGCCGCCGTGGAGCCGGGCCAGGTGCCGGCCACGTTGATCAAACGGCTCCCGCCTGCGACACGCGAGCACATCTGCCTCATCGAGCTGGCGCCGGAAGGGGAGTTCATCACCTACGGAATCGGCGTCTCGCTGCGACGGATGGCAGTGCCCCGAACCGCCCGAAGCCGAGTGGCAGTTGGCTGACCAGCGACTGCCCGACACCGCCGCTCAACGTGCCCGCGTAATCGCCTTCTCCTGGCGCCGCAGCGTGTGGTTGAGTCCGGCGCCGACGGAAGTGCCACGTTGACGATGACCGTTTCGGAGCCGCATCCTGGCCGTCACCCGAGGAGACGGCGAGGTGGTCTGGATGAGGACGTTGCCACCGTCGGTCACCATTGCTTGGAGGCGCCGCCGCTCGCGGCGCCCTTGTCGCCGCAGTGAGACAGCAGAGGCCCGGTCCGAAAGACCGGGCCTCTGCACACGTACGCCGCGTAGGACTTGAACCTACAACCCGCGGATTAAGAGAGCCTCCAAGGCGGGTTCGCCGTGGGCTCTCCAAGTGCATCTGCGCAGGTCAGGTGGGGTGCACGGACCTCGGTGGCCAGTCGCGCACGGCCCTGAATCGAGCACAATTGGAACCAGAATGGCACCAACGATCTCGGTCGTTCCCGGTCGCTTCGCGGCCAGTCAGGCGCTTCGCAGCCAGGCGCGCAGCGCGTCGCGAATGACCTCGCTGGTGTTGGAGTGATCGGCCGCGGCCCGTTCGCGCAGGGCCGCCTCGAGCTCGGGGTCGAGGCGCACCGGGATCACTTTCGCGGCGGCGGATCCGATCGGTCGGCGCCCGCCCTTGCGACGCAGCGTCTCGGGGTCATAGCCGGCCTCGGCCTCGTCAGCGAGGGAGGCGACGAGCTGGTCGGTGACGGGCTGACCGCTGGCGCGGCGCGGTGCCTTCGCGTTGGTCATCGGGTGCTCCTCTCGGTTCATGGCAGCAGGTCGAAGTACTGGGGTCGGGCCTTCATCGCGTGGATGACCAGTTCGGCCCCGTCGTCGAGCAGGAGCACCACGGTCTCGAGCAGTCGTCCGGTCGTATCGAAGCCGAGTCGCAGTTCGCGAGTCGGCCGGTCGTCGTCGATCGTGTAGGCGATCAGGCAGTGCGTTGCGGCCTGGAGGAGGTCGTCGTCCCGACGCCGTGCTTTCGCGCCGACTGGTGGACCTCCACCTGAGAATCGTATTACGAAAAGACAGAGCGACAACGGCAGCGTGCACCCTGCGCGTGCACGCTATCGGCAGGGCGTCACCCGCTGGCCAGCCCTGTGACGTCGCGCCGAGCGTTCTAGCCCGTCAGGGTCGCATCCATCGCCTTGATGAGTGCCTCCATCGCGCGCTCGGCGCGCTTGAGGTCAGCGGCTGTCACTGACTGCTCGCTGTACCCGGCCGTTGTCTTCAGTGACAGCAACGTCGTGAGGTGCTTCTTGGCGGCACGGTCAGCGCGTTCCAGCAGGGCCTGTGCCTGCTGGTGGTTGTCGCCCGTTGAGTGAATACCGAGACGTGCGCAGCAGATCGCGTCCGCAGCCGCGATCCCAGCGTGCACTGCCAAGGTCACGCAGGCGTCCGCCACGTCCCCTGGTTCGTCAGCCCACTCGTGGATGGTGTGGAAGGCGTCGGCGAACTGTCGCGCCTTGCGGGCTCGCCCATCGCGTACTGCAGGGGTGCACCTCTTCTCGCGTGCGGTCACGCCAGCCCCCGGGTCGTCTTGGTGGCCCCGGAGCGGATCTTCCGCGCGAGCCAGGATCGGTCTCCGATGAGGGTCACGCCCTCGTCGGCGATGCTAGCCAGGACGGGCTCGAAAGCAGATCGACCACCGACATCGCGGGCACTCATCTCCAGGACCCGGGTGTCGTTGCCGGTCCATGCAGTCACTCGGCGGCTCAGCGTGTCGACCTGCTCGTCCCACGTGGCCGGGTCGGCCGCGTCGGGGCGCACCAGGAAGACGTCGATGTCACTGTCCCGAGTGTGGTCACTTCGAGTCCCAGAACCGAACAGGGCTCCGTAGACAGGGGGCTGGGACCAGTTGGCGAGTTCGTCCTCGAGCCGCTTGATCAGCAGCGCGCGGAGGTCTGCGAGGCCTCGGATGAGGGGCGCTGCTAGATGGCTGTCGTTGAGCGCGTACGTGCTCGTACGGCCGGCCTTCCTGACCGTGACGACGCCCTCCGCGGCCAACCGCTCTAGCGACATGCGCAGGCCGCGGTCAGACCGCCCGCCGAGCAGACGCTGCACGTCAGCCACAGTGAACTCGGCTTGTGCACGCCCCAACACGGTCAGCACCTCGCCGTCCAAGCTGTTGGTCACGACGCGCATGGGGTGAGCCAGTTCCACGGGACTACTATCCTTCCGTCAGGACTATAAGATTAGCATGCACAGAAGAATAGTGCTGTCGACCAAATTGTGTGGCACTCATTCGGCAGGAGCGAGAGGCGCATCACGTGCAGCCTAAGCGCGTTGGTTGACATCACCCCCGTTTCGTGAACTATCCTGTTTCCAGGACATTTTGCGAAACGTGGAGGTGGGTCGTGGAGCTATCTGTCGCGGAGGCTGCTGAGCGCCTCCAGCTAGACGAGAGCCGGGTTCGTCAGTTGGTGAACGCCGGCGATCTGCCTGCTCGACGGGCCGGGAAGGTCTGGCTGCTCGACGGGGACGCGGTCGCGTTGGTGTCTCGGCGCGCACGCCCGCAGGGTCGCCCCCTGTCCGAGCGGCGCGCTTGGGCGCTGCTCGATCTGCTGGCGGGCGGGGATGCACCGTGGCTGGCCGCGCCGGCGCGAAGCCAGGTCCGGTCGGTTCTGCGTCGCATGGCGTCCCTGGGGGCGGATGAGTGGCGTGCCGCTCTTCGCAACCGTGGGCAGAGGGTTCCGGTTGGTGGGCACTCGGCCGCGGTCCGTCGCCTGGTCCAGGCGAGCGAGGCGGTTCCCGCTGGCCCGCACGAGGCGTCCGCGCATGGCCTCGATCTGGTGGCGCTCAGCGCCCGTCCGGAGGTCTACCTCGACGTGAACGCCTGGGCGGACTTGTCCCGGGCGCTCCATCTGGATAAGGAGGCGTCGTCGAGTGCGTCTGCCGTGGTGCGTCTGGTCCACGAGGACGGCATCATCGACCGTCTGCGGGCCAACGAGCGTCTCCTTGCCCTCGCTATCGCCGCTGACTGCCTCGACGACGCGGACCCTCGCGCCAACCACGCGGGCATGGAACTGCTGAGCAGCGCAGCCGCACAAGCGCTGGGGGCTCAAGCGTGACCGCGGTCATCAATCTGCCGTGGTTGGGCTCTCCCACCGACGAGCTCTGGGAGGAACTCCTCATCCTGTCCGCGAAGACCAAGCGGGTGCCGTGGATGCTCATCGGCGGGCAGATGATGCTTCTCCACACCCTCGAGCATGGCCGCGAGCCGTTGCAGGTCAGTCAGGACGGAGACGCCATCGCTGACATCCGCGCTCGACCGGACGCGCTGCTGGCCTTCGTTCGGGCCTTGGAGAGCGAGGACTTCGAGTCTGACGGCATGAGTCCCGACGGTCGGGCTCACCGCTACAAGCACAAGACGTTCGACCCACCGGTCCTGGTGGGATGTACTCGCCCCGGACAACGTCGGTCCGCGCGCCAACCTCACGACGACACCACCCGGCAGGACAGTCGAGGTTCCGGGCGGCACCCAAGCCCTGCATCGGGTTGAGGAGGTCGAGGTGGTCTTGGCCAGCGGCAGCAGGGGACTCGTGCCCCGCCCCGATCTGCTCGGAGCCATCGTCATCAAGGCAGGTGCCACAACGCTGGCCGAACGTCGGGATCGACACTTCAACGACCTCGCCCTAATGGCTCATCTTTTAGGGCCACCGGCTGCGTCACCGGCCGGTGATGTAGCTGGTGAGTGCCTTCTGCTCCTCTTCCAGCTCGCTCACCCGTGCCTTCACGACATCGCCGATGCTCACCAAGCCGCGCAACTCCCCCTCGACGACGACCGGGAGGTGTCGGGTCCGGCGCTCGGTCATCACGCTCATGATCTGGTCGAGCTTGTCGCTGGGCAGAGCCGTCGCGACGTCCCGTGAACAGATCTCACTCACGCTCCACGCCAGCACCTGTTGCCCATGCGCAGCCAGCGCCAGGATGACATCCCGTTCACTCACGATTCCCGCTACCCGCACCCCGTCCGGGGAAAGCACCGCCGCTCCGATGCGCTGGTCGGCCAGCAATGCCACGAACGCGTCGACCTCCAGCTCAGGCGTCACGGTCACCACGGTGTGACCTTTGTGGCGCAAGATGTCCGAGACCAACATGGCTGCTCCTCCCCGGATCACGGGTGACTCAACAAGACGAACGTGACGTCGAGCGCCTCGGTCAGGGGAAGAGCCGGGGCGCACGTCGCCTCGGTCGTCGTCGTCACTCGGCCCGGCGGTCCTGATCGGTCGGCGAACCCGGCGACCCCACCCGCGACGGACGAGGGCCGCGTCATCAGCGTGCGCCGAGGATGCGAAAACGGCTACCCCCGACCCGGCATCCGGCCACATATCGGACATGAGCCCTGTCCAGGCCGGGGGCCACTCCCGACCAGGGTCGACGGTCGCCTCACGCCATCTGGCCAGGGTCCCGGCGAAGAATCCGCTACTTAGGCTGGCCATGGGTGATGGAGGCCGGTCTATCGTCATGGTCAACGTCGACGGCATCCGATGCCGCACCACCAAGACTCGGACGTCGTTGACACGGGGTGGCCGTGGAACACGGACACCGCCCATGAACGGTGAGCCTCCGGCGGCGACCAAGCAGACACCGCCGGGGGCCGCTGGCTGTTCGGGGCCAGACCGCGTGGTCGTCCCCGAACT
>Ga0208588_1000505_pt1 | contig 12489 bp, 13 predicted proteins | sample NGESurshal092012_8_FD_184483 | JGI IMG/M metagenome (GOLD analysis project Ga0208588, IMG submission 184483) | Arctic peat soil microbial communities from Barrow, Alaska - NGEE Surface sample 415-3 shallow-092012 (SPAdes) | ecosystem: Environmental > Terrestrial > Soil > Wetlands > Peat ...
CACCCTGCGCAAGAACGGCATCAACATCCTCGACGGAATCCGCGACAGCATCACCGGCCAGGCATGGCAACCCGCCCCCGGATGACTGAATGGTTACCCCCGCGGGCCAGCAGATACAAGCCTCAGACCCATTTCGCGGGCGATGCAGATCGATGGAGCGGCCGGGGGCCCAATTCCTGGGTGTGAATCGGACCCGGCTCCGGTGAAGGTCGCTGGCAGTTCTGTCGCCGGCCGGGGCTGGAATGGTTCCCGTTGTGGGTTCGCGCATCCTCGAACATGTCTGGTCGGTCAACAACGGAGACGAATCTTGCCGCTCGCTGGGGCGATCAGAGACCTTGGGGCTCGCGAAGGCGTAGCTGTTCACGCCCGGTTCACCGCCCGGCGTGCCGGCGGCAGGTCCCACTCGTCATCCCGCATCCGCAGGATGGTCACTGCCACTCAGGTACGCGCATATCCCTTGGCGGCTGCCTGCTTTCGTCAATCATGCCGCAGAGTCTCTGACGTGCTCGGCGTCGTCGTTGCGGACAACCCGCTTTCGGTGGGGCGGCCGATACGGTGCGTGAGGCCCCTCGGGTCTGTGGATGCTGCTCTTACGTTCACCCGAATGCGCGCATCCGGGACGGGGCCGAAAGGGGAATCACCGTAGGACAACATCGCCGACCGGGGTGATCGCCGATCCAGCCGGTGACGGGCGAGGTCCGACCCTGTCCCCCACAGAAGGAGTCCTGAATGACGATCCGACGCACGTTGCTGACGATGATCACCGCGGCCGGAACCGCCGCCGCGCTGGTGCTGACGGCACCGGCCGCCGCAGCCGCGCCCGCTGCGCAGTCCGCGGCGCCCACCGGCACCTCGAGCCTGGCGGCCTTGCTCGCTGCGGACGGATCGGGTTTCGATCGAAACTGGTACGACTTCGATATCCTGGACAACGCTGTCGGAGCGGTCCTGGCCGCCAAGCCTTCAAGCCCGGTTGCCGTGCTCGCCGACGGCACGGTGCCGCTGACCGCATTCCTCCCCAATGACCGTGCCTTCCAGGTACTGGCGTTTCAGTTGACCAGGAAGTGGTACTCGAATGAGGCGGACGTGCTGGGCGCCGTCGCCGGCAAGCTGGGGATCGATGCGGTCGAGAGCGTGCTGCTCTACCACGTCGTGCCCGGCGCCACGATCGATTCCGCCGCGGCCCTGAAGTCCGACGGCGCCGTGCTGTCCACCGCGCTGGCGGGCCAGACAATCAAGGTGAACGTGCTCTCCACGAGGTTCAAGCTCGTCCGGCTCGTCGACGGAAACCGCAAGGCACTTGACCCGTTCCTGGTGGCCAGCAAGCTGGACCTCAACAAGGGCAACGTGCAGATCGCGCACGGCATCTCGCTGGTGCTGCAGCCAGCCGGCTGAGTTCGTCAGCCGATCGCCCCGCTGTGGCCCGCACTGGTCCGTCCTGCATCGAGGACGGACCAGTGCGATGTTCGGGTGCCGGTGCTGCGTGGAGCGGCGCGGCCGCCGCGTTCGTCCCGGAGTCAGCCCGATCCGGTCAACAGACTGGTGGAGCGTTCGCGGCCATCGACGCGGATCCGAAGTTCGGGACGGCGCTGGTACTGCCAGCGGTGCTGGCCTACCTCGAGGGCCGGACAGCAGCGTTCTGATCTCGGCAGGGCTCCCGTCGAGCTCGAACACTCGCCCGTCGATCTCGCCGGCCCGACGAGTCTGCCATCGCCCAATTCTGCAGTCGATGGCGCGCAACCCCCGGTCGGCCCGGGTCGCGGGTGCAGGCCAGCGTGACGACTGCGCACCCGGCGACCACCGCGATCCAGAGCGCCACACTGCGCCCGGGATGTGCGATGTCACCGAGAGGAAGCAGCTCTACCCAACGCCGCAACGGGTCGATCACCACGACAACGAAGCCGGCCGCAGGCAACAACCACGCCATCGCGACGATGGGTGACGCCGGGAGCAGCAGTCCGGCCACCACGACCAGCGGGACCGACGTCACCAGAACAAAAGCGGTGCGCAACAGAATGAGATGAATGAGCCGCACCGTCGTATAGGGCGTCACCAGGACCGCTTCGTAGGAAGGATCCACCGACGGACCGTAGGCCGCGTCGACACCGGCCACCGGAACCAACGGTGCCCCCAGCACGAACAGGCCGATACCACCGAACGGGCCGAACCAGGTGGCGACCACCGTGAAGAACAAGACACCGATGACGCCCAGCAGCCAGGCGACGCGGAACGTGCCGGCGGAGGCCATGACCAAGGAATCCGAGCTGTTCACACCCAACCGGTGCAGAAGACGGTGCACCACTCCCGCGCGGGGTACCTCGACGTCGGCCAACACCTTCGCCCACACCAGCTGCAAGGGCTGCTCGGGCACGAGGCCGGCGGCGACGGCACGCAACAACAGCTCATCGGAGCGGCCCGCGTGATCCTCCACGACTGTCCTGTCGCCGAACGGGAACGAAATGGTTCCCGATCAGCGTCCTCGGATCTGACCGGTCCGATCAAGGGCACTGTTCAGTTGAGCAGCGCGCCGATCAGGCACCCGAACGCGCCGGCCGAGGCCAGCGACCGGGCGACGTTCCAGCGCACCCAGCGGCGCTCGAACCGGACCCGCGCCGCACCGGTATCGGCGATCCCGGCCGGGTCGCCCGCCGCGTCGAGCGCGGTGTTCAGCGGCACGTTGCCGGCCGCCGTGATCAGGTAGGACACTCCGGACAGCGCCAGCGCAGCGACGATCGGCCGGCCGAACCCGCCGACGAACCCGGTGGCGACAGTCAGCACCGGAGCACCCAGGAAGCACACCAGAAACCAGCCGTTCAGAATGCGCCGGTTGATCGACCGCATGACGGCGACGAAGGCGGCATCGTCGACCCGCCGCAGACCGGGCATCACCGCGCAGGCGAACCCGTACAGCAGCCCGGCCACCAGACCGGTGGTCGCGGTCGCGGCGCCCGTCACGAGCGCCGGCAGCAGGGGGGTCATGGTCGTCAGTCAAGACCCGATCCGCGAGACGCTCCATAGTCGAACCGCTCGATTACATGTCCGTTCGTCTACGCTGACCCGATGGATCCGCTCGGTTCGGTGCTGACCGCCCCCCGCGCCGAAGGCGCTTTCCTGCTGCGCTCGATCCTCAACCCGCCTTGGTCGCTGCGGATCCAGGATGAGGCGCCGCTCACGGTGATCGCCGTCGTCCGCGGCGAGGCGTGGTTGCTGCCGGATCACAGCCCGCCGACCTCGTTGCGCCCCGGCGACGTGGCCATCGTTCGCGGCCCGGATCGCTACACGGTTGCCGACCACCCGGCGACAGCGCCGACGGTGATCATCCACCCCGGTCAGATCAGCACCACGATGGACGGCGAAACCCTCTGCGAGGTGATGGATCTCGGGGTCAGGTCGTGGGGCGACAGCGTCGATGGCGCGTCGCTGATGCTGACCGGGACCTACCAGCAGCGCAGCGAGATCGGCCGGCTGCTGCTGGGCACCCTGCCGGCCGTCATCGTGGTGCGCGACGAGGGTTGGGATTGCCCGTATCTCGCTCTGCTGAGTGCCGAGATGACCAGCCAGGAGGCGGGCCAGGAGGTGGTGCTGGACCGGCTGCTCGACCTGGTTCTGCTTGCGACCCTGCGAGAATGGTTGTCCCGAGAGGACTCTCCGACCCCACGCTGGTATCGGGCGGCCGGGGACCCGGTCGTTGCGACGGCGCTGGAGTCGATGCAGAGCGAGCCGGGTCGGCCCTGGACGGTGGCCTCGCTGGCCGCGGGGTCCGGCGTGTCGCGGGCCGCGTTCGCCCGCCGGTTCACCGAACTGGTCGGGGCGCCGCCGATGGCCTACCTCACCGAGTGGCGGCTGGCGTTGGCAGCCGACCTGCTGCGCGAACCGGAGGCGACCATCGGGTCGGTGGCCCGGCACGTGGGGTACGGCAGCGCCTTTGCCCTGAGCACCGCCTTCAAACGGATCCGCGGTGTCAGCCCCACGCAGTACCGGTCCATCGCGGCAGCCGGGTAGCCGGGGCAGGATGGGCCGATGGGATCCCAGCAGCCACCGGACGTTGCCGCCACCATCACCGCGCTGGGCGAGGCCACCGCCCGGCTCGACGCCGCGGTCGGCACTGTCGTCGAGACCGGTGGCCCGGACGCCTTCGGCGGCCGTGCCGGCTACCGGACTGGACGATCGGGCACCTGGTCAGCCATCTCGCCCGCAACGCCGACGGCCTGCGGCGCGTGCTGGTGGGGGCCGAGGTCGGCGAGCAACTCCAGCCGTATGCCTCGCCGCAGGCGCGGGTCGACGACATCAACGCCGGCGCGCTGCGCAGCACCGAGACGATCGCGCTGGATTTCCGGACGGCGACCGGACAGCTGGCCGCCACCATCGACAGACTCCCCCCGGCGACCTGGTCCGCCACGGTCGACCTCGGACGCGGCGGCCCGACCACCGCGGACGTCATCCTGGCCGCCAGGCTCGGCGAGGTCGAGATGCACCACCACGACCTGGGTACCGACGACGGGCTCGCGCTGCTGGACGACGCGCAGGCCAGCCGATTGCTGGCCGCGCTGTTGCGGTCCTACGTGCGCACCCGCGGCGTCACCGGCGTGCTGTTACAACCGGACACGGGCTCCCCGATCACTCTCGGCGACGGCGGCACCACGGTCGCCGGGTCGGCCATCGACCTGGTCGGTTGGCTCGCCGGGCGGACGGACGGCTCCAGGCTGCGCGCACCGGCCGGGCTGCCGGAGCTGCCGAAGTGGTGAGCCTGCTGTCATCGAGCACGTCGACCAGGGTGTGCGACAGCGGACCGGTCAGCCAGTTCCGTTGGCGGCCAGGTGTTTTCGACCGGCGTGCCGGTCATCCGGCCCCATTCGGCCCATGATCCGTCGTAGACCCGAACGCCCTCCCGGCCCAGGAGGTAGGTCAGCACGAACCACGCGGTGCAGGCGCGACCGCCGATGGTGCACACGGTGATGACCTCGCCGACGGTTGACCGATCGAAGGAGGCGAACACCTGCCGGAGGTTGGATTTGCCGCGGAAGACACCGTCCCCGTCGTAGATGTCCTCGATGGTGACATTGATCGAGGTCGGAACATGTCCGGCTCGGCCTTGTGGATCCATGCCCCCGGACGGCCAGAACCGCTCGCCGCGGAACTCCAGGGCGGTGCGCACGTCGGCGACGGTCCAGTGGGCGTCGCCGATGGCGGCTCGGACCAGCTCATGATCTGCCCGAATCCGGTCCAACGATGGGCGACGTGGGTAGTCGGATCTCGCGGCTCCGGGCACCGCCTCGGTCCACGGCAGGCCGGCCCGCTCCCACGACTGTCGGGAGGTGTTGAGGATCCGCACATCGATGTGGCCCAGCAGTTTCATCACCCAGAAGCCCATCGCCGGGGCGTAGCCGTAGCACACCACTGTCGAGGCTTCCTCGATCCCGGACCGAGCGACGAGCTGGTGCAGGGCCCCGAGGTCCACGGTGCGGTACTCCGGGTCCTTCAGGTCCCGGTAGATGTCCCACAGCACCGCGCCGTCGATGTGGCCGCGGGAATAGGTCACCGGGCTGACGTCGACCTCGACGACCCGCACCGCCGGATCGTGCAGGTGTTCGGCCAACCAGCCGGGTTCGACGAGAACCTCGCTGGGTTCTGCGGTTTGCGCTGTGCTGACGGTACTGGTCGACGTCATCGCTGACCTCCTGGGTGGGTGTTACTCGACCTGGATCCAGCCGAGCAGGTCCTCCCGCGCGACGGTCTCCAGCAGCGCGGGATGATCGGTACTCATGTGCCGGCGGATGGCAGCAATGGCCTCTTCGTCGCTGTCGCCTCGGGCGACGAACCCGCACTCGCATCGGATGATTCGTGCCATCGCGTCCTCCATGGACCTGTGTAGACGTCGATTGTTGACAGAATGTTGGCATGACCTTGGCGTCGGCGGAAGCGACGAGGATCCAACTCTGCGGGCCGACCGTGATCGACCGGAACGGCCGCCGCCTGGACGGCCGCTTACCGGGGCGCCAGGGCCGGATGCTGTTCGCCTACCTGGTGCTCAACCGACACCGGCCGGTCGGTCGAGACGAGTTGGTGGAGGCCCTCTGGCCGCGTCACTCCCCCTCCTCGGCCCAGGTCGGCCTGAACGCACTGGTCTCCAAGCTGCGCAAGGTTGTCGGGCCGGACGTCATCGAAGGTCGATCGAACCTGACGCTGCAGCTCGAGGACGATGCCGTCGTGGACGTCGAGGTCGCCGTCCGGGCGGTGCATCGGGCGGAGACGCATGTGGTGCTCGAGAACTGGAAGGGCGCCTGGGGACCCTCGTTGGTCGCGTTGTTCATTGCCGAACGGGAGTTCCTGCCGGGCGAGGACGCACCCTGGGTGATCGAAGAGCGGGCAGAGGTGTGGCAGGTCCGGCTCCGCGCCCTGGATGCCTACGCCGCGGCGGCGCTGGGCGTCGGCGGCACGGAGATCCTGGCCGCCGTCCGTGCGGGTCGCAAGCTGGTTCGCCTGGTTCCGTTGCGGGAGAGCGGGTATCAGATGCTGATGCGGGCCCTCGCGCGTCAGGGCAATGTGGCCGAAGCGCTTGCCGTGTACGCCGACCTGTGCCGGGTGCTGCGCGACGAGCTCGGGGTCTCGCCCTGCGCGGCCACCGAGGCCGTCTACCTGGAGCTGCTGCATCGCTGACCGAACCCGCGGTCGAACGAGGCCGAACCCGGGGCCGTCGGTCACACTTGGCCGGAGGCGACGTGACCCGCAGTCGCGTGACGAGGAGAACCGTGACCACAGAGCCGCATCACGACACGTACACCGGGCACGTCGATCCGCAGGGCGCCCCGGCGACCCGGGAGCTGACCGATCTGACCGTCACCAAACTGTCCGTGGGTCCGATGGACAACAACACCTACCTGCTGGTCTGCAAGGACACCGGCGATGCCGTGCTGATCGACGCGGCGAACGACGGCGACCGGATCATCGGCCTGCTGGGCGCGGACGGCGGTCTCAGGGTCGTCGTCACGACCCATTCGCACGGCGACCACTGGCAGGCGCTGGCCGACGTGGTGGCCCGGACCGGTGCCAAGGTTTCTGCGGGAACGGCGGACGCGGACGGGTTGCCCGTTCCGGTGGACGTCCGGCTCGAGCACGGCGACACCGTGCCGGTCGGCACCTGTGGGCTGCAGGTCATCGCCCTGCGCGGGCACACCCCGGGATCGGTCGCGTTGCTGTACACCGACCCGAAGGGCCACCCGCACCTGTTCACCGGTGACTCGTTGTTCCCCGGCGGGCCGGGCAGGACGGTGAGCCCACGGACGTTCTCGTCGTTGATGAACGATCTGGAGCAGCGGGTGTTCGGTGTGCTGCCCGACGACACCTGGGTGTACCCGGGCCACGGTGACGACACCACCCTCGGCGCCGAGCGGCCGCACCTGGCCGAGTGGCGCCGGCGCGGCTGGTGAACCGGTCGGCTCCGGCCGATCACCACCGCGTCCCCCCGGCGTTGCCGGCTGCATCCACTGCTGATCGATCTGATCCCTCGCTCGGACGGCCGGGCATCGGCTGCCACCTGACGGGCGGAAGGGCTCCTATCGCTGTGTGCTCAGCGGCCGGGCGTCGGCCACCGCGTTCCTGTGCTCAACTCAGTGAACAGGTGTGGCGTGGGTCACGGCCCTGCCGGATGACAGGCCCCGGCGGGACCTAGGTCCTGACCTGCATCCAGCCCACCGCCGACCTCAGGCGTTGACCGGGGCCGGGACATCCGCCGTGCCGGTCGGCGCGTCGATCGCCGAGGCATCGGTCGATCCGGCACCGATCGGCGCGGTGCGGCGCAGGCCGACAAAGGCGGCCACCCCGCCCAGGGCGACCAGACCGGCCGCCAGCAGCAGACCCGCCTGGTACCCGCCGAGGAACGCGTCCGCGGCCGATTCGCCCGAGGTGAGCAGGGCCGACTGACGCGCAGTCAGCACCGCCCCGATCACGGTGATGCCGAGCAGCCCGGAAATCTCCCGGGAGGCGTTGAAGATGCCGGACGCGACGCCGGCCTCGCTGCGCGGCATGGCGTCCAGCACGCTGGCGGTCAACGGAACGGTCAGCCCGCCGCCGATCCCGATGATCGCGAAGCTGGGCATCAACGACCAGAACCCGGCGTCGGCGCCCAGCAGGCTGACCGACGCGATGCCGCCCGCCATCATCAGCATCGCCACCGCCACCACCCGATGCGCGCCCAGCCGGTGGGACACCCGCTCGGACACCACGGCACCGGCGGCCATCAGCAGGGCCATCGGCACGAACGCCGCGCCGGCCTCGGTCGGCGAGAAGCCCAGCACGCCCTGCAGGTACAACGATGTGAAGAAGTAGATTCCGAACAACCCGAAGCCCCACATCATCAGGGCGATCAGGCCGCCGGTGAAGACCCGCTCCCGGAACAGCGACATCGCGACCATCGGGTTCGGCACCCGCAGTTCGAGGTGGACGAACACCACGCCGAGCACCAGCGCGAGCGCGAAGCTGCCCAGGATCAGCGGCGAGGTCCAGCCGCGGTCGTGTCCCTCGATCAACGCGAAGGTCAGGGCGAAAAGCGCTGCCGCGGAGGTGATCACGCCCGGCAGGTCGATGCGGCGCGGGCCGGAGGTCTCGCGTGACTCGCGGATCGCGACGGCGGCCAGGGCCAGCGTGGCCAGACCGAACGGCACGTTGATGAAGAAGATCCACCCCCAGCTGAGGTACTGGCTCAACAGACCGCCGAGCAGCGGGCCGACCGCCAGGGCCAACGCACCGACGGCGCTCCAGATTCCGACCGCGGCCGCCCGTTGGCGTCCCTCGGTGAAGGTCGCGGAGATGATGGCCAGCGTCGTCGGGGTGACCAGGGCGGCGCCCAGTCCCTGCACGGCCCGGCTGACCACCAGCACGTCGACGCTGCCCGCGAAGCCGGCGACCAACGAGGCGCCGGTGAAGATCGACAGGCCGATCAGGAACAGCCGTTTGCGGCCCCAGACATCGGCCAGCCGGCCACCGGCCAGTAGCAGGCTGGCGAAGACCAGAATGTAGGAACTGACCACCCATTCCAGCCCGGAGGTCGTCAGCTGCAGGTCACGTTCGATGGCCGGGATGGCCACGTTGATGATGTTGTTGTCCAGGTAGGTCATGAAGGTGGCCAGCGCCACCGCCAGCAGGGTGAGTCGTGATCGGGTCGGGGTGAGCTGTTCCACGGTGCGCTCCTTTACGGTGTACATCTACGCTGTATAGCTCTACCTTTACGATGTAGAGTTGTCAACATGGTTTCTGCAACTGTTTCCACCACCGGGTCCGGGGCCGCCGACGGGTCGGCCCGGACGGCGTCGGCTGACGGGCGGTCGGCGCCGCTGTCCCGGCAGGCCGTCATCGACCACGCGTTGGCGTTGGCCGATGTCGACGGTCCGGCCGCAGTCTCGATCCGGCGGATCGCGCAGGATTTCGGCGTCACCCCGATGGCGTTGTACTGGCACGTCAAGAACAAGGACGAACTGCTCGCCGCGATGGGCGACCGCATCCTGGACACCATCGACCTGCCGGACCGGAAACCGGCGTCCGGTCTGGAAGAACTGCGCGGGCTGCTCGCCGTCCTGGTCGACGCGCTGCACCGGCACCCCGGCTGCACGGCCCTGGCCCAGCAGCGGGTACTGGCCTGTGACAGTGGCCGGCAACTGGCCGAGCGAGCCCTGGACATCCTGCGCAGCAACGGGTTCGGTGTCCGACAGAGCGCCGACCTGTCCCGTGCCGCGCTGCAGACCTCGATCATGCTGGTGTCCGGCCGGCCGGGTGCCGAGACCGCCACGCCCCAGGACGAGCGGGCCGCGGTGCTGGCGGGGAAGCGGGCCGCGCTCGTCGGCCTGCCGGCCGACCGATTCCCGCACCTGGTCGAATGCGCCGACGCGCTGACCGACTGCGACGACGAGGCGGCCTACTACGGTGCGGGAATCGACCTGTACCTGGCCGGGGTGACGGCCTTGCAGCAGTGTCAGGCGGCGGCCGCGCGCTGACTGGTCGGCGACTCGCCAGCGGGTACGACGCCGGAAGGCCACCCGGACAGCGTGATCGACGCCGCGAGAATGCGGGCGCACCAGGCGATGGCCGGCCAGGGAGCATTTCCCACCGGGGTGCCGGTTGAGCAGACCGCGCACACTCTCGATGACCGGGGTGATCGGCTGGTGCCCGGAAAAGCCCGGCAACCACGTCGGCATCGTGGCGATGGGGACGAAAGCGCTGCTGGCGTAGGGCAGCCAGGAAATGGTCAGCATGAACAGCAGCAGGATTCCGCCGGCGGCCAGCCGGCCCAGCGGCCCGGCGTCGGACCGGAAACGATCAGAACGAGACCGCGAAGACCAGCTCTGTGGAGGCGACATTGCGCACCAGGCCGGCGGGCTCGATGCGAGCGACCGGCTGCACCGTGGCCTGGCATTTCCCGGAACAGACGCCCGTCCGGCCGACAGACCGGCGAACCCCCAAAAGACGAGGTCGATCAGACCTGATCAGCCCCGCCCGGTCACCGCCGCGCCGGCCGACGACGGCACGGTGATCGCCTCGATCAGCGGAGCGAGCAGGAGCACGGCCAGCAGCACGAAGGCGATCCGATAGGCGGTCGCCGGCGTCTCCGACAGGCCCAGTGCCGCACTGATCGGATCACCGACCCGGACCAGCAAGGCCCCGACGGCGATTCCCAAGCCGGCCCCGAGTTCCTGCAGGGTGGCGTGCAACGTGTTGGCGGGCGTGATCTGGCCGGTCGGCACGTCGGCGAACGCGATGCTGTTGTACGCCGAGAAGCCGACGGAGCGAAAGACCCCGCTCACCGCCAGCAGCGTCACGATCACCACGACCGGTGTGCCGGCCTGCAGCAGGCCCATCCCGACGAGACAGACCGCAGACATCGGCAGGGCGATCAGCAACACCGAGCGGATGCCGAGCCGGCGCATCAGCGGCGTCGTGAACGGCTTGATCCCGAGGTTGCCCAGGAACAGGGCGATGACGATGACGCCGGCCTGCGCGGCGGTCCAGCCGAACCCGAGCTGGAAGAACAGCGGCAGCAGGAACGGGATCGCGCTGATGACCAGCCGGAAGACGGTGCCACCGGCGACCGCTGCCCGCAGGCTGCGGATCTTCAGGGTGCGGAGTTCGAGTAGCGGGGCGGGCGCGCGCAGCAGGTAGCCGATCGCGCCGGCCAGGGTGATCGCGGCCACCGAAAGGGCGATGGCGGCGAACGTCCAATTGACCCGACCCGTGCCGATCTGTTCCAGGCCGATGACCAGCGCGGCCACCCCGAATGCGGTCAGCAGGAAGCCCCGCCAGTCCAGCCCGCGACGCTCGGTCGCCCTGATGTCCGGGACGAGTCGCCGGGTCAGCAGCAGACCGATCAGACCGAGCGGCACGTTGATCACGAAGATCCAGCGCCAGGACGCGTAGGTACTGATCAGTCCGCCCAAGGGCGGCGCCAGCACCGGCGCCACCAGGGCCGGCCAGGTGAGGTAGGCGATGGCCTTGATCAACTCGGACTTGCCGGTGCTGCGCAGCACCACCAGCCGGCCCACCGGCACCATCATGGCGCCGCCGATGCCCTGCGCCACCCGTGCGACGGTCAGCGCACCGAGGGTCGGCGCCACCGCGCAGCCGATGGAGGCCAGGGTGAACAGCGCGATGGCGAAGGAGAAGACGCCACGGGCACCGAACCTGTCGGTCAGCCAACCGCTGCCCGGAATGAGGACCGCGACGGTGAGCAGATAGGCCGTCAGTGCGACGTTGATCTGAACCGGTTGCACCCCAAGGCTTGCGGCGATGGCCGGTGCGGCCGGGGCGATGATGGTGGCGTCGAGGTTCTCCATGAAGTACGCGCCGGCGATCAGGACGGCCAGCGAGCGGGAGAAGCCCGGTCCGGTCACGCCGGCGCCAGCGTCCACGTCCTGATCCGAGTGCGCCACCCGGTCATCCTGGCAACATCCCGCCCGCCGGCAACAGGTGGGTGGCCGGTGCCCGGCGGCGATACCATGGACACGTCCAGGGCGATGCCCTGGGGGGAGTAGGAGCCATGCCGCTCTCAGAGGGCGAACAACGAAGACTCGACGAGATCGAGCGCGCGCTGAAAAGCGACGACCCGAGCTTTGGCACGACCATCACCATCAGCCAGTTCCGTCGGCACCGGGCCATCGTGGCCGGCACGCTGTTCGTGCTCGGGATGGTCACGCTCGTCACCGGGCTGGTGGTCACCGACGCAGCGCTCTGGTTCGGCATCGCGATCACCCTGGCCGGATGTGCGGTGATGGCGGTGGCGGCAGTGATGTTCTTCCGGGGCCGCAGCGGCTGATCCGGTCGGTGGACCAGGACAGTCGGCGGGCCATGACAGATGTCCTGGCCCATTCGTGACGCCCGACGCAGGACCGCGGCCGGCCGGGGTCGACGCTTAACACTACAACCGCAGTTCGTTGTCGGCGAAGCGTTTGTGCTGGTGGGAGCGTGCTCTGGCTTGGCTCGTTCGTCGCCAGTTCGACCAGTGGGTGA
>Ga0208588_1000506_pt1 | contig 12474 bp, 13 predicted proteins | sample NGESurshal092012_8_FD_184483 | JGI IMG/M metagenome (GOLD analysis project Ga0208588, IMG submission 184483) | Arctic peat soil microbial communities from Barrow, Alaska - NGEE Surface sample 415-3 shallow-092012 (SPAdes) | ecosystem: Environmental > Terrestrial > Soil > Wetlands > Peat ...
CGGGTGCTCGACCCGCTGCGCTGGCAGCCGCCGTTGCCGTGGGTGCTGGACCTGCCGGTGGACGCCCTCGGGGTCAAGGTGGCACCGGGCATCGACCACGCCTGGGCGACCGCCGGCGTCGAGCTGGACTGGGTGTCGATGGACGGCGACCTGGTCGAGGCGGCGCTGTACCGCGGACCGCTGGCCACCCCGGGGGTGTCCCGGCGCGCGAGCCTGCTCCCCTCCGGAGCGACCCTCACGGACACCGACCTGCCGGCCGGCCCGCCCCCGGTCGGCCCGGTGGGCTCGGTGCTGTACGAGCCGGCCGACGCCGTGCTGCGGGCCGGGCTGGTGGGCGCTGCGGCGCTGCGGGTGGGCGGCCGGCTGGTCGACCCGACCATCGCCTACGTGACGACCGACGAGGCACCAGCCGGCCCGGACCCGTTCCTCACCGGCTACGCGGTCGAGGCGGTGCTGCCGTTCCAGCTCAAGCGGCTGCGGGCCGCGCTGCGCGAGCGCGGGGTGGGCCGGGTCGTGGTGAAGAAGCGCGGCTCGGCGGTCGACCCGGCCGAGCTGCGCCGCCGGCTGCGGCTGGACGGCGACGCCGAGATGACCGTGCTGCTCACCCGCGTGGCCGGCGCGCCCACCGCGATCCTGGCCCACCCGCTCAGCCGCTGACCACCAGCACGTCGGTGACCGGCAGCGCCGAGTCGACCCGGTGGTCTAGCGCCGACGGTTCCCGGCCGCGGGCCACCATCTCGGCCCCCAGCGCGGCGACCATGGCCCCGTTGTCGGTGCACAGGCCCGGCCGGGGCACCCGCAGCCGGATCCCGGCCGCCTCGCAGCGCTCCTGCGCCACCCAGCGCAGCCGCGAGTTCGCGGCCACGCCGCCACCGATGAGCAGGTGGTCCACGCCGGTCTGCCGGCAGGCGTCGACGGCCTTCGCCGTGAGGACGTCGACCACGGCCTCCTGGAACGCCGCGGCGACGTCGGCCAGCGGCACCGGCTCGCCGGCCTGCTCCCGCTTCTCCACCCAGCGGGCCACCGCGGTCTTCAGCCCGCTGAAGGAGAAGTCGAACCGGTGGCGCTCGCGGTCCCGGGGCCCGGTGAGCCCGCGCGGGAAGACGATGGACGCCGGGTCGCCCTCGCGGGCCGCCCGGTCGATGTAGGGACCACCCGGGAACGGCAGGCCGAGTACCCGGGCCACCTTGTCGAACGCCTCCCCCGCGGCGTCGTCGATGGTCTGCCCGAGCGGCTCGATGTCGGCCGTGACGTCGCCGACCCGCAACAGCGAGGAGTGGCCCCCGCTCACCAGCAGCGCCAGGCACGGCTCGGGCAGCGGCCCGTGCTCGAGCTGGTCCACCGCGACGTGCGCGGCCAGGTGGTTGACGCCGTACAGCGGGCGGTCCAGTGCGAGGGCCAGCGCCTTGGCCGCGGCGTCCCCCACCAGCAGCGCGCCGGCCAGCCCGGGGCCGGCGGTCACCGCGACGGCGTCGACGTCGGCGAGCCGCACGCCGGCCTGGGAGCAGGCCCGCTCGAGCATCGGGACCATGGCCTCCAGGTGGGCCCGGCTGGCGACCTCGGGAACCACCCCGCCGAATCGCTCGTGCTCGGCCACGCTGGAGGCCACCGCGTCGGCGAGCAACGTCGTGCCGCGGACCAGGCCCACCCCGGTCTCGTCGCAGGAAGTCTCGATGCCGAGCACCAGCGGCTGGTCGCTCACGGCAGCCTCCGTCGCATGACCACGGCGTCCTTGCCCGGCCCGTAGTAGCCCCGACGGCGGGAGATCGGCTCGAACCCGAACCGTTCGTACAGCCGGCGGGCCCGGTCGTTGCCCTCGGCGACCTCGAGCAGCACCTGCGAGCAGCCCCGCGCGCCGGCGTCGTCGAGCAGCGCCCCGAGCAGCAGCGCCCCCACCCCGGTGCCCTGCCGCCGCGGGCGCACGGCCACAGTCTGGACGTCGGCCTCCGGCGGGACCGCGGCCAGCCCGGCGTAGCCGACCAGACCGTCCTCGTCGTCCTCGGCCACCAGGTAGGTGCGGGTCTGCGGGACACCGGCCAGCTCCGACCAGAACCCGCGCTCGCTCCACGGCTCGTCCGGGAACAGCTCGGTCTCCAGCCGCGCTGCCGGCTCGACGTCCCACCAGCGCATCGGGCGCAGCCTCACGCCAGCACCCGCTTGCGGCCGGTGGGCTCCACCGCGTCCGGGCGCCGCAGGTACAGCGGCGCCGCGGGCAGCCGGTCGGCCCCCGACGCGAGGGCCGTCACGGCCACCTCGGCCAGCGCGGCCGCGGACACCAGGTGTGGCTCCACCCCACGCGGGAAGTGCTCCGGGTACAGGTGCGGCCCCTGCCCGGCCACGTGCAGCCCCTCCATCGACCGGGCCAGGTCGGCCGGTCGAGCCACCCCCGGCTCCCCCACCCGGGAGCCGTCGGCCGCGTACAGGGCCCAGTACACCTCGCGCCGGCGGGCGTCGGTGGCGACCGCGAACGGCGATCCGGCGGTGGCGGCCACCACGTGCGCGATCGCGTCCAGCGAGCACACGCCGTGCACCGGGATGCCGAGTGCGGCGCCCATGGTCAGCGCGGTGACGATCCCGACCCGCAGTCCGGTGAACGGGCCCGGGCCGACCCCGACCGCGATGGCGGTCAGGTCCCGGGTGCGGACGCCGGCCGCGCCGAGGATGGCCGCGATCTGCGGGGCGAGCAGCTCGCCGTGCCGACGCGCGTCCACCGCGGTGGACGCGGCCTGCACCCGGTCGCCGTCGTGCAGCGCCGCGGTGACCGCGGGCGTCGCGGTGTCGAAGGCGAGCAGCAGCACGCCAGCAGGCTAGCCCGAGCCGGTCAGGCCGGGTCCAACCGGACGCCGTCCCAGCGGGCGCCGACGCCCGTGACGGTCACGGTGCGGGTCTCGTCGGCGTCCGACTCGCGGTCGATCCGCAGCTCCAGCCGGTCCTCGGTGAGGCCCTCGACCTTGCCCTCGCCCCACTCCACCACGGTCACCGAGTCAGCCAGCGTGGCGTCGAGGTCCAAGTCGTCGACCTCGGCGACGTCGCCGATCCGGTAGGCGTCGACGTGCACGAGCGGCGGACCGCCGTGCAGCGGCGGGTGCACCCGGGCGATGACGAACGTCGGCGAGGTGACCGGCCCACGGATGTCGAGCCCGATCCCGAGGCCCTGGACCAGGGTGGTCTTGCCGGCGCCGAGCCCGCCGGAGAGCACGACCAGGTCCCCGGCTCGCAGCAGCGGGGCCAGCCGACGGCCGAGGTCGCGCATCGCGTCGGCGTCCGAGACGGTGATCACGACGCTCCGCCCAGCGTCCCAGCGGCCAGCACGAGGTCCGCGGCCAGCGCCGCCCGCGGCGCCCCCTTCGCCCCGAACCGCAGGGCCGCCGACGGGTGGTAGGTGGCGACCAGCTGGTGGTCGCCACGGTCGTGCACCCGTCCGCGCACGTCGGTGATCCGCACCCCGGGGGCGAACGCCCACTCGGCCGCCGTGCCCCCGAGCGTGACGACCACCCGGGGCGCGGCGAGCGCGAGCTGCCGGTCCAGCCAGGGCCGGCAGCGCCCGACCTCGGCCCTGGTCGGCTTGCGGTTGCCGGGCGGCCGGCACTTGAGCACGTTGGCGACCGCCACCGTCAAGCGGTCCAGCCCGGCCGCGGCCAGCAGCTCGTCGAGCAGCTGCCCGGCCCGGCCCACGAACGGCACGCCGACCAGGTCCTCCTGGGCGCCAGGGGCCTCGCCGACGAGCAGCAGCTCGGCGCCGGGCGGCAGCACCCCGGGGACGGCGTGGGTGCGCGCGGCGGCCAGCTCGGGGCACGCGATGCACCGCCGCACCTGCGCGGCCAGCTGGTCGAGGTCCGCCGTCATGCGTGGCTCCGGGTCACCCGGTGCAACAGCCCGTTCAGCTCGGCGTCCACCCGGTCCGGGTACTCCAGCTGGATCAGGTGCCCGCACTCGGGCAGCACCACCAGCTCCGCCCCGGGAACCAGCCGGGCGATCTCCCGGCTGTGGCCGGCCGGCGTCAGCAGGTCGTCCGCACCGACCATGACCAGGGTCTCGACGCCGTTGAGCACCTCCAGCGCGGCGAACTTGTTGTGCGCGTTGAGCACCGGGAACAGCTCGGCCAGCGTGTCGACCGGCGTCGCGGCGATCATCTGCCGGACGAAGTCCACCTTCGCGGCCGACACCGGGGACGCGAAGGAGAGCCGGCGGGTCAGCAGGAAGTCCAGGTCGCTGCCGGTGCGCCGGCCGAGCTCGACCAGGTCGGGACGCCGGCCGAGCTGACCGAGCACGCCGGGCACCGCCCGGTACAGCCCCCGCGCAGCGGCCGCGGGGATCCCGAAGGTCACCTCGGTCATCCGGCCCGCCGACGTGGACAACAGGCCGACCCCGACCACACGCTGCCCGAACAGCTCCGGGTGCCGGTCGGCCAGCGCCATGACGGTCATGCCGCCCATCGAGTGGCCTACGAGAACCAGCCGCCCGGTCGGGGCGGTGGCCTCGATGACCGCCCGCAGGTCGGCCCCCAGCTGGTCGATGGTGTTCGCCTCGGGGGTGCCCCGGCCGGACCGGCCGTGCCCGCGCTGGTCCCAGTAGACCGAGCGGACCACGCCCTGCATGGACAGCCGCTGGTAGTGCCAGCTGTCCAGGTTCAGCGAGAAGCCGTGGCTGTAGACGACGGTGACGTCGTGCTGCGGGGCCAGCGGCGACGGCTCGTCGACCTCGACGTACAGCTCGACACCGTCGTCCGCCGTGACCACACGCGCCGGACCGTGCACGCCGCCGAACGGCGGCCCCGGCTCGTCCGCCCGCGAACCACGCAGCCGGGGCCGGACGACGCCCCGCTCGAGCACCGCGCCCACGGCGGCTCCGGCTGCGGCCAGCCCGAGGCCCAGGCCGAGCAGTCCGGGACGCTCCACGGTCAGCCAGCGATCCCGTCGGCGCCGACGACCACCCGGGACAGCCGCGGGCCGAGCCGGGTGACGATCTCGTAGGAGATCGTGCCGGTGGCCCGGGCCCAGTCCTCGGCGGTCGGCTCCCCGTCGTCACCGGGCCCGAACAGCACCACCTCGTCGCCGGCCTGCGCCGGGTCGTCACCGAGGTCGAGCACGAACTGGTCCATGCACACGGTGCCCGCGATGGTCCGGCGGGCGCCCGCGGCCAGCACCGGGCCGACGTTGGTCGCGTTGCGCGGGACGCCGTCGGCGTACCCCAACGGCACCAGGCCGAGCGTGGTGGGGCGCTTGGTGGTGTAGCGGTGCAGGTAGGAGACCCCCTGGCCGGCCGGCACCCGCTTGACCAGCCCGAGCCGGGCGGTCAGGGTCAGGGCGGGGCGCAGCCCGAGCGTCGACGAGTCGGCCTGGTCGGGGATCGGCGACAGCCCGTAGACCGCCAGCCCCGGCCGAACCAGGTCGAAGTGGGCGTCCGGGCGGGTCAGCGTGGCCGCCGAGTTGGCCAGGTGCCGGACCTCGGGCCGGGCCCCGGCCCGCTCGGCCGTGTCCACGGCGGCCCGGAACGCCTCGATCTGATGGTCGGTGGTCGGGTGGTGCGGGGCGTCCGCGTACGCCAGGTGCGACCACAGCCCGACCACCTCGAGTACGCCCTCGGCCTGGGCCCGCAGGGCCGCGTCGACGAGTTCGGCCCAGCGGTCGGCCGGGCTGCCGGCCCGGCCCAGCCCGGTGTCGATCTTCAGGTGCAGCCGGGCCGGTCGGCCGGTCCGTGCGGCCGCACCCGCGACCGCCGCCACGGTGGCCGCGTCGTTGGCGGACAGGTCGATGTCGCCGCGCAGCGCGGCGTCCCAGTCGTCGTCGGGGTCGAGCAGCCAGGCGACCACCCGCGGCTGGGTGAGCCCGGCGGCCCGCAGCTCCAGGGCCTCCTGCAGCAGCGCCGTCCCCAGCCACTGCGCCCCGCCGGCCACCGCGGCCGTGGCCGCCGTCAGCAGGCCATGCCCGTAGCCGTCCGCCTTGACCACCGCGAGCAGCTGCCCGGAGGCCACCCGACTGCGCAGCTCGGCCACGTTGTGCCGGATCGCCGCCGCGTCGACCCGTGCGGTCGCCCGGGGGGTGCTCACCGTCCGATCCTGTCACGCGCCGGCCCGGCGGCCGCGGCGACGGCGTCCGGCAGCCGGGCCAGGACGTCGCCCGCGGACACCGGGTGCCCGGCCTCGGCCGCGAGCCGCCCGGCCAGGCCGTGCACGAAGGCCGCCACCACCGGGGCGAGGGCGCCCAGCCCGCCCGCGAGCAGCCGGCCGATGACCCCGGCGAGCACGTCGCCGGTGCCCCCGGTGGCCAGTGCCCCGGTGCCGGTCGGGTTGACGTGGACGACGCCGTCCGGCCGGGCCACCAGCGTGGTCGAGCCCTTGAGCAGGACGACGGCACCGAGCCCGGCTGCGAGCGCCCGCGCGGCACCGGCCCGGTCGTCGCCCAGTGGTAGGCCGAACCGCTCGAACTCGCGGTCGTGCGGGGTGAGCACGGTCAGCGCCGGCCGGTCGCGCACCCAGTCCTGGTGCTCGGCGAGCAGGGTGAGCGCGTCGGCGTCGACCACGACCGGGACGTCGGAGGCCAGCACGGCGCGCAGCCGCTCCGCCGCAGTGGTGTCGGTGCCCATCCCCGGGCCGACCACCCAGGCCTGGACCCGGCCCTCGTTCACGACCGCCTCGGGCCAGTGCGCCCGGACCTGGTCGGCGGCGCCACCGGTGTAGCGCACCAGCCCGGCTCCCGAGCGCACCGCGCCGCCCACCGAGAGCACTGCCGCACCGGTGTACTGCGGCGAGCCGGCCGCCACCCCGACGACGCCCTGCGTGTACTTGTCGTCGTCCGCCCCGGGTACCGGCCACCCGGCGGCGACGTCCTCGGCGTCGGGCACCAGCAGCGTGGCCACCTCGGGCAGCCACGGGCCCAGGCCGATGTCCACCAGCTCGATGATCCCGGCGTGCGCCGAACCCGGATGCACGAGCAGCCCCGGCTTGAGGGTCCCGAAGGTCACCGTGACGTCGGCCGCGAAGGCCGCCCCGGCCAGGCGCCCCGTGTCGGCGTCCACCCCGCTGGGCAGGTCGACGGCCACCCGCCAGGCCCCCGCAGCAGCAGCGGCCAGGGCCGCCGCCGCCGGCCGCAGGGCGCCGGACCCGCCGATGCCGACGATGCCGTCGACGACCAGGTCGGCCCGCGCCACCAGGCTCAGCGCCGTCGCCTCGTCCCCGGCCGGGACCGCCCGGCCGCCGGCCCGCAGCAGCGCGTCGAGGCCGCCCTGGTGCACCCGCTCGCCGAGCAGGACGGCGTCCACCCGGGCCCCGCGCCCGGCCAGCCGGGCGCCGGCGTACAGGGCGTCCCCCCCATTGTCCCCGCTGCCCACGAGCAGCAGCACGCGGGCGCCGTACACCGACCCGAGCAGCTGCGCGCAGGTCCGGGTCAGACCGGTCGCGGCGCGCTGCATGAGCGTCCCCGGCGGCACGGTCGCCATCAGCGCGCCCTCCGCCTCCCGCACCACCGCGACCGCGTGCGCCGCCCTCACGGCTGCGCTCCGAGGTCCGGCCCGGCGTCCGGCCCGGTCTCGGCGACCACCATGGCCGACGCGATCCCTGCGTCGTGCGACAGCGACAGGTGCCAGCGGTCGATGCCCTGCTCCCGGGCCGCGGCGGCCACCGTGCCGCGCAGCAGCAGCGAGGGCCGGCCGGTCCCGTCGCGCAGCACCTCGCAGTCGTGCCAGGCCAGCCCGGTGGGCGCGCCCAGCGCCTTGGCCACCGCTTCCTTCGCCGCGAAGCGGGCCGCGAGCGACGCCACCGGCAGGTCCCGCTCGTCGGCGGTGAACAGCCGCTCCACCAGCCCGGGACTCCGGTCCAGGATCCGCCCGAACCGCGCGACGTCGACGACGTCGATGCCGACCGACACGATCACCTGCTCGACCGCGGGCTCACTCGACGGTGACCGACTTGGCCAGGTTGCGCGGCTGGTCCACGTCATAGCCCTTGGCGGTGGCCAGCTCGCAGGCGAACACCTGCAGCGGCACCGTGGCCACGATCGGCTGCAGCAGGGTGGGCACCGCCGGGATCCGGATCAGCGCGTCGGCGTACGGCTCGACCGCGGTGTCGCCCTCCTCGGCGATCACGATGGTGAACGCGCCGCGGGCCCGTACCTCCTGGATGTTGCTGACGATCTTGTCGTGCAGCACGCTGCGTCCGCGCGGCGACGGGACCACCACGACGACCGGCAGGCCCTCCTCGATCAACGCGATCGGGCCGTGCTTGAGCTCGCCCGCGGGGAAGCCCTCCGCGTGCATGTAGGCGAGCTCCTTGAGCTTGAGCGCGCCCTCGAGGGCCACCGGGTAGCCCACGTGCCGGCCGAGGAACAGCACGGCCTTGGCGTCGACGAACCGGCGGGCCAGCTCCCGCACCGGCTCGACGGTCTCCAGCACCCGGTCCACGTGCTCGGGCATCCGGGCCAGCTGGGCGACGTGGTCGGCCACCTCGTCGCCCCACTTGGTGCCGCGCACCTGGGCCAGGTAGAGCGCGACCAGCTGGACGGCGGCCAGCTGGGTGAGGAACGCCTTGGTCGAGGCCACCGCCACCTCGGGGCCGGCGTGGGTGTAGAGCACGGCGTCCGACTCGCGGGGGATCGTCGAGCCGTTGACGTTGCAGATGGCCAGCACCCTGGCCCGCTGGTCGCGGGCGTGCCGCACGGCCATGAGGGTGTCCATGGTCTCGCCGGACTGCGAGATGGCGACCACCAGAGTGGAGCGACCGACGATGGGGTCGCGGTAGCGGAACTCGCTCGCCACCTCGACCTCGCAGGGGATGCGGGTCCAGTGCTCGATGGCGTACTTCGCGATCAGCCCCGCGTGGAAGGCGGTGCCACAGGCAATGATGATGATCTTGTCGACCTCGCGGAGCTCCTCGTCGGACAGCCGCATCTCGTCCAGGCGCAGCCGCCCGTCGGCGCCGATCCGGCCCATCAAGGTGTCGGCGATGGCCCGCGGCTGCTCGGCGATCTCCTTGAGCATGAAGTGCTCGTAGCCGCCCTTCTCGGCGGCCGCGGCGTCCCAGTCGACATGGTACGGCCGCACCTGTGCCGGCTCGCCGTCGAACGTCGTGACGATGACGCCATCGCGGCGCAGCTCGACGACCTGGTCCTGTCCCAGCTCGACGGCGTCCCTGGTGTGGGCGATGAACGCGGCCACGTCGCTGCCCAGGAAGTTCTCCCCGTCGCCGAGCCCCACGACGAGCGGCGAGGTGCGCCGCGCGCCGACGACGACGTCCGGCTGGTCGGCGTGGACGGCGACCAGCGTGAACGCGCCCTCGAGCCGGCGGCACACCCGGCGCATGGCCTCCGCCAGGTCGCCGCAGCGGGGGAACTCGCCGGCGAGCAGGTGGGCGACCACCTCGGTGTCGGTGTCCGAGCCGAACTCGACCCCGGCGCCCTCGAGCTCGCCCCGCAGCGCTGCGAAGTTCTCGATGATCCCGTTGTGGATCACCGCGACCCTGCCGAGGGCGTCCAGGTGCGGGTGGGCGTTGCGGTCGGTCGGCGCCCCGTGGGTCGCCCACCGGGTGTGGCCCATGCCCACGGTGGACGCCGCGAGCGGCCGCTCGGACAGCTCCTTCTCCAGGTTGGCCAGCTTGCCGGCCCGGCGCCGGGTCTCCAGCTCGCCACCGGCGAGCACGGCGACGCCCGCAGAGTCGTAGCCGCGGTACTCCAGCCGCCGCAGCCCCTCCATCACGACGTCCACCGCCTGCTTGTCCCCGACGTAGCCTACGATGCCACACATAGCGTTCAGGGTAGCCGGGACGACGGCGCGTCCCACGCACCCGCGCCGGCGCGGTCAGGCCAGCGCGGTCCGGACGTCGTCGGCCAGCCGGTCGGCGACCGCCTGCGCCTGCTCGGCGGTGACCGCCTCGACCATCACCCGTATCAGCGGCTCGGTCCCGCTCGGGCGCAGCAGCACCCGGCCGGTGCTGCCCAGCTCCGCCTGCGCCCCGGCGACCGCGTCGGCCAGCTCCGCCGAGCCGTCGAACCGCGAGCGGTCCACCCCGCGGACGTTCACGAGGACCTGCGGCAGCCGGTCCATGACCGCGGCTAGGTCGCGCAGCGACCGGCCGGTGGCCGCGACCCTCGCCAGCAGCTGCAGCGCAGTGAGGACGCCGTCGCCGGTGGTGGCGTGGTCGAGCAGGACGACGTGCCCCGACTGCTCGCCGCCGAGGTTGTGTCCGCCGGCCCGCATGGCCTCCAGCACGTAGCGGTCGCCCACCGCGGTCTCGACGAACTCGATGCCCTCCCGGACCATCGCCTGGCGGAACCCCAGGTTGGACATCACGGTGGCCACGACGGCGTCGTTCGCCAGGGCCCCCCGGTCGCGCATCGCCAGCGCCAGGACGGCCAGGATCTGGTCGCCGTCCACCACCTCGCCGCGGTCGTCGACCGCCAGGCACCGGTCGGCGTCGCCGTCATGGGCGATCCCGACGTCGGCGCCGTGCTCGAGCACGGCGGCTGCGAGCGGGCCGAGGTGGGTGGAGCCGCAGCCGTCGTTGATGTTCAGCCCGTCCGGCTCGCAGTGGATCGCGATGACGTCGGCTCCGGCGCGGCGCAGCGCCTCGGGCGCGACGAGCGCGGCCGCGCCGTTCGCAGCGTCGACGACGACGCGCAGCCCGGACAGGTCGTGCGGCAAGGTGCCCAGCAAGTGGGCCAGGTAGCGCTCGGCCGCGTCACTCAGCGGACGGATCCGGCCCACCGAGCCCGCGGTCGGCCGCTGCCAGGGCTCGCCCATCCGGGCCTCGACGGCGTCCTCGACCACGTCGTCCAGCTTGACCCCGCCGCGGGCAAAGAACTTGATCCCGTTGTCCGGCATCGGGTTGTGCGACGCCGACAGCATCACGCCGAGGTCGGCGCCGAGCGCGTCGGTGAGGTGGGCGATCGCAGGCGTCGGCAGCACGCCGGCGTCCAGCACGTCGACGCCGGCGCTGGCCAGCCCGGCGGTCACCGCAGCCGAGAGGAACTCCCCGGACAGCCGGGGGTCCCGGCCCACCACCGCGACCGGACGGTGCCCGGCGAACTCGCCGGCGTCGCCGAGGACGTGCGCGGCGGCCACCGACAGGTCCAGCGCGAGCTCCGCCGTGAGGTCGCGGTTGGCCAGCCCACGGACGCCGTCGGTGCCGAAGAGTCGGCCCATCTGGCCCCCGATCAGCGCTTGCTGTACTGCGGAGCCTTGCGAGCCTTCTTCAGGCCGTACTTCTTGCGCTCGGTGACGCGGGCGTCACGGGTGAGGAAGCCGGCCCTCTTCAGCGTCGGCCGGTTGCCCTCGACGTCGATCTCGTTCAGCGCCCGGGCCACGCCAAGCCGCAGCGCACCCGCTTGGCCGGACGACCCACCGCCGCTGATCCGGGCGATGACGTCGAAGCGTCCGTCGGCCTCGAGCACCCGGAACGGCTCGTTGACGAGCTGCTGGTGCACCTTGTTCGGGAAGTAGTTCTCCAGGGTGCGCCCGTTGACGGTCCACCGGCCGGTCCCGGGGATGACCCGGACTCGCGCGATGGCCTCCTTGCGGCGCCCGGTGGCCGAGGCCGGCGCGACAACGATCTCGCGCGGGGTGCTCGACTCCTTGGTCTCGGAGGTGAAGGACTCGCCAGCGAACGTCTCAGCGTCGTCGATGTCGGTGGTCTCGGTGGTCTCGGTGGTCTCTACAGCAGCCTCGGTCACGGCCACGGTTCCTCTCGTCGTCTGGGGGTCGCCGTGGCCTACTGCGCGACCTGGCTGATCTCGAACGGCACCGGCTGTTGCGCCTGGTGCGGGTGCTCAGGGCCGGCGTACACCTTGAGCTTGGTGATCAGCTGCCGACCCAGGCGGTTGTGCGGGAGCATCCCGCGGACCGCCTTCTCCACGGCGCGCCGCGGGTTCTCCTCAAGCAGCTGAACGTAGGGGGTCGACGAGAGCCCGCCCGGGAAGCCGGAGTGGCGGTACGCCATCTTCTGCTCGCGCTTGGAGCCGGTGAGCGCCACCTTGCCGGCGTTCACGACGATGACGAAGTCACCGGTGTCAACATGCGGCGCGAAGACCGGCTTGTGCTTGCCCCGCAGCAGGGTGGCCACCTGGGTGGCCAGGCGGCCGAGGACGACGTCGGTGGCGTCGATGACGTACCACTGGCGCTCGACGTCGCCGGGCTTGGGGGAGTACGTGCGCACGGGCGTAGGCTCTTTCGATCGCTTCGGGTCTGCACGGACGCCGCGGGGGCAGCGTGCGCGAGCGGGCGCGGCTCTACGCCGGCACCCACAACAAGCGACCACGGTACCCGTGGCGTGGGCAAGGGGTCAAAGCGAGGGCCTAGCGCTGCCGCTCCACCCTCGCCTCGTCCCACACCGGGACGTCGGACTCGTAGACCCCGCCGTCCGCGCCGAACACCAGGAACCGGTCGAAGCCACGGGCGAACCACCGGTCGTGGGTCACCGCGAGCACGGTGCCCTCGAACGCGGCGAGGGCGTCCTCGAGGGCCTCGGCCGAGTGCAGGTCGAGGTTG
>Ga0208588_1000507_pt1 | contig 12467 bp, 15 predicted proteins | sample NGESurshal092012_8_FD_184483 | JGI IMG/M metagenome (GOLD analysis project Ga0208588, IMG submission 184483) | Arctic peat soil microbial communities from Barrow, Alaska - NGEE Surface sample 415-3 shallow-092012 (SPAdes) | ecosystem: Environmental > Terrestrial > Soil > Wetlands > Peat ...
GGCGATGTCCCCGAAGTTGCGCAACGCCTGGATGCCGCCGCTGGTGGCACAGGCCCCGATGGTGATCAGCCGCCGGGACATCTCCCGGATCCGCTGGATCCGTTCCAGTTCCTCCGGTGTGGTCACCGACCCCTCGACCAGCGAAACGTCGTACGGACCCTCGACGACCGACCGGGTCGCCTCCGGGAAATAGGCGATCTGCACTTCGCCGGCCAGCGGGATGAGTTCGTCCTCGCAGTTCAGCAGCGTCAGCTGGCAGCCGTCGCAGGAGGCGAACTTCCAGACCGCGAGCTTGGGTCTGGTCAGGGTGTGGTTGTGGGCGATCGTCATGGCGCTACAGCTCCGCTCGGGACATCAGAGGGGCCAACCGGTCGTAGCCGAGCACCGGGCCGTCGACGCAGAGGAACAGTTCTCGGAGTTGGCAGTGCCCGCACAGACCGACGCCGCATTTCATGTTCCGTTCCATCGACAGCCGCAGGCGCTCCGGCCGCACCCCTCGGTCGGACAGCGCCTGGGCCGCATACCGCATCATCACTTCTGGCCCGCACACCAGGGCCAGCGCCCGAACGGCGTCGAATCCGGCCCGGGTCACCAGCTGGGTGACCAACCCGACCCGGCCGCGCCAGGCGTGCTGCCCGTTGTCGACCGTGACCTCGACGATGATGCCGTCTCGCTCTGCCCAGGCCCGCAGGTCATCGGTGAACAGGATGTCCTCCGGGGTGCGCGCGCCGTAGAGCAGCACCACCCGGTCGTAGGCCGCGCGGTGCGCGATCAGCTCGAGGATCGCCGGTCGCAGCGGGGCAAGGCCGATCCCGCCGGCGACGACGACGACGTCACCGCCCCGGCCCGTGCCGACGTCCCACCCGGTACCGAACGGTCCCCGCACGCCCAGCACCGTGCCCGGTCCCGCGGCCACCAGCGCCGCGGTGACGGAGCCGACGTTGCGAATGGTGTGCTCGATCCGATCCGGGCGGCTGGGGTCGCCGCTGATCGAGATGGGCGCCTCGCCAACGCCGAAGGCGTGCAGCATGGTGAACTGGCCGGGCAGCCAGGCCAGCGGTGCACCGTCGGTCGGCTCGAGCTCGAGGGTGTAGGTGTCCCTGGTGTCTTGATGGACGCGGTGCACCCGGAACGGACGCGGCAACATCGGATCCGGGCGGGTGAGCGTCGCGGCACCGCCGGTCTGGAGGTCGGCGGCGCTACCCATTGGTCCCTCCGTACATGTCGATCAGTCGGACACGCGCGGACTGCAAGCGCTGATTCATCAGCCGGACGAACCGCATCATTAGGTCGTAGCCGAGCAGTGGGTTGGCCAGGCACTTGACCCGCAGGCAGGCCGCGTCGAAGGCCACCGCGCTGACGTCGGTGACCGCGCGGCCGTCGAACGTCCAGCGATACGGGGGCACCACCCACGACCATCCGACGACCTCCCCGTCCTCCACCGTGTCCAACACCATCGGATGGCCGGGCGTCGGGACCTCGATGGCGATCCGGCCGTGCCGCAGCAGGTAGAAGTGGTCCGCCGGTGTGCCCTCGCGGAAGAGGAACTCGTCGGTCCGGACATGAATGTTGGAGGCGCAGCCGGCCAGTAGGTTGGTGGTCGAAGTGTCCAGTCCGGCGAAGAAAGGGTGCTCGGGAAGGTACTGCGCGATGGTCTGCATGGCGGTCACCTCAGAACGGACGGGCCGGTTGCGGCACACCGCGGAGCGCGGCAGCCTCGGCCGTGATGTCGATTGCCGCGGGGCACCAGGTGACACACCGGCCACAGCCGACGCAGCCGGATGTCCCGAACTGGTCGATCCAGGAGCCGAGCTTGTGCGTCATCCATTGCCGGTAGCGGGATTTCGTCGAATCTCGCACCGTCCCGCCGTGGATGTAAGAGAAATCGGCGTCGAAGCAGGAGTCCCACACCCGGTGCCGTTCGGCGACGTCGCCGGTGAGGTCCGAGACGTCGTTCACGGTGGTGCAGAAGCAGGTCGGGCAGACCATCGTGCAGTTGGTGCAGGCCAGGCACCGGGACGCGACGTCGTCCCAGCGGGGACTCTCAACACTTGCGTACAGCAACTCCTTGAGCCCGTCGGTGTCCAGCGTGCGGCCCATCCGGCCGGCCGCGGAGCTGGCCACCTCATCCGCTGCGGCGAGATCGTCGATCGATGCCGGTGGCGCCGAGATGTCCGCGAGGACCTCGGCGCCCCGCTCGGAACCCACTTCGACGACGAACCGATGGACTCCACCGTCCAGTAGTTCGTTGAGCGAGAGGTCGAATCGCGCGTCGGGGCCACCCTCGGGTCGGGGGCCGGTGCCCATCGAGACGCAGAAGCAGGTGCCAGCGGGATCCGTACAGCTGACGGACACGATGAACGCACCTTCTCGGCGCGCGAGGTAGTGCGCGTCCGCCTGGATCCGCCCGGTCAGTACCCGGTCGTGGATGGCGATCGCGTGCAGGTCGCAGGACCGCACGCCGAGCAGGGCGACGGGACCCCGCTCGACCGTCTCTGAGGTGCTCCCACCGTCCGGCGCCGGGTGCACGGTGAACGCCTGGTGCTCACGGCGGCCCCGCCACAGCAACTCGTCGGTAGGGAAGAAGACCGGTTTGGCGGACTGCGCCCCGGCGGCGAAGCCGAAGAAGGCGTCGTCACCCCGGCGGCGCAGCCGGTAGTGCGCCGATTCCTGCTCGTCGCCCCAGCCTCGGGGCAGGTCGTCGAGGGTCCGGATCGGGGAGTTCACGATCGCGCCCCCGCTGACCGTGGGCCCGATCACGGTGTACCCGCGCGCCCTGAGCGCGTCGATCAGCGCCTGTAGCCCGGCTTTGTCGAGCGTCCGCGGTTGGATCGGCAGTGCGTCGACCGACCGCGCGCCGACCAACTCTTCAGTCATGACGCCTCCTACCCCGGGTGGTCCAATCTTTCGGGCATCGGACCGTCGCCAGAAGGGACCAAAGTCACGAATGGATCGACCGGTTGGCAGCAGCGTCGCCCGGAGCGAGGCGCGCGGAGCCGGCAGTGTCACGCAGCACGATGGCCGATGGGTCGTTCGGCGGTCGCCGACGGGCTCCGGTGGGACGCTCGCCGCCTTCGTTTCGGCACCAGCCGATCCGCAGACGGGTTGGCGCACGTTTTCGTTCGCTCACCGTTCGCCGGCGGCCACCTCGGCCAGGTCGCGCAGCAGCGTTTGCCACCACTGCGCGAAGCGCAGCTGGAAGGTGGCCAACGGGAAGCCGTGCCGGGCAGCATGCCGCTGGCCGATGCCGTCCCAGCCGAAATGCTCGACGGTGACCCGGGTCTGGGCGCCGACGGGCTCGAAGCGCACGTGCAGCTCGGTGCCCTGATCCGCGGCGAAGGATGAGTACCGCCAACCCATGGCAAGGTGGTGCGGCGGGTCCCACGTGCGCACCTCGCCGATGACGAAAGAGCTGCCGTCGTCATAGGTCTCGACCAGCCGGCCCGACGGACCGGGCTCGAAGACCAGCGTGCCCGATCGTCCGACAGTGAATTGGAACAGCCCGTTGGGCCGCCACCACCGGCCGATCTCACCGGTGAAGGCGGCGAATGCCCGCTCCGGGGTGGCGTCGACCCGCAAGGCCACCAGCACCCGGGAGGGTGTGCCGGCGTCACCGGTCGTGCTCACGACCCGCCGCCGACATGCTCGGCGAAGGCGGCCAACTGCTGCGCCCAGCCCTGCTCGGCCGCAGCCAACCAGGACCGCAGGTCGGCCATCGGGGCCGAGCGCAGGGAGTAGATCCGGACCCGGGCATCGAACTCCGGGCTCTGCTCGCTGACGATGCCCTGTCGCCGCAGCACCCGCAGATGCTTGCTCATCACCGGTGCGGCGACGCCCAACGCCTCGGCCAGCTCGCCGGCCCGGTGCGGGCGCACCGCCAGCAGCTCCACCACCCGCCGGCGGACCGGGTCGGCCAGCGCGGCCAGCGTCCGATCCAGTGACTCCGGGGTGCTCACGCCCAGTTGCTGGCCGAGATGGGTTGGCCCAGAGCAGCTTCGGCCTCGGCCCTACTGACGTCCCGGACCTGGGCGGCGAACGTCCACCGGTGCCCCTCGGGGTCGATCGCCCGATAGGTGCGGTCGCCGTAGAACTGGTCGGCGGGCTCCGCGGCAATGATTGCCCCGGCTGCCCTGGCCCGTTCGCAGTGCTCGTCGAGGCCATCGGGCAACTGCACGTGCACCGTCTGGGTGTTCTTGCCGCCCACCCCGGCTGGGCTGCTCACCCAGTCATCCCACTGGGCGCCGATCATGATCCGGCCCTGACCCTGGCAGCTCATCTCGTAGTGGCACTGCTCCGGGCTCTCGGGCGGCCCTTCGATGGCCATGGTCACCTCGAAACCGAAGGCCTCGCCGAGCCACCGCAGCGCGGCCTTCGGGTCACGGTAGGACACCGACGACGTGAACACCTGATCGTCCATGACGGCTCCCTTCATTGGTTCTCGCTGGCGCCAACTATTGCCACTATCAGAAACAATGTCAATGCCCACCACCGCGAGCTGAAGCCGCCGAGTGCGGGCGAGACTCGCCTGCTGCTCAAGGTCGTTGTCGCGCAGGGGTCGTTGGCTTGCAGGGTCGTTGGCTTGCAGGGTCGTTGGCTTGCTCCGGTCCTTTGTGTCGGCGACCTGGTGATGGCCCGCCGTCAGTTGCTGAACCTGAATCGGCACGCCGGACGATCCGGCGCCCGCCCTTACGAATAGCTCACGCCCGTCCCTTGGCGTTCCGCCGCGGGTTCAGCCGATGGGCATGCTCGTCATGAGCGGGGTCAGCTGGACCTCGACGTCCAGGGATCAGTAAGACGGCGCACCGCGGCGAAATTCGACAGAACCGCCGAAATCGTCCATCAGCGGCCGCCCCTGATTCCGGGTCAACCTTGGCTGGAGGTTCTGCCGGCCGCGACAACTTCCACTGTCAGGCCGGGGGGTAGTCGCTCATCGAGGATTTCTCAGATCTCCACGACACGTACCAGATGATCTATTCCCCGGAAATCATCCCGTTGCGAGTGTAAAGGTCGAGTCCGTTCGCGTGTGCCGAGGCCGCTATGAGAAGGTCCCGGAGGTCACTTCACCACGACTGCTCGATCACAGCATCGAGATCGGCGCGAAACCGGTCTCGATCGATCCGCACGTTCGCCGCGGCCAGGGCGGCGACTTCCGCCCTGGGGATGAACGTGCGGCGACCGACATGCAGTGGTCGAAGCTCGGCGACGGGCTCACCATTCCTGGGTGACGACGAAGGTTTCACCGGCGGCCACCGCATCCATCAGCTTCGCGTTCTCGTTGCGCAGCTCGCGCTGCGCGATTGTTCTCGCCATTGGTAGTCAGGGGCGCGGGAACCGCTACGTTGTGCTACCGGCCGGTCGTCGGCCGACCGGTCACCAGACCGGAGCGCAACGGTCGCAGATCCCGTTCTGTTGCCAGGGACTCGATGGCCTACGGCACCAGATGAACTCCGGCGGCCGCGGCTCCCACTCGCAGCCGCTGATCCCACACTGCGAGCAGCACGCCGTCGGCGCCGATTGCGAGCAGGCTGGCCAGGTGCACGGCGTCAGCGCCGCGCAGCGAATAGCGTCCGGCCAGATCACCAGCGTGCATGGCAACGGCGTCAGTCAACTCGACAGCCCGCGTCGCCGCCCAGAACTCTTCCCAGGCCGCAACTGAGCGACGGAGCTCCGCCGGCGCCAGGCGCCCGGCTCGCCCCGCTGCGGACAGAGCGGCACGCACTTCGGGGTAGGCCAGTCTGCTGGACACCGCGGCGTCGCAACCGTCCCACAGCTGAGCTGCCAGCTCGCTGCCAGGCTCCTCGACAAGCAGCTTGACGAACGCGCTGCTGTCGAAATAGGCGATGGTCACAGATGTGTCAGCGGCGTTGGTCGCCGACCAGGTCGGACACCGAACCAGTGGCCCGGGCGCGAACGGCGCCGTTGGCCGCGGGCCGCGGGCCACTTGGCCTGCTCAGCAAGCCCTCTTGGGTGAGGTGGTCGAGCAGCGGCGCGGAGTCGACCGCAAGCAACCGCACAACGGGGATGCCGCGGTCGGTGACGACGACCTCCTCACCGGCACGTGCCCGTTCGATCCAACTCGAGAGCTCCGCTCGCAAGGTGCTGATGGCGACGTCCATGCGTCAAGCGTACATCTACCGGGTCGGTTTCTGTACCAGTCGCTTTCGGCGTTCGCAGCAGCCCGACCCATTGCAGGGCTTGGGGTGGGTGCGCCGGCATTACCCCGATGTCGGTGTGCGTGGCCATCGCCGCGATGACCTGCACGATAGAGACGACGTCCGTCGCGCCACTCGACTGGCCACCGCTGCGGCCTGTCGTGGCGCCAACTCGTTGGGCCGCCCGGTTTCCCGGGGTGCGTTCTGGGACGATGGTCGTCATGCTCGTCGCGGCGCAGGATCCCGTTGGGCCGCTGCTCGGCCGCGACGCCGAGATGGGGCTGATCACGTCGCTGCTGGACGGGGTTCGACAGGCCGGCGCCGCCCTGGTGCTGCGCGGCGAACCGGGCATCGGCAAGTCCCGTTTGCTGGCGGAAGCCGCGGCGCTGGCGCGCGAGCGTCAGATGGCGATCCTGTCCACGACCGGGGTGCAGTCGGAGGCCCGGCTGGCGTTCTCCGGCCTGCACCAGCTCATCCGCCCGGTGCGGGCTTTGACGGCTGCGCTGCCTCCGGCACCCCGCACCGCGCGCCGCGCTGGACGCGGCGTTCGGCCTGGAAAACGACGCCGTGCAGGAGCACTTCCGCGTGGCGATGGCGGTGCTTGACCTGTTCTCCGACGTCGCCGCGGAGGCCCCGCTGCTGGTCGTGGTGGAGGATGCCCACTGGCTTGATCGCGCGTCGTCGGACGTGCTCGCCTTCGTCGCTCGCCGCCTGGAGTCCGATCCCATCGTCCTTCTGGTGGCCACGCGCGACGGGGATCGTGTCGCGCTGGGCGATGCGGGGCTCCCGGAGCTGCGGCTCGAGCCGCTCGACCCGGGCTTGGCAGCACAGCTGATCGACCTGTCCGCACCGAGCCTCACCACGGTGATGCGGGACCGGCTGCTGAGCGAGGCGGCCGGCAACCCACTCGCACTGATCGAGCTCCCGCTCGCCGCCGCCCGCCTGGAGCCGGGCTCGCCGATGCCCGGGCCGCTGCCGTTGACCGAGCGGCTGGAGCGGGCGTTCGCCGCTCGGGTGTCCGAGCTCCCCGACAACACCCGCCTGCTCCTGCTGATCGCCGCGCTCAACGACGGGGAGGACGTGGCCGAAGTGTTGCAGGCGGCCGGCACCATCGCTGGGCAGGCGATGGATCTCGACGCTCTCGAGCCGGCCGTCCGATCGGCCATCGTCGACCTCGACGTGCGGACGGTGCGCTTCCGCCACCCGCTGATGCGCTCCGCGGTGCGTCAGGACGCGACCGTGCGCGAGCGCCGGAGCGTGCACGAGGTGTTGGCCGGCATGCTGGACGCCGAGCCCGACCGTCGCGTCTGGCACCGCGCGGCGCTCATCACCGGCGCGAACGAGGACGTCGCCGCCGAACTCGAAGACGCGGGGCGGCGCGCGCGGCGGCGCGGGGCGACGGGAGAGGCCTTCGCGGCGCTGCGCCGTGCCGCGGAGCTCAGCGAGCCCGCGCAGCGCGCGCGGCGTCTGCTGGAGGCGGCCCAGCTGGCCCATGAGCTCGGGCAGCCCGAGGCGGTCCTCCCGCTGCTGCGCGAGGTCGAGCAGCTCGGGCCCGGGACCCGCGATAGGGCGCGCGCGACGTGGATCGAGGAGACGGTCGACCCGCGCCCACTGTCCAACACGGCGCGCGCCACCGCGCTCATCAGCGCCGCCGAGAGCGCCGGCGGGGTGGGCGATCGAGACCTGCACATCGACCTGCTCTGGGTGGTCGCGGTGCGCGCCTGGTGGACCGACCCCGGCCGTGCGGTGCGGAAGCTCCTGGTCGAGGCGTCGCGCCGGCTGGGCGATGCTGACGCCCCCGACCCGCGGGTGTTCGCGATCCACGCCTACGCCGACTCGCTCGGCCACGCACCCGCGGTCGTGGCCCGCCTGCGCGCGCTCGCCGCGGAGGGCTGCCGCGACACCGACGCCGCGCGCTACTTCAGTGAGGCCGCGCTCGTGGTCGGCGCGTTCGACCTCGCCATGACGTTCCTGGACACGGCCGTCGAGGGCCTGCGCGCCGAGGGACGTCTCGGGCATCTGCCGCGCACGCTCGCGCTGCACGGCTTCGTCGCCGCGCGACTCGCCGACTGGGACGTTGCGATACCGGCCGCCGAGGAGTCGCGCCGGCTGGGAGCCGAGTTCGGCGAGGCGCTGGCGGAGGCTCGGGTCAACAACATCGTCTCGATGATCGCCGGGGTGCGCGTCGACAACATCGTCGCGATGATCGCCGGGATGCGCGGTGACGCTGACGCCTCGGAGGAGGCGTCGGCGAACGCGGAGCGGGTTGGACTGTCCATGGGGGCCCACGCCACGGTCGCTTTCGCGCAGTGCGGGCGAGTGCTGGCCGCGCTCGGAGCGGGCCGGCACGACGACGCCTACCGATTCGCCGAGCGGCTCTTTGATCCGGCCCACCCGGCCCACCATCCCGTGGTTGCCTGCTGGCACATCGGAGACCTCGCCGAGGCCGCCGTGCACATCGACCGGGTCGAGGAGGCGAGGGCGCGCTTAGCACAGGTCGATGCCGCCGCCGGAGAGAACCCGTCGATGTGGATCGCTTTAGGTCTGCGCCACGCCCGCGCCGTGCTCGCCGAGGGGCGAACACGAGGCCGGCGAGCGCTACGCCGAGGCGCTCGGCGCTGACCTCGGCCGCTGGCCCTTTCAGCGGGCCCGGATACTTCTTGCGCATGGCGAGTGGCTGCGGCGCCAGCGACGGATCGCGGAGTCAAGGGATCCACTACGCACCGCCCGCGACACGTTCGACGCGCTGAGCTGCGTGGACTGGGCCGACCGGGCGCGCCGAGAGCTGCGCGCATCCGGCGAGTCGAGCAGGCGCCGCGACCCGGCGGCCCGCGACCAACTCACGGCGCAGGAGCTCCAGATCGCCCAGCTCGCGGCCGAGGGCCTGTCGAACCGCGAGATCGGGGCGCGGCTGTACCTCTCGCCCCGCACGATCAGCACCCACCTCTACCACGTCTTCCCGAAGCTCGGCATCACCGCCCGCAGCCAGCTGGTCCTGGCCCTCTCGCCGGCGATGAAACTGATGCGATGAGAACACGCAGTTGGCCACGGCCTGTCACGCGCGGCGGGCTGAAAGCCGGTCCGATCACGAGAGCGCCGTGGACAACGATCTGGGCGCCCCGGGGCGAGGCCGAGCATGGGTACCACGGGAGACCGTCAACTTCTCCAATACGACGTTGGCGACCGACTCGGCAGACTGCCACTGCTGGCCGGTGATGAGGTTGCCGTCGGTGACCACGTGCGGCGTCCATGCGGGCGCAGCGTCGTACCGTGCGCCGGCCAGCCGCAGCCGATCCTCGAGCAGCCACGGGGCGTTGCCGGCAAAGGTCGCCTGGGTCTCCTCCTCGTTGCTGAAGCCAGTCAGCGAGCGGTCCTTGAACAGCCACGTGCCGTCGGCGCGGTGGGCGGACAGGAAACCGGCGAGCCCGTGGCAGACGGCGCAGACGATCTTGTTCGGGTCGTCGAGCATCTCGGCAAGCAGCGGGCCGATCGACGGATCAACCGCCAGGTCCTGCATCGGCCCGTGGCCGCCGACGAGGAATACCACGTCGTAGTCCGCGGCACGCGCGTCCTGAAGGGCGAGCGTCGCGCTCAGGACTCCGTCTTTCTCCTTGAGGTACGCCCGCTGTGCCGCGACCGAGTCGGCGTCGTTGTTGTTGTACCCGAGCGCGAGGCTGGGCTCATCGCCGACGGGAGTGCGGCCCGGCCGGTGTGGCGACGTCCACCTCGAATCCCGCCTCGATGAACATCTGATGGGGCTTGACGAATTCCTCGACCCAGAAGCCGGTCGGATGGCGGGTCCCGTCCTTGAGCGTCCAGGCTTTGGCTGCACTGAGCACGATGAGTGCGGATGGCATGTCGGTTCTCCTTGGTGATGAGGTCGGTGGGGGCAGGGAAGCTCGTCGCCTGCGACGAAGTCCTCAGGCGCAATTCCGCGCCGCCGGGCCGAGGCTCCGGTTATTGCCGGAGACGGCCTAGAAAGTCAGGACGATCCGGCCGCGGTGGGGGCCCGCAGCGAATTCCTGGTAAGCGGCGCGTGCGTCGGCGACGTCGAACTCGCGCGCGACCGGCGTGTGCAGGAGCCCGGCGGCGGCCATCTCGATCAGAGTCGCGAGCGCCGCCGCGTTCGGTGCGCCGTGGATCGCAGTGACCGTGATGTCGCGTTCCGATTCCGGTGCCGTGTTCGTGGTCACGTAGCGACCACCGTCTCGGACTGCTCCCAGAGCACTGGCGCCGAGCGTCCTGGTGGTGTCCAGGAACGCGTCGGCGCCCTGCGGGAGGATCGCGCGGACCGTCGCGCCGACATCGCCGGCCTCACGGACCACAACGTCGGTCGCCCCGAGGGCCAGTACCTCCGCGCGATCGCGTTCGCCCACCGCGGCGATGACGCGGGCTCCGCGCGCGACCGCGAGCTCGAGGGCAAAGCCGCCGACCGAGCCGCCGGCACCGGCGATCACCAGCGTCTCGCCCTCGGCCGGGGCCAGTTCGTCGATCGCCCGCCAGGCCGTCAGTCCGTTGAGGCCGATCGTCGTCAGCTGCGCGGATGGGATGTCGTTGTCGGGCGCGACCGCGACGTTCGCCATCGGCAGCGCGACGAGCGAGGCCTGCGTGCCCCGGCCCGCCTCGAACCATGGCGAAAACCCCACGACGCGCGAACCGACCAGCGAGGCGTCGGCGCCGTCGCCAACGCCGACGATGTGACCGGCCAGATCCCACCCTGGCGTGTAGGGCGCGGTGATGGCTCGCGGCAGCACAGCGGCCATCGCACCCGACACCATATCCGCGTCCGCCGGGTTGATCGTCGCGGCCGCCGTGGCGATCAGCACCTCACCGGCCGCCGCGGACACGTCGGGCACCTCGTCGATGTGCATGTTCTCCACGCCGAAGTCGGCGAGACTGATTGCGCGCCTGATTTTCTCCTTGGTGGTGAGCCGATCGCTCGGCGCCGTCGTGTGCAGAGGCGTTGCGGGGCGGGATCTGTGGGTGTTCACGGTCGGTGTGCCTCGCGGACGTCGGACCATCGGTGCCCGAGGTGACGACGTCGCATCGGGGGGCCGTGATCTGACGTTCGATCAGCCGGTCGTGACGGCGTCAACGGCGGTCCGGATCAATTCGGCGACGGCCTTCGGCTGCGACAGCGCCACCGAGTGCGATGCCTCGATCTCGATCGTCTCAGCGCCGGCACGGCGCGCCATGTGGCGCTCCGCGTCCGGATGGATCGCGTGGTCCGCGGTGGCGACCACGGCCCAGGACGGCAGCGTCTTCCAGGCCGCCGCCTGCGCTCGGTCGTCGAAGATCGCGGCGAAGGGACGCTGCATCACCGCCAGCACCTCGGTGACCTCGCTCGGCAGGTCGGCCGCGAACGCCGACTGGTACAGCTCGGGCGCGATGGACAGCTCGACCGCCGGGGCGCCGCCGGGCAGCGGGTAGTTGCCCGGGCGCACGGCCGCCAGCAGAGGGGTGGCGGGGAACCCGGCGAAGACCTCGCCGAAGGACTCGCCTTCATCCAGGATGAACGCGGCGAGGTAGACCAGCCCGACCGCGTTGGGGGCGGACGCCCCGGCGACCGAGATCACCGCGCCGCCGTAGGAATGCCCGACCAGTAGCACGGGCCCGTCGATCTGGTTGACGAAGCTCGCGATGTACTCGGCGTCGCTTGCCAAGCCGCGCAACGGGTTCGGCGGAGCCAGCACCGGCACGCCGGTGGCCTGGAGCTCCTCGATGACGGGCTTCCAGTAGGAGGCATCGGCGAAGCCGCCGTGCACGAGAACCACCGTGGGAGTGTTCGTGTTCTTCGTCATGGGCTGTCCTTTCAAGGAATGACGGGATATGCGGACAGGCCCAACACTCCGGTGCAATCGCGTGCCGCGCATCCGTCGGACGACTGACCTCGGCGCAGCGATGACGCACTGTCGGCCCGAGGGACGCGTGGCTGGGAAAGGAAGGACGAATCGGGCAGGGCGCTGTTGCGCCGGCCACCCGCCCACCGACGAGACGGCTGGGCGAGGAGCGTCATCGTCGCGGCGGGCCCAGTCAGTCAACGCACGCGAGGCTCGCGGATTGCGCGAAAGGTTCGAGTTGCTGGTCCCGCCTCGACGGTGCGAAAAGTCGAGAACGGACAAACAGCAGTCGAGCACGCTCATTGTCCGAATAGAGGAGGGTCCCCACCTGCAGGCCTTCCTGGACCAGCAGGGTGTCAGTGCCATCGTCAAAGACTATGCTGTGAACGCTCGGCTCTTCACTGAGGCCAAGGTCTACCGCGGGGAGCAGGAAATCCGTGGTTTCTTCATGGATTTCATCGGCTCACTCCCCCCC
>Ga0208588_1000510_pt1 | contig 12411 bp, 14 predicted proteins | sample NGESurshal092012_8_FD_184483 | JGI IMG/M metagenome (GOLD analysis project Ga0208588, IMG submission 184483) | Arctic peat soil microbial communities from Barrow, Alaska - NGEE Surface sample 415-3 shallow-092012 (SPAdes) | ecosystem: Environmental > Terrestrial > Soil > Wetlands > Peat ...
ACAAGTTCCATGGCGATTGGAATTACACCATGCACCCCGCGACGGCTGACACTCGCGACACGCCCGAACACACCCACCTAAATCAAACGTGAGCCCAAAAGCCTGCGGGGGCCGTAGATGTCGCTCAGCCGACCGGCGGTGATCAGCAGCACCGTGTAGGTCAGCGAATAGGCGGAGCCGACCCAGAGCACCGTCTCCAGAGTGGCGTTGAGGTCGGTGACCAGGTCGGGGATGGCGATGTTGACGATGGTGATGTCGAGCAGGGTCATGAACAGCCCGAGACAGAAGACCGTGATGACCAGGGCCGGTCGGACCGGCCGGTAGCCATGGATCGGCACTCCGGTGATGGTGCGACCCGAGGGTGGTGCGGACATGGGAATATCTCCTTGCATGGTGGATGGGGTTGATGGCTCGCCGAACCCGGCCGTCGAGGCAGGGTCCGGTCATCTCCGCGGACGCGATGCGGCGCCGGGCGGATGCCGGGCGCCGGGCCGGTGGTGTGTTCGCAGCACACCGCCGGCCCGCAGGAACTGCCGCGGGTTACGGCGGCAGGTCCTCCTCGGTCGTCGACAACCGAGGAATTCCGGGAAAGGTACTCATGGCGCCGGACATGCCCTGCGCCCATTGCGCGATGGTCGCTTCATCCCAATACAGTTCGCCGCCGGCCAGATCGTCGAGAATGCCGGCCACCCAGGCGTGTTCGGCCGCCAACATGGCCAGCCGGTACTCGTCTTCGATGGCGAAAAGCCTTGGCAGCTGATACTTCTCGCTGAGATCGGCGGTCAGCGCCTGCATCGCCGCGATCTCCTTGCGCAGGACCAGCAGCCGGGCGAGCAGATTGTCCCGGACATCCTCCGCGGGCAGCAGCGGGATGAACGACAGCGCCGCGGGGAACTCCGGGTACTCGTTACGCACCGTCCGCAGCATCGTGGTCAACCAGGCTTCCGCTGCCGCCCGGCCCTGTTCGGTCAGCTGGTACACCGTCCGCTCGGGGCGCCGGCCTGCCCGTTCGGTTTCCAGCGGCTCGATCAGGCCGGCCTTCGCCAGCCGCTCGACCGCGGGATACAGGGACCCACGCTGGACCCTGACGACCTGGTCCTTGCCGCGCCATTGCATCAGCCGCTGCATCTCGTACGGGTGCATCGGCGACTCGGCCAGCAGGACCAGCACCATCAGCATCAGCGGGCTGGCGCGGACGACCGGCCGCCGCTGGCCGCCGTCCCCTGCTTTAGTCATGCGATGACTATCTACCACCTGACGGGCTGGTGTCAAGAATCCTCCTGAATGGTGTCACCGTGACGTCACGGGCACCAGGACCTTCGTCGATCGCCGAGGGCGTAACCGGATGGACTCCGCTGCCGGGCATCCGGACGTTGAATGGGTTCCACCCGCATCAACACCGGAGGTCGCCGCCATGCCCACTGACGTCCCCCTCGAGCCGGCCGACGACCTGTCCGCGCGCGTCCTGGATGCCTACTCGCGGGTGGTGACGGACGTTGCGGCGACGGTGATTCCCCGGGTCGCGGCTGTCTCGGTGCAGGTCCGCGGCAGATCCGGCCGGACCCAGCAGGGCTCCGGCTCCGCGGTGCTGTTCACCGGCGAGGGTCACCTGCTCACCAACGCACACGTCGTCGGCGAGTCCGACTCCGGCACGGTGGCGTTCGCCGACGGCACCGACAGCCCCATCGACATCATCGGTTCCGACCCGCTGTCCGACCTGGCCGTGGTCCGCGCCCGGACGCAGGTGTCGATCACCCCGGCCACCCTCGGCGATGCCGACACCCTGCGCGTCGGGCAGCTCGTCGTCGCCGTCGGCAATCCGCTGGGCCTGGCCGGGTCGGTGACGGCCGGAGTGGTCAGCGGGCTCGGTCGCTCGCTGCCGACCCGCTCGGGCAGCGCCGGCCGGGTGATCGAGGACGTCATCCAGACCGACGCGGCGCTCAACCCGGGCAACTCCGGCGGCGCGCTGGCCGACGCCACCGGACGGGTGGTCGGCATCAACACCGCGGTCGCGGGCGTCGGGCTGGGGCTGGCCGTGCCGATCAACGCCACCACCCGGCGGATCATCGCCGCGCTACTGCGCGACGGCCGGGTGCGGCGGGCCTACGTGGGCCTGGTCAGCACCCCGGGTCCGTTACCCGCCGCGCTGGCCGCAAAGATCGACCGTCTTACAGGCCTGCGGGTGGTGGAGGTGGTCGGCGGGTCACCGGCCGATCGGGCCGGGCTCGCCGCCGGTGACCTGCTGCTCACCGCGGGGCGCCGGCCGGTCACCGACGCACAGAGCCTGCAGCGCCTGCTGTTCGACGACGCCATCGGCCGACCGCTGCCGATCACCGTCTGGCGGCGTGGCGCGATGGTGGACGTGATCACCGTGCCGACGGAACTGTCGGCGACCGCGGGACCGCGCTGATGTCCAGGGACCTTCGGGCCGAACACCCGGCGCCGATGAGTCTTTCGGGTCACATCGGCCGCTCGAGAGGAGCCTTTTTGCCCCAACGGGTTTATACCTGAGGGGAGCGCAACGGTCGCGGCCGGATGAGACGCACCTGCATGGCCGAGGCGATCACCGAACCCAACGAGGAGCGCGTGCTGATGACGAGGCACAACGACACCCTGATCCGCGGCGGACCGCGCAGCGGACTCGTCGAGCAGCGGCGCAGCAGCGAACACGTCGAGCCGCGTGCCACCCTGCGGGGCGGCTTCCGGGTCACCCTGCAGGACATGTCCTGGTGGTGGTCGCCCGGCATGTTCAGCCTGCTCGGATACCGACCCAACCAGGCCGCGCACATCGTCCCGACCACGGCGTTGGTGCTGGCGCACCGGCACCGCGACGACCGGCGAGCCGTGGAATCGGCGTGGGCGCAGCTGGTGTCCGGCGACGGCGTGGCGGCGCTGCACTACCGGATCGTCGGCGCGGACGGCCTCACCAGGCCGGTGTTCGCCATGGCCTCGACGCAGTACGACAGCACCCGCACCCCGGTGCTGATCAGCGGGGTGCTGCAGCTCGAGGTGCCGGCCCTGCAGCACTGAGCCCCGCAGCACTGAGCCCTGCTGCGCCGATCACCGGCAGCCGATCAGCGGGGGCCGATCAGCGGGGGCCGATCACCCGGACCGGGCTGCCGGCCAGCCAGGCCGTGATGTCCTCGACGGCCTGTCCGTAGGCAAGTTCGTACGCCGGCCGGGACACGAACCCGAGGTGCGGGCTCAGAATCGTCCGGGGAGTGGACAACAGCGGGTGACCGGCGGGCAGCGGCTCGACGTCGAACACGTCCAGCGCCGCGCCGCCGATGGTGCCGGCGGTCAGCGCGTCGACCAGGTCCGCCTCCCGGACGATCGGCCCGCGCGAGGTGTTGACCAGGTACCCGGCCGGGCCCAACAGTTCCAGTTCCTCTGCGCCCACCAGGTTTCGCGTCCGGTGGGACAGCAGGGTGTGAAGCGTGACGATGTCACTGCGACGAAACAGATCGTCTTTCCCGACCAGCCCGCAGCCGTGCTCGGCGGCCCGCTCGGCCGTCAGATTCTCGCTCCAGGCCAGCACCGTCATCCCGAAGACCCTGGCCAGTTCGGCGATCCGCTGCCCCAGCCGGCCGAGGCCCAGGATGCCCAGGGTGCTGCCGGCCAGCTGCAGCGGCAGCACCGGCTGCCACTGACCCTGCCGGGTCCGCAGGTCCTCGGCGGGCAGGTCGCGGGCGATCGCCATGATCAACGCCCAGGCCAGCTCCACCGTTGACGAGCCGCCGAGATCGGTTCCGCTGACGGTGATGCCGCGCTCGGCCGCGACCGCCACGTCGATGGCCCGGTTGCGCATCCCGGTGGTGACGATGAGCCGGAGCCGCGGCAATCGCTCCAGAACCGACCGGGGAAAGGCGGTCCGCTCCCGCATGGCCACCACGACCTCGAATCTCTCCAGTCGCTCGACAAGCCGGTCCGGGTCGGGCAGATGGTCGGTGAACGCCACGATCTCCACCCGGCCGGCCAGCGGACTCCAGTCCGCAACCTGCAGGGCGACGTCCTGGTAGTCGTCCAGGACTGCGACCGCCGGCGGCCCGTCCGTCACCGCAAGACCGGCCGTCGCCGAAGGGCCGGACCTCACTGGAAGCCCGCGATCGGCCGCGGCGTGTAGGCCTGCTGGAGACCGGCAGTCTCCTCGTCGGTGAGCCGGAGATCGAGAGCGGCGACGGCGTCATCGATGTGGCTGATCTTCGTCGCACCGATCAACGGCGCGGTGACCACGGCACGGCCGAGCACCCAGGCCAGCGCGACCTGCGCCCGCGGCACCCCGCGTTGCCCGGCGACCCTCGCCACCTGCTCGACGATGGGCCGGTCATCGCCTGAGTACAGGCCAGCGGAGACCTTGTCGGTGTCGTTGCGGCTGCTCGTGGTGCCCCAGTCCCTGGTCAGCCGGCCCCTGGCGAGCGGGCTCCACGGGATCACCGCGACGCCCTGGTCGGCGCACAACCCGTGCATTTCCCGCTCCTCTTCGCGGTAGAGCAGGTTGTAGTGGTCCTGCATCGAGACGAAGCGGGTCCAGCCGTGCAGATCCGCGGTGAACAGCGCCTTGGCAAACTGCCAGGCGTACATCGAGGAGGCCCCGATGTAGCGGGCCTTGCCGGCCTTCACCACATCGTGCAGGGCCTCCAGAGTCTCCTCGATCGGGCTGTCCGGGTCCCAGCGGTGGATCTGATAGAGGTCGACGTAGTCCATGCCGAGCCGGGTAAGGCTGGCGTCGATCCCGGTCATGATCGCCTTCCGGGAGAGCCCGGCGGCGTTGGGTGCGGTCCGACCGCTGAAGAAGACCTTCGTGGCCAGCACGATCTCGTCGCGCCGGGCGAAGTCCTTCAGCGCGCGGCCGACGATCTCCTCGCTGTGCCCGTCGGAGTAGGAGTTCGCGGTGTCGAAGAAGGTGATCCCCTGCTCCACGGCATGCTTGATCATCGGCCGGGATTCGTCCTCGGGCAGCGTCCAGCCGTGGTTGCCGCGGCCAGGATCGCCAAAACTCATGCAGCCCAGGCAGATTCGGGACACGTCAAGGCCGGTGGAGCCCAGTTTCCGGTAGTCCATGCCGGTTACTGTAGTGACGCGGCGCGGGCGGGACATGGCCGCCGCCATTGGGCCGTTCGGATGAATGCATGGTGAACAACGCAGAATTGCTTGACTGACTTCGCAATGCGTGGCAAGCTACGCATAGACCATCACTCCAACCCGAAAGGATCACCCCATGTCCTCCTTCACCACCCAGGCCGCCGAAGCCGCCGAGCAGTACCTGTCCGCCGTCAGCAAGCTGCAGGACGCCTCGCTCGAGGCCGTGTCGACCCTCGCCGCCAACGTCCCGGACGCCGCCAAGGGCGTCGTCCCAGCCCTGCCGGGCGCCGACCTGCCCAGTCCCGAGGAGATCTCGGCCGCGTACTTCTCGTTCACCGAGAAGCTGATCGCGAACCAGAAGGCTTACACCGAGCGCTTCTTCGCCGCCGTCACCCCGGCTTCCTGATCCGATCCGCCCGGTGCGTCCGACATTCTCGGGCCCACCGGGCGGCTTGCTGTCCCCGACTCTTCTCACCGCAACCCTGGAGCAGGCAGATGACCACCTCGGACGGATTGCCCAGCGAGGCTGACGAAGTCAATCGGTTGCTGGAGCAGGCCCTCGCCGAGATCATCGACGTCACCGAACGTTTCGAGGCCCGAAAGAGAATCGGGCAGGCGAAGGAACTGCTGATGACGCAGCGGAAGATGACCGAACCGGAGGCGTACCGGTGGATCCAGAAGACGGCCATGGACCGGCGCACCTCGATGGTCGTCATCGCCGGCACCATCATCGAAACCCTGGGCGTCGCGGCGACGGCCGGCTGACGCCACCGCCCCGCCCGCTCAGCCCTGCCCGACCACCTCCGCGAGCGCCCGCGCCCGCCCGCTCGCGATCACGTCCTCCAGCGCCAGCAGCGCCCCGTCCGGCCCGGTCAGCGGCACCCGCCAATTCGGGTACTCATCGATCGTGCCCGGCTGATTCTGCGTCCGCTTGTCCCCGACCAGGTCCGACAGCGCCACGCTGATCAGCCTGGACGGCGTCCAGGTCAGGTACCGGTGCAGCGCCAGCACCGTCGCATGCACTTGAGCGTCCGTGGCATCGGGCGCGTCCGGCGCCAGCGCGGCCTCAGCCGCATCGACCTCCGCGGGCGCCAGCGCCCCGCGCCTGCGCAACTCCTCCAGCCAGGCGCTGCGTTCCGCGTCGTCAGCGGCCAACTCCTCCGCCAGCGACCGGGTCAGCAGGCCCAGCGCATCCCGCAGTCGGACATGATCCCCGGACAGATAGCCGGCGGTCGGCGGCAGGTCGTGCGTCGTCACCGACGCCAGGCAGTATTCCCGCCACCACTCCGGCCGCAACGGTGCCCCACTGCCGTGGAACTCGAACTCGAACCAGAGGATGGACGTGCCCAGGATGCCGCGCTCCCGGAGGTAGTCGCGGACCCAGGGTTCGACGGTGCCCAGGTCCTCGCCGACCACCAGGGCGCCGGCCCGCTTCGCCTCCAGCGCCAGGATGCCGACCAGCGCCTCGTGGTCGTACCGCAGGTAGGTCCCCTCGGTGGGACCGTGCCCCTCCGGGATCAACCACAACCGGAACAGCCCGATGATGTGGTCGACCCGCACGCCGCCCGCCGAGCGCAGCACCGTGGACACCATGTCCCGGAACGGGGCATAGGCCTGCTCGGCCAGCCGGTCCGGCCGCCAGGGCGGCTGCGCCCAATCCTGGCCGTTCTGGTTGAACGCGTCCGGCGGCGCGCCGACCGTCATTCCCTGCGCGAAAACGTCCTGCAGGCACCAGGAATCGGAGCCGGACGGGTGCACACCGACGGCCAGGTCATGCATGACGCCCAGCGCCATGCCGGACCGCAGGGCCGTCGCCTGGGTGCCGGCAAGCTGCTCGTCGAGCACCCACTGCAGCCAGCAGTAGAAGTCAATCGCGTCGGCGTTCGCGGCCCGGAACGCGGCCACGGCGGGTGACGCCGGGTGCCGCAGGTCCGCCGGCCAGCTGTGCCAGTCATCGCCGTGCAGGTGGAACAGCGCGCACCAGGTGGCGTAGTCCACAAGGCCCTGCCCCTCCCGGGACCGGTACGCCCGGTAGGCCAGTTCCCGACCGACCGTGCGGGGCACGGCGTGCACCAGTTGCAGCGCCGCCCGTTTCGCCGTCCAGGCGATGTCCCGGTCGATCCGGTCCAGCCCGTCCAGCTCCCGGTGCACCGTGCTGCGCAAGGTCTGCACCGTCCGCCGGCCGGCGGCGTCGAGGTCGGCGTACTCCGGGATCCGTTCGACCCGCAGATACAGCGGGTTCTGGAACCGGCGGGTGGTCGGCAGGTAGGGCGACGGCTCCATCGGCGCGCCCGGCTCGGCGGCGTGCAGGGGGTTCACCAGCACAAAGCCGGCGCCCAGCTCGGCTCCGCCCCAGACGGCGAGATCCGCCAGGTCGGCGACGTCGCCGACCCCCCAGGACTGGGCCGAGCGGACGCTGTACAGCTGGGTGGCGATCCCCCAGACCCGGTGCTCGCCCATCCGCTCCGGGAAGCCCACCCAGGCCGGCGTGACGATCAGCGTCATCGCCGCCTCGTCGGCGCCGGACCGGGCGCGCAGCGTGTGATACCCCAGCGGCAGGTCCCCGGGGACCCGGAATGTGGCCTGACCGACCAGCCGATCGCCGAGATGCCTCGGCTCGGACCAGTTCTCCTCCTGCGGCAGGTCCGGACGGGCGCCACCGCTCTCCAGGTCGATCCACACCGACACCGGGTCGCCGTGCCGGACGTGCACGTCAACGGTGGGCGCCCAGCCCTGCCGGATCACCAGCGACGGCGGGAGCATCCGGCGCCACGGCGCGTCCCGGTGCTCCTGCAGCGCGCGCTGGGCCGCCTCCGGCGTGGCCGCGTCGACGTCGAGCGCGGTCAGCAGCTTGACGATGGTCTCGGCGGGCACCTCGACGTGCCTGGTCTGCCAGTCCCAGAACTCGGTGGCGATGCCGTACGCGTCGGCCAGCTGGCGCAGCGCCGGGTGAAGTTCCATGGCGGTGACGTCCTTCATTGCTCGGCGGTGCGGAGGGCGGCAGGGGCGGCGCCGCAGTCGGTCACAGGCTGCTGGGACAGCGCTGCCGTGTCAAGCCGCGGTGCCACGCCGAGCTGTCACACCGGGTCAGCCCCGGTGAGGCGGCCCAGGATGGTGCCGATCTCGGTGCGCAGCTCGGCGAAGGCAGCAGCGAGCGGGTCGGCGGCGGCCGCGTCCTGGGTAGGCGTTTGCGGGTCCTGTGCTGGTTCCGGCGCCGGGTCACCTGCCGGTTCCTCCGCGGCCTGCACCGCCCGCGCGGCGTCGGTCGCGGCGGCGCGCATGGCGTCGATGTCCGGGTCGGCGGCGCTCTGCAGGATGGCCACGTAATACCGGTCCGTCCAGCCCACCGAGTGGATCTGCACCTGGTCGGTCGAGCCGATGTCGGTCCAGCCCTGCTTCGATCCATGGTCGCCGGTGAGGGCGTTCAGGCCGAAGTCCTGGTCGGAGCCGTCGGCCGCGGTCGGGGCGGTGTTGGCCATCGCGTCCAGCAGCAGCGGCCCGACCTCGGGATCGGCGGCGGCCTCGAAGAGGAACTGGGCTTCGTCGTCGGCGGTGATCAGCTCCCAGCCCCAGTCCCCCGGGCCGGTTCTCGGGCCGTTGGCGGTGTGGCGGAGCCCGTAGCGGGCGGCCATCGCCGGCACGATGTCGGTGTTCCACAGCGAGGACTCGATGCCGTCGTCCGAGCCGATAATCATGGTGCGCAACGTGCGGGTCAGCGACCGGTCCGGCTGACCGCCGGCCTGCACCTGGTAGTAGGCGAGCGTGAACAGCTTCACGATCGACTCGGAGATGTACTGCACGTCGCCGCCGCTGCCGGCCACCAGCTCTCCGGTGCTGCGGTCGACCACGGCGATGCTCTGCCCGATGCCCTGCGCGGACGCGGCGGCCACCGACCGGTCGACGGCCTGTTGCTCGGCGTTCGACGGGTCCGAGGCGATCGACGTGTTCGCGGCGTTCGACGCGTCGGCCGCTGGGGCCGGCAGCACACCGACGGTCAGTGCGAGCGCCAGCGCGGCGGCGGCGGGTCGCAGCTTCACCGGGCAGCATCCGCGGTCGGGTGGGTGGTCATTGCCCTCGAGAATGCCAGCTACCGGGCCGGTGACCTACATCGCGTCACCCGGTGGCGGGTCCGTGATCACCCGGAAGACCGGGAAGTCGGCCGCGATGCGGTCGAAATCGGCGAGCGGCGCGTGCCGGTCGACCGGGATGTGCGGGCGTCCGCCGGGCGCGAGGGCGAGGTAACGCCGCAGGATGGGCGCCCGGTCGGCCGGTTCGATCTCCAGCAGGTGGACGGCCTCGCGGTGGCCGCGCCGCAGCAGCGCCGCCGACCCGCCGTCCGCGCGGACGTTGCTGACCCAGTTCGCGTCCTGGCCGAGCATCGACACCAGGTACCGCTCGCCGTGCTCCTCGACGATGACCAACGGGAACGAGATGGCCCGGCCGCTGCGCCGACCCCTGACCTCCAGCGTCACCGCAGCCGCCGGGGACAGGAACCCGGCGGCGAACTGGATCGCGGAGAGCCGGTTCATGGCTCTGGCCAGCGCGCCCGGGTGGCCGCCGCGGTACATCCGGCGCAGCAGCCGGTAGTGCGGCCGGCCGTCGGGTCGGGTGTGGTCCGTCGGGCGGCTCATGGGGTGCGCCCCTTTCCGTCGACAGACTCCCGGACTGTCATGATCAGCCGGGCGAACGACGGCGGTCCAGTGCCTTTGGTCCCGGTGTCAGCCCGCGGCCGGCGCCTGAGCCATCGCGGCGGCGTCCTCGCCGTCGTGGCCGGGTGACTGTTCGTTCGGGTGGCCGGCGGCGTAATCGGCCCGTTCCTCGCCGGAGCAATTGCACGGGGTGGGCCCGCACCGCTGCACGACCGGGAACGCGATGCCAGGCGCGGCCGATCGCCGGCCGGCCAGGTACTGCGTCACGGCGTCGTTGCCGGCCAACCGTTGCAGCCCGAGAAGTGAGGCAACAGAGTTGCTGTCGCTGCGGCTGGGGTGTTGTCGCCGGGCCGGGGGCAGCGAGTCCCGACGCGGTTCGACCAGATGGTGCGCGGTCATGACGGTCTCCTTCGGTCGATTCCTCGGAACAGCGCTGCGGTCGCCTCAAACACCGCCCAATGCGGACAGCACCGGCTCGATGGCCACTTCCTCACAGCCGACTTCGAGCGCGGCCTCGGCGGTGACTGCCGCCCCGCCGATCAAGTCGGCTGCCCCGGCCGCACCCGCCGCACCCGCGGCCTCGGCGCCGCCGGTGGTGACCGCGCCGGCAACGGCGGCCGCGCCGAGTTCGGGCTGCAGAATGAGGAAGGTCAGCAGCACCAGCCCGGCCAGGGCAGCGATCTCCAGCGCAGTGACGCCGGAATCCGCGGACTTTCCGGCCGTCGTCGGGCCCGCCGCCGCGGCCTTGGCTGCGGGCGGCGGCACCGGCGGCGCCGCGCCCTGTTGCGGCGTTGCGCCGGCAGCGGGCGCCGGGGTGTTCGGCGCGGTGGCCTTGTCGCCCTTGTAGGTCAGGTATTCATCTCGCGGCGCGATCATCGCCGTGTCGAAATCGTTGAGTGCCAGGGCCAGTTGCTTGAGGTCCTTGGCTCCCTCGCACTTGGCGGCCGCGCTCTGCGCCGCCGTCCAGATGGACAGGCTGGGCATCGTCGCGAGATCGTAGAGCGCGGCCATTCCGTACGCGCCGCCCACCACGCCGCCGGCGAGCAGCCCGGTTGCCGTCGCTCTCGACGCGATCTGGTGCCGGACGTGATGCTCGCCGCTGAGCCGTTCGAGCTCGCTGCGGACGTGGAACGCCCGGGATTGCAGCAGGGCGAACGCCCGAGCCGGGTTGACCAGCCGGGTGACGCCGGCCCGATCGACGATCTTGACCCGTTCCTCCTGCACCGCTTGGCGTTTGATCTTCTTCTTGATGCACTCGCTGTCGAAGAAGTCCTTCTTGGCCTTGAGAACGTCGGGCGTGACGTGCTTGTCGCCCGCCTTGAGTTGGCCGCCGGCGGTGAAGTAGTCGCTGTTCGGCGGGGTGCACTTGTAGCCGTAGACCCCGCCGTCGTTGACCGTCTGCATCAGCTGCGGCTGCGGGAGCGCCACCCCGGGGTTGTCGAAGATCATCGGCGGCGGCGGGGCGGCGTCCAGCATGTGCACGGTCTTGCCCTTGAACGTCGGATTCTTCGTCTTTTCCAGGATGCCCTTGTAGTACTCGAGATCGCTGTGGCCCTGGGCCATGCCGGTGGCGTGGTTGGGCTTGATCTCGCCGATCTCGATGACGTTGCCGTCCCATCGGGCCAGGTCGAGACGATTGTTCCGGCCTCGACCGCGACCGGCGACGACCTTGACCTCGTTGTCGACGCCGAGCGCGCCCATCTTCGACTGAATCTGGTTGTGCGCCTGGGTTCCGGCCGGCCCGGGGTCGATGCAGAATCCGCAGCCGGCGGGTTCCTCGGCCGCTTCGCCGTCACGCTGCACCGTGGGTGCGGTGCCAGTCGGCGGTTGCGGCACCCGCGACCGTTGGGCGAGCAGGGCACCGACCGCACCGTTGCCGGCCTGCCGTTGCAGGGCCAGCAGCGACTGCGGGCTCAGTGGCATCCCTGTGGTGCGCCCTGGAACCGCCCTGATGGCCTCGGCTGCGTGCGGGTGGCTGAGCGGGGAGCGTCGAGTTTCTCGGCCCGCCAGCACGACCTCACCCATCCTCGGATCGTACGGGCGCCGCCCGCCCCCGATCGGGCAGTCTCGGCCGCCCGATGGGGCAGGGGGGATGGCTGTACACGTAGGTCAGGTAGAAACGCTGGCCGCCGCTGGCCACGAGGAACACCGCCGCCGCCAGGAAGGCACCGGGCAACCCCCTGTTCCACCGGTGTTTTCGCTTGGGAGCAACCTTGTACAGCGTGGTGAGGAGCAGGATCATGCCGATCGCCAGGCCCGGATAGTAGGCCCAGCCGATGATCTCGATGACGGTCTGCCGCCAGGCCGGCGGAAACAGCCTGGGTAGATAATCCGGGCCGATGGCCAGCAGCGGCACCACGACGATGCCCGCGGCGAGCGCGCCGGCGGACCCGCTCCTGGCGGTCGGCACCGGGCCTCGGCCGCTCGGGTGCCATGGCTCTGTCAGATCCGGCTCCCGCGGCGGCTCGGACTGCACTGATTGCGGCTGGGTGATGCCGTTGCCACCCCGTTCCGCCGATGACGGTCGCTGCCACCCGCCGTCGACGACGGCCGCAACGATTCGGTACCCCGATCGAGCCACGGCTAACGCGGACCCGCAGCCGGACTCCGGCGCAGCGCGGTCACCCAGAGGTCAACCGCCCGCTGTGCAGACGGCTCGCGAGCTCCGTGCGCGAGCGCA
>Ga0208588_1000514_pt1 | contig 12374 bp, 12 predicted proteins | sample NGESurshal092012_8_FD_184483 | JGI IMG/M metagenome (GOLD analysis project Ga0208588, IMG submission 184483) | Arctic peat soil microbial communities from Barrow, Alaska - NGEE Surface sample 415-3 shallow-092012 (SPAdes) | ecosystem: Environmental > Terrestrial > Soil > Wetlands > Peat ...
CCTCGCGGCGGAGCGAGCAACACCCGCGCCAGTACCCGCACCCATTCCGTCGTCCCGTATCCGGTGTACGGGACGACCCGCGGCTGCCAGCCCCGCCGCCGGAACAGCGTGTTGGTCAGCCCGGTGAGCTGGTCGTCCAGCCGCGCGGCGATGTGCGGGCGGGACGACGCATCGGAACCGGCGACGCTCATGCGGTCGAACCTGCCCCATCGGAGCCGTCCGTGCATTCCGAACGCCAAGCGCCCGGACACCGACTCACGCGCCGCGCCCAAGGATGCCCGGGGTCGGCGCCCCCGGTCAGGTAATGGATGCCCGGTAGATGCTCTCGATGGATTCGTCGAGCACGGCATCGAACTCGGCCTGCGTCTGCTGTGCACTGAGCCCGGCGGTCAGCGCGCGGGAGAAGCTGGCCACCACGCCGTGATTGCGGGCCAGTCGCGCGTTGGCCTCGTCGCGGCTGTAGCCACCGGACAGCGCCACCACCTGGAGCACGTTGGGGTGCTTGACCAGGTCGAGGTAGAAGTCGTCCTCCTCCGGCGGGGTGAGCTTCAGCATCACCAGTTGGTCGGCCGAGAGCCGATCGAGCTCCTCCACCAGGGCAGCCTTGAGCAGTTCCTCCGCCGCGGCCTTCGCCGGGCTGTGGATGTCGACCTCCGGCTCGATGATCGGAACCAGGTCGGCCCCGAGGATCTGCCGGGCCACCTCGAACTGCTGGCTCACCACGGCCCCGACGCCGGCCGTGTTGGCCAGCTTGATCACCGAACGCATCTTGGTGCCGAACACGTCGTGTGTCTTTGCCCGGGTGAGCAGGGCGTCGAGATCGGGCATCGGCTTCATCACCTGCGCGCCGTCCGCCTCCGCGGCCAGTCCCTTGTCGACCTTCACGAACGGCACGACATTCTTGTCCTGCCAGAGGTATTCGGCCGAACCCTTGCCGTCGATCGTCCGGTCCATGGTCATCTCGAACAGGATCGCGCCCAGGATGCGGTCTCCGGTGAAGGCCGGGCTGGTGATGATGCGGGTGCGCATCTCGTGCATCCGGTCGAACATCTCGCTGTCGTTCGAGTAGGCGGCTTCGTCGACCCCGTACAACTTGAGCGCCTTGGGGGTGCTGCCACCGCTCTGGTCCAGGGCCGCGATGAAACCGTCCCCGGCCTCGATCTTCTTGAGCTGCTCGCTGTTCAATGGTCCTCCTTGGGGTCTGACCCATCCTCGCGTCGGCTCATGCTGTTGCCCAGGGCCTTTGGTCACGATTCCCCGCTCGGCGCGCGGCCAGTCGGGCCCGCTCGGCGGTCATCGTCGGATCCGGGTTCATCGGCTGCGAGGCCGCCGCATGGCTCTCGGCTCGCGGGCTCGACGTCGTGGTGCTGTCGATGGAGGAATTGCCGCAGCTCGGTCGCCTCGGCAGGGCAGCCGCCGAGCGAGTCGCTGGTTGGCTGACGGATGCGGAGGTCCTCGGGTTGGTCGAAGTCATCGATATCTACGACGGCCGCATCGTGCGCACCAGGGACGGCGACTTCGAGGCGGACGCCGTCCTCACGGCAGCCGGCGTCACACCTCGGACCGAGTTGGCAGAGCGGGTCGGCCTCGCCGTCCAGGATGGCCGCATCGTGGTGGACGAGCGGATGGCCACCGGGGCGCCGGGGGTGTTCGCCGCGGGCGATGTCGCGCTCGCCTACAACCCCACGGCCGGTCGCCGGCTGCGGGTTGAGCACTGGGGCGAGGCGTTGCGAATGGGTGAGGTTGCCGGCGCCAATGCCGTCGGCGTCGACGACAGGTGGACCCAGGTGCCGGGGTTCTGGTCCGAGATCGGTGAGCGAACCCTGAAATACGCGGCCTGGGGCGACGGTTTCGACCGCGACGACCTCGTTGACCACGGTGCCGGTGCGTTCACGGTCTGGTACTCCCGGGCCGGAAGGGTGGTCGGCGTGCTCACCCACGACGCGGACGACGACTACGACCGCGGCCAGGAGCTCATTGCCAGTGGCGCCACGCTTGCGGCGTGCGGCACCGTGCCCCGGCTGTGGCTGGTCTCGTCCGCTTTCAGGATCGGCCGGGGTTGGTGGTCGATCAAGCTCCGCAGTAGGTGCCTGCGGGTGCGTCCGGGGCGAGCACAGTGATCCAAACCCAGCCGCCGCCGTCGAGCGGGTCGACATCCCACACCGGGACCCGCAGGCAGGGCCACCGACTCTGGCCGACCTTGTGCGGTGCCGGGACAGTCGTAGTCGCTGACTGAGCCGTCGTTGCCGTGGCGGCCGCGGGAGTATTGCAGAGAGCGCCAACCGGTTCGTCGGTGCCGCAGACGTTGGCGATCCAGCGGTTCTGGCCGACGGCGTCATCCTGCGCGTCAGCTCTGCCGTTTCCCTTCATCGTGTTGGCGGCGACAACGGCGTTGTCGGCGCCGAGGAGTGCGATGCCGTAGCGACCGTTGTTGGTCGACTGGTTATCGAGCAGGACGTTGCCGTCGTTTCCTGCGGTGACTGCGAACCCGTTGACGCCGTTGCTATCGGCGGTGTTGCGAAACAGCAGCGAAGAGGTGAGATTCGCTGGTCGTCCTGCCGCCGGGATCTCTACCCGAACGCCCGAGCCGAGGTTGTCATGCAATGTGTTGCGCGCCAGCAGGATGCCGATGTTGGCGCCGGTGTCGACGGCCAGGAAGCCTTCCCGCTGAAAATAGACCGCGGTGCCGAACACGGCGCTGATCGTGTTCGAGGTGATTGTCAGGCCGATATTGCCGCCACCGACTCCGACACCCGCCCCGAGAACAGCATCGGGTGGATTGGTGAGGTCGATGTCATTGCCGGTGATGTCGCTGCCGACGGTGCCGGAAACGGCGATTCCGTAGTTGGCGCGCCGAATGGTGTTGCGCGATATCGAGATGTCGTACCGGGGGTGCGGCCCCAGGGTGGTGATGGCCTCGAAGGTGTCGGCCACCGTGTTGGAGCGGATGACGGCACGTCGGAGCTTGCCACCCTCGGAGGCGATGCCGCCGCCTCCATTGCTCCGGACGCAGTTCTGCTCGACCACCGTTTGCTGTGCTCCGTTGCTCTGCAACTCGATGCCGAAGTCGGAGTTGCCTTCGATGAGATTGCGTCGGATCTGGTACTCGGAGGACTGTTCGCTGGTAGTGATCCCGGTAGGGGCGCCGGTGACGACGAAGCCGTCGACCTTCGCACCCGTCCCGGTCAGGGAAATGGCACCGGTGAATATGGTGGTGCCGGTGCCGGGCGACCCGCCGGCCACGCAGTCTACCGTGGGTGCCGCCGGGGTTTGGGCGACCAGGCCGATGGCTTTGTCGATCGTGAGATCGCCGGTGTAGGCACCGCCACACACCCTGACGGTGTCACCCGGCCTGGCCGCGTTGATCGCCGGTTGGATCGACAAATAATTCGCATTCGGGCACTGGACGCCATCATCATCGACGATCAGCGTCCGAGCGTGAGTCGAAGCCGGTCCTGCGGGCAGTGCCAGTAGACCCACCACTATGGTGGCCACCCCGACGCTCCAGCGCATTTGTCATCACGTACGCACCTTTGGTGAAAGCCATGTTGCCCCGAGCCTCGCGAAGTAAGCGCCTGGGATTCTACTGGCTATTCCGCCACTGGTCGATACCCCATTCCGTTCTGCGATCATTCGGCGGTGGACTGGTTGGAACACACTGCCGGAGCCCTATGTCGATGCCGAATTTCGACGTCAAGAGGCGGGAGCGCAGCGCCAAGTCGGTTGTCCGAGATACAGGCGGGTAGAAGTGCTGTAATGACAGAATTCGAGTTCCGTCCAGCAGACCACTGATTCCGCCGGATGAACTGACGGTCGGTACTTCAGGCGACAAACGCGTTGTACTTGATCTTGGTCGCGGCAGCTGGGGGTGCGTGTCGTGCCCCGCTTCACGCCAGGTCGACGGTCCGCAGCTCGCTGGCCTACGGGTGGCGATGGGGAGCAGTTCGTGCGGAAGTGTGCGCGGCAACGTGCGGGAACAGGTGCCGCTGCAGCAGCCGCAGTTGGGCCAGTTCGTACTGCCGCCGATCGGGCGTCAGGTGAGCTCCAACGATCTCGCCCACACCAGCTGCGCCTCGGCGGCCGCCAGTTCCGTCGCGGTCCGAGCGTGCATCTTGTTCCGCGAGAACTTCCGGAAGGGGTCTAGGTAGGGGTCCAGCGGGATGCCGACCTGCTCCCGCAGATCCTCCGGGTCAGGCAACCGGGTCAGGCAACGCCGTAGCGGGCGCGGACCCGCCGGCCGAGTTCGTCGACGTCGATGGCCCTCTCGCACGTACCCCCTGCGCGCCCGCCAGGCTCGCCGGGGACACCGTCCCGTCCGCACCGTGGAACCGCTCATCGCGAGCGAAAGATTGGGGTCCGGGATTGGTGCCCGGCTCGGTGCCGCCCAGACCGAGGACTTCGCCATCGTGTGAGCTTTCACCGTGCCGACATGTGACGATGATCCGAGCAACCGGTCCCGTACAGTTGTTCGAAATTGCCGTCCGGGCGGCTATTGTCGATTGACAGCCCCCCGGCCGCGAGCCAAACTCATGTCCATGCCCTTCGTCGATGAGCACGGGGAATTCCCCAACCCGGACCTGCAATTCCTCGGGACCCGCGAATTCAGATTGACCACGAAATTCAGTTACCGTCTTCCCGACGAGGCTGGGACGGAGTTCCTGGTCGCCCCGATGAAAACGGATCTGGCCAGCATTCCGGGACCACTGTGGGGACTGGCCGGCCCTTATGGCAAGCAGATCCTTCCGGTTCTCCTGCATGACACGCTGTGCAACGAGGCCAAGAAACTAAATTCGTTCGACAAGCGAAAGCACGCCGACGACACGTTCCGGATCGCTTTGGGAGACCAGGGAGATGGACGGCGCGACGTCTCCCGCATTCGCAGCCGGGTGCTGTGGGTCGGCGTGTCGATGGACCGGTATTGGCAGTATTCGAGGATACGGCTGTGGGCCATTGTGGTGCCGTTGTTGCTGCTCGCCGTCGTGGCGCTGCTGGCGATTCCCATCGTCGTGCACGCGCAATCCGACAATTGGTGGCTGACCGCCGGTTCCTGGCTCCTCGTCCTCACCCTCGTGCAAATCTTCGGATCCGTCTCCAAATCCGACAGCCTGCCGGTCCTGATCCTCGTCGGAGCCGCCGTCGCCCCGCCGGTGGTGTTGATCATGACGCTGACATTCGCCACCACGGTCATCCTGAACGCGGTGCCCTGGCTTGTGTTGCGAGTCTTGCCCGGGGTCAAGCAGGGGCCCAGTCCCGAACTCGGGCCGACGACGGTGGGGCCGGCAAAGCTCACCCACCCGGTCCGGCGTGCTCCCGCGACGTCCGCCGTCATGGAGTCCGGCGCTGTATTGCCCGCGAATCCGGAGGCCTCGACAGCGACCGCAGTCTGAGGGCGTACTCCCGGGCGGGTCAGCCACCCAGCCAGCCCACCAGGACCGTGATGAGTAATGCCATGACGCCACCGAGCACCATGAAGACTCCCAGGCCCGGGACCGGACCGACATACACGAGGATCAGCCCCACCACGAACACCACTGCGGGCAGCAGAAGGCGGCTCGTCCAGCGCCTCCCGCCTGCCCGAGGGTCGATGTTCAAGAAGCCCACATCGCCATCATTTTGACGCTTGTGGAGTTCCTCGTTGTTCCATTGGTTCATGACAGGCCTCCACTTGACGACGGTCGGGTGCGCCGGGCGCCGCAACGCTCCCTCGCCGGGTTCAGAGGCTGAATGTAGTCGCATATGTCCTGTTCTGGCAGTGTTTGTCCGTCAGCGCCTGGCTGCACGACCGGTGAGCTCATTGCTAACCTAACTTACTGTATGTAAAGTAAGCTCATGCAACTCAGCGCTCGGCCCTTGCTGGACAACGCGGCGGACCAGGGTCTGTTCGTCGGCCGGGAGGACGAGCTGGCCCGGATCCCACTGGCGTTGGGCTCCGGGCTGAACTGCCTGGTCGTCGGCCCGCCCGGTAGCGGTAAGACCTCGCTGGTGCGCGCGGTGATGTACCGATCGCACCTGGCGGGCGACTCGTTGCGATGTGTCTATGTCCGCGCAAACGGAGCGCAGACGGCAGCTGATCTCCTCACGGCCGTGCTGGCCGTCATGCGTCGATCCGATCGATCCGCGACGGCGGATCCACCGCAACGCCCGGCCCTCGACCTGCTCGATGCTTTGGCCGGGGAGATCGGTGACCTTCGCCGGGCAGAGCCTGGTGTCATCCCGGTGCTGGTCGTCGAGGACGTACTGGCGGCGGCGGGATCGGCGGTGTTCGGGGCGCTCCGGGACGAACTCTGGGAGCTCGACGCGCGTTGGCTGGTCACGACCTCGACGGCACAGGTGGGTGGTTGGGTCCGGCCACCTGCCGAGGTCTTCTTCGAGACCAGGGTGGATCTCGGGCCGCTCAGCGAACAGGACGCCGCCGAGCTCCTGCGTCGGCGGATCGAGCCCGGCGACCTGGGGGGTGAGGCGTCGCCCGCCGAATTGATCGCCGCAGTGCCTCAGAATGCGGCCGACCCAGCGGCGGACACGGTGACCGACCCAGCGGCGCACAGTATGACCGACCCAGCGGCGGACGCAGTGACCCAAACGGTGATCGATACGGTGACCGATGCGGCCAGGGAGACACCGCGGCGGCTGCTGGAGCTGGCCCGTGAGTTGGGCGCTGGGTCCACTGTCGGTGGTGCGCGGTTGAATGCCCTTGCAGGGCTGGAAGCGAGAGCCGCAGCCATCGCCGGGTTGACTCGGCCGGCGCGAATGCTCGCCCAGGAACTGGAGGCGTCGGGCTGGTCCAGCGCATCCGACGAGCGCTTGCTCGCCCGGGTGGGTTGGACGCGGCCGCGCGTCATTCAGGTGATGGCCGAGCTGGAGGACAGGGGGCTGGTGGACATGCGGGAGGAGAGCACGGGTCGTGGACGGCCGCGGAAGCTGTACCGGCTCAAGCCACCGGCCGAGTTCGGTTCTCCGGAACCCGACGGTCCGACGAGTTCGGAGTCGTCGTGACCCGGACGGACCTGGAGATCCTGCACGACAGCGGTGCTTTCGATCCCTCGCCCAGGCACCAGGAGCTGTTCGCCGTCCACGTCCCGTTCGACACCATGACCGGCCGGCACAGCTGCGAGCAGGCGCTCGCCGCCGCACTCCGCCGCCAGGAGCGGGTGACGCTGGTGGGTACCAGCGGTGCGGGAAAATCCAGCGTCATCGCCGCCACCTTGCACCCCATGGTGGAGGATCTGGTTCCGCTGCCGATCCCGGTCGCGGTCGAACGTCCGGCGGTCGCCGGCGATCCGGTCGCGTTCGTTCGGCACCTGGTGCAGGTGGTCAGCCGGCTGGTGCAGCAGTCGGCACCCGACCGCGGTGGGCAGGCACGCCGGATCGAGGGTGAGACTCGGCCGAAGATCAAGCGCGGCAAGGGATTCAGCGTCACGCCGGGGCTGGTCGGGCTGTCCGTGCGGTTGGCCTACGAACTGGAGGCGGCCGTCGACGAGCCCAGCCACACCAGCGACCAGATCATGGATCAGGGCCGGCAGATCCTCGACCTGTTCCGGTCGCGGCAGCTGACGCCGGTCCTCGTGCTGGACGACACGGACCGTTGGCTGAACACCGCCTACCTGCCGGAGAGCGCGCAGACCCGCGCCGCGTTCTTTGCGACGATCCCGCGGCTACTCGCGGAGGAGTTGGACACCGCAGCGGTCATCGCCGTGCACCCGACGTACCTGGAGGACCCGGCCTTCCGGGCGGCTCGGGGATTCGTGTCCCGCACGATCACCGTGCCTGCGGTGCCGTCGGCGGGCGGTATCGCGGCGATCGCGCATCGCCGGATCGCCCTGGCGATGGACGGCCAGGGCCTCGAGGCGGTCGAGGCGAGCGAGGTGCTCTCCGACGCGGCCCTCGTCACCCTGCACGACTACTACTCGAGCCGGCCCTCCGACGTGCGCCGGAACCTGCTGCTCGTCCTGCACGCGGCGCTGACGCTCGCCGTCGACGATCCGAGCGCCGAGCGGATCGAGCGGGCGCACATTGAACTGGCGATCGCCGAGGGCGAGGGCTGATGGGCTCGGAGCGATTCGGAGCGGTCTTCCAGCGGTGTGGCGCGAAGTGATGGTCAGCCGCGTCGGTCGCAGCCGGCGATTCCCGATCCGCGGCGCTCTCGGCCGGCGGTGACGCCCCCGTGGAGACTTCCGTTCGTCACGAGGCCGCGGCACTGTTCCAGGCCGGCTCGGATCATCTTCACGGCCTCTACCCCGACCGGCCGGCGAGTTCCGCGAGGCTGTCGGTCTCGACGACGGTCGTCCACGCCACCCGCACCACGTCCGCCACCGCGGCGTGAGGTGCTCGCGGGATCGGCGGCAGCAGGATGCGCTCCGCCCATTTGGTGATCCGCCCGTCGGCGAAGCACTCGGGCAGCGACACCTCGGCCCGGAAGCTGTCGATATCGACATAGAACAACAGGAACCAGGTCCGTGGGGGCGAGGCATGGATTGCCCGGCTCTGAGGGACCGTCGGCACCAGCGGACCCAACTCCAGGGTGAGTTGATTGTTGCCGAGCACCGCTAGCTCGGTGGCAAATCCCTTGGGGTGCTTGGGTCCCGGCGTGCGGTGCGGTAGCCCGGTGCTCTCGTCGCCGGTGGTGACCACCACGGCGAAGTCGCCGGAGGGATGGATGGTGCGGGCGAGGTTGCGCGGGTTGTCGTAGGACCAGCCGGCGGTGACGAGCGCCTCGCGCAGGTAGCGGGTGGTCAGCCCCCAACGGTTCAGGCCCTCCATGATCGGTGGATCCAGATCTGAGCCCGCATTGGTCGCCGCGTCCGCCTTCCGCAACGCGACGTCGATCGTGTGGACCGAGAGGTCGAGGTCAGCGAGCCGCTCCGGCCCGAACAGTTTCGTACCCATATCGGTAACCCCCAGATCGCCGCGGCTCGTCATTGCAGCGATGGTGGCACCGGACACCGACAGCCGGCACTGAAGCACAGCCGAAGGCGAAGTCAGCAACTAACGATCCTTACAGTAAGAATAGTTGAGCACCGACGATCGCCGAATTTGCGAGCCTGTCGGGCCGCACCGCTACCCTCGGCCCCGTGACTGTGCCCTCTGTGCCATCCCTCGGAGTCCATGTCGGCGCCCGCGAAGACGACGCCAATCCCATCCTCGAGGCCGCGGAGTCCGGCGCCGACGGGGTGCAGATCTTCCTCGCCGACCCACAAGGCTGGAAATCGCCCAAGGCGCACCCGCACGCCGCCGAACTCCGCAGCGGTGAGCTCGACGTGTATGTGCACGCTCCGTACATCGTCAATGTCGCGACCACGAACAACCGGATCCGAATCCCCAGCCGCAAGTTGCTCATCACTCACGCAACCGCGGCGGCCGCGCTGAACGCCAAGGGGCTGATCGTGCATGGCGGCCATGTGCTGGCCAAGGACGATCCGGCCGTCGGATTCGACAACTGGCGCAAGGCGTTCGCCCGCCAGCAGGAGGAGGGCGGGTTCCCGCTGCCGATCCTGATCGAGAACACCGCGGGCGGGGACAACGCGATGACCAGGACCCTGGAGGCGATCGCCAGGCTCTGGGACGAGGTGGGCGAATTCGGCGCGGGATTCGTGCTGGACACCTGTCACGCGCACGCCGGCGGGTTGGACATGGACACCGTAGTCGACGACATTCGCGGCGTCACCGGCCGCATCGACCTGGTGCACTGCAACAATTCTCGCGACGAGGCCGGCTCCGGACGGGATCGCCACGCCCCCCTGCTCGGCGGCGAGATCCAGAGCGACACGCTGGTCGACATCGTCCGGACCGCTGGCGCCCCGGTGATCCTGGAGACCCCGGGCGGGCCGCCCGAGCGGGGCGAGGAGATCGCGTTCCTGCGCGCGGCGCTGTCCTGATCGCGGGGAGCCGCCCCGGGAATGCGGCCGCTACCGTCCCGGTGTCACGACCGGGAGTCCGTATTCGATCGCCGCTGCGACCATGCGCCCGTCGTAGGTGACGACGGAATCGAGGTCGCTCACCAACGCCGCGGACGCGATATGCAGTGCATCGAGTGTGCGCACCTCTGGTGGCGGGATCTCGGCCGCCAAGGTCAGCGCGTCCGGGGTCAGACCAACCACGCTGATGCGCGCGAGCAGCCGGACGGCGGTGGACAGCGTCTGTTGATTGATGCGAGCGGCCAGTCGGCGGAGTTCGACCACGCCGATGCTGTTGGTGACCAGCGGAACGGACCTGCGTTCACCCAGCCAGCGCCGAAGGTGTGGAGACTCAGCCTCGGCCACCACCAGCTTTGCCAGCGCCGACGTGTCCAGGTAGACAGTCACCCGGGTCGGTCCCCGCCGCGTTCGTCGCGGCCGGCGGCGAGGAGTTCGTCCGTGCTGGGACTGCCGGGTGACGCGCTGACCGGCTCGATGTCCAGCGGATCGCCACGCCCGGGGCGAATCACGCCCTGCGCAAGGAGCTGCGCATACGAGCTGCCGGAGTTTCGGGTGATGGGTACCAGTCGGGCGACCGGGCGGCCGCGATTGGTGATCTCGATGCTGTCGCCCGTGGCCTCGATGTGGTCCAGCAGTTCGCTGGCGCGCTGCCGCAGCTCGCGGACACCCACCGTCCTCATGTAGCACACAGTAGCACAAGACACTGGTGACTCATGCTAATGATTTTTTCGCCGTCAGGAACACCCCACCCGCCGTCCGGGTTGTGCCTGGCATGACAGCAAACGTGGCGGCCATCGATGTGGCAGCAAGTGGGACCTTTGACATCCGCGACCTCGGGACCGTCCACCGGCTCGGCTTTGGCGCGATGCGGATCACCGGACCCGGCATCTGGGGTGAGCCCAACGATCGCGAGGTAGCCAGGTCCGTGGTGCGGCGGGCGGTGGAGCTTGGCGTCAACTTCATCGACACCGCTGATTCCTACGGCCCCGCGGTCAGCGAGGAGATCATCGCCGAGGCGCTGTACCCCTACCCGGCGGGCCTGAAGATCGCGACCAAGGCCGGGCTGGCGCGCACCGGCCCGCAGCAGTGGATCGCACTGGGCCGCGCCGAGTACCTGCGACAGCAGGCGGAGTTGAGCCTGCGCCGTCTCAAGGTCGACGTGATCGACCTGTTCCAGCTGCACCGGATCGACCCGAAGGTCGAGCCGGCGGAGCAGTTCGGTGCACTGAAGGACCTGCAGAACGAGGGCAAGGTCAGGGCGCTCGGCCTGTCGCAGGTGTCGGTCGAGGAGATCAAGGCCGCGCAGCAGGTCTTCACCGTGGCCACGGTGCAGAACCGGTACAACCTGACCGATCGCTCGTCGCAGGATGTGCTGGACTACTGCCAGGACCAGGGGATCGGGTTCATCCCGTGGGCGCCGGTCTCCGCCGGCGCGCTTGCCAGGCCGGGCGGTCCGGTGGACACCGCGGCCAAGGAACTCGACGCCACGCCGGCGCAGGTCGCGCTCGCCTGGGTGCTGCAGCGCTCGCCGGTGATGCTGCCGATCCCGGGCACGGGTTCGGTCGGCCACCTCGAGGAGAACCTCGCCGCCGCCTCCCTCACCCTCCCGGCCGACACGATCGCGGCGCTCGACGCGGCGGCGTGACCCGAGGCGTTACGGGCGTTGGCCGGCCAGGATCGCCGAAGCGGCGGCTTGCAGGGAATCCTGGCAGCCGTAGTTGACCCAGGTCGCCCCGAGCGCCAGGGCCATGCAGTCCGCGGTGCTCTCGTTGGCGGTGACATCGGTTGTGCCCCCGCCGATGAGAGCACTCAGGCCGGCGACGGAGGCGTCCATGCTTCCGTACACGCGGACCTGCAGCACATGGCTGAACTCATGCACCATCACCGAAAAGCGTTTGTCGGAAGGAAGATCAGGGTCGATCCAGACGGTGTGCCCGTCGGAGGCACCCCACGAACCGTTGCGCTCGAACACCCAGGTAGCGATGCCGCCGGGGTCCACCTGGGGGAGTAGATCGGTCATCCAGTTTCCGGACGATCCCGATGCTGCTGCTGATTCGGGCAGCGGTGCCGCCGCGGGAGCGGCTCCGTCGGCGAGGTAGTCGGCGGACACCCAGCCGACGACGTCACCGGCATGAACGGGTACCCACCCGTCGGCCGACTGCCCCCCGACGACCGACTGGCCGCCATCCAGCACCACGATCACGGCGCCGGCCGGGCCGGGTGCATCGCGGACGTTCACTGTGCCGGTTGTGTGCAACGGGCGGTCGATCTGGGTACCGGTGGTCGCCACCGGCGGGGCCGCCGATGGGACTGCCGGGACCGCGGCAGCCGACGGTTCCGGCGTCATGCCAGAACCGGTCATGCCGGAACCGGTCATGGTGGAGCCGGTGGGCGCGCCCGGAGTTGTCGCGGCCGATTCGATCGAAGGGGCCGCCGATGAGCGGTCGGTTGGATCAACGACAG
>Ga0208588_1000515_pt1 | contig 12362 bp, 9 predicted proteins | sample NGESurshal092012_8_FD_184483 | JGI IMG/M metagenome (GOLD analysis project Ga0208588, IMG submission 184483) | Arctic peat soil microbial communities from Barrow, Alaska - NGEE Surface sample 415-3 shallow-092012 (SPAdes) | ecosystem: Environmental > Terrestrial > Soil > Wetlands > Peat ...
AATCAGAGCGGCTCCTAATCGAGGGTTATGCACTCTGCCATCTTCCGTCCTTGTTCCTTCCAAGAAAATACCCACCGATGGGAAGCCCGTTCAATCCTGTGTGCTGTGTCATCTACGCTGATTCTAAATGCGTCACTGGAATTTGCTCAGTTCTTTCAGGGGCTTTTCTGCCAGTTGCTACAGCATGAACGGCATGAAGGATTTCAGCGGAATAATATCGATTGCCGCAATGAGCACAAACACCAATCGTCACATCCTCAAGAATCACGAAGCCATCTCGGTGCTTGAATGCCTCACGCTTGACAAGACGAGGTTCAACCGTTCCTTCGCAGTACTCGCATGGGTATCCGTACATAAAGTTAGCCCTCAAATTCAGTGACTTCATAAACTGTGATAATCAGATAACGTCCGCTACTGGCAAAACGCCCGACCACGCCAACCGGAGTTTGTTGGTCGAGTGCAGTCCCCACTATTATATATTTTGTACCTCTAGGGTCTTCTTTTTCAACTCGGATAATTTGACCGCTTAATACAGCTTCTTCCACATCCAAGATTGTCAGAAAATCCTCTGCCATTTCCTCCATTGCATGAGCTGCCATATCGTATTGCTGGAGTCGGATTCTCTCTCGAATTCGGTCAATATCGTTACGAGGCACAAGTTCGTTTTGGTCACGTCCAGATAATCATATCAAGACTCTGCAATCAAAAACTGAGCGATTCTGATTGCATGTTCAACCCTGAGAGATCCACCGTTATAGAAGAGAATATCTCCTTAGAAAGCCTGATGGTTTGAAAGAGTCTCGCCGTCTAGATAAGTTCAGGACCTTATATTTTGGAAGTTAATTTAGGGTGAGTTCGGGTTAAGCAGAAGTGGGAAGAGCGTTGCGCGAAATAAAATAGGGCTTCTTCGCTTGATGTCCATACGCGATTAATCCACAGACTAAGTTGACCGAAAAATTGACTGGACTGCGGCCTAACGACCAAGCTCAGCGATGTGTTTGTTAGCCTTGTTCATGCTGCGACTACCTTTTTCAACAGACTGACTAAAGGCGGTGTCAACATTTTGAGTTTTGAAACGATTCGTCATCCGCTTACATATTCGCACCAGGAGCTACAGAAGCCAGACATTTCGACCGAATAAATTCAAAAATCGGCTTAAACACTTCAAAGTGTGTCGCATCAAGTGTTGGTACGATGTCTTGGGCAAAAGTGACCTTTTGTGCATCACTTATAAACTTGATGAAACCATCGGTTCTTTCTGTGTCGACAATAAAATAGGAGTCGAGTGTATCAATGCCGTAGAAAAGCAGCTCTACGGTCAGCAGAGATTTATTACCGTAATTGCCACCAGAGTGCGGGTTTATTACTTGCTTCCGGATAATTGAGCTATCTGGAACTGGCAGCAAGAGTGCGAAGCTTTCGTGAGATTTGTATTTTTTAACTAAACATTTACAAGGATCAGTATGAACATCATCCCCCAGCTGTTTCCAATCGTTGTATGCTTCATCGAAATCAAAAATGGAGAAAAATATTCTGTCTGGATGTTTTCGATAAAGATTTTCATCTTTCAATAAGTTGCGCAAGAAACTGCAGCTAAACGCTTGCTGAATGTCAAATTTTCGCTCTTCTACAGGATACAGTTTTGCCCAGGCTGTTTCGAGGATCATCTCATCAGTGATCCCCTCTGTGAACAATATGGCACCGGTCGCATTTTTCAAAACATGGTGGATATTAAGGCGAGCTTCACTCTCTGAGAATGAAATAAGCCCGGCAGAAAGTGACTTGATGACATCGGCCTTGTTGACTTTAGCCACAACAATGTTGTTACCACCAAATTCAAAAAGGTTAATGACGCTATCATTTGCCGTTGCAATGGTAGATGCACTGTGGCTACTCATCAGCACATGGTTGTTTTTTGCGGCGGTATCCGTAATCTCGAAGACCTGCTTCAAGAAATCGAATTGCCATTCCGGGTGGAGGAAGGAGTCCGGCTCATCCAGCAGGGTGATGCAGTTGCGGTCTTTGAACAGCTCAACAATGGAGTAGATATACACAGACTGAAATTGGCCGTCGCTGAAGTGGGCTATGGTGGCGTCCAGACCGCTGGTGAGCGTGAGGGGAATAGAGATGTCTGCCAGCATGCCCAGAGTTTTCAGGTTATCGAACTGGCGGAATAATTCCTGAGTGCTGAAATCAGCGAATTGCTGCTGAATCTTGGCGATATCAAAGTACAGGATGTAGCGGTCGTCGGATGCAAAGTATCCTTCGGTTACCGTCATTTCGCCTGGGGTATGTATTATGCAAGTCGTTAATCGTTCGAGGAACGTTTTGGTAATACCGTCCGGTTTCCAATATTGGTCGCTCGCATCATTGTTTTCAATATCGAAACTCACACCTTTTGCGTATTCTGGGCGCTCAAGTACAAGTCTAACCACTGGTTCTGTAAGGCCATCATGGCCAGGTTTTTTGATGCCAAGCTTTTCAATACCGAGCTTCTGACAGATAAACTGCCGCGCCTTGTTATTGTCCTGCTGCATCAGGAGAACTGACAGCAGTAGCTCCTTATATTCAGTTCCGATACCGATAAAACGGCGGCTGTCATCGAAATTGGCCGTTTTGATACGTTTGCGGAAAGCTTCCTCGTAATTTTTTACTAGACCCGCCACAGTGTCATTGTGGCCAGAGTAGTAGATCAGTACATTGTCGGGCAGCGGGATTTGACCAATGGTCTTTCGTTCTCGACCATTGATGTTGAATTGGCCGGATGTCCAGGTTATTTCAGTCTCTGTTCTATCGATCTCAAAGCTGATGCGGTAGTTGAAATTGAGTTCGGCTTTATCTTTGTCGTACTCGTAGAGATGGCGGAAGATTTCGATCAATGCCTCAAACAGGTTCGATTTTCCAGTGCCATTCTTGCCGACAAAGACATCGATGAAGCTGTTGCCGTCAAAGCTCAGGGTGAAATCTTTGAGGTTTTTATACTGGCTGATGTAAACCAATTTCAGGCGCATGTCTTCTCCTTCACACCTGCGCCATCAATGCATTGAGGAGAGCGGTCTGTTTTCCAGTTGCAGCGTCGATCTGCTGTTCTAGATGATCGCAGAGGGCCATGAGTTGATCTATCTTGACAACGATGCGGTGTTGTTCGGCTAGTGGGGGAATGGGGATTTGAAAGATACCCAAACTATCTAGGTTTAGCTTTGGCATCTTTACACGATTTTCAGCTTGGCGAACCTGTTCTAAAAATATCTCAGACAAGATAACCTTAAGCATAAAATGGACATTTACAAGTGTTTCGATAGGGTACATATCCGCACTGCACAAACCACTATAAGGTGCAATTACAGCTTTATTCAAAGATGGACGAATCTTTGAATAAAGTATTTGCCCCTCATAAAACCTGTTGTTAGGCCCTTTAGCACCAGATTCTTCAACGCTACGGTGAACTAACAAGCGACCGCTTCCTTTTTCTATTGAGTCTGGAGCGACCTGGTTTTCTAATGGATAGTCTTTTGCTGAAACAAGCTCAGACTTTACTGTATTTACAGTGAAGAAACGCACCCACTCCCACCCCTTTGGCAGTTGGTAGGGCGCTTCCTCATGCTTGATTTCCGGCAGTGGTTTTGGCACCTTAATCTTCCCTTCCTTTACCAGCTTCCGCTTCTCCACCTCGATCGCGTTCAGTAATTCGCTGACGGGCTGATCATTTGGATCTTGCGGCACCAACTTACCCATGACGGCGAGTTGGAGGATGGCCTTGCGTAGCTCAGCCACGTTTTCTTTAACCGAGTAGAGTTCGCCGAAGTGTTGAGTGATGAAGCGCCAAGCGGTGCTGAAGTCGCTGCTCTCCTTAGCCATGAGCAGGCGGTTGAGGGCGGCAGTGTGGACAGTGAGTCGCTTTTGCTCGCGAACGGCATGCAACTTTTCTAGCTCATCACAACGAGCCATAAGCTGGTCGATTTTGGCGACAATGCGGTGCTCCTCTGCGAGGGGAGGAAGTGGAAACAGACCCTGAAAAAAATCACCGTCATTAATTGCTGGATATGCCACGCCCTTCATCGTTGACTCTACATAAGCGATAAAAACAGGCGATCTCAAGTAGTAATAGATAAAGCGATTATCGACTTCATGAAATGGATGGAGAATTGCAAAGGCTGTACTGGCAATTGGTTCAGGATGAAAATCTTTATCAACGATTGCAATATTCAGTAAGTAAGGTCGAACCGTTGAATAAACAATAGTATCTCGGCGAACAATTTTCCTTGCCCGTGATGGTGCATCTACACTTTCAAGAAGTTGTACCTCATCACTAATTATTCCCCGCTTGTTATCAATTGAACCAACATCTATATAAGTAAATAATTGATCAGGTGTTTTTTGTCCCCAGTCATGACATACATTTCTTAGTCTCATCCATTCCCAACTCTTCGGTAATTCATAAGGTAATTCTTCCGGCTTAATCTCAGGCAAAGGCTTGGACTGTTTGATTTTACCTTCCCTCATCAACAACTGTTTTTCTGTCTCAATCTCTTTCAACAGTTCGCTAGCAGGCTTGTCGTTCGAGTCTTGCGGCACCAACTTGCCCTGCATGGCAAGAGTCAAAATCAGTTCGCGCAGCTTCTTAATCCCATCAGGCGCAGCAAAAGCGATATCGAAATGTTTTTCTAGAAGTTCCATAGTTTCGTTATTCATGGCGACCTCCTTCCTTGGCTAGCAAGGCTTGACCCATTGCAGTTAAGCGGTATTTTTGCAAACGGCTATTAGGCTTATCGGGAATGGTGTACTCCAAAAATCCAGCATTTTTTAGACGCGGTAAAGCCTTCCGCAAATTACCACTAAGTTGTTTATGCCCAAGAGCGACGGCGATTTCTCCCGATGAGAGCGGCTGCAAAGAACAGGCAGCGAGAATGTCTAGATCGACTTGTGCCTCAACTTGTGCTTCGACTTGTGCCTCAGGCTGCATCATTGCTATCCGCTCCAGCTCCAGTGCCTCCTGCGAGATTGGAAATACCGTGCGGATAAAATTAGCCGTAAATATAAAGGACTCCTTAGGATAAGCTTTCAGGATGCGCGGCATCCCAGAGCCAAGATATTCCACGATTTTGAGATCTTTGAACACGCGCATCAAGATTTTGTTGCGGGGAATCGAATAACCGGCAAAAAACTCCTCACGCGTTGTGCCTAGAGGGATGGAACCCGCAGATGTAATTTCAAGGCGATCGTCAAAAATCTCAAACTTAGGCACAGCCTCATTAGTGAAATCATTGTGAATGATCGCATTGATCACCGTCTCGCGTAGCGCCACCGTATCCCACAGCCGACGCTCAATTCTTTCTTTGGATGTAATCCTTGTAGCTGTGCGATTTTCCACCTCTAGGCGATCAAGAACCTGCTTACAAGTCTTAATCAGGGAGCAATAACCGTATTCATTACTGTCGATCAAATCATAGCGATCTAGACCGCGATATTTGGCCACCTGCACCGAGTTACCATTGCGGTCGGCCAACAGATAGGCGGCGTAGTTGTAAGCGCCATCCTCAGTCAGCAATTCGAGATTGGCGGCAAACTGGTCGCCCAGCGAAAATCCCGCCTCCTGGTAGTAGATTCTGACTTGCTCAAAACTAAGCGTCTGCCGGGGTGAGCGAATTAGACCAATTGAGTTACGAGTCCGTCTGGCAAAAAGTTCCTCAATCATCCGCCCCGACATCGGCTCAGTGGCACTGCCAATCCGCACAAAACAGCCCTTTTCGGACATGCCATACTTTCGTAGGTAATAGGGCTTTTCCGAACCACTGGCGAGGGTGACTCTCATAATATCCTTCCCCTCGCGGATTTCATGAATTACATCGAAGAGCCCCAGACAGGAAGGAAGGATGTTGTTCTTCAATCGGTCTTTAATGGCGAGTTGCATGGCGTCGCCGTTGGATACGCCAACCACGGAGCCGTCCTGGTCGATGCCGAAATAAATGACACCGCCATCCCGATAGTTCAGGAATGCTAATGCCTCCCGCTCAAATCCATCGGTCAGCTCCCTTTTATACTCAATACGATTGGACTCCATTACCGGCCCTCACCCGTTCGCTCTAAGGCCTCTATCAGTTCCTGCTTCAGTGCGGTTTTGGCAGCTTCGAGCTGGCGAGCGATCTCCAGATACTCCTGCATCAGTTCGTCTGGGTCACGGTGGTTTACTTCAATTTCATGCGGATTCTTGCAGTCGAGGTTATAGTTGCGCGCCTCAATATCCTTGGCCGAAACCTTCCAAGCGTATTCACTGGTCTTGCGCTTGTGCCACCAAGCTTTTTCCCGGTCGAACTCCTGAATGGTCAGGGGCTTGGAGCGCGAATAGGACTTATAGCCTTCTGGATAGGGGTGTGCAAAGAACCAAATATCCTTGGTTGGGCCACCTTTCTCAAAGAAAAGGATGTTGGTATTGATGCTGGTGTAGGGACTGAACACGCCCTTGGGCAAACGGACGATGGTGTGCAGATTGAACTGTGCCAGTAGTTCGCGCTTGAGGTTGGTTTTGGTGCCTTCGCCAAACAGAAACCCATCGGGTAACACCACCGCAGCGCGACCTGTGTCAGGCTTGAGCAGGTGCATGATCAACGCCATGAACAGGTCGGCGGTTTCGCGGGTCTGGTACTTTCTGGGGAAGTTGTTTTCGATGCCGTCTTCTTCCATGCCGCCAAAGGGCGGGTTGGTGATGATAATGTCCACCCGGTCTTTCGGGCTGTAATCTCTGAGCGGACGGCTCAAGGTGTTGTCATGGAGGATGTTGCTGGGCACGTCGATGCCGTGCAGCATCACGTTGGTCATGGCCAACATGTGCGGAAGGGGTTTCTTTTCCACCCCCTGGATGTTTTCTTGCAGAGTTTTTAGATCCTCGGTGGTTTTAACCTGCTGTTTGAGGTGCTCGATAGTGTTGGTCAAAAAGCCGCCGGTGCCACAGGCCGGGTCGAGCACCTTTTCTCCCAGTTGTGGGTCGAGGATATCCACCATAAACTGGGTGACGGCGCGGGGGGTGTAGTACTCGCCCGCGTTACCAGCCGATTGCAGATCGGCGAGGATTTTTTCGTAGATATCGTTGAACAGGTGACGGTCGCTGGAAGAGTTGAAATCCACATTAGCTTCGATGCTGTTGATCACCTGGCGCAGCAGGGTGCCGGACTTCATGTAGTTATAGGCATCCTCAAACACCGCACCGACCACCCTGCCCTGGGGCGACACCCCGGCGGCGGTGGCCAGGTTTTTCAGCGAGGGAAAGAGATCGTTGTTGACGAAGTCGATCAGCTCCTCGCCGGTCATCCCTTCCGGGTTCTTGGCCCAGCTTGACCAGCGAAAACGGCTCTGCAATGGGGATTTATACCCCGGAACGGTAAGTCCCCACTCCTGCTCCTTGTCATCGAAGATCTTGAGAAAGAGCAACCAGACAATCTGGCTGATGCGCTGAGCGTCGCCATCGACACCCACGTCCTTGCGCATGATGTCCTGAATGGTTTTGATGAGTGTTCCAATGGCCATAATTCTGTTCCCAGGTTTTCTGTGTTATGCGCTGTAGAGCGCCTGTTCCAGGTCGCGCACGGCCTGCTGGTAGCGGTCCAGCCCGCCAAAGGCGTGGATGATCTCGATCGGGGTGCCAAATTGGGTGAAGGGCGCGACGGTGAGAATCTGTGTTTCTTCAATATGCGCAACACCTTCATCGGCATATTTATCCAACAGGGCTTCCAGCACCCGCCTTGCCTGGTCGCCGTATTGGGTGAAGTAGTTGCGCTTTTTAACCTGCTCAGCACGTTCCTTGCGGGTCAGTGGTGGCATGTCCCAGGCAACATGGCAGAGCAGATCGAAGGGGTCGCAATCTTTACCGATCTCGTCGGCCAGCGCCTCAAAGAATACACCTTCGTTGGCCAGCTCTTCAATGATCGCTTGTTTCTTGTCAGCACTGCTCCAGCGCCCGAGAAAGTCGTCCAGTGAGGTAAATTCCTTGGCCAGAGCCTTGCGGGTATAGTCCTTGAGCGATTCGGTGATCAGTTTGCCGCTAGCGTCGAAGTACTGGACCCGCTCGGCGGCGACCTTGACCTCGACATTGGCCACGACATAGCGCCGGACACCAGGCTCATATTCAGAATCGCGGGGTTCGGCTGCACGAGTCCATTCAAAGCCTTCGTCCGGTTCTGGATACCGATAACTATCTTCGGATTCTTCGCCTTCCGGCAATTCTGGCGGAACCGGCGAGTCATCAAAATGCTTTGGTTCGTAGATCTGCACTGGGTCGCCGTCGAAATCAGGGTCGGCAAACAGCTCGGTGGCTTTTTTAAAATCGATGATAGTGAAATAGAACTTGCCGTAGTCCTCGTTGATGCGGGTGCCACGACCGATGATCTGTTTGAACTCGGTCATCGACTGAATGCGCTGATCGAGCACAATCAACTTGCAGGTCTGGGCATCGATGCCGGTGGACATCAGCTTGGATGTGGTGGCGATCACCGGATATTTAGATTCAGGGAAGATGAAGTTGTCGAGTTCCGCCTTGCCCTCTTCGTTGTCGCCAGTAATGCGTATGACGTAACGAGCGTTTTCTGCGGCCAGGTCTGCGTTTTCGTTGACCAGCGCCTGTCGCATGCGCTCGGCATGGTAGATGTTTTCGCAAAAGACGATGGTTTTATCGAAACGGTTGGTCTGCTTCAGGAATTCGCTGATCTTCTTGGCCACCAGGCGAGTGCGCTTTTCCAGTACCAGTGTTTTGTCGAAATCCTTCTGGTTGTAAATGCGGTCCTCGATCTCGGTGCCGTATTTATCGACCATGCCCTTGCCGGGCCGCCAGCCAGCCAGATCCTTGTCCAGATCGATGCGCACTACCTTGTAGGGCGCGAGAAAGCCGTCGTTGATGCCTTGCCGAAGTGAGTAGGTGTAGATCGGCTCGCCAAAGTAGTCGATATTGGAAACTTCTTTGGTCTCCTTGGGGGTCGCCGTCAGGCCGATCTGAGTGGCGGAGGAGAAGTAGTCCAGGATCTGCCGCCATGCCGAGTCTTCTGCGGCACTCCCACGGTGGCACTCATCCACCACAATCAGATCAAAGAAATCGGGGCTAAATTGCTTATAGATATTCTGCGCTTCTTCGGTGCCGGTGACCGCCTGATAAAGCGAGAGATAGATCTCATAGGCCTTATTCGCCTGCCGCTTCTGGATCTTGGTCATCGCCGGGCCGAAGGGCTTGAAATCGTTGGTCATCGTCTGATCGACCAGGATATTGCGGTCGGCCAGAAAGAGGATTCGTTTTTTTGCCTTGGATTTCCAGAGTCGCCAGATGATCTGAAAAGCGGTAAAGGTCTTGCCGGTGCCGGTGGCCATTACCAGCAGGATACGGTTCTGACCTTTTGCAATGGCTTCAATGGTTGTGTTGATGGCCAGCAGTTGATAGTAACGCGGGGTCTTATTGCCACCGTCGCTGTAGTAATCCTGCGTGACCAGACGCTCCTGCTGCTCGGACAGTCCCCGGTGGGCAGACCACCATTGCCAAAGAGTGTCGGCAGATGGAAACTCTTCCAGATCGAGTTCACGTTCGATGATGCCGTCAGTGGCGATCTTGTTGTGGAATAAAAAGCCGTCGCCGTTGGAGCTGAAGACAAAGGGCACCTGAAGCATTTCGGCATAGCCAAGCCCCTGTTGCATACCATCGCCCAAGGAGTGATTGTTGTCCTTGGCCTCGATAACGGCAATAGGCATATTGGGCTTGTAAAACAGCACATAGTCGGCCCGCTTGTGCCGGGCACGGGTATGCAGTTTACCGTGAACGATGATCCGACCCTTGGTCAGCGGAAATTCTTCACGGACCTGGGTCGAAATATCCCAGCCAGCCTTTACCAGTGCCGGGGTAATGCATTTGGTGCAGATATCACGTTCGGAGAGCTGCTTCTTATTCATGCTTCAGCTTCCCCTCAGCCCCTGTATGTTGAAGTTGTAGCAACGTGTACACCGGTTAATTTCTGTTTGTAAGGGCTGACTGTTTATTGTATAGAAATTCCCCGTATATTCCCTAGGAATCAGAATGATATTTGCTCAGGCCTCTATTTTACGTTGAATATTTATGCATACCATATTAAATTAGTAGGATACCCAGAAATTTTCCGGATATCACCCTATATCGGGATGTTATCTGGAAATCAAACCGTGACTATACAATCTACCTATTGATCTATGGGCATAGGGTTATGAGTGTTGATCAGAGGAAAAATAAGGCTTTCAGAAACTCCCTTCAATCCTCTTTTCAAGAGTGACTAAAGAGTGCTGATTAACGGCCTAAGTCGTATAGTTGATTGATAATTTGGGCGTATTCTTCTGTATGTTTTTGGAGTATTTCTTTATCGGTAGATTCTGGTGGAGCTAAAGGTTTTCCAATCCTTACTGTAATCGGTGCAGGCTTGGGGAATACTTTTCCTTTCCCTAAGATCTCTCCTGTTCCCCAAATCGCAATAGGGACCACAGGTACTTTTGCTTTTGCTGCAATCAGAGCGGCTCCTAATCGAGGGTTATGCACTCTGCCATCTTCCGTCCTTGTTCCTTCCAAGAAAATACCCACCGCCCAGCCCTGAGCTAAAGCTTCTAAAGAAGATCTGATAGCCCCTCGGTCTCCAGTCCCTCGCTTCACGGGGAAAGCGCCATAGGTCCGCAAAATTGAGCTACTCCACGCCGTAAATAATTCTTCCTTGGCCATATAGGCGACGGGCCTATCCACCGCGTTAGTAAGCACAGGAGTGTCAAAGTTGCTGGCATGATTTGCCACCAGGATTATGGGAGTATCCTTGGGAACATGCTCCATGCCATAGGTTTTAAGGCGAAACACGCCAAGCAAAAGGGGATTGGCCGCCAGAAACTTCGAGAGGTTGTAGACAACCCGACTGGCTAGAGGAACTTCAGTCATTTGCTGATACTCTACTCAATCGTGATAGACCAGGTGCCAATGTAACGAAAGCTCGGAAAAGGACCGACATTCAGAACCCTTGCCTGCAGGCTATAGATACCGCCAAACGTTGGATTATCGACGCGGTCTAGGGCAATCTCACCAGTCACACCTGCAGGAATAGGCTTAGACAGTTCAATGCTCAGGATACGGGCTTCTTTATCCCACTCGGCCTGTGCTACTGTAAACAGAGGTTTATCCTTGGTACCATAGGGAATCTCGGCATCATAGACCTCTATCTTATCTTTCTGAGGATAGAACCTGCCGTCAAAGGTGCTTTCATAGAGAATTTGAATTTGATAAACGGCAAATTTCTGTGGTTTGAGGGTCAGATAATAGCGGTCTGACGTTCCTCGTTGACCGTTGTTCGTGGAGTATTGCAATACTTTGTCTTGGTTTTGGTTGAGAACAATGCCTCCTTGAGCCCAAGCACCGCGAACTCCCAGTCCTAAAAAGCTACCCAGGCCCAAACCAAGTATGGTTCGTCTACAGAAGGGGCGGTTCATTCACATTCTCATCATGCTCTGGCTTGATTATGCACGACTTAGCGCAACAACAGGGTCACCATAGCCCCAAGATTCAGAACGCCCAGAAAAAGTGTTACATAGAGCAGAAGGGGCATGTAGCTCTTCGAAAAAGAACCTACAGGGACAGGATTTGCTGGGCGGACAATGATGGCTTCAAAGTAGCGTTCAATGGCTGTCCGACGGTCAGGAAGCTGTCCAGAGGAAAGATGAACGGTTTCTCCTAGCCCCGCTTGTCCTCTTTCCAAAAGATCCTGCATTACGACCGATTGCATAAGAGCAGAGTCTACATTCTTGAGGTGGTCTCCCCCCATCCGCACATGTTCTTGCTCCATCTCATCTGGATAGGCTTGGGAAAGTTGGGGTTGGCTGAGGACCTGCTCTTTTAAAGTCTCTAACTGCTTGGGTAACTCATTGAGATTGTTGAGGACGCCCCGAACATGCATTAATTCCTGCTGCAACAAGGTAGTATGATCGGCCAAGTTCTTGATCGAGCGCATATCTTCGGCTGAGCGCTCATCTAAATTCCGCAAAGCATCCATCACATAAGTTTCTGTCTTAAGAATATGAGCTAAGTTCTGCTGGATGTAGTCCAGGCTCTCATCTTCTGTAGGAACTTGAGGTGTAGATATTTCTGCGGTCTCTTCACCTTCTAAGTGTGCAGTCAGTGTTTTTTCAACAGGCTCCAAGATTGGAGTGCTCTGTGCGGTTTCATCCTTGAGCACTGCTTCTACGGGCAAATTAGGGATGCTCGTTTCTTCTAGGGGCACTGCTTCCCTGACTACGATCTCTTCGACGGTCTTGGGAATAAGCCGAAGTTCTAAGGCTAGCGCAATCTGCCTCTTTAAGGTTTCTGGATCAAAGGGCTTAGACAAGAAAAC
>Ga0208588_1000518_pt1 | contig 12309 bp, 2 predicted proteins | sample NGESurshal092012_8_FD_184483 | JGI IMG/M metagenome (GOLD analysis project Ga0208588, IMG submission 184483) | Arctic peat soil microbial communities from Barrow, Alaska - NGEE Surface sample 415-3 shallow-092012 (SPAdes) | ecosystem: Environmental > Terrestrial > Soil > Wetlands > Peat ...
AGCGCTATGGCTTCGACACCACTGGCCTACCAGGAGCTCACTCATTCCCCACGTGTAACACGCCGCTCACCAGTCACAGCAGTTTCCAGACACGCTCTAAGGGGTTCGGCGGCGTTTGGCGACCACCGTCAGGGTGAGTCCGATGAGCAGGAGACCGAGGCCGGAAAGGCCGATGCGGTCGGCCGGGAGCCCGGTGTTCGGCATGGTGCTGCCCGCTGGTCCCGGCCCGCCTGGGGGTGCCGGGGCTGGGGGTGCGGGCGGTGCCGGGGTGGCGGTGTCGGGCGTGGTCGGTGCGGGGAGCACGGTGACGGGTGTGCTGGCGGTGGCCGGGGTGGCGGCATCAGGGCTGGCGGCGGTGACGGTGTTGAGGGTGTCACCGGGCCGGTCGTAGGTGATTGTCAGGGCCAGCACGGCGGGCGCCGGGGCGGTGAGGGTGCCGATGGTCCAGATGCGGCTGGCGATGTCGTAGCTGCCCTGGTTCGTCGTTGCTGCGGTGACGGCCCCACCGTCGGGTAGGGCCTCCTGCACGGTGACGCCGAGGGCGGCGGATGGCCCGGTGGTGGCGGCGGTGATGGTGTAGACGACCGGTTCACCGATGTGGGCCTGTGCCCGGTCGGCGGTCTTGGTGACGGACAGGGTTCCGGTGACCCTGATCGGGGCGGTGATGGTGCTGGTGTTGTTCCCGGGGTTCGGGTCCAGCGGCGACGCGGACACGACCGCGGTGTTGGACAGTGTTCCGCGGGAGGCGGCGTCGACGGCGGCGGTGATGATCTTGGTCGCCGTATCCTCGACGGCCAGTTCACCGATGGAACAGCTGATCGTTCGTCCGGTGAGGGTGCAACCGTCGGGAAGGTCGGGTTCGCCGAGTCCGGCGGGGAGGGCGTCGGTGAGCACAACATCGGGTGCGGCCGCGGGGCCGGTGTTGTGCACCTGAATGGTCCAGCTCACGGTTCCGCCAGCGGTCGGGGGTGTGCTGACGGTCTTGCTGACCGAGAGGTCTGCGGCGGCGACGACCGTGGTGTCGGCCTGGGCGACGTTGTCGTCCGGGTTCGATTCATCGGGTGTGGTCGCGGCTGCGGTGTTGGTCAGGGTGCCCTGGGTGGTCGGGTCGACCGTGGTGTGGATCAGCACCGTCGCGGTTCGCCCGGCCGGCAGGTCACCGAGCAGGCACTGCACCACAGGGTCACCGGAACAGTCGTCGGCGGCGCCGGTGACGGTTGTCGAGTTCAGGGTCACCCCGGCGGGCAGGGTGTCTTCGACGGCGGTGTTGCGGGCGGTGCTGGGTCCGTTGTTGGTGACGCTGACGGTCCAGGTGAGCGGGCTGCCCGGGGCGACCTGGGGTGCGTCGACGGTCTTGGTGACGGTGAGGTCGGCGGGTGCGGTGGGGACGGTGATCGACGCGGCGTTGTCGTTGAGGTCCGGGTCGTGGGTGGCAGCGGCCACGGTCGCGGTGTTGGACAGGGTACCGGCCGGGAAGTCCGCGGTCAGGGTCGCTGTGATGGTCACGACCAGGGGGTTGCCGGGGTCGAGGGTGTCGGCTTGGCAGAGTATCGCGGTGCCGCCGGTGATGGTGCAGGTTCCGCTGGTCGCGGCCACGGTCGGACCGCTGAGGCCGTCGGGCAGGCTGTCGAGGATGGTGACGGTGCGGGCGGTCGACGGGCCGGCGTTGGCCACGGTGAGGGTGAAGGTGACCGGGGCACCTGGGACGGCTGGCTCGGGGAACACGGTCTTCACGATGGAAAGCCCGGCGCTGCTGGTCACTGGTGTCCTGGTGGTCGCGGTGTTGTTGCCGGTGACCGGGTCCGGGGTGGTGGCGGTCACGGTCGCGGTGTTGATCACGGCGGGCCCGGTGTAGTCGGGTTCCACGGTGCCGGTCACCGAGATGGTGACGGTGGCACCGACGGGCAGGTCCCCGAGCCCGCAGGTTCCGCCGTCACAGGAACCGGTGCCGGCGGTGCCGGTCAGCCCGGTGACCCCGGCCGGGGCGGGGTCGGTGACGGTGACGCCTCGGGCGAGCGAGGGCCCGTTGTTGGTCACGGTGATGGTCCAGTCGATGCCGGTGCCGGCCGTCGCCGGGTCGGTGGGCCCGGTCTTGGCGATGCTGAGGTCGGCGATCGGCGACACAGGGGTGGTCAGGGTGGCGCTGTTGTTCCCGGTGTTCGGGTCGGGGGTGCCGGAGCTGAGGGTCGCGGTGTTGATGATCGTGGTCGAGGTGTCGTCCGGCGGCAGGGTGGCGGTGATCGTGACTGTCACGGCCTGCTCCGCGCCGGGGGCGAGATCACCTATGCTGCAGACGATCTGGGTGTCACAGCTGCCCGCGGTAGGGGCGGCCCGGACGTCGGTGACACCGGCCGGGAGCAGGTCGGCGAGGGTGACCGTGCGGGCGGTGGAGGGGCCGTTGTTGGTGGCGGTGATGGTCCAGACGATGGGTTCGCCGGGCACGGCGGGGTCCAGAGCACTGCGGTCGGCGGTCTTGGTGACCTGCAGGTCGGCGGAGGGGCTGACCGGCACCGTTGAGGTGGTGTCGTTGTTACCGGGGATGGGGTCATCGGTCGGGGAGGTGACGGCGGCGGTGTTGGCCACGGAATCGTCGGGGTAGGCGGGGTCGAGCAGCCCGGAAACGGTGACCGCGACGGCGTTGCCCGGCCCGGGTAACAGGTTGCCCAGTGGGCAGACCCCGGCAGGACAGTCCAGCGGGCCGGTGGGCCCGGTGATGGTGACGGCGGACAGTCCCGCCGGGACGGTGTCGGTCAGGGTGACGGTGCGGGCGGTGGAGGGCCCGTTGTTCACCACGGTGACGGTCCAGCTCGCGGTCTGCCCGGGGGTGAGGGTGGGGGTCGTCGGGACCTTGCTGACGGCGAGGTCGGCTGCGGCGGTCACGGTGGTGGTGGCGGTGGAGGTGCGGCCGTCGGGGCTGCCGGGCTGGGGGTCGGGTTCGGCGGTCGGGGAGGTCACGGTCGCGGTGTTCACGAGCAGGGTGCCGGTGAAGCCGGGGTCGACCGCCGCAGTGAGGAAGACCTGGATCCGGGCGACGTCACCGGGTGGGAGTGAGCCGATGCCGCAGTTCAGGACGGTTCCGGTGATGGCGCAGGAGCCGTGCGTGGAGGACACCGTGGCCCCGGTCACGGCGGCGGGCAGCGGGTCGATGACGACCACGTTCTGGGCGGTCGACGGGCCGGCGTTGACCAGGGCGAGGGTCCAGCTGACCGGTTCGCCGGCCACCGCCTCCGTGGTGCCGGTCTTGGTCAGGGTGAGATCGGAGAGACCGGTGACCGGGGTGGTGTCGGCGCCGGTGTTGTTGCCGGGGTCCGGGTCCGGGGTCGGCGAGGTCACCGACGCGGTGTTGACCAGGGTGGTCCCGGTGTAGCCGGCGTCCACCGCGACCGGAATGGTGATGGTGACCTGGCCGCCGCCGGTGATAGTGCCGAGCTGGCAGGACACCGTCCGTCCCAGGAGCCGGCAGCTGCCCTGCGACGGGACGACCCCCGCCGACGGCACGCTGAGCCCGTCGGGCAGTGGGTCGGTGGCGATCGAGGCGTCGGCGTCGGACGGCCCGTTGTTGGCGACCGTGACGGTGTAGGTGGCGGTCCGCCCGGGGACCAGCGGGCTGGGTGTCACAGTCTTTGCGACAGCCAGGTCGGCCGACCGCGTGACGGGTGTGCTGACGGAGGTTTGGTTGTTCCTGCCATCGGGGTCGGGGGTGGGGGATGACACCCGGATTTCGTTGCTCACAGTCGGCTGGGTGTAGTCGGAGCCGAGGGTTCCGGTGACGGTGAGCAGGACCGTGGTGCCGGTGCGGATGCGGCCCAGTGCGCAAGCGGTGATGTCTGCGCAGGTCGGGGCGCCGTCCGGGGTCATCGTCGCCCCGGTGACGCCGTCCGGGAGGGTGTCGGCGAGCAACACGTCGCTGGCGTCGGACGGCCCTCGATTGCTGACCTCGACCCGCCAGGTGACCTGCCCACCGGCGGTCACGGCCGGCGGCCCGGTCTTGCTGACCGCGAGGTCGGCGGAGTTGTTGATGGACCCGATCGCGGTGGACGTGTTGTTCCCTGGGGCGGGGTCGAAGGTGGGTGAGGCGACGGTCGCGGTGTTCGCCAACTGACTGCCCAGGCTCTGCGAGACCCGACCGGTGATGGTGATCGTCGCGGTCCCGGCCGGGGGGAGCGTCCCGAGATCGCAGGTGACCCCGCCGCCGGGGACGCTGATCGAACAGCTGCCGATGGCGGTGGTGACCGTCGCGGTGGCTGGTTCGATCTCGGTGGGGAGTTGGTCGGTGACCTGCACCGCGGCCGCGGCGGAAGGCCCGAGGTTGCGGACGTCCACCTCGAAGGTGACTGGGTCCCCGGCCACCGGCGGCCCGGAGGTGATGGCCTTGCCGATGGCCAGGTCGGCGGTGGGGACCAGCGGTGTCGAGGTGGTGGCCCGGTTGTTGTCCGGAGTGGTGTCGTTCGAGGCGGTGAGCGCGGCGGTGTTGTCCAGGGTCAGTGCGGTGACCTCCGGCGGGAGGATCCCGCTGATGGTGATGCGCAGCGGCTGCCCTGGCGTCACGGTGTCCGCGGTGCACCGCACGGTGTTGCCGGTGACCGTGCAGACCGCGGTCCGGTCACTGGCGGTGGTGACCGCGGCGCTCACCCCGGTGACGGCGGCGGGGACGTCGTCGGTGATCACCACGGTCCGGGCCAGCGACGGGCCGGCGTTGCTGGCGGTGAGGCTCCAGGACACGGCGCGCCCCGGGACGGCGCTGTCGCCGGCGGTGAACACCTTTGCCAGGGACACGTCCGCGAATCTGGTGACCGTGCTGGTGCTGGCCGCTGTGTTGTTGTCCGGCTGGGGGTCTGCGGTGCTGCTGGTGACGGCCGAGGTGTTCGTCAGGTCACCGACGAGGCCGGGGTCGACCGTGCCGGTGATCGTGACGTCGCCGGTGCCGCCATCGGACAGGGCGCCGAGGTTGCAGGTCACGGCGCCGCCCTCGGTCGAGCACGGTCCGCGGGGTCCGACGCCGGTGACGGCGCCCACCCCGGCGGGCAGGGTGTCGGTGATGACGACACCCTGGGCGTCCGACGGGCCGTTGTTGCTGGCTCGCAGGTTCCAGGTGATCCGGTTCCCGGCGGTGACGCTGCCCGGTCCGTTCTTGCTCAGGGTGACGTCGGCGGACGTGGTCACCGTGGTGGTCACGGCGGTCTGGTTGTCGGTCGGGTCCGGGTCGGGGGTGGTGGCCTGCACGCCGGCGTTGTTGCTGACGGCGGGTGCCACGACGCCCGGGGCGAGGACAGCTCCGACGCTGATCTGTACCGGGGTGGTCAGGCCGACGGGGGGCAGCGGACAGGTGATCGTGCTGGTGGTGTCGGGGTTGGCGGTGATCGCGCAGTCAGGTGCGCCGCCACCGACCACCGCGGCGGTGATGCCGGTGAGCCCGACGGGCAGGGTGTCGGTGACGACGCCGCCCTGGGCGATGGACGGGCCGGCGTTGCCGACCGAGATGGTCCACCCGGCGCTTTGCCCGGCGGTGAACGTCGCTGCCGCCGAGGTCTTGCCGATGCTCAGGTTCGCGCTGGTGGTGGTCGATGTGGAGGAGGTGCCGGTGTTGTTGCCGGGGTTGGGATCCGGGGTGGCCGAGCCGGCGGTCGCGGAGTTGGTGACCGTGGTGTCGGGGAAGTCCGGGGCCAGGGTGCCGTCGACTGTGACGGTCACCGAACCGCCGACGGGCACGGTCCCCAGGGTGCAGTGCAACACCCCGGCGGGCAGGGTGCAGGTGCCGGTGCCGGTGCTGGTCGCAGTGAAGGTGACCCCGGCCGGTGGGGTGTCGTCCAGCACGACCGCACCGGCATCGGATGGGCCGGCGTTGGCGATCAGCACCTGCCAGCGGACCTGTCCGCCGGCGACCGGTGACCCGGACAGCACGGTCTTGACCGCGGAGATGTCGGCGGAGGCGGTCACCGGGCCTGCCGCGGTGGCGGTGGCGGTGGCCGGGTTGTTGTCGAAGCTGTCGGAGCGGACCGTCGCGGTGTTGGTGATGACAGACCCGGCAACCGCGGCGGGCGGCACGGCGACGACGAGGGCGACGGTGCGCTTGGTGCCGACCGGGACCAGCGGCCACCCGCAGGTCACCACGGCGCCTGGTTGGCAGGTGCCGTCATCGGACGCGGTCGCCGATACCAGGCTGGTTCCCGCCGGCACGGCGTCGGTGAGCACCATGTTGCGGGCGTTGGACGGGCCGCCGTTGCTCATCGTCAGCAGGTAGCTGACGGGAGCACCGGCCACGATGGGACCGCTGGTGATCTGCTTGAGCAGGGTGATGTCGGAGCGGGCGGCGACCGGTTGGCCGATCGAGGAGGTGTTGTTGTCGGCGTCCGGGTCCGGGGTCGGGGAACCGGTCGCGGGCGCCGAGGCCACGGCGGCCGTGTTGACCAGGGTGCTGCCGCCCAGTCCCGGGTCCAGGGCCACGTTGATCTGGATGGTCGGCGATTGTCCCGGTGGGACATCGCCGACGGTGCAGGTGACCGTACCGGTGTCGAACGTGCAGGTGCCGCTGCTGGTCTGGGCGGACAGAAAGGTGAGCCCGGGCGGTAGCGGGTCGGTGACCAGCACGCCGCGGGCCACCGACGGGCCGGCGTTGGTCACCGACACCACATACCCCTGCGAGCTGCCGGCCTCCGGGGGATCGTTGACCGGGGCCTTGGAGATGGATAGGTCCGCCGACGTGGTCACCGTGGTAGTGGCCGATGCGGTCCGGTCCGCGGGGGTGGGATCGGGGGTCGGCGAGGCCAGGGTGGCGGTGTTGATCAGGCTGGTGCCGTCCGCGGCGTCGGCCGGTATCAACGCCCGGATGACGACAGTCCGGCTGGACCCGGCGAGGACCGGCAGGGTCCCGAAGTCACAGTCGACCCGGGTGCGGGCGGGGTTCGCGGCGCAGCTGCCGGCGTTGCTGCTGACTCCGTCGGGGAGCACCAGCAGCCCGGCCGGGAGCACATCGGTCAGGGTGACCGCGGACGCCGCTGACGGCCCGACGTTGCCCAGCAGCAGGGTGTAGGTGACGCCGGCGCCGGCGACCGCGGGTTCGGGGCTTGCGGTCTTGACCAGGCGCAGGTCGGCCTGTTGCTGCACCGGGGTGCTGATGGTCCCCGAGTTGTTCCCGGGCGTGGAATCGGTCGGGCTGGCGACCGTGGCGGTGTTGGTGATCGGGCCGGCGGCGGTGGGCGACACCGCGACGGGGATCGTCGCGGTCACGCTGGTGCCGGCGGGCAGGGTCGGCACCACACAGCGCACGACCTGACCGCTGATCGTGCAGGCACCGGTGGTGGCCGTTGGTGTCGTTCCGGTCAACACCGGGTCGAGGGTGTCGGTGATGGTGACGTTCTGCGCGTCGGACGGACCGCCGTTGGTGACGGTGATCGCGTAACTGGCGGGGGCGCCCGCGGTCAATGGCTTCGGGGTGACCGTCTTGCTGATCGACAGGTCCGCGGCGGCGGTCACCTGGATGGTCGCAGTGCTGGAGTTGTTGCCCGGTACCGGGTCCGGGGTCCTCGAGCCGACGATCGCGGTCCCCGGGACCGGGCCGGGCGGCGTCGAGGCGTTCACCACCGCGGACAACGGGATGGTGATGACCGCCCCGGGTGCCAGCGGCCCACCGTTCAGCCGGTCGATGTCGCAGGTCACCGTGCCGTCGGTCACCACACAGGCGCCGCCGCTGGACCCGACGACCGGGGTCAGCCCGGGAGGTACCTGCCCGGTGATGACCACCCCCACCGCGTTGGACGGGCCGTTGTTCCGGACGGTCAGCGTGTAGTTGACGGTGGTGCCGGCGGTGACGGTGGGGCTCTGCCCGGCCGCGAGCGCAAGGGTCACCGCGACGTCGGCCTGGGCGCCGATCGTCGAGGTCGACGAGGCGGTGTTGTTGCCCGGTGTCGGGTCGGCCACCGCGGAGGTCACGGTCGCCGTGTTGGTCGACGAGCCGCTCAGGCCGGCGGCGAGGGTCCCGGTGATGGTGACTGTCGCCGACTGCCCGTTGGCCAACGTTCCGACGGGGCAGCTGACGGTGCCCGCTGCGGTGGTGCAGGTGATGCCCGGGCCGGCGGCCGAGACGACGCCGACCCCTGCGGGAACGGTGTCGCTGATCACCACCCCCGTGGCGTCGGAGGGCCCGTTGTTCCGGGTGGTCAGCGTGTAGGTGATTTGTTGCCCGGCAACCAGGTTCGCCGACGCGGTCTTGGTCAGCGACAGGTCCGCCTGCGCCTGCGAGGTCGACGCGGCGGTGGCGGCGTTGTTGGCGGTGTTCGGGTCGGGGGTGGTCGCGGTCACGGTGGCCGTGTTGATCACGTCACCGGACCCACCAGCGGGCGTGTTCGCGGTGAACGCCACCGTCCGGGACGCCCCGACGGCGAGGGTCCCGACCGGGCAGGTGACGGTGCCGGCGGCGACCGTACAGCCGTCCGGGCTGGACGCGAAGGTCAGCCCGGCGGGCAACGGGTCGGTGATCGTCGCCCGTGTGGCTTGCGACGGCCCGTTGTTCCGGGTGGTCAACGTGTAGGTGACCGGCTGGCCGAACACGACGGTGCCCGGTGCCGCGGACTTGGTCAGGGCCAGATCGGCGCTGGCCTGTACCGGGACCGTCACGGCAGCGGTGTTGTTCCCCGGGCTCGGGTCGGTGGTCGTCGAAGACGCGCTCGCCGTGTTCGTGAGATCGGCGATCCGGTCGTCGGCCACGTCGGCCCCGACCGTGAGCAGCACCTGACCTCCCGCGGTGACCGTCCCGAGGGTGCAGGCCACGGCGCCGCCGGTGATGGTGCAGGTGCCCTGGGTCGCGCTGGCGGACCGGGCCGTCAGCCCCGTCACGGCCGGATCGGACACGGCGACGCCCTGCGCGTCGGACGGGCCGTTGTTCGTCACCGTGATGGTGTAGGTCTGTCCGGTGCCGGCGACGGCGGGGTTCTTCGCGGCGGTCTTGGTCACCCCCAGGTCGGCGGCCGTGGTGATGGCCACGGGTGTCTGCGCGGAGTTGTTGGCGGGGTTGGGGTCCGGGGTGGCGGTGGACACCGTGGCGGTGTTGGTCACCGCGCCCGCGGGGATGTTCGCCCCGATCCTGACGACGACGGTGATGGTGGCCTGCCCGGTCGGTCCGAGGGTGCCCACCGCGCAACTCACCGTCCCGGTCGGTGGGGTACCGGCCGGCAGGGTGCAGGTGCCGGTGGTGCTCGTGGCGCTGACCACCGATTGCCCCGCCGGGATCGGGTCGTTGACCACCACCGCGGCGGCGTTGGACGGCCCGTTGTTCGTCGCGACCAGGGTGTAGGTGACCTGCCCGCCGGCGATGGGGGTGGTCGAGACTGCCTTGGTCAACGAGACGTCCGCGGACGTGGTGACCTGGGTCGCCGCGGCGGCAGTGTCGTTGGTGCCCACATCGTCAGCGGTGTCCGAGGCAACGGTGGCCGTGTTCGTGACCGTGCCGACGGCCGCCGCCGGGGAGACCGACGCCACGATGGGTACGACCACGCTGGCGCCGTTCGGGATCGACGCGGTGGTGCAGCTGATGACTTGGCCGTTGACCGTGCAGGTGCTGCCCGCAGGGGGCGCGGCGGAGAGGAAACCGACCCCCGCCGGCAGGGTGTCGGTGATGACCGCGTTGGCCGCCGCGGTCGGTCCGTTGTTCCTCGCGGTCACCGTGTAGGTGACCTGCCCGCCGGCGGCCAGCACCGTCGGGGTCGACGTCTTGGTGATCTGCAGGTCGGCCAGGGCCGCGACCGCGGTCGGTGCGCTGTTCCCGACGAAGGTGTAGTCCTTGCCGATGGTGCGGGCCCGGTAGGACAGCGACGCCGTGTTCGTCACCGTGCTGCCCGAGGAGACCCGATCGAGGGTGGCGCGGAACCGGAACGAAATGGTGGAATTGATCCCCAACGTCCCGCCCGCCGTGCCGGTCGCGCCGGTCCCGGCCCGCAACCGCACCGTCCGCGACCCGGCAAGGTATTCGGCGATGTCGTCACCCGCGGCGTCGGTCATCACCCCGATGGCGGCCCCGGTGTTCGCGGACACCAGGATGCTGCCCGGCACGAAGGTGATCCCGGCCGGCAACGGGTCGGTGACCACCGAGTTGTCTGCCGGGTCCTGCCCGGTGTTGGTCAGGCTGATCTGGTATTCCAGGGTGTCCCCCGCCTGCGTCGGGGTGTGTCCGGACAGGTTCGACACCGTCTTGGACACCGGGTTGAACGCCGGGGTGAACAGGTCGATCTGGGTGGTCACGATGCCCGGGTAGAAGAAGTCGCCGGTCGTCGTGAGGTTCACCGTGGTCGACGTGGCACCGTTGGGCAGCACCCCGTTCGCGCTCACCCGGGTGACGTCGACCCCGAAACTGTTCAGGTAATTCGGGGCCCGGGTGGTGATCGGCGTCCCCGCATCGCCAATCGCGGAATTGAAGAAATTGGTCGCCGGATTCGTCGCAGCCGACAACGTGGTGCCGTTCAGCCTGACCGCGTCACCGGTGATGCCCCGGTCGCCCTCCCAGGCCACCACCCCGACCGAGGCGTTCACCGGGCCCGCGGCAGGCGCCAGAAACCCCGAGATCGGGATGTTCACGGTGTCGTTGCCGGCGGCGGTGGTCACGTCGGCGAAGCCCCGGAAAACCCGAAGATCCCGCAGCGGCGCCGCGGGGTTGCGGTACGCCACGACCAGCGACCAGCCGGCGTACCTGTCCGCGCCGGTCGCCGCCGAAATATTGCCCACCCAATACGTGCCGTTCCCGGCCGCCTGCACCAGGGCAGTCACATCCAACGAACCCTGAAAGGGGCCGCTGTCAGAGGCAGTGTTCAGACCCGGGTCGTACACCGTCCCGGTGACCGTCGTGTATCCGCCGCCGGGAACCCGCAACGCCACTTTGTCCAGGGTCGACGTGTTGGCCGCGACGCCGCCGGTGCCGGCCGTCTTCCGGCCACCCCACACCAGCAACGCGTACAGCACCGTGGAACCGGCCGGCAACGCCACATCAGCACTGGTCGAATTCGTCGTCGACGGATCGGTGTCGGCGTCGACGAACCCCATCGTCCATGCGTTGTTGTTCAGATTGTCGGTGCTCCCCGTGCCGCCCCGCGCCGCCGTACACGTCGCGGACGTCGGGCAGCTCAACTGACTGTTGCCGGTCAGCGCAATCGCACCATTGTCCTGCGCATTGAACACAGCGTTGAACGGGTCACGAACGGCCGCGTCCGCTGGGGCGGGCACCACGACAGCGCCGACTACGGCCATCGCGACCACCAACGCGGCCGCCGCCAGCAGGCTCGTCGCGCGCCGGGCCACGCCGACCCGCCGATGACGGCGCGGGTGACCGGTGACCACTGGCATCGCACACCGCCCCGAAAACTCCAACGACTCACCTGACCCAGTTCGGCCGCGCACCCATCAATCGCGCACCCATTAATGAGGCCACCGACACAGAGTGTGACTCACAAATCGTCGCGTCGCGATACTCGAACACGGCCCACAGTGTGGGCCGCTCGACACTGCGCTGCAGCATCGCGCCAGTCCGATCGCTCTGCACGCCAGCTCCGACGGCTACCGGAGGCCTCTTCCGCCGGGTACGACTCCCCGCCCCCGCAGCACGGCCTGATGCTCGTCCTCCGCCGCCTGGAACCCTGGCCGATGACGCCGCAGCGCGTTACGGGGACATCCGCATGTCGGCGGTCGGCCCGACGCGAGGGTTCGGTCGGCGAGCGAGTTCGTGCCATCGACGCCGAAGGCTTCCGGTGAGGTCATCCAGAAGTGGGCCGCAGCGACGAACGGTGCCGGCGGCCCCCCCGGGTTTCGCAGGCCTGGGTGCACCTCAAGCCGTGTGCAGTTCTCGCCGAGTAGTTCGGCGCAAGCGGGCATGGGTGATCCCGGACGTAGTCGAAGGCCAACAGGGCGCCGGCACGGACGAGACCCAAGACCATCTGGCAACTTCGACCTGGATTGGTATTGCCTGAACAGCTATTGACGCCGCGCTCAAACTGACTGACGCTGGGCGGCGTGGCGGGCAGCGATCGTGTCCAGGCGGCGGGTCTGGAGAACCGCTGACCGGTGTCAGGGGCCAGGCCGTCACAGTCATCAACGGTGCCGGCCAGTGCGCACATCCCTGTTGACCGCACCGACACCGACAGCGAGGTACCCGAACCGAAATGAGTGCCGCGACAGATATCCTTCTGCAACAACTCTTCAAGGCACGGATCATTTCCGTTGTGGGTGATGGGGCCGCCACTGGCGGGGGTCATCGGTAGGGTCTGCCATCTCCGGCGGCCGGTTCAGGATTCCCGGAGGTTGGTCGTCCGCTTGTTGCCCAAGTGGGCG
>Ga0208588_1000520_pt1 | contig 12296 bp, 11 predicted proteins | sample NGESurshal092012_8_FD_184483 | JGI IMG/M metagenome (GOLD analysis project Ga0208588, IMG submission 184483) | Arctic peat soil microbial communities from Barrow, Alaska - NGEE Surface sample 415-3 shallow-092012 (SPAdes) | ecosystem: Environmental > Terrestrial > Soil > Wetlands > Peat ...
GAAGGCGAGTCCTTCTTTGCCTGTGATTTTGGCAACAGAACCATCTGGGGCTAGGTTGCCATAGAGAATTTGCAGGTGACCGGAAGCTTTAATCGGCTTAGACAGGGGATAGATCACTTTTTGACCTTCCTCCAATCCAGGCAAGTCAGCTAGATTTTCTGCCAGAGTTTTGCCTGTAACGGTCAAGCAATCGCCATGAATCAGCCCGGCTTCGAGCAAAAGCTTGAGCACGGCTGGCGTCCCACCTACTTCATGCAGGTCTTCCATGACGAATAAACCGCTGGGTTTTAGGTCTGCGATAAAGGGCACTTTGTCACTGATTAGCTGGAAATCGTCTAGCTCTAGGGGAACGTCTACTGTTTTGGCCATGGCAATCAGATGGAGCACCGCATTCGTAGATCCGCCCAGAGCCATCACCAACACGATCGCATTTTCAAAAGCCTTGCGGGTCATAATTTGACGAGGGGTAATCTCTCTCTCCAGAAGCTGACGAATAGCTGCTCCGGCTTGATGACATTCGCGAATTTTGTCGGGATGGGTGGCAGGAATAGAGGAGCTATAGGGTAGGGACATGCCTAAGGCTTCAATGGCGGAGGCCATCGTATTGGCTGTATACATGCCGCCACAGGCTCCAGCTCCAGGACAGGCGTGTTTCAAGACGTTCTTGAGGTCCGTTTCATCAATAGACCCGCTTAAAAATTGACCGTAGCTTTCAAAGGAGGAAACAATATCGAGCTTTTTCCCATCCCAATAGCCCGGTCGGATCGTTCCGCCATAGACCATGAGACTAGGACGGTTCAGCCTGCCCATCGCCATCAGCGAACCGGGCATATTCTTGTCACATCCCGGAATCGTAATACAGGCGTCATACCACTGAGCAGACATCACGGTTTCAATAGAATCGGCAATAATTTCTCTGGATTGCAGGGAATAGTTCATTCCCTCGGTGCCCATGGAGATGCCGTCACTGACGCCAATCGTGTTAAACCGAAAACCTACCAAATCTACGGCTTGCACTCCTTTTTTGACTTCGGCGGCCAGGTCCAGCAGGTGCATATTGCAGGTATTGCCTTCGTACCACATGCTGGCAATGCCCACCTGGGCTTTGCTCATGTCTTCATCGGTCAGCCCCGTGCCATAAAGCATGGCCTGGGAAGCAACTTGAGAGTTCCGTTGGGTGATACGTGCGCTGTACTTATTGAGTGGATTCGCCATAGGAAAGGATTGTGCAGTGGAATAATCCAAAACTATAACGCAAGAACACCCCTCTGCCTTCGGCTTAGCTTGTCAAAGCCTTTGCCAGGGGAGACTGAGCATGGAAGTTATGATGTAAAAGATTTTATTAGTTTGGCTCCCCACACGGGTAACTAGCAACTTGAGATAATACTAAATAATTATCCAAAAGCTACATCTTCGTAGAGGGCTTCCATCGTCCCTTCAAAGTCAACACTTTTAAGCTGGAATGACCTCTGTTCTGAGCTATAGGACTGCAATATCCACAGCCCTTCCCCATTGCGGCGAAAGCATTCAACGCGCTGACGTTTAGAATTAATCAGGACATACTCCTGTAGACTTTCCAACTGTTGATAATCGGCAAACTTATCGCCTCTATCAAAAGCCTCCGTCGAGTCAGACAAAACTTCAACAATTAAGCAGGGGAATTTTTTATAAGCTGGAGTTTCCTGGTCTTGCTGGGCACAGGTAACCATGACATCAGGGTAGTAGAACCGATTGAGGGATTCAATTTGGGCTTTCATGTCGGAGATGTAGACGCGAGAACCAGAGCCTCGTAGATAGTTGCGAAGCAGGGAAAAAAGATTTCCGGCTATGGTGACATGAGCATCAAGCGCCCCTGCCAAGTCATAAATTTGCCCATCAATATATTCGTGCTTGATGGGACTGTGTTCTTCCATCTGGAGGTATTCTTCAGGGGAGAGATAGGTAGGTTGGGGAGAGGCGATCATCATCAGGACCTCAGGGTTGAGTCGTGCTTGTTTCTAGAGTAACCCTTGCCCTCCAAATTATCCGGTACCAAGAAATCTGGGCGAGAACGTACCATGGCAAAAGTAGGAATAAAAACGTGTCGAATTCTATCCATCTTCTCCTCACCGCTGATGTCATGGGGCGCCCTGGCCGTAGGCTATTGGCAGCTCTGATTCCTCAGTTGCGAAACCACTATGACCTCCACGGGGTGTTCATCAATGCGGAAAATGTCGCCCATGGCTTCGGGATGGGCCTCAAGCAGTACAAAGAATTGTGTGATGCAGGCATTGATGGGTTTTCCATGGGAAACCATGTATGGGACCAAAGAGAACTAATCGAGTTCATTGACCAAGTGCCTAATATTGTTCGGCCTGCCAACTTTCCGCCTGGTACACCGGGTAAAGGTCATGCGGTGATTCCTTGCGGTGGCGTACCCATAGGCATGATCAACATCATGGGCCGGGTCTTCATGCAGGCCCTAGACTGCCCTTTCCAGATCGTAGACCGGGAAGTCAGTGCCCTTAAAGCTGAAACTCCGATTATTTGGGTGGATATCCATGCAGAGGCCAGTAGTGAGAAACAAGCTATGGGTTGGTACCTGGCTGGCCAAGTAACCGCCGTGACAGGCTCTCACAGCCATGTCCAAACCGCTGATGAACGGATTTTGCCCGGTGGCACAGCCTTCATTACGGATATTGGCCTGACAGGACCGATGGATGGGGTAATTGGTATGGAAAAAGAAGGAGCTATCTATCGTATGGCTAAACAAATGCCTGCCCGTTTGAATGTGTTGGAAACAGGAGCCGTCCAATTTTGTGGCTTGGTGCTGGAGGTGGACCCGGAGACAGGGAAAACCCTCTCCCTAGAAAGACTCCAGTATCGCTATGAAACGATCGAAGAAGCTGAAGGGAGTTGCTTATTTCCTGGTTAGATTGCGTTCATCCATGGTTTGCAGAATTTCTTGAGCCATAGGAGCGTTTCCGGAGGCCATACCTAAGGTCTTCGCGAAAGCTTCCCTCGCTTTATCTTTTTCTCCCAAGTCATCCAGAATCAGAGCGAGATTGTATTGGGCTTTGAAATGGTCTGGTTTGATAGCCAGCGCTTGGCGAAAAGCATCTCGGGCTTCTGCTTTCTTCCCTTCTTGTGCCATTAAAAGGCCCAGATTGTAGTAAAGCGAAGGATTCTGCTGGCCGAGCTTCTTCTCGCGGTCGAGTTTGGCCGCTGACCGATAGGTGTTGATAGCCGATGACATATAGCCGTTGTCGGCGAGTGTATTCGCTTCGCGAATCATGTTGGTGATCCGGTCTGCCCATGCGGGCGTAGACAGGCTAATCACGCCAATTAGGGCTATACTGCCTGCGGTCCCAGCAGTCATAAGCTCTTGTTGAAAAAATTTCATACGATTACTGCTCACAGGCCATAACTCCTAGACGCTGTTAGAGTAACTATCTGTTCCTACATCTAGTGCCTCCTAACACCCACTATAGATCTAAGAGAGGCGCTGGAGTGTTACTGTTGCGGCTTGGGTTATTAAGGGCCCCAGGGTTTTCCCTACTACCCCTAGATGTTTCTCCGCCAAGAAACGGGCTCGACCGGCATAGATGGCGGTGCGCAGTTTTACTTGTGAATGGTCTGCTTTATAGGTCAGGACATTATGCCCAGCCCGCTTCCATTCTGGCCGTTCATCCGCTTCCGTGAGCTTACCTTCAGATACCACGCGGTCAAAGAGGGCGGTTCCTGGCAGAGGATAGGTAATGGTAAAACTTAAGTAGTCCAACGGCAGGGTCGGAATAAAACGGAGGGTATCCAGCATTTCTGAAGTGGTTTCTCCGGGATAGCCGATTTGGAAAAAGGCTGCCGGTTTGATGCCTACCTGTTGCGCGGCATGGATGGCTTGATGGACTTTTTCTGGGGTGAATTTTTTGCCCATCTGCTTGAGGACACGCATCGAACCAGATTCCACCCCAAAGAAGATCCGGTCACAGCCCGCCTCTGCCATCTTAGTAAACACTTTAGGATTGACATCCACCCGGCCTAAACAATCCCACTTGAATTTCAGACCCCGGGCCAAAATTTCATCACAGATTTTCAAAGAGCGCTGCCAATTAAGCATGAAAATATCGTCGGCGAACCAGATGCGGTTGTAGCCATCGGCCAGCGCCTGCTCAATATCCGTCATTACTTGTTCTACGGTATGCTCCCGATAGGTCGCCCCAAAAATAGGCTGGTCACAGTATTCACATCCATAGGGGCAGCCCCGTGCCGTGAATACGGTAGTTTGTTTATAGCCAAAGTGCTTTTCCCAATAGGGCAGATAGCCCTGATGGTCAAATTGACTTCGGTCCGGCATCGGAACCTGTTCCAGGAGCTCCTTGGGCATGAGGGGCAGACGGGGATTTTGAACTATTTTTCCCTGTTCATCTCTGTAGCATAGGCTTTCTAGGTTGTTGTAGGGTTGGTTGGCTTGGAGACGCTCTAGAAGTTTTTCCCAGACCTGTTCTCCTTCTCCTTGCATCACGAAATCAAAGAGAGGCAAGAAAAGTTTGGGGTTGCCGGAAGGCATGGGGCCTCCAGCGATTAAGGGAACGGTATTTCCCAGTTTTGCGCGCAATTGTTGGCCTATGTATTCCGCATCTTCTCGCATGGTCACCATGCAATAGACGCCAATCGCTTTTGGATTTTCGCGGATAGCCTCTTCCACAGCCCAATCGGTTCCCTTGAAGGTGCAGTCCAAAAGGCGGACGGTGAAGCCTTTACTTTGGAGATAGCTTGCGATGAAGCCTTGTCCCAAGGGGGGAAAGAGCCAGAGCTTGCGACGAGGGTTTTCCCGGTGGACATAGGGGTAAATCAGAACAAGGTCAGCCATGGCTTCGCGCTTTGGGATCGCCCTCTAGCGTAGCAATCAACCCTTGTTTTTCGACATTCTCAACATCTGGATTTAATAAGTACAACGCTGCTTTGGGGAGAGTTTATCGATTCGCACAACTCTATTGGACCTCATTAACGGGGGTTGGTCGAAACACTTCAACTGAATTTCGAGTAACGGTCCATTAGAAGGTTTTGGGCGCTGTATTCTGGCTCATCTTGTCCTCGGCGGCGCTGGATGTAGGAACCATCCGATTGCAGATCCCATGCCTGACGATTATCCTGCAACAAGGTGTCAAGAATTTCCTTCAACTCTTTGGCACAAGCTGGATCTTCGACGGGTGTAACCGCTTCTACCCGACGATCGAGGTTACGCTCCATCCAGTCCGCACTGCCAATGAATACTTCTTCTTGTCCATTGTTGTGGAAATAGAAGATGCGGGAGTGTTCCAGGTAACGCCCCACGATGCTGATGATGCGAATGTTTTCACTAACCCCTGGAATTCCAGGAAGCAGGCAACACATTCCTCGAATAATCAAATCAATTTCTACCCCTGCCTGGGATGCTTCATACAGAGTTTTGATAATACCGGGGTCAATTAGGGCATTCATCTTGGCAATGATGCGACCAGGTTTGCCGTCTTTACAATGTTCGATTTCGCGACGAATCAGGGATACCATGCGATCACGCAAGGTAACTGGAGCCACCAGCAACTTGCGGAAGGATTTTTGTTTGGAAAAGCCTGTCAGGTAATTGAATAAATCCGTCAGATCAGCCCCCAATTCTTCCCGGCAACTAAGCAACCCCAAGTCGGTATAAATTCTTGCGGTTTTGGCGTTGTAATTGCCCGTACCAATATGAACATAGCGGCGAATGTCATCCCCCTCCTGTCTGACGACTAACAACACTTTAGTGTGTGTCTTCAGCCCCATGACCCCATAGACAACATGCACCCCGGCTTCTTCTAATGCTCGTGCCCAATTAATATTACTGGCTTCATCAAATCGGGCTTTGATTTCCACCAGGGCAACCACCTGCTTGCCATTCTGGGCAGCGGCAATCAGCGACTTAATGATGGGAGAGTCGCTAGAAGTCCGGTAGAGCGTCAATTTAATTGCTTGCACATCCAAATCTTGTGCGGCATGGGCAATGAAATGTTCAACTGATGCCGTGAACGACTCATAAGGATGATGCACCAGCAGATCACCCTGACGAATCACGTAGAAAATGTCTTCTCCTGTGTCCTCCCCGACCGTCAGGGCTTCGCTTAAATGCTGCAATCTTTTGGGTACAACCGGAGTCCAGGGTTTGTCTTTAAGATGGGGTAAGGGCAATGACATGAATGACATCAAATCTCGCATTCCCAGCCAACCCTGCGTCACATAGAGGTCGTTGGGGTCTATGCCCATCCCCTTAATCAAGGTTTGCTTAACAAGCTCTGACATGGTTGGGGCAAATTGGAATCGCACAACCGATCCACCAAAGCGGCGTCTACTAAGTTCCTGCGCGATCGCCTCAGCCAAATCCTCTGCTTCTTCCTCTTGCACCGCCAAATCCGCGTCACGAGTGACCCGGAAAAGATGGCGTTCCTGAATAATCATCCCTGGGAAGAGAGCATCCAGATTGTCAGCAATCACCTGCTCCAACGAAACACCTGCCCAAACAACGGGGCGCTTACTATGGGGATGAACCTCAGGCGGCAACGGTACAAGACGGGGCAGGCTGTCTGGCACTTTGACTCTGGCAAACCCTGCTTCCCCTGTTTCTGGGTCCTTCAGCACAATGGCTAGATTGAGACTCAGATTGGACATAACCGGAAAGGGATGAGAGGGATCGACTGCCAGAGGGGTCAGAATCGGAAATATCCGATCCTCAAAATATTGCTTCAAATAGTGGCGCTGTGCTTGATTAAGCTCAGCGTATTTCAACACATGAACACCCTCAGCCGCCAACTGTGGAAGCAATGCAGTTTCAAGCAACTCCTGCAACTGGGCCACCATTGGATGAAGCCGCTGGCTGATCTGATCCAATTGCTGCTGCGGTGTCCGTCCATCAGGAGTCAATGTTGCCACCTGTGCTTCTACCTGTCGTTGCAGGCTGGCAACACGTACCATGAAAAACTCATCGAGGTTAGAACTAAAGATGGCAACAAATTTTACCCGTTCAAGTAAGGGAGTGCGAGGGTCGATCGCTTCGTGCAACACCCGACCATTGAACTCCAACCAACTAAATTCACGGTTGAAATAATACTGTGGGTCATTCAAATCAATAACTACGGCAGCTTTCTTAGTTTCAGACATCGGCATCATGAAGGAAATAGGTGCATTTAACAGTTTGCAATCAGTCTACTCAGCTAGAGTTAAGGAATAATTAAAACCGAGGTCATGAGAGCCAGTTCTCTTAACTGGCAAGGAACTCGTCAGTATGAACATTTTATGGTGGTTCAGGAAGCTCAAAGCTTTAAAAATTTGTGAACTTGCCCCGATTTACGTAGTAAAACTGCATGATTCAGGCAATATACTGGGTCTCGGTCTATTGAGATCCGTTGAGCACAGCAATTCTCATTCAGGGGTTCTGCTTTGAGCAATTCAACTGGAAAGTCTTAATTCAGCTCACTCAATCATGAACATATAACATTTACAAACGTCAAATTCATACTTGTCACCTGCGTGGGTTTCGCTAATTATTTGATAGGAAAAGCTGCTCATCTTGGAATTCAGCTTAAGGAATCCTAAAAAGGAAGTTCATCCTCTTCCAGAGAAGGAAGATTCACCGGAGGTTTAGCGGGGGCAGCACGACGTTCTGCCGCAGGTTTAGAGGCAGCTTTGGGTGGAGGGGAAGAAGGAGCAGGCTCTTGCACAGAGAACTCTGTATTCAAACCAGCCCCAGCACTTACGGATACAACTTTACGCGCTTGTACTTCTGCCCGTTTTTCTTTGTAACCATCTCGCTCAATGGTATTCATACGCAACTGCCCTTCCACCACGACTGTATCGCCTTGATGGAATTGCTGGGCAACTTCTTGGGCCAGATTGCGGGTTGTTTCTCCAGGACGGGCCACCCGACCAAAAACCACCACACTCACTTGATAGGGGGCTTCTTCAGGACGGGTAGCGGCAAAACGGAGGGGAAATTTGGCTATGGCCAATCCATCGGGGGTTTCTCGTAATTCTGGATCACCAACGACCTCTCCTAGGATGGCAATTGCGTTCATGCTTCCACGGGCTCCTTGACTTCAGGAATAAATTCATTTTCGTCCAGCACAGTAAGGAACCGGAGAACTTTTTCATCTAGTTTAAGGGCTCGCTCCAATTCTGCTTTCGTCGCCGTATCAGCATTATAGTTTAGCTGTACATAGACGCCTTCTTTCAGGTTTTTGAGTTCGTAGGCCAGGCGGCGTTTGCCCCGAATATTGGTTACAACATTTTCAGCACCCCTGTTGGTCAAGAGGTCTGTGTAGGCAGCAACAGCGGTAGTCAGCGCTTCTTCTACAAGTTCTGAATTCAAAATGAATAGGGTTTCGTAACGACGAGCAACAATGGACATTAGAGACTCCTTATGGTCTGTGGCCCTCACAAAGGCAGAGGGCAAGGATACATGCTTGAACTAAGCGGCTCTCTATAATACCAGAGCTGGATAGCTAACTGACGGATAGCTGACCGACAAAAACCTTTTGGGCAGGCCCCGTCATGAAAACATGATCATTGTCATGCCAGTCGATCTCTAAAGGGCCGCCAGGAAGTTCTACCGTTGCCCGTTTTTCTGCTTTCTGGTTCAATACCGCTGCCACTAGAATTGCACAGGCTCCTGTACCACAAGCTAAAGTTGGCCCTGCTCCACGTTCCCAGACTTTTACTTTGAGATGGGTAGGATTGAGTACTTGCACAAAATGCACATTGGTCCGCTCTGGGAAAGCTGGATGAGATTCAATAGCAGGACCCCAATTCACTAGATCTACAGCATTCAGGTCATTTACAAAAATTACGGCATGGGGATTGCCCATACTTACCATGGTCACGTTAAAACGGCTCCAAGGTTCTGGCAAAGGCAGATTCAGAACTTTTTCCCCTTTGGGCACCAAGGTAGTCGGAATTTCTTCAGCCCTGAGGCGAGGCGACCCCATATCCACGGTTACTTGCTCTCCATCAAATCTCGGGACAATTAATCCCGCCTTGGTTTCGATGGAGTACCCGCCATCTTCTGTCGGGATATTCAGCTCTCTCATGAACTTGGCGAGACAACGGATACCATTGCCACACATCTGGGCCTCAGAACCATCGTTATTAAAAATCCGCATGGCGTGGGGTTGGCTGGTGGAAGGCAAAAGGAAGATGACTCCATCGCCCCCGATCCCAAAGTTTCGGTCACAAACCTGACGGGCTTGCTCAGAACTAAGCATGGGTTCAGGCTGCGTACGGTTGTCTATAAGGACAAAATCGTTGCCGAGACCTTGGTATTTGGTGAAAGGGATCACAAGCGAAGACCTATTGTTAATGCAGTTTGGGGGCAAGTTCATTTGCCCCAAACTGATATTACCTAATGAATACCCTAGTTTGCAGTCTCTTTTAGTGCTGCGAGGCGACCTTTGGCCAGACGGGTGTAATTGAGCCGGAAAGGCTCAAGCAGCGCAGACACAGCTTCCGCACTGCGGACCTAGAAGCGAATCCAACCGCTGTTGGGATAGAGATGATGTAGGGAAGCTTTGCCTGCCGTCACCCCCTCCCAGCTCAATAGTATGCAGAATTCTTCTGCTAGTTCAGTTGCAGTTAAACTCGCGTATCATCGACTGCACACGGTATCCAAGTCAAGCAAAGTCAAACTCATGATCCAAATAGTGCTTGTCCAACCCAAAGGCCCGTTGAATATTGGTGCTGTCGCCCGCACGATGAAAAATTTTGATCTCTCAGAACTGGTGCTGGTGGCTCCTCAATGCGACCCTTTTGATACCCAGGCTTTGGATATGTCGGTACATGCGGAAGACCTGCTGCGCCGTTGCTCCCTATTCGATAGTTTGCCCGAAGCACTCCAGGACTGTGTGGCGGTCGTTGGTACCACGGCTCGAGCCCGAACGGTCCCGGCACCCCTCGAACCTCCTGAAACGGGTCTTTCCTGGTTGGCGAAGCAACGTCATCTAGGGCCCGTAGCCCTGGTTTTTGGGCCAGAGGATCGGGGGCTAAGTAATGAAGAATTAGCGCTTTGTCAGCGATTTATCTATATTCCGACTTCTCAAAACTATCCTTCTATGAACTTGGCCCAAGCAGTGGCTGTCTGTGCCTATGTCCTCAGTCAACAAACGCGGCAAGAACTGACCTCGGGCGTCACACTACTACCTCCGGCCCCTGCCGGTGAAACTGAAGGGTTCTATCAGCACTTTCAAGAAGCCCTATTAGAAGTTGGTTACCTACAACCCCACACGGCTAAACGCAAAATGGAAAAGTTCCGTCGATTGTTCAATCGGGCAGCATTGACCTCTGAAGAAGTGGCCCTCCTTCGGGGTGTGCTCCGGCAGATGATTTGGAATGTGCATAAAGAATCCCCTAAACAAAATCCCCCCTTTCGGGAGGACTCAGTTTAAATATCTCTAGGGCTAGCTACGCCATGCCAATCCACTCATAGAGACGCTGACGCTGGCGGGTGCGGCGGAGTTTGCGGAATGCTTTGGCCTGGATTTGGCGAATCCGTTCCCGAGAGAGCCCAAAGATATGACCGACTTGGTCAAGAGTGTGGCGCTGCCCGTCCGATAAACCAAACCGTAGCGCAAGAATGTCGCGTTCCCGAGGGGTCAGGTGATGGTCGAGTAGCTCATTGACTTCAGAGCACAGCGCTTCGCGGTCCAGATTTTCGTCTGGAGGCATCACCTCGTGGTCTTCAATCAACTGGATCAGTTCGGTGTCCTCTTCCTTGCCCACCGTCACATTTAGCGAAACGGTCCGGCGGGAAGCACGGGTGATTGCTTCTAGTTCTTCCACGTCAATCTCTAGCGCCTTGGCCACTTCTTCTACGATCGGGGCACGACCCAACTCCTGAGTCAGTTGACGGCGAATTTTTTTAACCCGATTGATCTTCTCGACCATATGGACAGGTAAACGCACAGTACGTGACTGAGAAGCGACCGCACGGGTAATTGCTTGACGAATCCACCAATAAGCATAGGTAGAAAATTTGTAACCCCGTTCGTGTTCAAATTTTTCAGCAGCACGAATCAGGCCAATAGAACCTTCCTGAATCAGATCCAAGAAAGGAACGCCCCGATTGAGATATTTCTTAGCAATAGAAACTACCAGACGCAGATTAGCTTGCACCAGTTTGCGCTTAGCGCGTTCCCCCCTAGGTCCCCCATCAGCAATCTGACGGGCCAAGACCACCTCTTCTTCAGGCTTCAGAAGAGGAATTTTACCGATTTCCTGCAAATAAAGCCCAACAGAATCCCGATTGAAACCTATTCTGGCGCTTTCCATTGTTTTCTTTCCCCCTCGATTTAGAATGCGAATTCTTATTTAGGTGCTCTGACCTTTGGCGCTCCTCGAACAAAGAGTTGCTTTCTGGCTACAATTTGATACAAAAAAACATTAAAGAATTCACAAAAGTTTCTTATTGGGTATCTTGACCATAAGACGGAATCAGAGGGTATGTCAATTTCAGACCTGAATTCTGAAATAACTCTTAAGATTCGCAAATCCATAGTAATCAGATTAATCGAAGGACTGAGTATAAGTACTTGTTAGTTTTGATGCAAACCATAGCAAAGAGCCTCTGTCATTTGCCCCCAGAACATTTGCCGGCAGAGGCTGCGAAGTTTATCAGGTGCAACGCTAGAATAGGGACACTTATACACATCGGCATTATGGTGTTACGCATCCTGCATACGGCAGATACCCATCTCGGTTCAGGTTTGCTGCATGGAAGAATCAATCCCCATACAGGGCAGAACACCCGTTTTGAGGATTTTGTCAGCACCTTGGGGATGGTGATTGACCGAGCGATCAGTGAATCGGTGGACTTAGTGCTGTTTGGAGGAGATGCTTTTCCTAATGCCACGCCAGAGCCTGCTCACCAGGAAGCTTTTGCCCGTCAATTCAAGCGGCTTTCAGAAGCACAAATCCCTACAGTCCTTTTGGTGGGGAATCATGACCTCTATGGTCGTGCTGGTGCCTCCGCCAGTTTGAATATTTATACAGCTCTGGGGGTGCCGGGATTTATAGTCGGGGATAGTCTGACGACCCACCGTATTGAGACACGCTCTGGCCCGGTGCAGGTGGTGACGCTACCTTGGGTGCATCGCTCCACGCTACTTACGAAAGATGTAACCAGAGGAATGTCGCTGGATCAAGTGGACGAACTGCTGGTGCAGCGGATCGAAACAGCGCTCGAAGGTGAAATTCGTGGCTTAGATCCTAAGGTTCCTGCTCTCTTGACGGCTCATGCCATGATGGATAGGGCAGTCTAT
>Ga0208588_1000522_pt1 | contig 12277 bp, 9 predicted proteins | sample NGESurshal092012_8_FD_184483 | JGI IMG/M metagenome (GOLD analysis project Ga0208588, IMG submission 184483) | Arctic peat soil microbial communities from Barrow, Alaska - NGEE Surface sample 415-3 shallow-092012 (SPAdes) | ecosystem: Environmental > Terrestrial > Soil > Wetlands > Peat ...
GTGGGGCTTGACCCCACCACCGGCCCGCTCCTGGTCCTGGACCGGATCGACCTCAGCTCACGGGTAGTCCACGACCGTGACAGGGACGTCCGGGTTCGCGATCGTCGACGATCCGCCTGCATCGTTGATGACGTGGGTGATGCCGCCCTTGCCCGTGCTGGCATCGAGGAAGATGGTCAGCATGTCGTGCATCCGCACGCCCGAGGTGACGGGCACCTCGAACGCGTGGTCGGCGAAGATGTCGACGCCCTGGTTGAAGAACGAGTAGCTCCCCATGCCCCAGGCCTCGTGGTGCTTTACCTTCGGCGACACCTGATAGGCGGCGTACCCGTTGACACCATGGTCCTTCCAGGCTGTCTGGCTGGGCACGTCGTAGGGCATCTCGTTCTGGAAGAAGATCGTGGAGCCGTGCTCGCCGTTCCACACGACCTCGGTCTTCTGGTAGTGCTCCACGAACAGACCCGTGGCGTTGACATGGTCGCCGTTGACGATCACGCCGGTGGCTGCCGTGTTGCTCGTCCATCCGACTCCGGTGCCGTGGTCGGCACGCCAGGCCCAGATGTCGTCGAGGACGACGTCGTCGCTGTCGACCTTGAGACTGACGGTGGCCTTGCCCACGTGCGGTCCGCCGATGCGGAAGAACACGTCCTGGATCGCGGTCGGGTCAGCCGGGTCCGACGAGCGGCCGCCAGCGCCGGACCGGTCGTCCGACGGCTTGCCGACCTGAAGCAGGACGGGCGAGTTCTTCGCACCCGCGTCGAACATCAGGCCCGCGATGTCGACCCCCTTGACGTCGGCGACGCTCATGGTGACCGCGCCGTTGACCGCGGTGAGCGTCGCATAGCCGAGCCCGAGAACCACGGTGTCGGCCCGCTTGACCTTGATGGTGCTGCCGATGTCGTAGACGCCGGGGGTGATGAGCAGGTTCTTGCCGCGCGACAACGCGTTGTTGATGCTGCTCACCGAGTCGGAGGGCTTGGCGACGTAGAAGTCAGACAACGGGACCGAGCGACCCGGTGTCGTGCCGTTCGCCCACGACGTGCCGACCGAGTTCGTCTGACCGGCCGGGACGAAGACGTTCCAGCCTCCGGACGAGTCGACGTAGAGGAACGGCTTCTCGCGGCTGACGGGGGTGGCCGTCACCGTGGTGTAGGGGCCGCCACAGGCACCGGCGGGGAAGCACTGCGCCGGCGCACCTTGGACGCCCGAGAAGACCTGGTTCCAGACGCCGTTCGTCCAGTTGGGCGTGACGCTGTTGCGCACGAAGAACTGCTGCTGCGAGCCGTTGATGACGGTGCCGCTGAAGGCCGAGTCGGCGATGAAGCCGCCGCTCGCGAACGAGGGTCCGGTGCAGTAGTCCATGAGCGTGACCTGGCCGTTGATGTTGACCCGGCGCAGGGGCGCGGCCTGCGACACTGCCCAGAAGTTGCCGGAGTAGCAGCCCGTCGTGCCCATCACGTTGATGGTTAGGTTCGACATCGACCGCCAGAAGTTGTTCAGCGCGAAGCAGGTTCCGCCGCTGTCGCACTGGTTGTAGACGTTGACGGCACCGTTGATCACGACGTCGGTCGGAGACAGGCCCAGCCCCGCGACCTCGGTGTAGTAGCCGACGCTGAACACGAGCGGCTGGGCTGCGCTGCCGTAGGTGCCGGGCTTGAACAGCAGGGCGTAGCGCTGGGGGCCGAACTGGTTGGTCAGCTGCTGGGCCGACACCGCGTCGACCGATGCCTGGATCTGGCTGGTGGGCATGCTCGGGTCGAAGACGATCACGTTCGGACCGAGGTCCGGCTGCGCCGGGTGGGGGGACGCGGTGGCCGGAGCGACCGCGGTGACGGCGGCGAGCCCGAGCGCACCGGCCGCGATCATGGCCAGCATCGCGACGCGTCGTCGCCTCGGAGGTCGTGCTTGGGCGACCGGACTCGAGAGAGCGCTCTCTCGATCGACGTTCACAACCATGGGGAACCCACCCTCTTCGACGTCGAGCATCGGCGAAACCGGACTGAGGCCCATCGACCCCGAGAGACGCGCCGCCGCCGGGGCGGGGGTCCGGCGTACCGGACCACTCGCGCGCGATGGAGACCGCCGCCGAGCCTCAGGTGCCCTTTGTAGTCGCGGTGGCCGGTGCGGTCAACGGATTCAGTGGAATCCCCGCGCAGGCGACCGATCCGTGGCGGACAACCAGCGAGGTCAGCCCGAGTGCCGGACGACAAGGCGCACGGGGAGCACGAGATGTCCCGCGTCGGTGAGGTCGGGAAGCGAGTCGTCGGGAACGGGCACGAGGTCCGGGCGGTGCTGGGCCAGCAGCAGTCGCACCATCGCCCGACCCTGCAGCAGCGTCTCCTGGCGGATCGTGGTGAGCGGTGGGTCAGACTGGGCGGCGGCGGCGATGTCGTCGAAACCCACGACCGCGACGTCCTCGGGGACCCGTCGGCCTGCACGCGAGAGCGCCCGCAGCGCTCCGAGCGCCATCAGGTCCGACGCCACGAACAGGCCGTCGAGCTCGGGAGCGCGGCCAAGGAGCCTGGCCGTCGCGGCCTCGCCGCCCTGCTGGGTGAAGTCGGCTCTCTCCACCCGGCCGGCGCGGAACCGCCGCCCGAGTGCGGACCGGAAGCCGGCGAGCCGGTCGATGCCGGCGGTCATGTCCTGCGGCCCCGCGACGGTCCCGATGATCGTGCGCCCCTGCTCGAATATCCGCTCGGCGGCCAGCCGCCCACCGACGATGTTGTCGTTGTCGACGTATGCGACCGGCGGCTCGTCGTGGAACGGCCGGCCCCCGATGACGAAGGGCACGCCCGCGCGCCGCAGGGCGTCAGGCAGCGGGTCGTGCTGCGCATGCTCGGAGATGAGCAGCACGCCGTCGACCGGAGCCGTGCGCAGGAAGGTCTCGATGCGGTCGAGATCGGCTGCGGAGTGGGCCATGAGAAGCGTCATCTGCAGCCCCACCCTCATGCACTCCTGACCCACTCCCCGGACGATGCCGGCGAAGAACGGGTCGCCGAACACACGCGCATCGGGCTCGGAGGCCACGAGCGCCACGGTGTCCGAGCGGCGGGTGACCAATGATCGGGCCGCGAGGTTGGGTGCATAGCCGAGCTCGTGGATGGCGCGCTCCACCCGGTCACGCAGGTCTGGCGTGACCGAGGTCCAGCCGTTGACGACCCGCGACACGGTGGCACGGGAGACGCCGGCCGCCTCGGCCACCCCTTCGAGGTTGGCCCGGTCGCGCAGGTGGGCTGGCGGCGGCATGACAGCAATAACTACCACGCACGACACGCTCGACGCCCGGTACCGCCAGGCGACGACGTGGCCTGCGAGATCCACGTGCGCGATCCCGGTCACCCGCTCCGCGTTGCCTTCGGCCCTGCCGGTGAGACACCTGCGCTGGCCACTGTCGCATGAACTATTGATGAACAAGGCACTCACTGGCGGTCGGGTCTGGCTGACCCGCGAGGTCGCTGGTCATCACCAGAGCGCTGCCGCGGTAGAACGTGAACGCGCTCACGGCCATCCGCGCATGCCAGACGGGTACGATCTCCTGCACGCGGGGCGCCTCCTGACCGAGCAGCAACGCAACCGGGTCCGCCCGCTCAGTGCACGGCGAGGATCCCTGGACCAACTGGTGCGAGGGATTCCCTCCCGGGATGATGCGGGTCTTCGCGAGGTATCTGGACGCAGGTGTGTGGCGCCCGCGCGCCGAGCACTACTGCGAGCTGCTGCACGGTTCGCGAGTTCGACCGCGACGTCCACGACCTCGGCTTCACCTTCTCGCACTCCTGGCGACCGTGGTCCGCTGCCGCAGGTGACCGTGCACTCGACGATGTCCTGGTCCACGCCGGCAAGACGATGGGGCTGAGGTTCCAAGAGAAGTCAGGCTTTCTGAGGTCGTTCCGGGCTCCCGACAGCACGTTCATCAACAGTCCGAGAGCGAGGGCGTTGAGCAGGGTCATCAGCGGGGCGACATGGACGAGGTGAGGTCCGATCACGACGACGAGGCAGATCGCCGCGAGGACGGTCACGACGAACCACAGGCTGCGCAGGCTCTCGGCCGGCAGGTTGCCGATGAGCACGTCGCGGATGAAGCCGCCGCCAAGCCCCATGAGCAGAGCGAACATCGAGACGCCCACGATGTACCAGTGCCGTGCCGGGTCCGGGTAGCCGCGCAATGCGCCGACCACGGCGTTCACCCCAACTGTCAGCAGGGCGAGCCACAGGGGCGCGTCGGTGGCCAAATCGGCAGCGAATCCATAGGGCAACCTCAGCGAGGTTGGCCCTCCGACGCAAGACCGAGCGGATGGTCGGCGGCGCAACCCGTCGGCATTCACCTCTGCTCATCGAGTCAGTGGTAAGAAATCCCGGGCCTGCGGCGGTGCCCCATGAGCCGGTTGCCGTGGCGAGATCTCTGCCGCCTGCTCAGACGATCGCAGCGTCCTCGCGTGGCGCCGACGTGGGTGTCACCAGTCGTGCACGGTGCCGTCGCGGAGGCGGTTGAAGGGCAGGTAGGCGCGCTGGTAGGGGTAGCCGCGGGCCGCTTCCTCGTCGACCTCGACGCCCAGGCCTGCGGTGTCGCCGGGGTGGAGGTGACCGTCCTCGAAGGTGACGGACTGTCGGAATACCTCGTTGGTGCGTTCGCCGTGTCGCATGTACTCCTGGATCCCGAAGTTGTGGATCGCGAGGTCGAGGTGCAGCGCTGCGGCCATGCCCACGGGTGAGATGTCGGTGGGTCCGTGGAAGCCGGACTTGATCTGGTACTGAGCGGCGTAGTCCATGAGCTTGCGTACCGGTGTGATGCCGCCGAAGTGTGTGACGGACGAGCGCACGTAGTCGATCAGCTGCTCGGAGATCAGGGTCTGGTAGTCCCACACGGTGTTGAAGATCTCGCCGATGGCCAGCGGTGTCGTGCTGTGCTGACGCACGAGCCGCAGCGCCTCCTGGTTCTCCGCGGGTGTGCAGTCCTCGAGCCAGAACAGGTCGTAGGGCTCGAGGGACTTCGCGAGCCGCGCCGCCTGGACCGGGGTCATCCGGTGGTGCCCGTCGTGGAGCAGGGTGAGCTCGGGGCCGAACTCGTGGCGGACGGCCTCGAACACTCGGGGGAGGTGACGCAGGTAGGCCGCGGTGTCCCAGTCCTCCTCGGCTGGCAGGGCCTGGCGGCGCGCAGGCTCGTAGTCGTAGCGGGGCCCCGAGGACGCCTGGGCCGCGACGCCGTAGAGCGCCGTGATCCCTGGGACGGCCGTCTGGATGCGGATGGCGGTGTAGCCGAGCTGCTGGTGCTCGCGGATGGAGTCAAACAGCGACGGCAGGTCCGGGCCGCTGGCGTGGCCGTAGGTCCGGATGCGCGTGCGGCTGGCACCCCCGAGGAGCTGGTAGACCGGGAGGCCCGCGATCTTGCCCTTGATGTCCCACAGGGCCATGTCGACGCCGGCGATGGCCGCCATCGTGACGGGACCGCGGCGCCAGTAGCCGCCGCGGTAGAGGAACTGCCACGTGTCCTCGATGCGTTGCGGGTCGCGGTCGATGAGCAGCGGGACGACGTGCTCGCTGAGATAGGCCGCCACGGCGAGTTCGCGGCCGTTGAGCGTTGCGTCGCCGAGCCCGGTGAGCCCCTCGGACGTGGTGATCCTCAACGTGACGAAGTTGCGGTCGGGGCTCGTGACGACGACCTCGGCCCCCACGATCCTGTGCTGCGATGGGCTCATGGCTGCGACTCGATCCTCTCGGTCACGATCCGGTCGGTACGCGACGGTCGGTGTGGGTGGGCCCGGTCATCTCGCGAGCTCCTCGCCGAGCGCGACGACCGCGGTCACGAGCTCTGTGTCCTCGGCCAGCGCCGGGTCGAGGGCACCCAGAACCCGGCGCACGCCCGTCCGCAGAGGGCCGCCCGCGAGCTCGACGAGCTCGGCTGCGCGCGGGTCCTTCGCGGGTCCGTCAGGTGCGCGCAGGCTGAGCACCCAGGCGGCTAGCACCCGAGCGGCACCTGTGGGTACTCGACCCGCGGCCCGTTCCGCACGCAGAGTCGGCAGGATCCGCACTGGGAGCTTGAGCGAGCCGTCCTGGGCGATCTGCGCTAGCCGGTGCTCGATAGCGGTGTTGGCGAAACGATCGACCAGCGCGCCCCGATAGCCGGCTAGGTCGTCCGACGCCATGGGAATGTGCGCGCACGCCTCGTCCCACCACTGCTCGACCCACCCGCGGCAGGTGTCATCGGCGATCGCCTCGGCAACGGTGCCGTGGCCTCGCAGCGGTCCAGCGTAGGCCAGTAGCGAGTGCGACCCGTTGAGCAGTGTCAGCTTGCGCGACTCGTACGCCGTCGTATCGCTCGCCCAGATCGCGCCCGCGGAGTCCCACCTCGGGAACCCAGGGCCCGGATCGGTCGCGAGCACCCACTCGGCGAAGGGCTCCGTGACGACAGGACAGTGGTCGTCGAGACCGGATTCGGCCGCGATGCGTGTCCGGTCGGCGTCCGTGGTGGCGGGGGTGATCCGATCGACCACGGTCGAGACGAAGGCCGCGGACTCCTCGACCCAGACCGCGAGCGCCGGATCGACGCGGCCGGCCAAGCCTCGCACCGTGGTCGCGAGCGCGGCTCCATTGCCCGGCAGGTTGTCGCAGGGGATCAACGCGATCGGCCCGGCGTCGGCGGCCCGGCGTGCCCGCATCCCCGAGACGATGCGCCCTGCGGCGGTGCGCAGGCCGACCTGGTCGCGGGCTGATCCGCGTCGCAGCTCGTCGATGTCGGACGCGATGTCGACGTCGTGCTCGTCCAGCGAGCCCGAGCCGTCGAGATGGTAGCCCGCTTCAGTGACCGTGAGCGTGATGTATCCGACCGCGGGATCGGCCCAGTAGCCGGCCCACGCGCCGGCGTCAGCGCCGGCGTGCGCCGCCACAACCGACTCGACGACCTCATAGCGGTCACCGCCCGGGTCGCGGACGTCGAGCAGGTAGAGACAGCCCTGCCCCTCGAGCGTCTCAGCCAGGCTCGGGCTGCGGCCAGTGAACGCTGCGATGCCCCACTCGGCGCCGTCCTCCGCGGCCTGGGTGAACCACGCTTGGTGGGCGCGGAAGAAGCTGCCGAGCCCGAGGTGCAGGGAGCGGACCGGCTGTCGTGGTCGTGAGCGGTGCAGCTGGCTCATAGTCCGAACACCTCCCGCGGTCGGCCGGTGACGAGATCGATCGCGGCGATCACCGCGTCGTCCTCCGTCATGCGGTGCTCGGCGACGAGTCCGGCGAGGAAGCCGCTGTCGAGTCGGCGCGACATGTCGTGGCGGGCAGGGATCGAGCAGAAGGCGCGTGTGTCGTCGATGAAGCCCGACGTGCGAGAGAGCCCGACGGTGTCGGTGACAGCCGACCGCCAGCGGCGTACGGCGTCGGGGGCGTCGAGGAACCACCACGGCGCTCCGACGTATACCGAGGGGTAGAAGCCGGCGAGCGGTGCGATCTCCCGCGAGAACGTGGACTCGTCCAGGGTGAAGAGCACGAGCCGCAGGTTCGGGTGGGTGCCGAAGCGCTCAAGCAACGGACGCAGCGAGTCGGTGAACTCGGCGCGCAGGGGGATGTCGTGACCGGTGTCCGGACCGAACTCGTGCAGGGTCGGCCTGTGGTGGTTGCGCCGGACCCCCGGGTGCAGCGTCATCGTGAGGCCGTCGTCGGTCGCCATCCGAGCCATCTCGAGCAACATGTGCCGGCGCAACGCCGTGCTCTCGGCGGCGGAGGCCTCGTCACGCAGGGCCGAGGCGTAGATGCGATCGGCGTCCGCCCCGGGCAGCGGAGCGGTTCCCACGTCCTCGTGGCTGTGGTCGGTGGATCGGGCGCCGTGCGCGAGGAAGTGGGCCCGGCGCTCCTCCATCGCGGCCACCCACCCCGCGTAGCTGCTGATGTCCTCGCCAGCGACGGCGCCCAAGCGTGCGACGTCGTCGGTCCACGTCCCGGACCCCACTTCGAGGTAGCGGTCGGGACGGAAGGTCGGGATGACGCGTCCCGACCATGCCGGGTCTGCACGGAGCACGGCGTGCGCGGCGAGGTCGTCGGTCGGATCGTCGGTCGTCGCGAGCACCTCGATCCCGAACAGTGCGTAGAGGCTGCGCGGTGTGTACTCCGGCAGTGCTAGGCGGGCGGCGATCGCGTCGTAGATCTCGTCGGCCGTCTCGAGGTCCGGTACGACGGAGATGCCGAAGATCTCGACGAGCTCGGTCTCGAGCCAGGCACGTACCGGGGTGCCGAGGAAGACGTCCCAGTGCCTGCACAACAGCCGCCACACCGACCGGGCCTCCTCCTCGTCAAGCGGGCCGCGGCCGACGCCGAGAGCGGCGAGCGGGACACCGGAGGCGTGCAGGAGGCGAGTGACGTAGTGGTCGGGGGTGACGAGCAGAGCCGCCGGGTCGGTGAATGAGAGGTCGTCGAGGAGCAGCCGAGCATCGACATGGCCGTGCGGGGAGATGATCGGAAGATCACGGATCTCGTCGAGGATGCGACGGGCGATCGCCCGGGTCGCGGGGTCCGGCGGCAGCAGTCGGTCGGGATGCAACACGAGGTGTCGTCGCGGCGGGCGCATCCCCCTAGTGTGCTGGGCACCGGGTGATCACAGCGAGTTCCCGTGATGACGGGAGGGCCAAAGATCCGATCGGGGCCGTCGCAGATGCCGGAGACTGCCTGCAACCGTTCACTTTTCGACCGTCGAAAGTGACCAGAATTCACGCGCCGCCGACAGTCCTCGCCCCTGTCGGGGCTCCGGGCGCTCCGTGTTGACCGCGACCCTTAGCCCGGAGCGCCCTTCGACCGCCCGCCCCGGCCCGTCCAAGCACAACCGACACCGTTGACAAGCACAGCTCCGTCAGGAATGCCGTTCTGGCTCGTCTGGTCAGCCCCTGAGGATCAGCCGCACAAGTGCGACATTGTCGCTGGGTCCCGACACCGCTACGAGGATGTCGCCGACGTCGACCCCGGTCGTGTGCGTCCCAGCGGACTCGTACGTCAGCCCGTGGGCGGGTACCCCGTCGATCACTAGCGCGGCCGGGGTCTGGTCGTCGCGGGTGCGCCATGCGGCCAGGTCGACCGACCGGTCTCGGCTCTCCTCCGACTCGGATGGTGACCGCGACTGACGGACGGCCGACGCCTCACTCCAGATGAGGTCGACCAGAGTGGGTTGAACTAGATCTAGATCGACGTTGCGCTGGGTGGCGACGAACAGGTTACCGTGAGCCGTACGGTGGTGGAACACGACCTTCGACGGCTGGCCGTTGACTCGCATGCTCTCGGTGAGCCAGGGGTGGAAGCCGGTGACTCCAGCACCGCGAACCGTGATGAGAAGCGGCGGCGGGTCAGCATCAGAGGCGGTCGGGAACGGATCCGGGGGGTTGACGCTGACCGCTACCGGGTGCCAATAGACTCCATCCGCGGTGACACAGACCTCGGGCACGACGGTGGCTCTAGAAACCACGACACCACGGGTCGCCTCGCCCTGCCGCGCAACCCGGCGGACCAGCATCTGCTCGCGGGAGGATGCCGAGCCGTCGCCCCAGATCGGCCGCAGCGCGCTCGGCGTGGACCGCACCGCTCGAGACCGTGGTGGCCACCCTCACGTCGAACCCGAGGTCCCTAGCTAGCCATGGCTGCCCCCTGGACGGCCCGTTGCCAGCTGCCCGAGCCACGGTGCTGGTCATGCAGGTCAGGTGTGGGGGAGTCCACGCTGATCTGCAGCGTGAAGTTGCCGCGGGGCATCTGCTCGAGCGTGCGCAGTCGTGATCCGCTGAACAGCATGCCGTTGGTGAGCATGACGCTAGGAGCAGCAGCGCAGCACGCGGCCACGATCTCACCGATCTGGGGGTGCAGAAATGGCTCCCCGCCGGTCAGGTAGATCTCGGTCGCTCCTGCGCCATCGGCCTCCGTGACCGCTCGCCGAGCCGTCTGGGTGCTCAGCTGCCGTAGGCGGTCAGGCTCCGTACATGAGCATGCCGCCGTCGAGGATCTGGCGTCCGGGAACCAGCATCAGCGCCGGTGGCTGTTGCGTGCCGCGCCAGCCGGTGACATCGGTTCCGGTCGGTGCGTGTCCGGCAATGAAGTCGGCCATCGTGGTGAAGATGTCAGGGACGCTGGCCGGATACCAGTCGTGCGGTTGTTCGAAGCCGTAGATGAACTGGAACTGGGTTGGTGGTGAGTGCAGATCGTTGGTGGCCCGCTCGAACAGGGCCACGCCGTCGTTGAGGAAGTAGGTGTCCTCGCTCCCGACGTAGAAATGCATCCGGCCGGTCAGCTGCGGTCCTAGCGTCGCCCAGGTCGATGTGAGGATCGCGCTGAGGTCGAAGTGCTCGCGCCAGTATGCGGCGACGGTGTGGTTGATCACTCCGCTCTGCTTGTCCCAGATCGGTGCCGGGTAGCCGTCGCGGGCCCGGGGGCCGAACACGGCCGCCCAGACGTCCCACTGACCTTGGCTCCGTCCGTGACTGCCGGCCGCGAGTTCGTAGTGGTTCTCCTGTTCGATGGTCCATTGACTGTCCCCCGTGGTCTGGCGCGCTGCCGGGCGGGGGACTCGCTCCCAGGGGTTCTCGACGAAGTAGGCGTTGGGATCGTTGTAGACGTCGATGACTTGGTGGCCGTGGAAGTCGAGCGCGTCTGGGTAGCCCGACCATGATCCGGCCCACAGATCCGGGTACTTGACCAGAGTCGCGGCCGACACCCAGCCTCCGGTCGAGCCGCCGGTGACCACGCGTCCCCACGGCTGGCCGATCGTTCGAAATGCCTTGTCGATCGCCGGAACCAGCTCGTGGTTGACGGCATCCCCGTACGGTCCGAGGTTGGCGGAGTTCATCTGGTAGGAGTCGTCGTAAAAGGGGTTCTCGGTTCGGATCTCGACGGAGATGAATCGTGTCGCCTCGGCCGATACCCACCAGGTGGAGAAGCCGTACTGGTCGTCGAGAGTCTCGCTGAACAGGTGCGGGTTGCTTGTCGGGAAATGGCCGGTGTGCATCTCCATCGGGTAGCGCACATGTCCGTTGGCAGGTTGGTCGTACCCCTCGGGCAGCAGGATGTTGGCGCCGATGTACACGTCCTTGCCCCAGAACCGGCTCAGTAGCGTGGAGCGGATCTTCAGGTGCCTGACATGGGCCGAGTCGGCCGGATTTCCCTGCTGGGCCGTGCCGCCGACCGGGACCGGGTCGGTCGGGGTGATGAGGTGGGTCAGGTCCAGGGCAATGGTTTGTGATCGTCGGGGATCGACGGTGACGGTCTGTGGGGTCGAGTAGACGTTGCCCGGGGAATGCCAGATGTCACCGCCGTCGCCGGCGGGCCAGTGCACCTGAACGACGGAGTGGTCAGCTCGGTGGTTGGTCTCATAGGTGTTGAAAAAGCCCTGCACGACGTAGGTGCCGGCGGGCAACTGATCGATTCTCGGGTACGGGTAGCCGACAACGTCCGGGTCCGACCCGAGAACGACCGGGCGACCAGGGGTAAGGTCTGCGACGTCATAACCGAAGAACGGCACGGTGATCGGCTCGTTCGCCTGGATGTTGTCGCGGGGCTCGGGCGCGTTGGCGCTTAGGTCGTTGGCTCGCGCGACGAGCACGAAGATGCGCCCACTGCCGCCCCGCAGACCGGTGCGCGGGTCGACGGTCAGCGCAAAACGCAGGTGACGGGCTTGCGGCGCTTCGGCTGCCTCGGCGGGAGCCGCCGCGGTGATCCCGGCCAGCCCCGCGACCACCGCGGCACCGGACACCTTCAAGACATTGCGCCTGCTGATCCCGTCACGGCCCGGTGCCGCCACGGCGGACGTGCTGGACTTCGACGCAGAGGCGTTGGGTGCATCAGACTCAGGCATCAATGTCCTGTCGCTGCTGGCGAATACTCGGCCGATCCTGGCCCGAGCGCGCCGTCGGCCCGCTTGTGATTCCGGGTGATCGCAACCTAGCAGGGCTGTCCATCGTCGTCAGCGAATCGTTGCAAGTTGAGTCTTCAAACATGTGCTGGTTCAGCGCGAGCGCTGCAACCGTGCTCTGGAGTGGACGCCCCACCCGTCTCCGGGGCACCTTGGCGTTGCCTGATCGGCCGATGCTCCTGTCCTGACCAGCGAGCCTGGGAGGGCCACCGTCCGTGCGATCCAACCGCGCATAGAAAGACGCTACCGACATTCGCCGGGAGCCGCGCAGAACCGTTCTCGATCGCTCGGACCCAAAGGTTGTTCAGCGAACCAAGACGGCGAGTTCCTCGCACGTCGCCCGACTCACTCTGCCTCGAGTCGAAATGTGCAGCCCGTGCTCGACGGCGAGTCCTCGCGTGACTTGCGGGTTGGCCA
>Ga0208588_1000523_pt1 | contig 12276 bp, 11 predicted proteins | sample NGESurshal092012_8_FD_184483 | JGI IMG/M metagenome (GOLD analysis project Ga0208588, IMG submission 184483) | Arctic peat soil microbial communities from Barrow, Alaska - NGEE Surface sample 415-3 shallow-092012 (SPAdes) | ecosystem: Environmental > Terrestrial > Soil > Wetlands > Peat ...
GTAGGCACCGATGCCGAAGTACGCCACGTGGCCGAGGCTCAGCTGACCGGCGTAGCCGCCGACGAAGTTCCAGGCGATGCCCAGGACCGCGAAGACGATCACCCGGAACACGAGCTGGAGCACGTAGCCGTCGTGCATCCAGAGCGGCATGCTGGTCACCGCGGCGAAGAAGAGGACGGTGGGCCACCAGGAGGGGAGCCGGCGCACGATTACTTCCCCCCGAACAGGCCCTGGGGCCGGAAGAGCAGCACCGCCAGGAAGATGACGAAGTTCACCACCTCGGCGTAGCGGTCCGCCCAGGTATAGGCCGTGAACTGCTCGGCCACCCCGAGCAGGAGCCCGCCCAGCGCCGCGCCTTGAACGCTCCCCATCCCGCCCAGCACCACGATGACGAACGACTTGAGGGTGTACGGGCCGCCCACGGTGGGGTTGGTCCAGAAGACCGGGAGGAGCAGCGCCCCGGCCACACCTGCGCAGGCGATGCCCAGACCAAAGGTGATTGCCGACACCCGCTCCACCCGGATGCCCATCAGCGGCGCCACGGTGCGGTTCTGGGCCACCGCGCGGATCGCCCGGCCCATCTCGGTGCGGCTGAGGAACTGCTGGAGCGCGATGACCAGCGCCAGCGAGACGGCGAAGCTCAGAATGTAGCCAACGCTGAAGTGCAGAGGTCCGAGCGAGGTGATGCGGTTGGCGATCGGGAGGTTGATCTGTCGGTAGTCCGCGCCGAAGGCCAGCTGCGCCAGCCCGATGAGGGCCAGGCTGATGCCCTCGGTGAGCAGGATCTGCAGGAAGTCGTTGGCCCCCATCACCCGGCGGACCAGCAGCCAGTACGTGCCCACCGCGACCGCGAAGAGCACCGCCCCCCAGAGCGGGAAGGCGAGGTACGGGTTCAGCCCGAGCAGGGTCCAGCCGTAGAAGCTGAGGTACGTCCCCAGCATCAGGAACGCCCCGTGGGCGAAGTTCACCAGCCGCATGACGCCGAAGATCAGCGCCATCCCGCTGGCGATCAGCGCGTACACGCCTCCAACCAGCAGGCCGTTCAGGAAGGCCTGCAGCCACTGCACGCTAGCGCTCGCTCCACTTCGGAGTCGGAAGGATCGGATCCCCCGTGGCCTCGGACTTGGGGTTGACGATCACGTACTTCCCCTTCTGGATCTGCGTCACCAGGACCGGATGCAGGTTCTGCCCGCGGGCGTCGAACTTCACCGGGCCGAAGATGGTGTCCGGCATGTCGATCGCCTTCAGCGCGTCGCGGATGGCCACCGGGTCCCACTTGCCGGCGTTCTTCACCGCCTGGGCCATCACCTTGAGCGCCACGTACGCCTGGACCGCGTGGTACGCGGGCGTGACGCCGTACTTCGCCTTGAACTTCTCGGCGAACTGCGCGCTCCCCGGCCACTTCGACTCGGGCATCCACTGGGTGACGCTGAAGGTGTAGTCCGCGTCCTTGCCGGCGCCCTTCTCCTCGGTGGGAAACTCCGCGGTGCTGAACCCCGTGCCCGCGGCGGTGAAGTAGCGCGGGTTCAGGTCCACCTGCCGTGACTGGTGCATGAGGCTGGTCGCGTCGAGGAGGTAGCTGGCGAAGTAGATGGCGTCGGGCGACTTCTCCTTCACCTTCTGGAGCATCGCGGTGTAGCTCGGGGACTTCGCGGTGTAGGACTCCTCGGTGGCGATCGGGATGTTCGCCTCGGTCGCCGCCTTCTTCATCGCCGCGCCATTGGCCTGACCGAAGTTGGTGTTCTCGTAGACGATCGCCACGCTCTTCGGCACGCCCGCGTCCTTCCAGAACTTCACCATGGCGTTCGAGTAGTCCGTGGCCCCCGAGCAGAGCCGGAAGCTCCACCCCTGGGTGTTCTCGAGCACGTTGTCGGCCGTGGCGGTGGGCATGAGCAGCGGGACTCCGCGCCGGGCGACGAGCGGGACGATGGCCTTGGTGCTCTCGGACGAGTACGAGCCGACCAGCGCGCTCACCTTGTCCTGGTCGACCAGCTTGGAGACGCCGGACGCGGCGATGTCCGCCTTGCTCTGGTCGTCGTACTTCACGATCTCCAGCGGCTTTCCGAGCACGCCGCCCGAGGCGTTGATCTCCTCGAGCGCCATGTCGTAGCCGCGGTCATGTGCCTGCCCGAAGGCCTGCTGGCTGCCGCTGAGCGCGGTGATGATCCCGATCCGGCCGGGCTTGCTCTGCTGACATGCGGCGAGCGCGAGGGCGGCGACGGCGAGAACGAAGCGACGTCGGGCGTGCATCGATTCACTCCTCGGTGAGTGCCGCGCGGAGGGAGTAGGTCACCCCCGAATTCCGTACCAGCGAAAAGAGATTGCGGTGAGAGACCGCACGCGTTGACGCCCTGCGTTGTGGTCCTGTCCCACGGACGACGCTGCGCGTCTTCTGCCGAACATTGCGGGGCTTTTCGCCCGCCGCTGACCGCGTACGACAGTCCGTGTCTGGACGGACCCCTCTTCCAGGTGGAGAGGTGAACGGTCAGGAACAGGAGCAACCCCCGCCAATGCCGTCGAAGAGAGATTCCACCGCCGCCAGCTCGCGTGAGGCGCCGGAGACCGACAAGCCGAGCGACCCGTCGTCCGCGTTGCACGGTCATGCCACCCGCCCTGCGCCGGCGCCGCGGTCCTCGCGTGGGGCCTCGGTGATCCCGGCGCCAAGGAAGGCCGAGGTTCATCGCCTGGTCGCCGCGCCCAGGCCGCTGCCCACCCGGGAGCAGGTTGCCGCCCGGGCCTACGAGATCTGGATGAACGGCGGGTGCATCCCGGGGCGCGACGCAGAGAACTGGCTACAGGCCGAGCTCGAGCTGCTGGCCGGCTGCTGAACCGCGGCTGATCACCGCAGCAGGGCAGAGCGCGCGATGCGGAGCTGCTCGAAGATCCGCTCCGCCTCGAGCACCGAACGCATCGCCAGCCCGCACGCCGGCGTGACCACCACCTGTCGGAGCGCGTCCGGACGATCGGGCAGCGCCGCGGCGAACGACGTCTCGGTGGCCCGGGCCAGCTCCTCGGGGTTTGCGTCCTGCCCGAGGTCGGTGGGCACCAGGCCCAGGGAGAACGCTCCTCCCTGGTCCAGGAAGCGCTTCACCCCTCGCGGCTCGTCGAGCACCGCGTCGAGCGACAGCCGGACGTCGAAGGAGAGCAGGTCGATGCCCAGGTCGAGCAGGGCGCTCCAGCGGGTGTTCCCGCAGCAGTGCAGGCCCACCAGCGCTCCCTGCTGCCGCAGCGCCGAGACGAGCAGCCGGAGCTCCGAGAGCACGGCGAGGTGGGCGACGTCGCCAGTGTCGAGCGCATACAGCCCCGGCTCGTCCAGGTAGAAGACTGCCGTCGCGCCGGCCGCACGCACTGCCTGCACCAGCGCGAGCGAGCGCACCAGGACCAGCCGGAACGCCTGCGCGTCGAGCCCCGGGTGCTCCCAGAGCGGCTCGCCGGTGGACAGCTGCGAGCTCCAGCGCACCGTCGCAGGCCCGGCGATCTGCGCCTTGGCGAAGGCGAGCTTCCGCTCGCGCACCTCCCAGAGGAAGGGCCGGAGCGCCCGGGTCGCGGTGACGCCGGGGAGGAATGGCGAGGCGTCGCCGCTCTTCAGCGCCGCGTCGATGCGCGCGTCGAGCTCGCCGCGCCCCTTCTCCCAGGCCCCGAGCTCCACGGTGCACACGCCGTCGTCCGCGGCCTCGAGGCCCGGCAGGCCCTCCAGCGCGGCGGGCACCATCAGCTCGGAGGGGTTCCCCGATGGGAGCTGCGGCAGGTACGGCACGTCCACCCCGAGCGCCATCTGCAGCGCCAGCTCCATCTGGGTGTGCGGCAGGCTGCCGATCCCGGTGATGGCGCCACGCGGGAGCAGCGCCAGGGCAGCGCGGACGTCGGGCATGGTCAGGTCACCGAGAAGTAGAAGGCGTCGGGGTGGTGGAAGACGAGCGCCGACACCGAGGCCTCGGGCTCCATCATGCACCCATCGGTCAGGGTGACGCCGATGTCCTCGGGCCGCAGCGTGGCGAACAGCTGGAGCTGATCCTCGAGGCGCGGGCAGGCCGGGTAGCCGAACGAGTAGCGCTTCCCCGGGTACTCGGCGCGGAACCGCTCGAGCATGGTGAGGTCCGGCCGGTCCGGCGTGCCCCACATGCTCCGGATCCGCGAGTGCAGGAACTCCGCGTAGGCCTCGGCGGTCTCCAGCGCCAGCGCCTGGACCCCGTGCATCTTCACGAAGTCACCGGAGGCCTTGAAGCGCTCGGAGATCTCGCGGATGCCCTTCCCCGCAGTGACCACGAAGAGCGCCACGTTGTCGGTGGGCTTGCCGGCGTCCAGCGGCCGGACGAAGTCGGCGAGGCAGACCCCCCCGGGGCGCGCCTGGCGCGGGAGGTCGAACGAGGTCACCTCGCCGAGGGTGTCACCATCGAAGAGGAGGAGACGATTTCCGTCCGAGCCGGCGCGGTAGAAGCGGAACACGGCGCGGGCCTGCATCGCGCCCGACTTCAGCTCGGACTTGAGCGCGTCGAGCGTCTCCTTGAGCGCCAGCGCCTTCCGTCCATCCTCGGTGTCCGCGAGCTTCCGCTCCCCGGGCGTGTCCAGCAGGCGCGCCGCGGAGCCCTTCACCCCGAAGTGGCGGCCGTACAGCATGACCGGGTTGATGAACCGCCAGATCTGTTCCAGCGGGGTGGTGGCGAGCACGTGCCGCTCCCAGTCCGGCGGGGCCGGCACCGAGTCCAGGACGCGCACCTCGTGGGAGCGGGTCACGGGCGCGCTCGGAGCGGGCGCCGGGCGGCTGGCCGTCTCCCGCGCCAGCTTCTCCCGGCGGACACGCAGCTCCTCGTTCAACCGCCCGAGCCCACCCGGGTCGACGATCTGCTTGGCGAGCTCGAGTCCGCTCATCGCGTCCTGGGCGTACGCGACCGTGCCGCCGGCGTAGGCCGGGGCGATGGAGCGATCGACGAAGTTGCGCGACAGCGCCGCCCCGCCGACCAGGACCGGGACGTTCACCCCGGCCCGCGCGAGGTCCTCCGCGGTGGCCACCATCTGGTGGGCGCTCTTCACCAGGAGCCCCGACAGCCCGAGGATGTCCGGGCGGTGCTCGCGCACGGCGGCGACCAGCTGCTCCGGGGGCACCTTGATTCCGAGGTTCACCACCTGGAACCCGTTGTTGGCGAAGATGATCTCCACCAGGTTCTTGCCGATGTCGTGGACATCGCCCTTCACCGTGGCCAGGACCACCTTGCCGCGTACCGCGGTGGAATTCTTGTCCATGTGCGGCTCGAGGTAGCTGACCGCCGCCTTCATCACCTCGGCGCTCTGCAGCACCTCCGCGACGATGAGTTCGTTCTTGCCGAAGAGGCGGCCCACCTCGTCCATCCCCGCCATCAGCGGCCCGTTGATGATCTCCAGCGGCTTCGCTTGTTGAAGCCCGAGATCCAGGTCCTTGAGGAGCCCGTCGCGGCTCCCCTCGATGACGTAGCGCCGGAGCCGCTCCTCCAGCGGGAGGGTGCTCATCGCCCGCGCCGGTGGCTTCCGCTCGCGGAAGTGGGCGGCGAAGGGGGTGATCGGATCCGGCCCCCGATTGAAGAGCAGATCCGCCGAGAGCCTCCGCTCCTCGTCGGGCAGCGAGGGGTAGCGTTCGAGCTTCTCCGAGTTGACCAGCGCCATGTCCAGGCCGGCCTGGGTGCAGTGGTAGAGGAAGACCGAGTTCAGGACCTCGCGTCCGGCGGCGGGCAGGCCGAAGGAGACGTTGGAGATGCCGAGCACGGTCTTGCTGCGGGGAAAGCGCTGCTTGATGGCCCGGACGCCCTCGATGGTCTCGACTGCGCTGCCGACGTACTGCTGGTCACCCGAGGCGCACGGAAAGACCAGCGGGTCGAAGTACAGGTCCTCCTCGGGGACGCCGTACTTCCCGGTCAGGAGCGCGTGGCTGCGCTCGGCGACCTCGAGCTTGCGCTGCCGGGTGACGGCCATGCCCGGCTCGTCGATGCAGCCGACGATGACCGCCGCGCCGTAGCGGCGGGCCAGCGGGACCACCTTCTCGAAGCGCTCCTCGCCGTCCTCGAGGTTGATGGAGTTGATGATCGCCTTGCCCTGACAGTAGGTCAGCGCGCGCTCCACCACCCGGTCGTCGGTGGAGTCGATCATCAGGGGGGCGCGGATCTTCCGGGTCACCGCCGCCATGAAGCGCTCCATGTCCTGGAGCTCGTCGCGATCCGGGTTGGCCAGGCAGATGTCGATGACCTGCGCCCCCCGCTTGACCTGGGCCCGGGCGATCTCCGAGGCGTCCTCCCACTGCTCGGCGACGATGAGCTCCTTGAACTTGCGGCTGCCGATGACGTTGGTGCGCTCGCCGACGATGACCGGCCGCACGTCGTCGCCAACCTCGAGGTAGTCCACGCCGGAGAGCCGAGAGGCGTGACGCGGGTGGGCGCTCCGTGGCGGAAGCCCCCGCACCGCCCCGGCGATGGCGCGGACGTGCTCGGGCGTGGTTCCACAGCAGCCGCCCACGACGTTGAGCCATCCCTCCTCGGCGAAGCGGCGGAGGGTTCGGGCGAGCATCGCCGGGGTCTCGAGGTAACGGCCGTTCTCGTCCGGGAGGCCGGCGTTGGGCACGCAGCCCACCGGGAACGCGGTCAGCTGCGCGAGCGACCGGATGTGGTCGGTCATGAACTCGGGGCCGGTGGCGCAGTTGAGGCCCAGGTACAGCAGCTGGGCGTGCTCGACGGACGTGGCGAGCGCCTCCACCGACTGGCCGGCGAGCATCGTGCCCATGGGCTCGATGGTGCCGGAGACCGCCACCGGGATGCGTCGTCCCACCCGGGCAAACGCCTTGTCGCAGCCGAGCAGCGCTGCCTTCACGTTCCGGGTGTCCTGCGCGGTCTCGATGAGGAGAAAATCCGAGCCACCGACGACCAGTCCCTCGGCCTGGACGGCGAAGGTGTCGAGGAGCGAGTCGAAGTCGATGCCCCCCGTGACGCTGATGGCCTTGGTGGTCGGGCCGATGGAGCCGGCGACCCAGCGCGGGCGACCGTCTGCCGCCTCCGCCGCGTCGGCCGCCTCGCGGGCGAGCTCGGCCGCGCGGACGTTGATCCGGGGCGCCAGGTCTTGAAGCCCGTACTCCGCGAGGACGAGCGGCGTGGCCCCGAAGGTGTCGGTCTCGGTCACGTCCGCGCCGGCGTCGAGGTAGGTCCGGTGGATGTCCCGGACCAGCTCCGGGCGGGTGAGGACCAGGTTCTCGTTGCAGCCCTCGAGGTCGGGGCCCCCGAAGTCCGCTGCCTTGAGGTTCTTCTGCTGGATGAGCGTGCCCATCGCGCCGTCGAGAACGACGATGCGCGTGGCAAGGGCCTCGCGGAGACGCTGGATGCGCTGGTCGATCCGCGCGGTCATGGCTTCTCCCCCGTGAGCAGGAAGACCCGGAAGGGAGAGCTCGCCTGCCGGGGGTGCACCTCGCGGGTGAGCGACTGGAAGCCGGCGGCCCGGAGCGTGGACTCGAGCGCCGCGGGTCCAAAGCCCAGGTGGCGGTGGCCGAGCCGGTCACGGACCCAGGTCTCTTCATGCGTCATCAGCTCGAGCACCACGAGCTTGCCGCCAGGGGTGAGGATCCGCGCCGCCTCGCCCAGGACCGCCTCGGGGGCGTCAACATGGTGGAGGCTCTGCGAGAGGACCACCAGACCGATCTTTCCGGACGGGAGCGAGAGGTGGTGCAGGTCCTCGCGGAGGAAGGTCACGTTCCGGAGCCCCTCGCGACGGGCGCGCGCCCTCGCCTGGGCCAGGGCGGCGCGGTTCTGGTCGATGGCGACCACCGAGCGGGCCCAGCGGGCGATGGAGATGCTGAGCACGCCGGTGCCGCAGCCGAAGTCCGCCACATCGAGCGGCGGCAGCAACGAGGCGAGCGCGCTGGCCCAGAGAAACCAGGACTGCCCGGGCTCGAGTAGACGTTCGTTCAGGAGCTGCCGGTCCTCGCGCTGCCGGAGCAGGTCCTTGAGGCGCGCCAGGTCCCCGGTGTCGTCCTCGGCCTCGCAGGCCATCTTGATCAGCGGCGCCTGGACGTCGCCCGCGTCGATGCCGAGCGAGTAGTAGGTGAAGCCTGCGGCGCGCTCCTCGCGCACCAGGCCCAGCTGGCGCAGCTTGCCGAGGTGGTGGCTGACCGAGGACTGGGCCACTCCGACCACGGAGACCAGCTCGGAGACGTTCAGCGGCGCGGCAGCCACGAGCCGGAGAATGCGGAGCCGGGTCGGGTCGCCGAGGGCACGGAAGGACTGCGAGAGTGTCTCCATATCAATGGGTGTTCATATGTCGATGCGGAGCGTGCGGCAAGGGACCAGGAGAACGGAGAAGAGGCCCGGAGACGGTGGCCCATGGAGGACGCGGCGGAGGCCGGGGGGCCTGCCGGCGGGCGGGACGTCGCTGGCCTCGACTCGGGGCCCGGCAGGTCGTCGCAGTGGTCCGTGGATCCGACGGGGCGCGCCCGGGCGAGCGCCCCTCGGCGCTCAGAGGCTATAGCAAGAACTATCACTAAAGGTGAATGTGACTGACGAGGCTTCAAGGGCTTACGGCACGCAAAGACGCACTCTCAGTTTTAGTTCGCGCTATAGCCTCTCGACGCGCACCCCCCTGGGCGGCGCCGGCTCGAGCGAGTCCGGTCGGTCTACCCGTGAGCGAGCCACCGGAGGGCAGCCGCGAGCTGGTCGAGCACCAACCCACCGTCGCCCTGCCCCACCAGGATCCGCTCGACTGCCGCCGGCGTCTCGGCCGAGAAGCCGTCGAGCGCGATGTGGAGCGCGCCTCCGTCGAGTCGTCCGGATCGCACGTGGTCACCGGCTCCCGGAAGCGGCTCCCGGCGCAGGAGCAGCGTCCGCGGCTCGCCCGCACGACGCACCGTCAGCCGGACCTCGCTCCCCGCGGGACCCCGAAGCCGGGCCATCGCTCCGGTCAGGTCGGCCGCGGGCTGCCCCTCGATGGCCTCCAGGACGTCGCCCGGACCCAGCCCCGCCGTGTCGCTCGACGGGCCCGCGCGGTAGCTCCGGTTCCTGTCGTCACGCGAGCGGCCAAGGTCACTCCACTCGCTCTGGCTGCGATCCGGCGACGCGCTGCGTCCGGACTGGGATCCGCTTCCGCCAGCGCGATGCCGCTCGTGGCTGTCGCGGTGGTTCTCGTGGCCCCCGATGCGGAAACCGGCCGATCTTCTCGCTCGTGCTGTCGCCCTGGGCGTCGGCCGGGCTCGGGCCCGAGCCAGTACCCGCGCCAGTGGTCGTCGCGCCAGGGTTCATCCCCGGCGTGCTTCCCTGCTGCTCGTTCACCCCGTTCGGCGAGGTGAGGATCGGCACCGGGTCGAGAGGCGGCCAGGATCTCGCGGACAGTCGGCGTGCTCGTTCCGTCAGCGGACGGCCGACCGCGCGCTCAGGCATATCGGCGGTGATCGACCATGAGACATCGGTCCTGCACCACGTCGATGCCGGCGGCGGCAAGCCGGTCGGCGAGCGCGTCGTTCCGGATGCCGGCCTGCAGCCAGACGGCCTTCGGCTTCTTGGCCAGGATGTCCTCGACGTGGGAGTCGAGGTCCCGGGGACGCCGGAAGACGTCCACCAGGTCGATCTCGCCCGGGACGTCCACCAGCCGCCGGTACACCGGCCTCCCGAGGATCTCCTTCACCTCCGGGTAGTAGACCGGGACCGGAACCACCTCGAGCCCCACCGAGTGCAGGTACTCGGGGACGTAGAACGCCGGCTGGTCGGACTGCTCCTCGGTCTTGATGCCGAGCACCGCGACGCGGCGAATGCGCCGGACCAGGTCCCGGACGGCTTCCTCGGTCTCCAGTCGATGGGGCGATGCCATGGCCGGCAGACTAGCGCGGCTCAGGGGTGGCCGGGGTGATCCCGCCCCAGGTTCCGGCGATCCCGGTCGACCCCGTCGTCCTCGTCCGAACCGCCCATCGCCATGCGCCGCGCGGCCTCGGCGAAGTCGCGCAGCACGTCCTCCTGCGACTCGTACTTTCCCTGCGGCAAGCTCTTGAAGAGGTTGATGACGTCCACCGTGGCGCCATTGTCCTCTGCGGTGAGCACCAGCGTGTCGCGCCACACCGGGTACTCCACACCCTCGAGCTGCGTCGCCGGGGAGCGCCCCGGATCCTCGGTTTGCGTTCTGGCCATGATGAGCAAGGTTCGGACGACGCCCGGCGCCGCCAAGGGGCAATGTTGACCGCCGGGGTCGCGGGGGGGCATGACTCCTGCCGTGGACGACTTCTTCCCGGCCGCCGAGAGCCTGCTGGAGCAGATGATCTCGCAGCAGCGGGCCAAGGTGCTCCGGCTCGCCCGCGAGGCCGTGCCCAACATCGGGCCCGACGACGTGCTCAACCCTCACGACTTCCCCCAGCTCAAGGCCCATCCGACCTACGAGTTCGAGGATGGCCTCCTGAGCGGCCTCGTCGCCGCGCAGGTCGCGCTCCGCGCCGAGTTCCGGAGGCGGTCGGACCCCTGATGCGCGGTCTGTCGCTGCACAGCGCCCGGGCGCGGGCGCTCCTGTCCGAGGCGCTCGGGTGCGAGCCCCCCCGCCTCGACCTGGCCGCCTGCGCGGTGGCGGCGCTGGACGACGAGGCGCTGGACCTCGGCCGGGTGCTCCACACGCTCGACGGGCTCGGGGACCGGGTGAAGGCGCTGGAGCCGGAGCGTCTCGATGCGCTCGGCCGCGTCCAGTCACTCCGCCGGGTGCTCGCCGACGAGGAGGGCTTCTGGGGAGACACCGACACCTACGACGCCCCCGAGAACAGCTTCCTCGACAAGGTGCTCAGCCGGAAGAAGGGCCTTCCCATCACCCTGGCGGTCGTCTACCTCGAGGTCGCGCGTCGCGCCGGCGTTCCCCTCTTCGGGGTGTCCTTCCCCGGCCACTTCCTCGTCGCCTGCCCCTCGGAGGACGGCAAGCTCGTCCTCGACCCGTTCCAGGGCGGGAAGATCCTGACCGAGGCCGGCTGCCAGGACCTCCTCGCCAAGGTCGCGCCCCAGGTCAGGTTCCAGCCCCGCCTCCTCGCTCCCGCCCCGGCGAAGGTCATCGTCTGGCGCATGCTCAACAACGTGAAGCGAGCCTGGCTCGAACGGACGCAAGGCGAGCGTGCCGCGCGCGCGGTGGATCTCCTCCTGCAGCTCCACCCGGACCACCCCGGAGAGCTCCGGGCGCGGGCCACCATCCTCTCGGCGCTCGGCGCGTACCGGGCGGCGCTGGCGGACGTCGAGCGGTGCCTCGAGCTCTCCCCCACCGCGCCGGACCAGGCGCAGCTCGAACTCACCGCCCAGGCGCTCAGGCAGCGGCTGGAGTTTCTCAATTGAGCGACCCGTGAGCGCAGTCCTGGCCTTGCTCCTGTCGGTGATGACGCCCGAGGCGGCCCAGGCACGTCAGGGGCCGCTCCTCTTCGGGGCCGGACAGGCCACCTTCCTGCTCGTCGGTCGGGCGGACCCGGGTGCCACGCTGCGGCTGGCCCGGGTGCACCTGCTCCATCGCGACCTTCCCGAGAGCCGGGGCTTCGATGACGCCGAGTACCGCCTCGCCGTCGACCTGCCAGCGCCGACCCGGCCCGGCGAGCACCTGATGGCGACGCTCTGGCGCTTCGGTGCCGAGAGCCCGGACGGGGTGAAGGTGACCGAGGGGCTCCAGGTCACCGTGGAGCGCGAGGACCCGATCGCTCCGGTCCTCGGCCGCGGGCTCGCCTACCGTGCCTTCGGAACGCCTGACCGCATGTACCTGGTCCACGCCGGGACCATGTTCGCCCAGGTCGTGCGGGTGCAGCCAGCGAGCGAGGTGGATCTCCCACCCGCGGGGCTCGCAGTCCGGGTGGACCGGCCCTCGCAGGAGCCCGCCACCCGCCTCCTCACCGGCGAGTTCGTGAAGCTCGTCCTCGGGGAGGCACGCACGCTCCGTGTCACGGTCGAGACCCAGGTCTGGTTCGCGGCACGCTGAGCCAGCGGTCGGTTATCGTCAGGGCCGTGGTGAGCAAGGGCTCTCAGGGCGCAGCGCTGGGCTTCTCGGTCCACACTGGCTGGGCGGCGATGGTGGCGATGGCGCGCGAGGGCCGGACGCTGGTGGTGGTCGCCCGTCGCCGGGTCGAGATGCTCCCGGTACCGGACGCGCCCCGCTACGAGCCGCCCTTCGTCTTCCACGCCGCGCAGGAGCTTCCGCTCCACGCCGCGCAGCAGCTCGTGCACGCCACCGAGCAGCGAGCGCGCTCGGGCGCCATCGAGGGGATCGGCGCCGCCATCGCGGGGATCCGGACGGCCGGTCACGTCGTCGTCGGTGCCTCGGTCATCACCGGGAACA
>Ga0208588_1000524_pt1 | contig 12269 bp, 12 predicted proteins | sample NGESurshal092012_8_FD_184483 | JGI IMG/M metagenome (GOLD analysis project Ga0208588, IMG submission 184483) | Arctic peat soil microbial communities from Barrow, Alaska - NGEE Surface sample 415-3 shallow-092012 (SPAdes) | ecosystem: Environmental > Terrestrial > Soil > Wetlands > Peat ...
GTCCCGCCAGGGTCGGCGGCAACCAGCACCTGATGCGAGGTCTGACGGCCTCGCGGCGGCCCGGGTGCCGATCCGTGCGACCGAGGGACAGTCGGCTAGATCGGCTCACCGGAAGCCAGGAGCTGAGCGCGGGCTCGGCGCAGCTCGGCCTCCGCTTCCGCGGTTCGGGTTCCCTGCGCCTTGGCGTCCTCGTACGCGGCGCGTGCCCTGGTGACATCGATCTCCTCCCGCAATTCGGCGTCCTCCGCAAGGATCGACACCCCGTTCTTGGTCACCGACAGGAATCCGCCGTGCACCGCCACGCCGAGCACGGTGTCGTCCGGTTCGATGATCCGGGCAGCGAAACCTTCGCGTAGTTGGGCCAGCAGCGGTGCGTGGCCGGGCATCACGCCGATGTCCCCTTCGACGGTGCGGGCCACCACCATCTGCGCGCGCCCCGACCAGATTTCCCGGTCGACACAGACCAGGTCCACTTGCATGTCACTCACCGGGCACCTCACAGTTTCCTGGGCCACTGCGCAGAAATCCGCGGCCGCCGATCAGGCCTGGCCACGTGCCGGCGCGACGGGCACCGCGGTGACAGCAGAGCAGCGAACCGCAGGCGATGATCGCCATTGTTGAGCAGGACAGCTGACCGCAGATCCTACCGCGACCGATGTCGCATGCAACTCTTGCATTCATGCAACTGTTGCTCAACACTAAGGCAGTGGTTGTCCACCCGCGCTGCCGCTCGCCGAGTCGCTGGGCGCCACCCGCTTGACGCCGGCAGCCCGCTCGCCGGTGATGCGTGCCGGAGTGGGCCGACCCGTCACCGTTTCGCGGGTGGGGCCGCTTATCCGGCGCGAGTGTCGCCGCGATGTTTGCGCCGACGCTCGAAGGGAACATGCCGTGGAGTACTGCGGTGTGATCCTCGGAGGACTTCATGACCACCACGACGGCGCGGCCAGCGGTTCCCCGGCGGCCCTACCCGCGGCCGCGGTCCGAACGACGGCAGGTCGGCCGTCCCGAACAACCAGCACCAGACGACACCCCCGCACGTTCGGCAAGCCGGTGCCGCCGACCAGTCCGATGACCCCCGTGTCGCCCGACGCCTACGGCACCCGGCAGATCATCGAGGCGAACCGACGGGAAACATTCCAACGGCGCGCTCGGCTGTGGCAACGATGGTGGCTACCGCCACTGCTGCTGCTGCTTGCGGTCTGCGGATGCTGGCGCATTCTCAAAGTGGATCAAACATTTTCCGAACAATTCATCTGGCCCACCCGCGGTGCCAGATTCATCGAGATCAGCTCCTCACTCAACCATCCCGACCGACCGGGGGGCAGCATCACCATCGTGGTCGGCGGCCTGAATCGGGCCAGCGGAACCGGCGTTGCATTCGCGCTGCTGCCCTCACTGGAAATCAACAACTCCCGGGTCTTCAGTCTCGTCTACGGCAGCGGCATCGACGATCAGGACATCGTCAACAAATTCGACGCACTCGTCGGCGCTGTCCACCCGCGTGAGGTGACCTTCTTCGGCAGCAGCATGGGCGGCGACGTGGCGTTGGAACTCGCCGCCCACGCTCAACAATCCCGCGACGAATACTGGCAGACCTACCAGCAAACCCTCGACCCGATGACCGGTACCGCCTCGCTCCTCGGGCATGCGCTGATGCCCACCGCCATCCACCGCGATGTCGGTGCCGCGGCGCACGGCGTCGCGGTCCTACTGATCGGCAGCGACACACCTGGAGCCATCTCGCCCGACGCCGCCCGATCACGGGCAGCCCCGGACCCCACCGGTGCGGCCGGCCCGCCGCCCGACGATCCGACGACGACGGACACCTTCCCCCCACCCCGGCTGGGCGTCATCTTCCTGGATTGCACACCGCTGAACGCCGACGATGTCCGCGACTCCAGCCGAACCAAGGCCGACGCCCTCACGGCGCTCACCGAATCCCTGCACACCGACGGCGGCGCCCTCGCCCGGTTAGCCGCGGAGACCCTCGCGCAGCAACGCCAATGGTCCAGCGGCCGTTTCCCGTTCCTGCAAATCCGGTACAGCGACCTGCTGTACAAGATCAAACAGGTCCTCCGGGAGAAACTCGGCACCACCGGTGTTTCCACCCAGCTGGTCAAGGACCAGTACGGCGTGATCCGGCGGATCGATATTGACGCCGTCACCGAGTCATTCCACCCCGGGACGCCCATCGTGTATTTCCTCCCGCAGAACCCGGCCGATGACCACACGGTCCGGGTGGAACAGGTCCAGACCCAGCTCAACGAACTGGGCAAGGAACGGGACCTGACCATTACCTTCGTACCGATACCGGGTGGATCCCACGCCAGCGCCGAAAGCAAGCCCGACACCTACCGACGGGCCATCAACCGGCTCGCCGAGCAGTGATCAGCCTCCAGTGCGACAACCTTCCGGCCGAAACGCGAACGTCACCAGGACAAGCGGTTCGACGTCCGTCCTGCGGCGTCTGTCAGCGATCGGTCGATACCGCTTTTCTGCAGCGGGAGATCCGCCCCCCAGCCTCCCCTGCTAGCGGGCCTCGGTTGCCAGGTATACCTGCCGACCGGATCTTCCCAGCGGGCAGGACACGATCACACACGCGCCTTTCTGATGGCTCGATGCGTGTGGTTGCCTATCCCCAATGCTTGCCTCAAGCTCCTAGCATGGCAAGGGAATCGAAAGCGGCCAGGGAACAGAGGCATCTCGATGAGCAGGTGGATGCAGTGTTGGCGGCCTCCCGGGTGCTGGTCGGTGTCAGCGCACAGTCGATCGCCGCTGTCGAGGATTCCCTGACAGTGGTCCAGTTCCGGGCGTTGGTGATCGTCGCCAGCCGCGGCCCGATCCACCTGAGCGCATTGGCCGATGCGATGAGGGTGCACCCGTCGAACGCCACCAGAACATGCGACCGCCTCGTCGCCGACGGCTTGCTGGACCGTCGGGAAAACCCCCATGACCGGCGGCATCTCGCACTGACCCTGACCGCACCGGGCCGGCGAATCCTCGACGCCGTCATGGACCGCCGCCGCGCCGCGATCACCGACATTCTTCGCCGGATGCCAGCCGACGACCGCCACCACTTGGCCGAGGTGCTCACCCAGTTCGCGACTGCCGGCGGCGAGCCCAGCGATCACCATTTGTGGTCGCTGGGCTGGACCACTGATGGCCCGGCGGCACTCCCCGCGCCGGGAGCGGCACCGGGTGCGCGCCCGGCAGCGGGCGTGGCACGCCAAAACCAGGGCGCGCAGTTACACGGCAGTCAATGCTCGCCTGACATCTGCAACACCGATCTCGGCGCTCACACCGTAGACCGGAGCGACGGCCCGGAACGGCCCCAAAGACCAGGGACACACCAGCTCGTCCGCGTCTTTCGCCAATTCTCGGCACGTTTGGCCGGTGGCAGCGGGAACGGCGAGGACCAACCGGGCGGGCTGGTTCCCTCGGACAGCGGATGCCGCGGCCCGCATCGCCGCAACGCTGGCCAGGCCGTCACCCACCACGATGACCAGCCGTCCACGGACCGCTCAGGCAGCCGCCCGCTCCGCATGGTGTCCCGCAGATGACGCAGCGCGGTCAGCTCCCGCCGCGAGGCGCTGCCCGGCACGTCCGCGGACGCGATCGCTGCCGCCTCGGCATCCTGCTCGGCAACGACGTACACCCGCTCATCCGACGCCGACAACGCACCCCACGCTCGATCCGGGCGCCCGGGCATGGTCAGCGGCCGGATCATCAACACGTCCAGGTCGGCACCGAGCGCGGCCGCGACCGGCGCTGCCACCACCACGCCTCCGGGCCCCACGCCGAAGACCGCCACGTTCTGACCGGCGTACTTCACCAACAGCTCGCCGAGCACCCCGCCGGCCTGCTGACGATCCCTATACCGGGGCACCTTTTGCAGCACGGTCTTCACCCTTCCTGGTTCACAGGACCCGGCACCGCGGCTGCGTCATCGCGTTGCCGTCCCCGGCCAGGAACACCACCGTCCCCAACACCGCCGATCCGCAGCCCGCGGCCGTGCCCTGAGGTCGGCCACGCGAACACCGTTTCGTCACGATCTCCGACGACGGGAGCACGCAGTCCCGCCCAGCATCGCCACACCGAAGCTGGCCGCTGTTTCAGTCGCTGGGTTCGGGACGGCATGGGCTCACGACGACCCTCAGGTAACGGCCGGTGACCCGTGGACCCGGCGTGTGTTGGATGTCCGGTGTTCCCCGGACCGGGGCAACTCGCGAGCGGAGAGTCAGTCCGTGCCGCGGTCATTGATCGAACCGGCGCAGACCATGGTGCACGGTAAGGACTCCATTCACGGGCAGCGGTTCGAGGTGGGAAGACACCTGGTGACATCCCGTTGCAGGCAGTCCAGCACCGGTCACAGGCGGACAGCTTCCTAGAGATCAGCGGTGAATTCGCCCAGGGCGACGTCGCCCTGCACCGCTGGCCGCCAAACCCGATCGGCGCGTCCCGGCTGACGACTCCATCAGCCTGAGGTCCACCGGCTGCAAAGCGATAGACCGCAACGTCGATCTCGTTGATCACCGCAGCGATCCCGGCGTGAATGCCGTTTACCGGGGCATCCGGTTGCGTCATCAAGCCTCCCTCGACCCGACCGACACCTCACCTGTACCCACTCACCTGTCGGACTATTCGTAACGATTGCGTTTCTGCAACCATTGCGTAAGGCTTGTGATGTGACGATCACCGGCAGATCCCCAGGGGCCCCACACCCGACGCCGTCGCCGGGGGCCGGATCAGCTGAGAAAACCTGCGGGGCGGAATCGCAGATGAACCTAGGGCACGGGCCGATACCCGGCTCCGCCCCGTCGCCCGCGCCTACGATCAGACGGTGAACACCCAAGATCACCCACGGCATGTCATGGTTCTCGCCGGCGGGCTGACGCACGAGCGCGAAATATCTCTTCGGTCGGGATCAAGGTTGGCCGACGCACTTCGATCCGTTGGACACGACGTCACCGTGCTCGAGCCGGACGCCGATCTGCTGCCCTGGCTGACCCAGCACCGACCGGATGCCGCAGTGATAGCCCTGCATGGGGGCGAAGGAGAAAGCGGTGACATTCAAAGCGTTCTGGAATTGATGGGTATTCCCTATTTAGGGACGTCGTCGCAGAATTGTCCGCTCGCCTTCGACAAGACAATTGCAAAGAGCATCATCCACCACGCCGGACTACGCACGCCGCCATGGATAACTCTTGCCCATTCAACCTTCGGTGATCTCGGGGCAAAGCCGATTCTGGCCGCAGTAACGAAGCGCCTCGGTTTCCCGTTGATCATCAAGCCGAGCATGGGTGGATCGGCACTGGGTGTCAGCGTCGCTGCCACTCACTACGACCTGCCGAGCGCACTGGTCGGTGCTTTCGCGTACGGGGAGAACGTGCTCATCGAACGTTTCATCAAGGGCACGGAGCTCGCCGTGACGGTCGTCCAGTTCGACGACACCGGCCCCGAGGTGCTGCCCGTTGTCGAAATACAACCGCCCGGCGGCGTGTTGGATTACGAATCCCACTACACCGCGGGGACAGCTGTCTACTACTCACCCCCAACCATCACCGAAGACGCCACGCAGTCCGCCGTCGATCTGTCTCTGGCAACGTTCCGGTTGCTCAGGCTCCGCGATATAGCTCGAATCGACATCCTCGTTGATTCATCTGGATCCGCGTATTTTCTCGAGGCCACGACGTCGCCCGGCTTGACCGAAACGTCCATTCTGAACCTTGCCGCGGCTCGGGAAGGCCTGACTATCGGTTCTCTATACTCGCGCTTGATAGGCCGAGCGATCGACAAAAGGCATCAGGCATAGAGCGCAGGCAATAGGATACGTGCGACCGATCGACCGGACGAGTCCTGCGGGAGTTGGCGGTTTCAGGTCTCGACAGCCCCGGGTGGACGCCATCGTGATCGCTGCGAGGACCGAAAGATCACCGGGGGGTGTAGCCCACGACCTCGAGGTCCACTTCCCGGCGGGCGCCGGGCCGGCCGCGATGAGCAATGTTCACGAACCTGTGGCCCAGTAGTCGACCGGAACCGGCCCGGTAGAACGAGATACGAGCCCGGAGCAGGTGCCTGAGCAATCCGCTGGGTTGATGATCGATCAGCGTCATCGCGTCTCCTCGCGGTAGTGATGACCCGGACCGTGAGCACCCGGTGTGCAAAGATCCAGCGGCCGGGCATCACCCACCTCCCGCCAATTTCCGCGGGGTTCCGGCTCGCGCCCGTCCGGACGGCTCTACTCGAATACCGCGAGCATTGGTCAGTAACACTGTTGCGCTCGGCAACGATTATTGCAATGCGGCGCTGTCTCTCCGGGAAGGCAGGGGTTGGCGCGCGCTCCGTACGGTTGCCGCGTGATCGGCTCCACATGAGAACCGAGACCCAGGCTCAGCCGGCGGGGGCTCGACCCCGGATGGTCAAGGGAGAAGGTTGAGTGTCGGCGTCGTGGCGGTGATCGTTATCGCTACGCCGAACGTCTACCGGCGTAGTCCATGCGGTCGGTCCCACGGCCAATTGAAATTGAAAGGGCGGACCGGTGAACGCGATGCGCGGCGCGTTGGTGTTGTTCTTGGTGGCGCCGCGCCGCCCGGGGCCGCTCTTCGGGGTCGAGATGCACGCGGTTCATCGGCACGCCAGGCGGGTCAGGGTGGGTCCGAGGTCGACGAAGGAGTGGGTCCGGTCCGGTGTCCGCGGGTTGACACCGGTCCCTCGCCCTTCTTCGCCGGTCGGGTTGTCGTATCGCCGCGTACCCGCTGACCGAGGATCGCCCCGACCGAGTCGGTAGGAATGTGACACTGATGAGCGGCCGGGATGCGGCAAACTTGCCGTCATGGCCCGCAGCACCGACGTCGACTCCGTCACCGAGGCCGTGCTCACCGCTTCGCGGCTCCTGGTCGCGGTGTCGGCACGCTCGATCGCTGCTGTCGACGAGACCATTACCCTTCCGCAGTTCCGGCTGCTGGTCATCCTGCACAGCCGAGGGCCGCTCAAACACGCCACGCTGGCGGAGCTCATGGGTGTCACCCCATCCACCGCCACCCGCATGGTTGACCGGCTCGTCGGCGTCGGGATGCTGACCCGCCGGGCGAGCCCGACGTCACGGCGGGAGATCCTCATCGATCTCACCGCCGCCGGCGCCAAGGTGGTACGGCAGGTCACCGCGCACCGCCGACAGGACATCGCCCGGATCGTCGCGCGAATGGACGCCGGTACCCGCCAAGGGTTGATCGATGCGCTGACCGCGTTCACCGAAGCGGGCGGTGAACCGCCCGCCGGCGACCACCTGGACGCCGCCTGGATCTGACCCGTCGGTGCCGAATCACCTACCAGGGATCCCCTGGCAGGAAACGTGTCTGCTCGATTGGACCGCCGAGGTCCGCCGCGGCGATCCGGTTGTCCGACATGCCTCACGGCCCATCGTCCGAGGCCTCTGGGTTTCACCGATGACACTCCGCGGGGACTGTTTGACGGTGCAATACTTGCGCCATGGCCCAGACCGGTTCCCCGGACCGGCCAGTGTCCGTTCTGGATGATCCTGCATGGTTCGGCGCCGTGATGGGGAGCGGCGGAACGGCGATCGTCGCGTCCATGCTGCCGGGCACCCGCTGCCGCCGCTTGACAACAGGTCATAGGTCCCCCGCGGCGGCACCGGCCCGCGCTGGATCATGGGGCCCCTACATAAGACAGCTCGCCGACCACGAGCAGTTAGGCAGGCACCACACATGACGGACAGCACGCGGCCCACGCCGCCGAACCCGGCGACGGTCACGACCGACCCCGAGCACGACTTGAAATCCCTGCCCATGACCGAGGTTCAGCAGCAACTCCGGACCTCACCGGACGGACTGAGCCAGGCCGAGGCGACGAAACGGTTAGCCGACTACGGACCCAACGAGATCGCCGAGCACAAGACCAACCCGCTGCTGAAGTTCCTGTCCTACTTCTGGGGCCCGATCCCGTGGATGATCGAGATCGCCGTCATCCTGTCCGGCGCCGTCGGGCACTGGCCCGACTTCTTCATCATCCTGCTGCTGCTGCTGGCCAACGGTGTCGTCGGCTACACCGAGGAGCGGCAGGCCGGCAACGCCATCGACGCGTTGAAGGCCAAACTCGCGATCAACGCCCGCGTCATCCGGGACGGCGAATGGGTCACCCCACCCGCACGGGACCTGGTGCCCGGCGACGTCATCCGACTCCGCCTGGGCGACATCATCCCCGCCGACGCTCGACTACTGGACGGCGACGAGGTCGAGGTCGATCAATCCGCCCTCACCGGGGAGTCGCTGCCCGCCACCTGCACGCCGGGTGACGCCGTGTTCTCCGGCTCCATCATCAGACGCGGCGAGATCGGCGCCATGGTCTACGCCACCGGCACCAACACCTACTTCGGCAAGACCGCCGACCTCGTGCAGGACGCGCACTCCGTCAGCCACTTCCAACGCGCCGTACTCAAAATCGGCAACTACCTGATCATCCTCGCCGTCGCGCTCGTCACCGTCATCGTCCTCACCTCGACCCTGCGCGGCGACCCGCTGCTGACGACCCTGCAATTCGCCCTGGTCCTCACGGTCGCCGCGATCCCGGTCGCGATGCCGACCGTGCTGTCGGTGACGATGGCCGTCGGGGCGCGCCTGCTCGCCACGAAACAGGCCATCGTGAGCCGGCTCGTCGCGATCGAGGAACTCGCCGGGGTGGACGTGCTGTGCGCCGACAAAACCGGCACCCTGACGCAGAACTCACTGACCCTGGGTGACCCGTTCAGCATCGGTGACATCACCCCGGCCGATGTCATCCTCAACGGCGCACTCGCCTCCCGCGCGGACAACGACGACCCGATGGACCTCGCCGTGCTGGGCGGGTTGACCGACACGAAGGCCCTGCAGCCCTACACCATCACCCATTTCGAACCCTTCGACCCGGTCCACAAACGCACCCAAGCCACCGTTACCGGTGCCGACGGCACCACTTTCACCGTCGCCAAGGGCGCCCCGCAGGTCATCCTGGCCTTGGCCGCCAACACGGCGGAGATCACACCCGACGTGGACGATGCGGTCAACGGTTTCGCCGCCCGCGGCTTCCGTTCCCTGGGTGTGGCCCGCGCCGACGGGGACGGCGACTGGCGGTTCCTCGGAGTCCTCCCACTGTTCGACCCTCCCCGCGAAGACGCGAAAACCACGATCGCCACCGCCCGGGCGATGGGCGTCACCGTGAAAATGGTCACCGGGGATGCACTGGCGATCGCGAAGGAGACCGCCACGAAGGTCGGCCTCGGGACGAACGTTCTCGACGCCACCGGCTTGGGCGATGTGAAGAAGAAGGAAACCGCGGCGGTGGCCGAGTCCATCGAGACGGCCGACGGGTTCGCGCAGGTGTTCCCGGAGCACAAATACCACATCGTCGACGTCCTGCAGCACCGCGGCCACATCGTCGGGATGACCGGCGACGGCGTCAACGACGCCCCCGCGCTGAAGAAGGCCGACTGCGGCATCGCCGTGTCCGACGCCACCGACGCCGCCCGCGCCGCCGCCGACATCGTGCTGCTGACCCCAGGCCTGTCGGTGATCATCGACGCCATCAAGGAAAGCCGGAAAATCTTCCAGCGGATGAACAGCTACGCGATGTACCGCATCGCCGAAACACTGCGCGTGCTGCTGTTCATGACCCTGGCCATCCTGGTCTTCAACTTCTACCCCGTCACCGCGATCATGATCGTGATGCTGGCGCTGCTCAACGACGCCGCGATCCTGTCCATCGCCTACGACAACGTCCACTACAAGAACGAGCCCGAAGCCTGGAACATGCGTCTGGTCCTCGGCATCTCCACCGTGCTCGGCGTCATCGGACCCATCGCCGCCTTCGGCCTGTTCTACCTCGGCGACCGCGTCTTCCACCTCGGCCACCCGCAACTGCAGACCCTGATGTATCTCCTGCTGTCCGTCGCAGGCCACCTCACCATCTTCCTCACCCGCACCCGCGGACCGTTCTGGTCCATCCCCCCCGCCCGCATCCTGCTCATCGCCGTGCTCGGCACCCAAGCCATCGCCACCCTCATCGCCGTCTACGGACTGTTCATGACACCGCTGGGCTGGGGCTGGGCAGCGTTCGTCTGGGGCTACGCCATCATCTGGGCCCTAGCCAGCGACCGCGTCAAACTCCTCGCCTACCGGATCCTGGACCCCTCCAACAACAACGCCACCATCGACACCGACACCGACACGCCGGCAGGCGACCACGGTTCACCCCACGATGCGGCAATGAAGCCCTGAACCCCGCTGGCCCATCCCGCCCCGACACCCGATCACAACGCAGCCAGGGCTCATCGGTTGCGACCGGTGCAGCGCTCGCCCAAGCGGCTGACTAACGGAAACCTTGACACCACAAGGACAGGTTGTCATCTGAGACTTGCTTGCACTGCTAGTGGTCGGGCGGATGCCCTTCGAGATGCCGGTCGGCAGAAGTGCAGTCCCGCAAAGTAGAATGACGGCATGAGCAGCACGGAACCCCCACTTTCCGACCACGCCGAAGTGGCGCTCACCGTCCTCGGCTTCATGGAGGGCCTAGCGGCGAACGACCCTCACATCGCGGCCGCGCTCCGCCTGGCGCTCCACTACGCCGCTGATATCTCCCCGCTACCCGAGAAATACCAGAAGTTCCTGGACGCGAGTGATTGACCGATCGACCGATCGCCTCTTATGTCAGCCTTGTGTGAGACACCCCGGCGATCGGGGTTGGCTTGTAGGGCGTGACTGGAGATGCGTTCGTGAGCAGCAGCATGCAGGAGCCGAGCGATGGGCAGTCCGGGTCGGTTGATCCGGCTCCGCGTCCGACGCGGGCGGACGTTCACCGCTGAGTACAAGGCACGGATCGTGGCCGAGTACGAAGCCGCTCCGCACGGTGAGAAGTCCGCGGTCTGCGGCGTGAAGGCCTGTTCCACTCCCACGTCCGGGAGTGGGCGACGACCCGTGACGCCGGCGCCCTTGCCGGACTGGACCGTGCGGGCAGCACGTCGGATCGGCGGCAGCGGCGGGCCGAGCAGGCCGAGATCGACCGGTTACGGGCCGAGAACCAGCGCCTGACCGGGAAACTCGCGCAGACCCAGGCAGCGTTGTCGATCATGGGAAAAGCACACGAGCTCTTGGAGAGTCTGGCCGAAAGCTCGGAACCGCCGAGCGGGTCGAACAGGTGATGGACCAGACGTTCACCGCGCTGACCGGTGTAGGTCTGCCGGTGACGGCGGCGTGCCGCCTCGTCGGCCGGGCCAGGGCCATTCACTACCGGCACGTCCGGCCGACGGTCCAGCGGCCGCGTCCGCGGCGCCCACCAGGGCCGCAGGCGTTGACCCCGGCCGAGCAGGCCGTGGTCCTGCAGGTCATCAACTCGACGGGCTACGCCGACCTCTCGATCGGGCAGATCTGAGCCAGGAGTTGTAGTCACCGCCGCCGCGGTCGCAACCGTTGTTCGGTCCGGCGCCGCCACCGCCGCCGCCCCACACGTAGGGCAGGCCGAGCGCGTTGAATCCGGCGGCCAGACCTGTGGCGACCGCCGGGGTGGCGGCTGTGATGGCGCGGCCGCCCACGGTTGGTGTGACGTTGCGGTTGTTGGGGATGGTGACGTCCGGGCCGGTCGCCGACACCGAACCGCTGCTGCCGTTGGAGTTTGGTTTGCCGCCGCCGGTAGGCCCAAAGTTCTTGAGGAACAGGTAGAAGAAGTTGCGGTTGCCGTAGGTGGAGCAGGCGTCCCCGGTGCCAGGGTAGGCGGCCAACGACGCGGCGTTGGGTTGATAAGGCGTGTAGTTGTACAGCGCGGCGGTGGCCCGGTTCGCGATGGTGACTGGTGCTCCCCCGCAACCACTTTCGGCGACGTTCCACAGGATTCAGCGCCGCCGTCGAGTGGCCGTTGCGATGGCTTATGCGTTGCGCGGAAGATGGTGACGGTCTGCCCGGCTCGGTAGTTGTACTTGCCGGGGTCGACGCGGTACCGGGCCCACTGTTTGGCCATGCCGTAGGCCTGATTGACCAGTCCGGCGTAGACCGGGTCGCAGTTCGCGGTGCCGCCCAGGCCGGTGTCCGGGCAATGCCAGGCCCCAGGCCGCTTTCAGGTGGTCTCGGTCGGGTCGGTGCGGTCCAGGAGTTGGGATTCCTTCTGCAGGGTGACCAGCATGACAAGCGGGGTTGATCCCGCAGGCCGTGGAGACGGTGGCGATCACGGTGGCGGCGTCCACGTCGGCTGCGCCGGGGATCGCCTGGCAGTACTGGTCGGATGGTTGC
>Ga0208588_1000526_pt1 | contig 12243 bp, 13 predicted proteins | sample NGESurshal092012_8_FD_184483 | JGI IMG/M metagenome (GOLD analysis project Ga0208588, IMG submission 184483) | Arctic peat soil microbial communities from Barrow, Alaska - NGEE Surface sample 415-3 shallow-092012 (SPAdes) | ecosystem: Environmental > Terrestrial > Soil > Wetlands > Peat ...
CAGCCGATCGCCGCTGCCGGATCCGCCTGTCGGCTCACGGATCTGCCGGCTCACGGATCTGCCGGCTCACGGATCCGCCTGCCGGCTCACGGATCCGCCTGCCGGCTCACGGATCCGCCTGCCGGCTCACGGATCCGCGGGCGCAGCGTGATCAGGCTGGCCTCCGGCCGGCAGCAGAACCGCACCGGCATGTACGGGCTGGTGCCCAGGCCCGCGGACACGTTGAGCATGCTGTGCGCTCCCCACCGGGAGAGCCCGCGGGCCCGGGACCGGTCGATCCCGCAGTTGGTGACCAGCGCGCCGACGCCCGGCAGCCGGACCTGGCCGCCGTGCGTATGGCCGGCCAGCAGCAGGTCGTAGCCGTCGGCGGCGAAGGAGTCCAAGATCCGCGGCTCCGGGGTGTGCGCCACGCCGATCCGGACCACCGCGCCCTGGTCGGCGGGCCCGGCGATCCGGTCGTAGCGGTCGCGGCGGGTGTACGGGTCGTTGACCCCGGCCAGCGCGACCCGCTGACCACGCACCGTGACGACGGCCTTGGCGTTGTCCAGGTCCAGCCAGCCGCGCTCGACCTGTGCCGCCCGCAGGTCCTGCCAGGGCAGTGGAGCGCCCTTCGGCGGACTCTGCCGGGACGGGAAGAAGTACCGGTGCGGGGACTTCGGGACCGGGGCGAAGAAGTCGTTATTCCCGTAGACGAAGGCCCCGGGAACCTCCAGCAGGTCACCGAGAGCCGTCACCGCGGCCGGTACCGCCTTGAGGTGCGACAGGGTATCGCCGGTGTTGATGACCAGGTCCGGCCGCAGGTTGGCCAACGAGGCCACCCAAGCGGTCTTGTGCCGCTGCCCGGGAACCATGTGCAGGTCCGAGATGTGCAGCAGCCGGATCGGCCACGAGCCGTGGTCCAGCACCGGAAGGTCGAACCGGCGCAGCGCGAACAGCCGGGGTTCGGCCAGCGTGGACCAGGCCAGCGTGGCCGCCCCGGTCAGGGCCACCGATCCCGCAGCGAGCATGGCGGTCCGCACCCTGGCGGCCGGTTCCGCGCGCGCGCCGACGGAATTTCGGTGGGTGAAGGGCATGATCACAGCCTAATCAACGGCCGTCGGCCGCCCGGTCCAGCGCAGCCCGGCTCAGCCGCCGCCCGCCGAGACGAAGATGGTGATCGCGCCGCCGGGCAGCGCGGTCGCCTTCGGGTTCTGGTCGACGACGACGTTCACCGCGGTGCCGGTGTTCTGCTTCGAGGTCACCGTGACCTGGAAGCCGGCGGCGGTCAGCGCCGCCTTCGCGTCATCGACGTTCTTGCCGATGACGGACGGCACCTGGGTGCCCGCGGAGCCCTTCAAGTAGGTGGGTGACGCCGGGCGGAAGAAGCCGTCCGGCTGCCCATCCTTGAGCGGTTTCATCGCGCCGAACCAGGTCGCGGCCGGTACCGAGCCACCGGACACGCCGTTGCCGGCCAGCGCCTCATCCGGCGAACAGCTGCGGATCGGGTCCCGGCAGATCGACTGCGGGCGCGGCTCGGAGTCCCACAGGACCACCGACGCGCTCATCTCCGGGGTGAACCCGAGGTAGGCGGAGGACTTGTATTCCTGCGTGGTGCCGGTCTTGCCGGCCGCTGTCCAGCTCCAGCCGGCCGCGGTCGCGGAGGCCGCCGAGGTGCCGTCGCCGGTCAGGTCGCCCTCCATGGCCACCGCGAGGGTGCGGGCCAGCTCGGCCGGCACGGCCTGCTCGCACGCGGTCTTGTCCCAGGTGACGAACTTGCCGTTGCGGTCGGTGATGGTGTCGATCGGGGTCGGCGGGCACCACTTCCCGTCCGAGTTCAGGGTGGCGCCGACATTGGCCAGCTCCAGCGGGCTCACCGGGGAGACACCCAGGGTGAACGAGGCCATCTTCTGTGCGGTGACCTGCGCGGTGTAGTCGGTGCCGGCGCCGGCGAAGGCCGGGTCGACCTGCCCGGCGTCCAGCGAGTACCCACGCAAGCCCAGCCGGACCGCCATTTCGGCGACCTTCTGCAGCCCCACCTGATCCTCGAGCGCGACGAACGCCGTGTTCGGCGAGGTGGCCAGCGCCTGAGCCAGGGTCAGCCTGGCCGGGTAGTTACCGGCGTTCTTGAAGGAGCCTCTTGGGACCAGCGGGCTGGAGTACTCCACCGGCACGTCGATCTGCGCGTTGGTGCCCAGGCCCATCTCCATCGCGGCGGCCGCGGTGAAAATCTTGAACGTCGAACCCGCACCCAACGGGGCGAAGGTGGTGGGCAGCCGCTGCACGGTCTCGCCCTTGCTCACGTCCAGGCCGTACGGCCGGTTGGCGGCCAGCGCCAGCACCTTGCGCGGTTCGTCCTTGCCGACCACCGCAACCGCGTTCGCGATGCGTTCCACCCCGGGCACGGTCGGGTCGGCGTTCGCGGTGGCGGAGGCCTTCGCGGAGGCCATCACCGCCGGATCCATCGTGGTCTTGACCGTCCAGCCGCTACGGGCCACCGTCTTGGCGTCGAAGCCGGCCTGGGACAGGTAGTCCAGTGCGTACTGGCAGAAGAACCCGTTGGTCGTCGAGTTGTCGGCCGGGATGCAGCCGTTGCGGGTGCGGTTCGGGTTCAGCCCGAGGTCCTGTTTCTTGGTCTCCTCCGCGGTCGCCTTAGACAACCGGCCGGTGGCCACCATCACGTCCAGCACCAGGTCGCGGCGGTCCCTGGCGTCCTGGACGTGGTTCTCGTCCAGCGGGTTGTACTTGGGCGGGTTGTTCACCATGCCCGCCAGCAGCGCGGCCTGGGCCAGCGTCAGCCGGTCGGCCGCGACGCCGAAGAACCACTGCGAGGCGGCCTCCGCCCCGTACTGGGATGGGCCGAACGCGACCAGATTGAGGTAGCGCTCGAGGATCTCCGCCTTGCTCAGACTCTGCTCGAGACTGAGCGCCATCTTGGCCTCGCGCAGCTTGCGGATCGGCGTCGTCGCGATCGCGTCGGCCTTCTCCGCCTCCGTCTTGGCCTGCACCAGGTACAGGTAGTTCTTCACGTATTGCTGGGTGAGCGTCGAGCCGCCCTGCGCGGCCGCGTCCGATTGCGCGTTCCGCAGCAGCGCACGCACGGTCCCCCGCCAGTCGACGCCCTGGTGCTGGTAGAACCGGCGGTCCTCCATCGAGATGACGGCGACCTGCAGGTAGTCGGAGATGGCCGACAGCGGGACATAGACCCGGTTCTGGTCGTAGAACGTCGCGATCGGGGTGCCGGCGGCGTCGGTGAAGGTGGTCCGCAACGGGATGTCACCGTCCAGCGGATCGGCCGTCGCCCCCTCGATCGCGGTCGTGACGTCGTTCGAGGCCAGCCCGAAACCGACGGAAACGGGGAGCAGCAGCCCGGCGACCAGCACCCCGGCCAACAGGGTGCCCAGTACCAGACGTCCAAGACCGCTCATCGCACGCACTGACCCAGGGTACCGGCGGCCGCGTGTGAGGACGGTGATCTCGGGCTGGGAGCAGCGGGCGAACCTTCCGGGTCAGGCGGCGGTCAACCGACGGCCGATCTCCCGGAGTGCGGGCAGGTCGTGTGCGTCGGAGGGCAACGCGGGCACCTCGATCACCGGCAGGTCGGTGTGTACCCGGTCGAACCTGGCCCGCATGTGCAGCTCGGCGGCCCGCACGGCCAACCGTTCGGCGTGCAGGTCCAGCACGGCCGCGGTCAGCGGGGCACTACGGGCCAGCTTCCGGGCCGCCTCCTGGGCGGCGCCCAGCGGTAGGTCGGCCAGCGGCGGGTGGGTGCGGTTCAGGATCAGGCCGGCCAGCGGCATCCGTTCGGCGCGCAGCCGGTCGGCGAAGTAGGACGCCTCGCGCAGCGAATCGGCCTCGCAGATGGAGACCACGACGAACTTGGTGCCGTTCGCCCTCAGCAGCTCGTAGGTGGCCTGCGCCCGCTCCCGGAAGCCGCCGAACATGTCTTCGAACAGCTGGACGAACTGGGCGGCGTCCTGCAGCATCTGGCCGCCCAGGATGGCGGTGACCGCGCGGGAGAACAGCGCGAACCCGGCCCCGACGAGCCGCAGCACGCCCCGGCTCGGCGCGGCCAGCAGCCTGATCGTCCGGCCGTCCATGAATGCCGACAGGCGTTGCGGGGCGTCCAGGAAATCCAGCGCCGAGCGGCTCGGCGGGGTGTCGACCACGATCAGGTCGAACTCGTTCTTCGCTGCCAGCGTGCTCAGCTTCTCCATCGCCATGTACTCCTGGGTGCCGGAGAACGAGGTGGAGATCACCTTGTAGAACGGGTTGGCCAGGATCGCGGCGGCCCGATCCGGCGTGGAGTGCGCGGCGACCATCTCGTCGAAGGTGCGGCTGGTGTCCAGCATCATCGCCCACAGCTCTCCGTCGCCGTCCAGGTCGACCTCGACCCTGCGCGGCTCGTTGTCCAACTCCTGCAGACCGAGCGACTGCGCCAGGCGCTTGGCCGGGTCGATGGTCAGCACGGCGACCTTGCGCCCGGACTCCGCGGCCCACAACGCCATCGCGGCGGCGGTCGTCGTCTTGCCGACCCCACCGGAACCGCAGGTCACCACGATCCTGGTCTTCCGGTCGGCCAGCACCGGACCCAGATCCAGCGTCCTGCTCATCGGGCCTGCCGGCTCGTCATCGGACTCCCTGTTCGGTCAGGCGATCGGCCAGTTCGTAGACGCCGCCCAGGTCGGCGCCGTCGACCAATCGGGGGAGGGAGAGCATGGGCAGGCCGGTCGCGGCCAGCTGGGCGCGGCAATCGGCCTCGTCGAGCACCCGGATGGCGTGCTCGGCGGCCTCGGTGGCCAGCCCCTGCACCATCTCCGGGTTGGGGGTGATGCCGGCCGTGGCCAGCCCCGCGGTGAGCCGCGCGGTGTCCAGCCGGCCCTCGGCAGCGGGCTTGAGCGACCCGGCGGGCAGCCGCGGCTCGGTGGCCGCGTTGACGATGATGGTGCCGACCGGCAATTCGGTCTCCCGCAAATGCGCGATGGTCTCCAGGGTCTCGGTGACGGGCATGTCCTCCAGCAGGGTGACCAGGTGGACGATCGTGTCCTGGGAATGCAGCAGCCGGACCACACCCTCCGCCTGGCTGTGGATCGGACCCCGCTTTGCCAGGTCGGACATCGCTTCGGTGACGCCGAGGAAGGTGACCACCCGGCCCGTCGGCGGGGCGTCCATCACCACCTCGTCGTAGACCGGCTTGTTGTCCGAGCCGAGCCGGGTGACGGTTTCCTTCACCTTGCCGGTCAGCAGCACGTCACGCAGACCCGGCGCCAACGTGGTGGCGAACTCCACCGCGCCCATCCTCTTCAGGCTCCGGCCGGCGAACCCGAGGTTGTAGAACATCGCGAAGTACTCCAGCAGCGCCGCCTCGACGTCCACGGCCAGCGCCCTGACCTCGCCGCCGCCGTTGGCGATGGCCACCTTGCGTTCTTCGTAGGGCAGCGGCGGGACGTCGAACAACCGGGCGATGCCCTGCCGTTCCTCGACCTCGACCAGCAGCACCCGGCGGCCGTCGGAGGCCAGTGCGAGGGCGAGGGCCGCCGCGACGGTGGTCTTGCCGGTGCCGCCCTTGCCGGTGATCACGTGCAACCTGGCCCGCCGGCAGGCACCGGTCCAGCCCGCCGGCTGCGGTGCCGGCACGGTGGCCTCGGACTTGGGCGCCCGGGGTTGGGTGGTGGTCATCCGGGCCGCCTAGACCGCTGCCGTCGTTGGCGGGCTGACTGCCGGGGCCGGGGTCGGGGGTACCGGACCGGAGGATCCAGCCGTCGGGTCGACGATGGACAGCTGCACGGTGGCGCTCCGCTCCAGGGTGCGGCCGACCGTGCAGTTCCGGTCGATCGCCCGCCGGATGACGGTGCTCACCCGGTCGCGTTCGGCCTGGTCCAGGCCGGACAGGTCGACGACGAGCTGCTCCTGCAGGGCCGGGTAGTGCTCGTCGCTCTGGTGCTTCGGGCCCGAGACGTACACGGTGACCGGGACGTCGGCGCCCAACCGGCGGGCCAGTGCGTGATCGGCGCTCATTCCCACGCAGCCGGCGAGCGCGATCTTCAGCAGCTCGCCCGGGGTGAAGACGTCCCCGGCGTCCGCCGGACCCATCCGTACCTGCCCGCCGCGGGCGTTGTGCCCCGTGTAGCAGCCGGCGCCGACGCGCTCGGCCCACAGGCCGTCCGTCTGGGCGCCACCGGCGCGGGCCGCGGCGGAGTCGATCGTCATGCCTCGATCCTGCCAGGCCGGCCGGTCGCCGGTGACCCGCTGTGGCCCGCGGCAGAACGGGTCGCCGCGATCCGTCGGCCCGTCAGGCACAATTTGCTGAACCGGGCCATCCGCTCAAGAAGGGTCGTTCTCGTGTCCGAATGGAATGACAAGATCATCGCCGAGTTCCGCGCCAACGGCGGCCGGGTCGGCGGACAGTTCGAGGGCGCACCGCTGTTGTTGCTGCACACCGCCGGCGCCAAGAGCGGCGCCCGACGGGTCAGCCCGATGATGTACCGCGCGCTGGGTGACGACTCCTGGGCGGTCTTCGCGTCCAAGGCGGGCGCCGACACCAACCCCGACTGGTACCACAACCTGGTCGCGAACCCGGCGGTCAGCGTCGAGATCGGCACGGAGACAATCGATGTCACCGCGCGGGTGGCAGGGGCCGACGAACGGCAGGCGATCTTCGACGCGCACAAGGCGAAGTACACCGGCTTTGCGGATTATGAGAAGAAGACCTCCCGGGTGATCCCGGTGGTGATCCTGCACCGAGCCGGCTGACCGGGGTGCAGTTTCCCGCTGCCCTGGGTCTGACCGTGGCGACCATCGCGTCGGCGAACGTGGTCGGGCACCTGGTGCTGCCGGATTCGGACATCGCGGTCGGGGCGGCCATGGTCGGCGGGCTCACCGTGGTGGCCAGGGCCAGTGACCTGGGCGCCGATGACCTCGGACTCGCCCGGCGGACCTGGGGGTCGGGGTTGCGCTGGGGTGGGGTGGCCGCCGCGATCGTCGCCGCCGGCTACGGCCTGGCCGCTGCCGTCCCGGCGGTCCGAGATGCCGCTGCGGGTGGGACCGAGACCTGGTCGTCAGCCCTGCTCAAGGCGCTGGTGGTGATCCCGCTGGCCACCGTCATCCCCGAGGAGTTCGCGTTCCGCGGCGTGTTGTGGGGGCTGCTGCGCCGCGAGTCCGGCCGCCGGGTGGCGACCGCGGTGTCGTCGGCCCTGTTCGGGTTGTGGCATGTGCTGCCGGCATTCGGTGGAGGGGCCGCGAACGAGTCGGTGACGGGAGTGGTGGGGGACGGGACGGTCGGCGTCGTGCTGCGGGTGGCCGGCACTGTGCTGTTCACCGGGCTGGCCGGGGTGCTCTTCTGCGAGCTGCGGGCCCGCAGTGGCAGCCTGCTCGCACCCGTCCTGTTGCACTGGGCGGTCAACGGGCTCGGCGAACTTTTCGTCCTGGTGACCTGAATATCACCGAATGATGCCGCCACGTCGCCTTCGTGACGGATACTCCTGGATCGACGAACAGCAGTGACAACAAGGTGGGATGAGCATGACCACGCAGCCCGAGACGGCGGCAGCGCCCGAGCGGCCGGACACCAGCGAGCTGCCGGCGGGCGCCGACGGGTCCCAACGGCCAGGGTTGCCCCAGCAGCCCGACACACCCGAACAACCGGCGGGGCCGGTGCCCCGGCGGACCCGGTTCCGCTACACGCTGCCGGGCGCGTGGGTCGCGCTGGCATTCGTCTGCCTGTCGTTCACCCCGTCGCTGTTGCCCCGGCCGGCGTTCTTCCAGGGCTTCGTCTGCGGCCTCAACGGCGCCATCGGTTACGGCATCGGTGTGCTCGGCGCCTGGTTGTGGCGACAGTTCGCCGACCGCCCGGCCCGACCGGCGCGCCGCCGCTCGTGGACGGTCTTCCTGATCGTCGGTGCGGTCGCGCTGGTTGTCTCCTACGTGCTCGGCCGGCGTTGGCAGGGGCAGATCCGCGACCTGATGGGGGTTCCGGCGGAGGGCTTCGCGCCCCAGCTGCTGCTGCCGGTGGTCGCGGCCGCGGTCTTCGTCGCCCTGGTCGCCGCGGCCCGCGGGATTCGCTGGGTTTTCCGCCGGGTGTCCGGACTGCTCGGCCGCTGGATGGGCCGGCGGGCGGCTCGTGGGCTCGGCTGGGTGCTGGTCGCCGGGCTGACGGTGCTGGTGGTCAGCGGTGTGCTGCTGGACGGCGTGATCACGGTGGCCGACCGCAGTTTCGCCGTCCTGGACACCACCACCAATGACGCTGCCACGCAGCCGGTCACGCCGTTGCGCTCCGGCGGCCCGGACTCGCTGGTGCCATGGGACACGCTCGGCTTCCAGGGCCGCAACTTCATCGGCACCGGTCCGACGGCGCAGCAGATCTCGGACTTCTCCGGGGATCCGGCGCTGGACCCGATCCGCGCCTACGCCGGCATCGCCTCGGCCGCGAACGTCGAGGAGCGGGCCCGGCTGGCCGTCGACGACCTGGTCCGGGCCGGCGGTTTCGACCGGAAGTACCTGCTGGTCGCGGGCACCACCGGTACCGGGTGGGTGGATCCGGGGGCGGTCGACAGCCTGGAGTACATGGCGGGCGGTGACGTGGCCAGCGTTGCCATGCAGTACTCCTACCTGCCGTCCTGGGTGTCCTTCATCGTCGACCAGTCCAGGGCCAGGGAGGCCGGCCGGGCCTTGTTCGACGCCGTGTACGACCGGTGGAACTCGCTGCCCGCCGGTCAGCAGCCGAAGCTGCTGCTGTTCGGTGTGAGCCTGGGGTCGTTCTCCGGCGAGGCCGCCTTCAGTGGTGAATTCGATCTGCGGAACCGCACCGACGGCGTGCTGTTCGCGGGCCCACCGAACTTCAACACGCTGTTCCGCGAGTTCAGTGACGGCCGGGACGCCGGCAGCCCGGAGGTCCAGCCGGTCTTCCGGGACGGCCGGACGGTCCGGTTCACCGACGATCCGAGCGCGCCGATCGCACCGGTGTCGGCGCCCTGGGACGGCACCAGGGTGCTGTACCTGTCCCACCCGTCCGATCCGATCGTCTGGTGGAGCACGGATCTCGTGCTGACCCGCCCGGACTGGTTGGCCGAGCCGGCCGGCAGCGACGTACTCGAGGAGATGATCTGGATCCCGTTCGTGACGTTCTGGCAGGTCACCGCGGACATGACCGAGCCGGTGCCGGTGCCGCAGGGGCACGGACACAGCTACACCAGCCAGTACGTCGACGGTTGGGTGTCGGTGATCCAGCCGGCGGGGTGGACCGCCGAGAAGTCCGATGAATTGCGGGCAATCGTCACGTCGGAGTGACCGTTTACCGACTCCGGTTACCGGACAATCCGGTCACTCGGTTGGCGGTGGTGAGCGGCCACGATCCGAAATACTGTCCGGTCATCACGGGGCCTCTCCGAGCCATTAGCGCTTCCCCCGGGGGTTTTTCATGATTTCTCGGTGAGGAGCTGTGGCATGCGTCGTCTTCGAATCCTGGTGCTGGCTGCCGTCGTGGTGCTGGTGTCGATCGTCTGGTCAACCGCGCCGGCGTCGGCCGGTACCGGCGGCCCGGCGCCCGTACCGCACATCTACCTCGCTCTGGGCGATTCCCTGTCCGTGGGTTGGCAGCCGGCATTCAACCCGAACGGCACGCCGGTGCTCAACCCGGACGGAACCGTCGCCGCTCACCGGACCGATGAGGGTTATCCGGACCAACTCCTGAGTCAGTTGCAGATGTCGAATCCGTCACTCCAGCTTGTCAAGCTGGGCTGCGAGGGCGAGACGACCGAGACCATGCGAAACGGCCAGGGGCCGTGCGCCGGTCAGTACGCGTCAAGCAACCAGCTGACGGACGCCAAGGACTACATCGCGGCTCACCGGAATGAGATTGCCTACGTCAGCCTGGATATCGGAGCGAACGACGTGCTCCACTGCGTCAGCCCCGAGCGCATTGACGCCGGATGCTTCAGTGATGCCCGGCAGCGAGCCAGCACGAACCTTGATGCCATCCTTCGCGACCTCCGACAAAGCATTAACCAGTCGGACCGCACGCGAACCGCGCGAGTCGCCGGGATGACGTACTACGACCCGGTGTTGGCGTCGTGGTTCTTCAAACCGGCGCTGGCCACCGCATCTGTGGGTTACCAGACAGTGCTCAACGGAACTCTGGCGGCGAGATACCTGCAATACGGATTCCGTGTCGCGCCCGTCGCGTACGCCTTTCAGACCTACGACTTCCGGACTTCGAGCGGGGTGCCGGTCAACGTTGCTGCGATTTGCAGGCTGACCTGGATGTGCGCGCTGGGTAACATCCATGCCAACAGCACCGGGTACAAGCTGATCGCCGACACCTTCGCCCGCACGCTGCGCTGGTGACGGGCGCAACCAGGCTCAATCCGCCAGCGCCATCGCCCCGATGGCGATCAGCTGGACCGCGATCAGCGCGCCGCCCACCCACAGCGGCAGCAACAGGGCCAGCAGGAACCCGATCGGGATGATGACCGCCGAGACGGCGGCATTCTTGGTGGCTCGCGCCGTCGACCAGCCCGGCCGCTCGCGGAGGGAGTCGTACCAGAGCAACACCAGCACGAGCAGCAGCACCGCGGTGATCGCCGCAGCCGCCCAGTGCCACCCGTCGACCATCGGTCCAGGATAGGCAGCCCGCACCGACAGCGGCGCGGGTCGACCATCGGCGGGTTCTAGAGTCTGAGGCATGTCAACCCCCTCGTCCGGCCGCCGGACCTTCGAATACGCCACCGTGCCGCTGATCACCCACGCCACCAAGGCCATCCTGGACACCTGGGGCGAGGACGGCTGGGAGCTCGTGCAGGTCGTGCCCGGCCCGAACCCGGAGCAGTTGGTGGCCTACCTGAAGCGGGAACGCGCGTGACCGTCCACGACCGGCTGGCCGAGCTCGGCATCGAACTTCCCTCGGTGGCCGCGGCGGCCGGTTCGTACCTGCCAACGGTGCGGACCGGCAACTTGCTGTTCACCGCCGGGCAGTTGCCCTTCGTGGACGGCCGGCTGCCGGCCACCGGCCGGGTCGGCGCCGAGGTCTCCCCCGAGGACGCCAAGCTCTACGCCCGGCAGGCCGGCCTGAACCTGCTCGCCGCGGTCGAGGCGGCCGTCGGGTTGGACGCCGTCGAGCGGGTTGTGAAGGTCGTCGGGTTCGTGGCGTCCGCCGATGGCTTCACCGGTCAGCCCGGAGTGGTCAACGGCGTCTCCGACCTGCTGGCCGAGGTGTTCGGGGAGGCGGGCCGGCACGCGCGGTCTGCGGTGGGCGTCGCGGAGCTGCCGCTGGGCGCTCCGGTGGAGGTCGAGGCCGTCCTGCAGGTCAGCTGAGATCTGCGGCGGGGTCTGCGGTCCCGGCTGCTGGTGCGGAGGCCGCGACGCGGGCGAGGTTGTCCCGGTGGGCCGCGGGCATGCCGGGGTTGTGCTGCCGCTGGTCCTGGGGATCCCGGCCCGCCAGCAGTGCGTCGAGATATTGCCGGTCGGCGTCCCAGCGGGCCCGCGCCGCCGGGCCGCCGACGGCCGGGCGGCCGTGCCCCGGCACCACGACCCTGGCTCGTTCAACGTAGCGGAGCAGCGCCGCCAGTCCGGCGAGATACGCGGCGGGGGTGGAGGTCTCCAGCAGCGGCAGCTCGACATCGCTGAGCATGTCGCCGGCCAGCAGCACCTGCGCCGCACCGATCCACAGCGCGGTGTGCCCGGCCGAGTGCGCGTCATGGGTGATCATCCGAACCTCGGACCCCGGCCACGGCACGATTCCACCGGCCGCGGCCGGGACGCCGGCCACCCGGCCGACCAGGTCAGCCAGCTCATCGGGCCAATCGAGTCCGAGCGAGGTGATCAGCGTCGCCCGGTCGGCGGCGGCCAGGGCGGCGGCCGCCGGCGCGGCCCACCGCGGTGCATCGCCGAGGGCGGGGTGCCACAGCAGGTGGTCGTGGTGGGCGTGGGTGGCGAACCCCGCGGTCACCTCGATGCCCGCCGCGGCCAGATCCCCGGCGATCCAGGCCAGTTCGTCCGGCTCCCAGCCAGGGTCCACCAGCAGCGCCCGTCTGTCGCAGACGATCACCGTGCTGGTCGTCAGATCCCGGCGGCTGGTGGTGACGCCCACCCGGAGGTCGCCGGCGGCCGGGCCTGCCACCCAGTGCCATTCACCCGCCACCAGGAAACGCTATCGGTGGCCTCGCTATGTTGGGCCCATGGTGCAGCAGGTTCCCCCTGACCGGGCGGCAGGGGAGAACGACCGCCCGGCAGCCGGGACCGGCGAGGCAGTCCGGCCCGCGGCGACGGTGATGC
>Ga0208588_1000528_pt1 | contig 12239 bp, 7 predicted proteins | sample NGESurshal092012_8_FD_184483 | JGI IMG/M metagenome (GOLD analysis project Ga0208588, IMG submission 184483) | Arctic peat soil microbial communities from Barrow, Alaska - NGEE Surface sample 415-3 shallow-092012 (SPAdes) | ecosystem: Environmental > Terrestrial > Soil > Wetlands > Peat ...
TGGGGGTCCGGCCGCATGGTGAGCGTCTGCCCCCCCCGCCCCTCGAGCGTCTCGCGCTCGTCGAGCGCACCGGCGAGCCAGGCCGCCGCCCGCTGCATCAGCGGCAGGTAGCTCGTTCGGATCGCGAAGTCGCTCCAGTCGCGGTCCAGCGTGCTGGTGAAGAGCAGCACCCGTCCGCGTCCCCGCCGTACGGTCAGGAACGCCGGCGCGCCGTCGTCGAACGCGGCCAGCACCTCACCGCCCTCCGACTTCGCCCCGCCCTCCACCAGCATGTACCGCTGGAAGCGGGCGCCCATCAGGCCCTCGCGCCCGCGGCCCGAGAAGGGCGCGAAGAGCGGGTCGGCCCAGCGAACGTCACCGAGCTTCGCCTGGCGCCCGTCCCCCGCGCCTGCCTCGGAGCCCGCTGCCTTCACCACGCGGAGCGGCCGGGGGAGGAGCTCGCCCATCCGGGCGTTCCAGGCCTCGGGCTCCACCTTGTCGCCCATGGAGATGAAGAGCCCGCCCCCGCGCTCGACGAAGGCCTTGAGCCGTGCGACCTCCTCCGGCACCGGCGCCGGGACGTTGGCCAGCACCACGACGTCGTAGCCCTCCAGCGGTTCCCGCAGCCCTGCCGACGCGTCCTTCACCACCGGGCGGATGGGCGAGCTGGGGGCGGTCAGCGCCGCCTCCAGGAAGAACACCTCGTCTCGGTAGCGCACCGGGTTGGGTTCGCCGTTCACCACCAGCGCCCGGAGCTCCCGAGGAACCTGCACCACGAAGTCGCGCCGGTCGTCCTCGGCCAGGCCGTCCGGTGACAGCGTGACGGCGCCGGTCACGGGCCCGCCGACCTCGGAGCGGACGGTGAGCGTCTTCTGCGCGGTGCCCCCCGGGGTGAGGGTGAGGAACGTCTTGCCCACCACCCGGCCCCCCAGCTCGACCGTGGCCTGGATCTCCTGCGCTGGCGTGTCGGACACGTTCCGCACGGTGAAGCCCACCTGGATCGCCCGTGCCCCGGCCTGCGGTGCGGGCTCGGCCTTCACCTCGGCGATGAAGTGGTTGGACAGGACCTTGTGGCCCCGCGCCACGTCGCGGAGCACCATCTCGGGCCTGACCCGCCGGTCGTTGGGACCCCGGAGGGTGGGGAGCGGCGTCTCCAGCCGGAGCGAGCCGGCAGTGAACGCCGAGACCACGATGATCCGCTTGCCGGGCGTCGGGCTCTCCTCGAGCGCGCGCGCCGCGATGTCGAAGCAGCGGCCCAGGTCCGCCGTCGACCAGGCGGGACGCATCCGTTCCAGCACCTCGCGGGCCTCGCCCCGGTCGAGCCCGGGCGCAGTCGGAGGGGTGACCTCGGGGCCACAGGGGAGCACCGTGACCGGGTCCTCGGGGCCGAGCGTCGCGACGGCGCTCCGGGCCTCGCTCCGTGCCCTCTCGAACAGGCTCTGTCCGTCCACCCAGCGCATCGCCAGGCCACGGTCCACCACCACCACCGTGGCCGCCGGTCCGACCGCCCTGGAGACCGCGGCGCCGGGCCGCCGCAGCTCTGGCCGGGCCAGGGCGAGCGGAATCGCCAGCAGGATGAGGGTGCGCAGCGTGTAGAGCAGGATGCGCTTCAGCTTGAGCCGCGAGGCGGTGCGCCGCTGGCTCCGGAGCACGAAGGCGATCGCCGCGAACGGGTGCGGCCGCGGCTTCCGCCGATCGAAGAGGTGCACCGCGAGCGGGATGAGGCCTGCCAGCGCGCCGAGCAGCAACCAGGGCTGGCCGAAGGTCACGCGGCCCTCCGCTGTCGCCGGCCGAGGAAGCGGAGCAGCACCGCGTCGAGCGGCTCGTCGGTGCGGACCAGGGCGTAGTCCACGTCCGCCTCGGCGCAGGCGGCCCGGGTGCGCTCGAGGAAGGCCCGGAACTCCTCGAGGTAGCTCTCGCGGATCTCCCGGGCGTTCACCTCTACCTTCCGCTCGTCCTCCAGCGAGAGGAACAGCGTGGGATCGTCGAAGGGGAACTCGAGCTCGGCCGGGTCCAGCACGTGGAAGATCGCCAGGTCGTTGCGCCGGGCGCGCAGCGCGAGGATGCGGTTCAGCGCCTCGTCCCGGTCATCGAACAGGTCGGAGAAGACCATCACCAGCTGCCCGCGGCGGACGCGCTCGGCGAGGTGCTCGGCTGCGGCGTGGAGATCGGTCCCCCCGGCGGGCTGGAGGCCGTCGAGCGCAGCGAGCACCGTGTGGAGATGCCCCGCCGCCGCCCGGGGAGGGACGTCGGCAGCACCTGCCCGGGTAATGACGCTCACTCCCACCGCGTCCTGCTGGCGGACCAGGAGGTAGGCCAGGGTGCCGGCGAGTGTCGCGGCGACCTCGAGCTTCGAGAGCGGCCCGCTGCGGTAGCCCATCGAGCCGCTCGCGTCGACCACCAGGGTCGCCTTGAGGTTGGTCTCGTGCTCGTAACGCTTGACGTAGTAGCGGTCGAACTTGCCGAAGGCCTTCCAGTCCAGGTGCCGCAGCTCGTCGCCCGGCGCGTACTCCTTGTGCTCGGAGAACTCCACGCTCTGGCCCTGGTGGGGACTCTTGTGCAGACCGGAGAGCACGCCCTCCATCACCGCGCGGGCGCGCAGCTTCACCCCGGCGAGCTTGGCCAGCGTTGCCGCATCGAGCGAGGCCACCGGAGCGCCGTTAGCCCTTCACCAGCTCCAGCAGCTGCTGGACGATGCGCGTGCTGGTGATGCCCTCGCTCTCCGCGGCGAAGTTGGGCAGCACCCGGTGGCGGAGGACGGGCAGCGCGAGCGCGCGCACGTCCTCCACCGTCGCCGCGAAGCGACCCTGGAGCACCGCCCGGGCCTTCGCCGCCACCACCAGGTACTGGCTGGCCCGCGGGCCAGCGCCCCAGTTCACGTGCTTGCGGACCACCTCGGGCGCGCCCGGCTCCTTCGGGCGTGTTTGACGCACCAGCTCAACCGCATATCGGACCACGTGGTCGGGGACCGGTACCCGTCGGACGAGCTCCTGAAGGGCGAGGATCTGCTCGGGCGAGAGCACCTTGGTCAGCCGCGGGCTGGTGCCGGAGGTGGTGCTCTTCACGATCTGAAACTCCTCCTCCGCGGAGGGGTACCCCACGTCCACCAGGAACATGAAGCGGTCGAGCTGGGCCTCGGGCAGCGGATAGGTGCCCTCCTGCTCGATGGGGTTCTGCGTGGCGAAGACCAGGAAGGGCAGATCCAGCGGATACGTCTCGCCGCCGGCGGTCACCCGATACTCCTGCATCGCCTGGAGCAGCGCCGCCTGGGTCTTGGGCGGCGTCCGGTTCACCTCGTCGGCGAGCACGATGTTGGCGAAGAGCGGGCCGCGGACGAACCGGAACTCGCGGTGCCCGGTGGCCCGGTCCTCCTCGAGGATGTCGGTGCCGGTGATGTCCGAGGGCATCAGGTCCGGGGTGAACTGCACGCGGTTGAAGGTGAGGTTCAGCACCTCGGCGAGGGTGGAGATGAGCAGCGTCTTGGCGAGGCCGGGCACGCCGACGAACAGGCAATGCCCGCGCGAGAAGAGCGCGATCAACAGATGCTCCACCACCTCGCTCTGCCCCACCACCCGTTTTTCGATCTGCTCGACGATGGCCGACCGGGCCCGGGCGAGCGCCTCCACCGCGCGCAGGTCGGCGCCGGGCTCCACGGCAGTGAGGGGAGTCGAGGACATGGGAGAGGTCATAGCCGTTCGCTGGCGGTCGGTTCGGATGCTTTGCTGGCCCCCTTCTTCGGGGCCGGGCGGGGTGGACGAGGAGGCTCTGCCGCGCCGCGGGGAATGGCGACGTCCGCAGGATCCGACTGTGGGCTGGGGAGGCGCGCCAGCAGCTCGGGCAGGCGGTCCGCGGGGAGGCCGGTGAGGATGGACGAGGCGTTGCGTGTGCGGTCGGCCAGGGACGCATCGCCGAGCGACTGGGCGGACTTGAGGAGGGCCAGGTGGATCTCCGGGTCGAACGGGTCCTGCGCCAGCGCAGACCGGTACGCCGCCCGTGCCTCGGCCCACTGACCACGGCTCAGGTAGATGCGCCCCAGGTGCACCTGCGTGGAGGCGAAGCCGGGGTGCGCCTCCAGCGAGGCGAGCAGCACCTTCTCCGCCTCGTCCAGCCGCCGCACGGCCATCAGCGCCAGGGCGTACTTGTTGGAGATGGTCTCGTACGCGCTCCCCACCAGCGCGTGGGCCTTGCCGTACTCCTCGGCGGCGGCAGGGAAGCGGCCCCGCTCGCGGAACAGCTCGCCGAGATGCGCCCAGCGGCGCGCCGCCGGGTTCTCCACCTCGTCGAACTCGCCGAAGGAGATCTCCCGGCCCTTCTTGCCCTCCTCGGGCGGGGTGTTCTTCCCCTTGAGGATGGGGCGCTCGGCCGTGGTCGGCGGCCTGCTGGTGGGGGCTGGCTGGGATTTCAGATAGGCCATCCAGCTCTTCTCGAAGGCCGGGAACGGCTTGCCGGTGGCCTTCTCCACCGCCTGCTGGTCCGTGGCCCCGGCGCCCATCGTTTCCACGATGGTGCGGAGCGCCTTCATCCCGTGCTCCTTGTGGAGGTACTCGGCGGCGAAGAAGACCTCGGCGAACGCGGTGGCCGCGTCCTTCCAGGTGGGGAGCTTGGCCATCGATGGGTGCATCCTGGCGAAGGGGATGAGCTCGTTCTTCTGGACTCGCTCGGCCAGCAGCGCCCGTGACGACGGCGGCAGCGCCTTGCCGGCGGACCCGCGCCAGCGCGACTCGAGGTACTTGGCCAGCGCTTCCTGGAGCCAGATGGGCACCGAGTTGTGCCCGGTCTGGGTGACCACCAGGTGCGTGTACTCGTGCGCCAGGGTGTCCAGCCAGTCGTAGCCGCGGAGCACGGCCTTCGGCGAGGTGACCATCAGCTTGTTGAACTTGCAGATGGCGATGGTGCCCGTCTGGTCGATCTCCCGCTGCGAGAGGGTGGAGACGCGAGAGAGCTCCGCCGCATCGTTCACCACCTCGACCCGCACCTTGCCGGGTGGCGCATGGCCGAGGTCCTTCTCCAGGGCGGCGCGCTGGGCCTCGAGCGCCTCCAGCGCGTACGGCGCGAGCACCGCGTCCTTTCCCTTGGGGTACAGGAAGACGAAGTGCTCGCTCTCCGCCCGCTCGTGCTCGCGGGTGATGGCGAGCGTGTCGCGCGCCAGGCGCAGATAGCTCCCGGGCCGGTCCTCCACCCCCGCCAGCTCGAGCGCGGAGACCGCGTCCGCGTAGCGGCCCTCACCGAAGGCCACCCGCCCGGCGAAGAAATCGAACGACTCGTTGCCCTCGTGCCCCTGCTTGAGCCGCTCCAGCTCGGCGCGCGCGGCGACGTAATCCTCCTCGTCGAGGGAGTCCTCCAGTGCGCGCACCCGCGCCCGGATGTCCGGGGGCGCCGCCCAGGCCAGCCCGGCGAGCAGCAGGGCGGCCGTGGTGAGCGCGCGCCTCACTTCACCAGCTCCTCGTAGTACTGCTTCACCTGATCCCGGTACCGCTCGGGCGTGCCCTGCTTCATGGCGTCCATCAAGTCCTTGCGGAACTCGCGCGGGGCGCCGTTGGGATCTGCGTCCGGGACCTCGACCTTTTGCCGGCTCAGGTCGTTGCCGCCCTCCTGCTCGCCCCCGGCCAGGAGCGGCAGCGGGAGCCCACCCTTGCCGCCGCCGCGCTGGCTCTGCTGCATGGACTGCTGCAGCTGCTCCAGCGAGTCGAGCGCGGCCTTCTGCTCGCCATACCCGCGCTGGGGGTCCTTCCCCTCGAGTCGCTCCGTCGCGCCCGCCATCCGATCCGAGATCTGCTGCAGCGCCTCCTCGCCCTGCTCGCCGAAGAGCGGTGCCATCTGCTCGAGCTGCCGCATCTTCTGCTGGAGGTCCTGGGCCTTCTGCCCGAGCTTCCGCTGCCCCTGGGAGAGCTCCTGGAGCTTCTGCCGGTCGCCCTGGCCGAGCTGGGAGGAGAGGGGTGGAAAGAGCTGATCCAGCTTCTTGCGGATGTCGCGCACGGCCTCGGCATCCTTCTCCAGCCGCTGCGACAGCTTGCGTGACTTCTCCCGGACATCCTGCGGGTTCTGGTACGCCTCGTCGAGCGCGCGCTGCTGCTCGCCTGCGCGGGAGATCTCCTCCGCCTGCCGCAGCGCGCGCTGCGCCGCCTCGGCCGCGAGGTCGAAGTCCTCCGACTTCAGCGCGGAGCGGAGGTTCTCCAGCTCCGACTTGGCCTGCTCGAGCGGCTGGTCCGCGCGGGGGCTGAGGTCGTTCGGGCCCACCTTCTGGTAGTCCTGCTGCACCTGCTCCGCCTTCTTCTGGAGCGTCTCGCGGAGCCCCTGGGCTGCCTGCTTCATCCGCTGCCGCATCTGCTCGCGATAGCGGTCCCGGACCGCCTTGGTCTGCTCGGCGAGCTGCTGCTGCTCGTCGGTGGTGGACTTCAGCGCGTCGCTGAACTCGCGGTACCGCTTGACCAGCTCCGGGTTGGCGCGACCGCCCATGTTGCCGGAGGCCTCGTCCAGCCCCTTCTGCAGCTCTGCCATCTGCGCCTGGAGCTGCTGGAGCTTGGCCAGCGCCTCGTCGGTCTTGCCTTCCTTGAGGAGCTTCTCGATGTCGTCGAGCCCGCCCTGCATGTCCTGCTGCTTGGCGAGCTCCTTCATCGCCTCGACGTTGAAGTGCTCGTCCCGGATGCTCTTCTGCAGCTCTCCCATCCTGCGGGCCAGCTCCTCCATGCGCTTTCTGAGCGCGGAGACCTGGCGAAGGATCTTCTCCTGGAGCCCGGGGTCCCGGGTGCTCTGGAACTGCTCGATGAGCTTGGCGAGATCGCGTTGCTCCCGGGCCATCTGCCCGGCCAGCTCGCGCAGCTCCTCGAGCCGCTGCTGGTCGAGGAGCGACTCGAGGTAGAGCACGTCCTTCTCTAGGGCGGTGATCTCCTCCTGCGCCATGCGAGAGAGCCGCCCGTCCATGTCCAGCTCGGCGCGGCGGCCGGACAGCCGCACCCAGAGCTTGCGAGCGTCGGACGTGGAGCGCACGCGCACGGCCACGTCCTGCCCCACGTGCTGGAGCGCCGAGACCAGCGCCTCGTTGCGGTCGCGCTCGCGGGCCAGCTCCCGCGCCGTTCCGACCAGGTCCCCGGCCAGGATGAGCCCGGAGGCATCCACCGGCTCCTGCGCCCGGACCTTGTCCTCCGTCTTCTTTCCGTCCCGGTCCGGTCCCTCCATGCGGGTGGCGAGGTGGGCCACCAGGCGCTCCCACAGCTCCGAGGCCCGGCGCAGCGCCTCCCGCCGGTGCTCGGCTGCGCTGTAAACGATCAAGGTCTGCTGACGGCTGCTTGCTTTCTGCGGCCCGTCGACGGCGTCGTTGTCCAGCGCCTCGACGGCGTAGGTGACCCGGTCTCCGGGGCCGAGCTTCAGGGTCGAGAGCTGCCACCGGTACTGCCCGAAGCTCCTTCGACCGTCGTCGTGGGCGAGCTTCTGGCGATGCGCCTGACCATCGGGCCCGGTCCAGACCAGCGCCACGTCGGAGAGCCCATAGTCATCCGACGCCTCCCAGCGGACCGGAACCTCCTGCTCGGGGTCCACCTCCAGCTCCGCTCCGGGGAGCAGGATGGAGACCTGCGGCGGGGCGTCCGGCGCGACGGTGAGGGGGAAGTCGGGCCCGCGGGCCGCCTCTCGCCCGGCACGGCCGGTGAAGACCATCGCGTACGTGCCGGTGGTCTGCAGGACGAGGCTGCCGCTGAGGTCCCGCCCGTGCTCGACCCGGAGCGGCACCACCGGTCCGGTGCTCAGCTGCAGCTGCGCCCCGTTGACCGTCCGGTCCGCCCGGGTTCGCAGCTGGACGACGGTGCCCTTCGGCCCGGAGAGATCGCCGGTGCTGGTGACGCTGCGGGGCGAGAGCCCGGTGTACGCCGGGTACTGGTAGAGCACCTCGAGCTCGGCGGTGATGGGCTCTCGGGTGCCCTGCGCTCCAGGCGTCGAGGCGGGCCGGAGCGCGAGCAGGAGCGTCTTGACCCGATCCGGCCAGACTCCGCAGACCAAAGCCACGGCCGCCAGCGCGCCGAGCGCCAAGAATCCCGCCCGGCGCACCGCCCGCCGGTCCACCACCGTCTGGGCGTCGAGCCGCGCGGCGCGCGCGTCCACGGACCGGAGGTGAGCCAGCGCGAGCTCGCTGGAGAAGGACGGGTCATGGGCCATCGCCCGGCGCAATTCGAGCGCGGCGAGAAGATCCAGCGAGACACCCGGCATCCGCGCCGCCACGAGCCGGGCGGTGCGGAAGGGATTCCCTGCCGCGCGCGTCCAGTGGTGCCACACCCGCTCGACCACCAGGACCACCGCCACGACCAGGGAGGCGACGAGCAGCCACCGGACGCCCCTGGGCCACGCTCTTGCCAGAAGACCGGCGAGCGCCGCACCGGCGGCGAGGCTGGCCGACGCCAGCAGCGCTGCCTCCAGAGCCACCGCCCGGGCCTGCCGGCGGCGGACGGCCTGAAGGAAGCGATCGACGGTCGCGCCCGCCGCCGCGTCCGGCGGCGCATCGGGGGATGGGAGCTCGTTCTCCGGGGCAGAGTGCAGCAGGTTCACGGCGGTTCGGGAGGCGCCGGAGCGCCCGGTCCGGGCGACAACCCCGGACCCTGCTCCGCCCTTCCTGGCAGAGCCCACGAGCATGGCCTGTGGTGGGCCCTCCTGGGAAGTGGTGCCACCCCACAAGGTGGCCGGCGCTGAACGCGCCCAGAAGAGAACCGGTTCACCGCCACCTCGGGGGCAGACTCCTGCAGAGCCCGGGGCCCCTCGGCCGGGTCAGGGATGCGCCCCGCCTCCCGGGCCGTTCCGGACGCGCGACCTCGCGGCCACCGGCCTTGGCCGGGCCGGGGACGGCACGAAGGTCGTTGCGCCGGTGACCGTGAGGTGGGGCTTCAGCCGTTCGAACCGCTTCCGGCTCAGCCCGCGGACTCGCATGACGTCCTCGGGGCGACTGAACGGGCGCGCCGCGCGCTCGGCCACCACGTCCGCCGCGAGCCTGGGGCTGACGCCCGGCAGCGCGTCGATCTGGTCCAACGTGGCGGTGTTCAGGTTCAGAACACCGCTCCCGGCGGCGGGCCTGGCCTTGACGGAGGTCGCGGAGCCCGGCGCCGGCGAAGCAGCCTGAGCCCAGGCTCCCCAGAGGACCGCGGCCCCGAGCACGAGTCCACGCGCACTCACTGAGCACCTCCCACTGCCGCCAGCTTCGGCTCCGCCGCCACCTCGGCGGTTTCGCGCCGATCCCCGGCCTCGCGCACGTGCAGCTTGCCGTCCAGAGGCAGCACGTCGAGCAGCACGTTCAGCGAGCCATCGCGGTTGACGAATGCCGAGCCCGCCCGGACCCAGACCGTCCCGCCCTTGCCCTCCCGGATCGAGAACACCGCCAGCCGCTTTCCTGTCGTCAGCACCTTCCACCTCCACGCCCTCGCCCGGGCCGGCATGGCCCGGCGTCGGCCCATCGATGCGGGCCGCACGGGTGGGAGCCCGAGCAGGTGGCGTGCCACGCGCCCGCCGCCCGAAACCGGCCTCGGGGCGGTCCGCGGAGCGGGATGAGCCTCCGCGGTTCTGGACGCGCGTTCAGTTCCTGCGCCCCGGTACGGGGTGGACCGCGCGCTGCAAAGGGGTCTCGACGTCGGCGACGGGGCGGCTAGGGTCTGCCCGTCGACCCCCACCCCAGGACGGGACCCGAATGCGACGTCTGCTCTTCTTCGCGCTGCTCCTCGGATGCATGGCCCGCGCGACGGAGCCGCCGGTCGCTGCGGAGACGCCGCTGCCCTCGCTCCCGTACACGCCCGGGCTCGACCCCCGCTTCATGGATCGGACCGTGGATCCGTGCGTGGACTTCTACGCGTTCTCTTGCACGGGCTGGCAGAAGCTCAACCCCATCCCGCCGGACCAATCCAGCTGGAGCGTCTACGGGAAGCTCTCGGAGGAGATCGAGCGACATCTCTGGGCCCTCCTCCGGACGGCGGCGGACCCATCGGCTGCGCACGACCCCGTGCAGGTGCAGCTCGGGACCTACTTCGCTGCGTGCATGGACGAGCCGCGCATCGAGGCGCTCGGGACAAAGCCACTCGATGCAGCGCTCGCGGGGCTGGCCGCGGTGAAGGACCGGACCGGCCTCGCCCGCTGGCTCGCCGCGCAGCACATGGAGTCCTCGAGCAGCTCGCTCCTCTTCGGATTCGGCTCGGAGCAGGACGCGACCGACGCCACCCAGTTCCTCGCCGGGGTCTACGCCGGCGGGCTCGGCTTGCCCGACCGTGACGACTACCTGGATCAGGACGCCAAATCGAAGGAGCTGCGAGAGAAGTACCGCGCGCACGTCGAAAAGCTCCTGGGCCTGCTCGGGGACGACGCCGAGACGGCGGCGGGGACGGCGGCGCTGGTGATGGACATCGAGACGGCCCTGGCGCGCGCCAGCCTCACCCGCGTCGAGCGGCGCGATCCATACAAGATCTTCCACCGGAGGCCGGCGGGCGACCTCGACAAGCTTGCGCCGGCGTTCGACTGGAAGACGTATTTCGCCGGGATGGGCGTGCCCGGCACGCGGGTGCTGAACGTGAGCCAGCCGAAGTTCCTCCAGGCGATGAACGGGGTCCTGACGAAGCGGCCGCTCCCGGATCTGAAGCGATACCTGCGCTGGCACCTGGTGAACTCGCAGGCCCGGTACCTCTCCCGCCCCTTCGCCGACGAGGACTTTGCCTTCGGTGGCAAGGTGCTTCACGGCACCGAGGAGCAGGCTCCGCGGTGGAAGCGCTGCGTCCGCTGGGCGGATCGCGACCTCGGCGAGGCGCTGGGCCGGGTGTTCGTGGAGAAGAACTTCTCCCCCGAGACCAAGAAGCGGACCCTGGAGATGGTCCAGCAGATCGAGCAGGCAATGGTCGCGGACATCCGCTCGCTGGAGTGGATGACGCAGCCCACGAAGACCCGTGCGCTGGAGAAGCTCGCGGCGATGGCCAACAACATCGGCTATCCCGACCGGTGGCGCGACTACGCGTCGATCCGGCTCGTGCCCGACGACTTCCGGGGGAACGTCGCCCGGTCGCTGCACTTCGAGACCGCCCGGGAGCTCGCGCGCATCGGCAAGCCGGCGGACCGCGGCGAGTGGGAGATGACGCCGCAGGCGGTGAACGCCTATTACAACCCCACGATGAACGGGATGAACTTCCCTGCCGGCGTCCTCCAGCCGCCGCTGTTCGACCCGAAGATCGACGCTGCGCCCGGCTATGGGAACACTGGCGGCACCATCGGGCACGAGCTCACCCACGGCTTCGACGACGAGGGGCGGAACTACGACGCGAAGGGGAACCTGAAGGACTGGTGGACCCGCGCGGACGCGGCGGAGTTCTCCCGGAGAACCACCTGCATCTCGGACCAGTATTCGGGCTACCTCGCGGTGGACGACGTCCACGTGAACGGGAAGCTCACGCTCGGCGAGGACGTGGCCGACCTGGGCGGACTCATCCTCGCCCACCGGGCCTGGAAGGCCGCCACCGCAGCCGAGCGGCTGGTGCCTATCGATGGGCTCACCCCCGAGCAGCGCTTCTTCGTGGGCAACGCGCAGTGGGCCTGCACCAACATGCGCCCGGAGACGATGCGGCTGCTCGCACGCACCGACCCGCACTCGCCTCCGCGTTACCGGGTGAACGGGCTGGTGGTGAACATGCCCGAGTTCGCGGCCGCGTTCTCCTGCAAACCCGGGCAGCCCATGACCAAGCCGGCGGAGAAGGTCTGCAAGGTCTGGTGAGGCAACGCCGGCGGCCGGGACGTCAAATGTCGCTCTGGAGCACGTACCGCTCCACGTACTCGCTCTCGAAGGGCTGGCCATCGAACTTCGCCGGCGTGTAGCGGTTCCGTAGCAGCGCCTCGACGTAGATCGAGTTGTAGCCGCCGTTCAGGATGCTGCGGCACTTGATTGCCTCGCCTTCCACGGTGACGGTGCAGGCAATCTCGCCGTACGAGGCCGACGCGTGAGGCAGGCCGTGACCGATGTCCTGGGGGATCGGGTCCAGCCGCTTGGGCCCCACGAAGCGCGTGTCCAGCGTGGTGCAGGCGCGCGCGTCTCCCTGCTGGCATGCGGCGCCGAGCAGCTGCGCCGCCCGATGGGGGTTCTTCGGATCCGCCGCGGGGTCGATCATCGCCAGCCCCTGGTCAGTGCATCGGCTCGCGCGTTCGGCGATGCAGAGCTGCAGGGTGTCCGTGTCGGGGGGCGGGTACCAGTGCTTCATCGATGTCTGGTTGAAGCCGGCGCAGGCGGTGGCGCCGAGGAGGAGGACCAAGAGCAAGAC
>Ga0208588_1000529_pt1 | contig 12238 bp, 14 predicted proteins | sample NGESurshal092012_8_FD_184483 | JGI IMG/M metagenome (GOLD analysis project Ga0208588, IMG submission 184483) | Arctic peat soil microbial communities from Barrow, Alaska - NGEE Surface sample 415-3 shallow-092012 (SPAdes) | ecosystem: Environmental > Terrestrial > Soil > Wetlands > Peat ...
CCGGCTGGCGGACATCGGTCAGGGCCTTTTCAAGTCGGTGCTGCTCCTTGATCAGACGGTCGCGGTCGCGCGCGATCAGGAAATGCATGCGCATCGCCTGTCCGACCAGATTGGCGACCATGGTCAACAGGCGCACGTCGTCTTCGAGCCGGAAATCGAGCTTGCCGCTCCATTCGCGGTCCACCGTCAGCGTGCCCTTTGGAACGCCATCCACCTTGACCGGCACGCCCAGGAAGGAAACCTTGGTCATCGGCGGCAGCAAATGGCGATAGGCCGTGCCGGTGAAATATTGATGAGTGGAAATATCCTCGATCACCAGCGGCACGCCGGTGGCGACGATATGGTCGATCACCTTCTGCGGCAGCAGGGTTTTCGCGCCATTGGGCTTATCCGAGCTATCGGAGGAGGCGGTGATTTCGGGCTCGCCGTCTTCGTCGAGGGCGAGAATGAAGCCGCGCCGCATTTGCATGAAGGACGAGAGAACCGCGATCACAGCGCCCAGCGTGCGTTCAAGCGACTGGGCGCCGGTCAGGATCTTGGAGATTTCGTAAACCCCGGCGAGGGCTACATCCTTGTAGGCAGGCTCGAAGAGAATTTTGTCCGTAGAGGCCATCATTCGGCTCCCGATCTATTGGCGTAATCCCTAAAGATCGTCTTCTCCATAGTCTTGGCGACGGGTTCAAGGACGGAAGGCGTCACATCCAGGGCCCAGTCAGTTATCTGCAATGTCGCTCTTGAGGCTGTAAAATAGGCTTTACAGGGCTGCTTGGAAACGTCAAAAAAGATGCACAATCCTGCTGCACCGCTTAATTTTGTCGCAAGCTGAACAAATTTGTCGCGATTTTTGACTCTTTCAAAAAATGGATCAATGCTTACTGGGCGTAAACCCTACAGAGACATCGCGCGGGGGCGCCGCATAGGGCGCTGATGTGACGAGAATATCCGCGCCGGCCATCGCATATTCGGCGGCATTGGCGCGATTGACGCCTCCAGCGGCGGCGAGTATTGGCCTTTTTGGCAAGCTGGCCAACTGTTTGACCAACAGGGCGATGTCGGTGGGCGAAAATTTCTCCGCCTGGATCACATCGAATCCCGCTTCCGCCGCGGCGAGCGCTTCCGCGATCGTTCCCGCCTCCAGCACGAGTTTTTTCTCCGGGGCGCCGCGTCGCAGGCGCGCCGTGACGCTGTCCAGCGTTTCGCCTCCGACAAAGGCGAGATGCTCAGGAAACACCAGTATGGTCTCGGACAGGCCAAGCCGATGCATCTCGGCCCCGCCGGCCCGAATCGCGGCGACGGAGAAATTTTTGAGGCCCGGCGTGTTTTTCCGCGTGCAGGCGACGCAGATGTCAGGCGCAACCGCGCGGGCGGCCGCGACGATTTCGCGCGCCGCCGTCGCCACGCCGGACCAGATCTCGACCAAAGTTTGTGCAACTTTCCAGCCGCGCAACAGCGCGCCAGCCTGACCCTCGGCGCGCAAGAACTCCTGGCCGGGCGTCAAGGCCTGGCCGTCTTCGACCAGCCGTTCGACCGAGGCGCCGGCCATTTCGAGGATTTCCGCCGCTTCCGTTGCCAAAGCCAGCACCATCGGGCCGCGCGCGGAAAAAGTCATGCGGCCGCGTTGCGCGCCAATGCCAAGCAGGTCGGTGGTGAGATCGCCATAGGGCGCGTCGTCGAAAAGGAGGCGTTCGAGTTGCGCGAGGGGAATGTTCGCCGACATGAGTTTTCGATTCGATTCGGAGGAAGTATGGAGTCCCGATCTTATTGCATCAGATCGGGACTCCAGATCTTTGTCTTTACGCGTTTTCTTAACGCCAACCGGTATCCACTTGGCTTGAAAACGCTTTAGCCCATTATAGCGCGGCCGGCGCCGAACGCGGAGCGCGCTTGCGTCGTTTCTGCGCCTGACGAATGGCCTGCACCGTGGAGTCAGCGATGCGGCGGGCGCGCGCATCGAGTCCGGTCCAGCGCGCATGGCGTCCGCGCTGATCGACTTCCAGCAATTTGACGCCTTGCGGCACAAAAACGCCGTCGCGCGCCAGACCGCGCAACACGCCGTCGAGAGGCGCCACAATAGTCGCGCCATTCAGATTGCCGAGACTTAAACCGCGAAACACGCGCGCGCCGATGTCGAGCGGCGTATGCCAGACGCCGCTGCTTTCGGCATAGGTAAAACGCTCCTTGCCGACGCCGCCGAGCGGATTCGGGACGCCGTCGAAATCATCGGTGGCGCCTGTCTCGACAATCGCGCCGCATTTGACCGGCCGCGTCTCGACCGCGATGTCGCAATTTTCGCCGACGATGAAATTCGGGCCGAGTCCCACCGCCAGGCCGACATAAAAGCGAAAGTCCGGGGTGACGCGGCGCTTTTGCATGCGGGCGTCGATCAGCACCGGGATGCGGCGCAAGGCAAGGAGATCGCTCAATTGCAGCGGCGTCACCGCGACACGATTGTCGTCGCCGACGATGTCCGCGATTTCCATCGCGGTTTCGGCGCGCTGGCCTTCGATGCCGTCGATCACGGCGCGGTCGTCGAACAGGGCGTCGTAGAAGGCCATGCCGCGCCGGATCACCGGCGGATAGGGATCGTGGCTGAGGATGACGCCGAAATGCGCCTTGCGCAATTTGACCGCGATAGCGGAGGCGATTTCATTGGTTCCGAGAATGATCGCAAGCGGTTGCGCGGAGGAGGCGAAAAAGGCCGAAAATTTGGACGCGATCATGCCCTCGTCTCCTCAAAAATCTTTCCTTGCTTATCCCAAGTCAGGTTCGGTCCCGCTTCTTTTGGGTGAATACATCTAGCAGAAGTCGGGCCAAAGAATTCGGGGCAAAAAGGGGTTGTATTCGGCGAAAAAAATGAGAAAAAGGCGGGTTTTGTAGAAATTGCGCGAGGGGCTGTTATTGTCGCAACAAGGACTGTCGGATTTTGTCAGACGGACTTGAGGGTTTCTGAGACCGCTTCGAAACCCTCGAATTGCGGCGGCCCGAGATAAAGGCCGGCGCTTTTCGGCGCGCCGGAATGGGCGCGGCGAAAGGCTTCCGACCGCGTCCAGTCTTCGAAATGGCCGCGCGTCTCCCAGATGGTATGCGAGGCGAACAGGGTCGAGGCGTCGTCGCTCGCGCCGCGCAGAAGATGGAAAACCACGAAGCCGGGCGTGGCGGGAAGGTCGCTCTGGCGGCTGCGCCAGATCTCTTCGAAATCCGCCTCCTTGCCGAGGGCGACGCGGAAGCGGTTCATGGCGATGAAGGTCATTTTTCTAGGCCCGTCTGGCAAGCGAGCGAAGGAAACCCTGCGCGTCGTCGTTGAGTTCCATGTCGACGCCCGGCGCCATCTTGAGCAGCACAGTGGCGACAAACGACTCGTCATTGCGCGGTTCGGCCAGCACTTCGCGCAGCACCGGGACATTGTCCTCGATGTGAACGAGGAAAGCGACCCCCTTTTCCAGGGTGTCGGTCCATTTTTCGCGCGTCCAGCGCGCCAGCGGATACATGATCTCCTGCGCGAAATTCGATTTGCGCGCCTTTTCGAAAAAGCGCAGGCCGGCGCTCCAGTTTTCCTTGGCGCGCATGGGCGGGGGCGGCAGGTCGCCGACCAGCATTTTCTGCGCCGCCTGTCCGACGTGATCTTCGAGCGAGACCGGTTCGTCGATTTTTGAGCGGAAGCTCCACAAAGCAGTCGCGCCGGGAAAATCCGATCCGAAACGGGTGGTCAGTCCGGCTTCGACCTTGTCGACTGCCGCCTTGTCGCCCTGCAGCGCCGCGGTCATGCAAAAGGCGAACAGGGCGTCCTTGGCGACATGGTCGACGCTGCCGTTCTTCAGTTGCAGCGGCGTCAGTGCCGGAGTGAGTCCATCTGCGGGCGGTTGGACATCGCCAGCGCGCAAGGCGCTGATGAAGGCGGTGATTTCCAGCCAGCCGAGATAGTTTTCGACGAAGGCGTCGGGATCGACATAGACGACGGCGAGATTCAGCGCCTTCTTGCGTTTGGCCAGTTCCGCCATATCGGTCATGCGTCGCTCCCACTCGTTTTCAAGAAATCAATCGCCGGTGATCACGACTTCGGGCGCGTCGGTATCGGTGAGATCGAGGCCGTCTTCTTCCGCCAGTTCCACTCCGGTTACGCAGACGTCGCCGTCGTCAACGACGATCTTGATGTGAGTCAGCGACTTGTTCTGGCAGGCGCCGGAGAAGCAGAAGCCAGTGTCGAGATCGAATTGCGCGCCATGCTTGCTGCAAACCAGAAAATTGCCGGCTTCGTCCATGAACTCGCCGCTGTTGACATCGAGGCGTTCGCCGGCGTGGGGGCATTTGTTTTCGAAGCCATAGAAATTCGTCCCCTTGCGGGTGACGATAATCGGCCAACGCTCGCTTTCGCCATCAGCGACGACGCGCTTGAGCACAAACCCCCGCGCGTCGTGATCGTCGATTTCGAAGGTGCGGCAGATCGCAAAAAGCTCGTCCATGAATCGACTCAATCTTTTGGAGGGATCGGAAAGATCAGAGCATTCCCAGCTCAAGCTTGGCTTCGTCCGACATTTTGGCCGCATCCCACGGCGGATCGAACACAAGGTGGACCTTGGCGCCCGTCGCCCCCGGCGCCAGCAGCACCGCTTTTTCGACACGGCGCAGCATTTCGCCAGCGACCGGGCAGCCCGGCGCAGTCAGGGTCATGTCAATGTCGATCGCCGCCGGATCGCTGATGTCGACCCGGTAAATGAGGCCGAGATCATAGACATTGACCGGAATTTCCGGATCGAACACGGTGCGGATCGCGGCGATGACGTCCGCTTCCAGTTCGCCGGTCCATTCCGGCATTTCCACCGCTTCGTCGGAGAAGGCGATGGTGGGGTGCACGGCTTCATTCATGCGAACAACTCCTTCACCCGGCGAAGGCCCTTGACGAAAGCCTCGACCTCTTCATGCGTATTGTAGAGGGCGAAAGAGGCGCGGGCGGAGGCCGTCACGCCCAGCTTGGTCATGAGCGGCTGGGCGCAATGCGTGCCCGCGCGCACGGCGATGCCGGCGCGGTCGAGAATGGTCGAAACGTCATGGGCGTGGGCGCCCGCGATCTCGAAAGTCACGATGGCGCCCTTGTTGGGGGCGCGGCCGAAAATGCGCACTCCGCCGAGTTTATCCATCTCTTCGGTGACATGGGCGAGTAGCGCGGCTTCATGCGTGGCGACGCCGGCGCGGTCGAGACTTTGCATCCAGTCCAGCGCCACGCCGAGGCCGATGGCCTCGACGATCGGCGGTGTGCCGGCCTCGAAACGATGCGGCGGCTCGGCATAGGTGATGCGGTCCTTGAACACGTCGGCGATCATTTCGCCGCCGCCCTGATAGGGCTGCATCTGCGCGAGCAGGTCATATTTGCCGTAGAGAAAGCCGATGCCCGTCGGCCCATAAAGCTTGTGCCCGGTGGTGACGTAGAAGTCGCAATCGAGCGCCTGTACATCGACGATGTCATGCACAGAGCCCTGACAGCCGTCGATCAGCACCCTGGCGCCGACCGCATGGGCCATGCGGACAATCTCGGCGACCGGCGTGACCGTGCCCAGAACATTGGACATATGGGTGATGGCGACCAGTTTGGTTTTCTTCGACAGCAATTTCGAGAAAGCGTCGAGATCGAAGGAATCATCGGCCGCCAGCGGCGCCCACAGCAAGTTGGCGCCGTTGCGTTCGCGCAAAAAATGCCAGGGCACGATATTGGAGTGATGCTCCATTTCCGAGATGATGATCTCGTCGCCGGCGCCAATATCGGCGCCGAGGCTGGAGGCGACGAGGTTGATCGCCTCCGTGCCGCCCTTGGTGAAGATGATTTCCTCGACCCGACTGGCGTTGACGAAGCTTCGCGCCGATTCACGCGCCTTTTCGAAGGCGACGGTGGATTCCCCCGACAGGAAATGCGCGCCGCGATGCACATTGGCGTAGGTCTCGGCATAGCCGGCCATGATCGCGTCGAGCACCACTTTCGGCTTTTGGGCCGAGGCGCCATTGTCGAGATAGACCAATGGCTTGCCATAGACCTGCCGCGACAGGATCGGGAATTCCGCCCGCGCCGCGTATACGTCGAAAACCGGTGTGACGGGAAGGGCGAGGGCGTTATTCAACATGGGTCGCCTCGCCGGCATGACGCGACAGCCACAGATGGGCGCGGGTGGAGGCGAGTTCGCGCAAGCCCTCGTTCTCTATGGTATCCAAAGCCTCGCCGAGGAAAGCTTCGACCAGCATCGCGCGGGCCTCGGTTTCCGGAATTCCGCGTGCGCGTAAAAAGAACAGGGCGTTGGCGTCGAGTTCGCCCGCCGTCGCGCCATGGCTGCATTTCACGTCGTCGGCGTAGATTTCGAGTTCCGGCTTGGTGACGATTTCGGCCTTGTGCGACAGCAAAAGCGCCCGGCTTAATTGCTTGGCGTCGGTTTTTTGCGCCGCCTGCGCCACCTGGACGCAGCCCTGATAGACGCCGCGTCCTGCGCCAGCGAGCACGCCGCGAAAAGTCTGCTTGGATGACGTGTTTGGCGCGGCGTGCAAAAACACGGTGGTGTTGTCGCAATGGCGCTTGTCGGCGACCAGATAGGCGGCGTCGATCTCGGCGCGGCTTTCTTCGCCGGACATTTTCAGCAGCGCCTCGTGCCGGGCGAAGTGGCCGCCCTGCGAGAAATAAAAGGCGCTATAGAGAGCCTTGTCGGAAATATCGGCGACGGTGGCGGCGGTCTGCCGCGCGGCGGCGCCGAAATTTTCCAACCGCACATGCGTCAGTTTGGAATTGGCCGCGAGGCTCAATTCGGTGACGATGGTGGCGAAACTCGGCGAGCCGTCATGGGTTTCGAATAGGGTCGCCTGAGCGCCTTCTTCGAGCACGATGAGGATGCGCAGATGCCGTCCGTCGGCGCCTTGCGCCTCGACGCCGCTCCAGTTGAAACGCAGATGCAGCGGGGTCGCCAGCGTCACGCCTTTCGGCACATGCAGGACGAGGCCTTCCTCCATCAGCGCGGTGTTGAGATTGATGATCGGATGATCGTGCTGCGGATTGATCTTGCCGATCAGGTTGGCGGCGACGGAGTCCTTTTCCGCCAGAATTTTCCGCAAGGGCTGGGCGCCCATGGCGCAATAAGAGGACAGGGAATTGTCCAGCACGCCGTCTTCGAAAGCCGCGACGCAGGCGCCTGTCAGTTCGGGCGGCGGGTCGGCCTGAACGTCGAGCACGACCGTCTCGTGCAGGGCCTTGGCGAGATCCGAATAGCGCCAGGCTTCGACGCGCCGGTTGGGCAGGCCGGCGCTGGCGAATTTCTCACGGCTCTCATCGAGCAATGAGCCGAGCCAGGGCGCCGCGCCGTTACGGCGCGCCTCCATGCTGGCGAGAAGATTGTCGAGCGAGACGACTTTGCCCATGGGACCCTCACGCAGCCTGGTTGATGACGGCGTCGTAGCCATTTTCTTCGAGTTGCAGCGCCAGGCTCTTGTCGCCCGACATCACGATCTTGCCGCCGGACAGGATGTGGATGACATCCGGGACGATATAATCGAGCAGGCGCTGGTAATGGGTGATGACGAGGAAGGAGCGGTCGGGCGCGCGCAGCTTGTTGACGCCTTCGGCAACGAGTTTCAGCGCGTCGATGTCCAGCCCCGAATCCATTTCGTCGAGGATCGCCAGCTTGGGCTTCAGCAGCGCCATTTGCAGGGTCTCGTTGCGCTTCTTCTCGCCGCCGGAAAAGCCGACATTGAGCGGACGCTTGAGCATGTCCTCGGAAATATTCAGTTCCTTGGCCGCCGCGCGCACGATGCGCAGGAATTGCGCCGCGTCGAGTTCCTTTTCGCCGCGCGTCCGGGCTTGCGCGTTCATCGCGGTCTTGAGGAAATTCATGGTCGAGACGCCGGGGATCTCCATCGGATACTGGAAGGCGAGGAAGATGCCCTTGGCGGCGCGTTCTTCCGGCGACAGGCCGGTGATGTCCTCGCCGTAAAGGTCGATCTCGCCGCTCGTCACTTCATAGCCGGCGCGGCCGGCCAGCGTATAGGAGGTCGTCGATTTGCCGGCGCCATTGGGGCCCATGATCGCATGGACCTCGCCCGGGGGCACCTTCAGCGAAAGGCCCTTGAGAATTTCCTTGCCAAACACATTGACGTGCAAGTCCTTGATCTCAAGCATTATCCGACGCTCCCTTCGAGGCTGATGCCGACGAGCTTTTGCGCCTCGACAGCGAATTCCATGGGCAGTTGCTGCAAGACTTCGCGGCAGAACCCGTTGACGATCAGGGCGACGGCCTCCTCAGTAGGAATGCCGCGCGAAAGACAGTAGAAAAGCTGGTCGTCGGAAATTTTCGACGTTGTCGCTTCATGTTCCAGGATCGCCGTGGGATTGCGCGACTGGATATAGGGCACGGTATGGGCGCCGCATTGGTCGCCAAGCAGCAGCGAGTCGCATTGCGTGAAATTGCGCGCGCCGTCGGCCTTGGCGTGGATGCTGACCAGACCGCGATAAGTGTTCTGCGCATGGCCGGCGGAAATGCCCTTGGACACGATGCGGCTCGACGTGTTCTTGCCGAGATGCAGCATCTTGGTGCCGGTGTCGGCCTGCTGGTAATTATTGGCGATGGCGATGGAGTAGAACTCTCCACGCGAGTCGTCGCCGCGCAAAATGCAGGACGGATATTTCCAGGTGATCGAGGAGCCCGTTTCGACCTGCGTCCAGGAAATTTTCGAGCGGGCGCCCCGGCAATCGCCGCGTTTTGTCACGAAGTTATAGATGCCGCCCTTGCCTTCTTCGTCGCCCGGATACCAGTTCTGGACGGTCGAATATTTGATCTCGGCGTCGTCCATCGCCACCAGTTCAACCACGGCGGCGTGCAACTGGTTTTCGTCGCGCTGCGGCGCGGTGCAGCCTTCGAGATAGGAGACGTAGGAGCCCTTTTCCGCGATGATCAGCGTGCGCTCGAACTGGCCGGATTTGGCGGCGTTGATGCGGAAATAGGTGGACAATTCCATCGGGCAGCGGACGCCTTCGGGAATATAGACGAAGGAGCCTTCCGAGAAGACCGCGGCGTTCAGCGTGGCGTAGAAGTTGTCCGTCGCCGGAACGACCGAGCCGAGATATTTTTTCACCAGTTCGGGATGGTTTTGCAGCGCTTCCGAAATCGGGCAGAAGATCACGCCGACCTTGGATAGTTCTTCCTTGAAAGTGGTGACGACCGACACGGAATCGAACACCGCGTCCACCGCGATCTTGCGTTCCTGCACGCCGGCCAGCACTTCCTGTTCGTGCAGCGGAATGCCAAGCTTGGCATAGACCTTGAGCAGCTCGGGATCGACTTCGTCGATGTTTTTCGGGCCGTCGCTGTCGCTCTTCGGCGCCGCGTAATAATAGGCGTCCTGGAAGTCGATTTTCGGGTAATGCAGCTTGGCCCAGTGCGGCTCTTCGAGCGTCAGCCAGCGGCGATAGGCGGTCAGGCGATAATCGAGCATCCAGTCGGGCTCGTTCTTCTTCGCCGAGATGAAGCGGATGACCTCTTCGTTCAGACCCTTGGGCGCGTAATCGGATTCGATATCAGACACGAAGCCGTATTTATATTTGCGGTCCGCAAGTTCTTGCAGGGTTTCCGTTTCTTCGCTCATGTCAGGGTTCCGACCTTGAAATCATTGGATGCGCCCGGTTTTTTTCGATACGACGGGCGCCGGAAACGGCGCGGCCGAGTGTGCGGCGCGGCGCCTGAGAGGGGTGGATGCAAGCGAGGCGCCATGTCAGGCTCACGAAGCGTTTTCAAGCGAAACAGTCTCCAGTTCGCGTGAAAAATCGTTTAAAAACAGAATGCTATTGGCTGAGTCCTTCAGCCAGCGCGGCGATGACCGGCCAGCCGACCTCGCCTGTCGCGTCGAGGCGGCGCAGGGCGTCGAGGATTTCGCTGGATTGGGAAATTTCGTCACGACGCAGATGAATAAAGGCCAGCGCCTTCAATGTATAGAGCGCGAAACGCGCGGCGCCGTCCGGAACACCCGGCTCGACGGGCCATTGACGCCAGTCGTCGGACCAGCCCGCCTGGCGCGCCGCCTCGACCAGTCCGGCCTGCGCCACGGCGCGCGCCTCATCGAGATTGCCTTGATAGGTGTGGATTTTATAGAGGCAGTAATAGGTTGGCAGTTCCTGCGGCGCCGCCTCCAAAGCCTGACGGAACAAGGCGTCGGCGGTGTTGAAATCGCGGCGATAGGCGGCGACGCCCTGTTGCAGAAGTGAGTTGATGGCGTCGGGCAGATCGCCGAAATTGATCGAGTCGGGCTCGGCGGTCGGGAACGGAACGATCAAAGGGAGCCTCCTGAGTGGGATAGTGAGACTTTCTAGCAAGGACAGGGCCGTAAGGGCCCCCCTCATCCGGCGCTTCGCGTCCCCTTCTTCCGCAAGGGGAGAAGGCTATAACGCCCGGCTTTGCTTGATTTTGGCCCGCGTCGCGTTTCTGACATTGGCCTCATGTCAGTATTGCGACGCAGCATTTTTTCGCGGCGATTTCCGCGACTTGACGAGTCGATAGCGGCGGTGTCTTCTGGCTTCGGTTTTGCATTGCAACCATCGCGGCGGCCCAAGTCCCGCGTTTTGCGACCAAAGTCCTGCGTTTTTCCCATTAATCCCGCTCGGGGCGCGAAAATCCCGCTCGGGGCGAACCTGCCGAAAGGTCAATCGATGACGGAAAAAACCTCCGAACGCATCAAGTCCATTATCGACTCTTCCGATGTCGTTCTCTTCATGAAGGGCGTTCCCGCCCAACCGCAATGCGGCTTCTCCGCCGCCGTCGTGCAGGTGCTGAACGGCGCGGGCGTGCCCTACGGCGCGGTCAATGTCCTCGATGACCCGCTGGTCCGCGAAGGCATCAAGGAATTCTCCAACTGGCCGACCATCCCCCAGCTTTATGTCAAGGGCGAATTCGTGGGCGGCTGCGACATCGTGCGTGAAATGGCCGCTTCCGGCGAGCTGACCCAGCTCTTCGCCGACAAGGGCGTGAAAGTCTCAGCATGACGGCAGAGACCGCGACCGCCACCATGGCCGACGTGCCGCAGCTCTACAAGCGCCATGTCTTCGCCTGCTATACCCAGCGTCCGGCGGGTCATCCGCGCGGCTCCTGCGGCGAGCAGGGCGCGCAGCCCTTGTGGGATCGCCTGTCCAAGCGGCTCGAAGCGGAACGCCTTGGCGAAGTCGGCTTCACTGCTGCCGGCTGTCTCGGCTTCTGCCGCGCCGGTCCGCTGCTGGTCGTCTATCCCGAAGGCGTGTGGTACGCGCCCAAGGCGCCTGAAGACATTGACGAGATCGTCGACACCCATCTCAAAGGCGGCGATCTGGTCGAACGTTTGGCGGTTGTTCCCCAGCGCTGATCTTCGAGAATTTTTGAGTCAAATCCCCGGTCCGGTTTTCTCTGGACCGGGGATTTTTGTTTTGGAACGCTTTTACGCGGCCTGCGCCTTTTTATGCGCCGAACGCAAGAGATTGAGGCAGTCGATATTGGCGGCCATGTCGAGCGCCGAAAAGCCGTCGAGCGTCTCCGGCCTGATATCGGCGCCGCGCGCCAGCAGATGCGCGACGACATCGGTGCGTCCCGAGGAGGAGACATACATCAGGGCGGTGGCGCCATTGTCGTTGCAATTGTCGATGTCGACGCCCGCGTCGAGCAGCAGGTCGATCATCGCGAGATGCTTTTCGACGCAGGCGAGCCATAGCGCATTATTGCCGTCGGCGTTGAGCAATTCGACCTTGCCGCCAGCGGCGAGAATTTTCCGCGCCATGTCCACCTCGCCTTTGAAGGCCGCGCGCATAAGCGGCGTCGTCCGATTGGCGATGGTCGCGTTGATGTCGTCGGGGGAAAAACCTTCGGCTTCGAGCCAGTCTTGCAAGTCGGGTGTCATGGCTGGAACGCCTTTGATCTGGGTTTGTCGGGATAGGCGGGTTGCGTCGCGATGCGCTCGTCGGTGAGCGGCAGGCCGACGGTGAAATGATAGAGCGTTTGCAGCTCTGATGTTTTGAGGCCGAGGAAGTCGTGGGTCTCGTCGTCGAAGAAACAGCCGACGCCGGTGCCGCGCAGGCCGGCGGCTTCGGCTTCGAGGTAGAGGGTTTGGCCGATCAATCCGGCTTCCCAATGCAGTTGCCGATAGAACCACGGATTTTCGCGGACAGTGGTTTCGAATTCCGCCAGCATGGCCACGGCGAAACAGCCGTCCGAGGCGATGGCCTGATTGCAGAACAGCCGCCGCGCCGCGCCGCGCGCGT
>Ga0208588_1000530_pt1 | contig 12237 bp, 18 predicted proteins | sample NGESurshal092012_8_FD_184483 | JGI IMG/M metagenome (GOLD analysis project Ga0208588, IMG submission 184483) | Arctic peat soil microbial communities from Barrow, Alaska - NGEE Surface sample 415-3 shallow-092012 (SPAdes) | ecosystem: Environmental > Terrestrial > Soil > Wetlands > Peat ...
CACGCCCAAACGACACCCACCTAAATATTCGGCGAGTCCTTAGTAGCTGAAAGTGGTGGCGCCTTCGTCGCCGATCCACGCCCACATGGGGATGGTGCCCTGCAGTTCGGCGGCGGCGATCAGCGAGGCCTGATCCAGATGCTTGGCGTTGAAGCAGATCGGGCACACGTAGTATTTGCCGCCGGCGGCTTCGTAGCGCTTGACCAGGTCGGCGAGCGGGGGGCAGCCCTCGAAGGCGACGCCGATCGCGGTGCCGTCGATGGCGAGCCGGACGGCTTCCTTGGTGAGGAACATCAACGTCGGCCGGTTCGATTCGGCCGCGCCGACCGCGACCAGGAATGCGACCGTCACCTTCTCGCTGTCCTCGAGCCCGGTGGTCAGACTGATGACTGCTTTCCCTGCCATCGCCGTGCCCCTTTCCGTGTGGCGCCGCGGCCGTCGGGGTGCCGCGGTGGGGTTCCAGGAAGCACGGTAGGAGCCGGGATCGGCTGCGTCGTCGGGAGTTTGCCCTACAAATCCACCGGGTTCAGGGTGTCCAGCAGCCCGTGCTGCAGCGCGAACAACGTGGCGGTGGAGCGGGACGACGCGCCGATCTTGGCGTAGATCCGTTCGATGTGGGTTCCGGCGGTTTTGGTAGTGATGCCCAACGCTTGGCCGACCTGCCGGGTGGAGGCGCCGCGGGCGACCAGGGTGAGGACCTCCACCTCCCGTGGGGTGAGACCGGCCAGGCCGCTGCGGCGCTTGCCGGGGCGTTGCCCGGCGGCAGTGAGGACGCCGTGCACCGCGTCGGCCGCCAGCTGGCCGCGCCGGACCGCGGCCCGAAGTTCGGCGGAGGCCTATTCCGTGGTGAGCGCGGCCCGGTACGGGCGCGGTTCGATCATGGCGTGAAAGGCGTCGGCCGCGGCGAGGATCCGCCCGGCGACCGGGATGGCGGCGCCCGACAGACCCCGGTGGTAGCCGGACCCGTCCATGCGCTCAGACGCCAGCGAGGCGACCGCCCCGACCCGGGCCAGCGCCGGTGGACGGGCCAGGGTCCGCCCGGTGTAGTAGGCCGACATCCGCATCCGCTCGCGTTCTGTGCCGGACAACGGACCGGGCTTGTCCAGGATGGTCGCCGGCACCCCGTGCATACCGATGTCATGCACCAGACCCGGCCGCCGCAGGGTCCGCACGTCACCGATGGGCAGACCCAGCAGGTCGCCGGCAGCCGCGGCCAGCGACGCGACACCACGAGAGTGTCCGGCCCGGGACGGTGAGCGCACGTCCGTGAAGTCCGCCACCGCTTCCAATGCGGTGTCCAGCTCGTGTCCGTTCAGCGGGTGCTGCAGCCCCGGGACACCCGCGATCAGCGGATCCCACTCCCCGGGCGTGTCCACGCCGTCGAGCACATCACCGGCGAGCGCGCAGAACGCGTCCACCACCGCGGGGTCGAACTGCCGACCCCGCCGGGACCGTGCGACCTCCACCGCGGCGTGCACCCCGCCGGCTCGGTGGTGCACCCCGACGACGTCCGCCAGGTGGAACAGGCCATCAGCGGGGCGATCTGCTCACCGCCGACCCCGCCCGGCACGCCTCGGGCGTCCCATCGGGTGAACACCTGCCGCAGCGGAACGCACACGTTCTCGCCCAGACCGAGTCGCTCGGCCATCCGCACCGTGGTCAGGCAGTGCGACAGCAGGCCCCGCTCCACCGCCTTGTCGCCGGTGATCACCAGGTCGCCGCCGCGGCGGAGCCGGTACAGCAGTGGGCTGCCCGCGGCGATGTGGCGCAGCGAGAACCCGAGTAACGGCAGCCCCGCAAGGTCGATGGCGAAGCTGTCCCGCCGATACGCGATGTCGTCCCCGAACCAGGCCGCCACCTCCGGGGTGTCGGCCACGCACCCCGCCCAGGCCAGCGTCGTCACGTAGTACAGCGGTGCCCGCATGTCCGCACCCACGTCGAGGTGATCGGCCAGGCGGCTAGCGATAAGCCACGACCGCAGCACATGTTCGGTTGGCTGACCCAGACCAAGGTCAGTGGCCAGCGAGAACGCGGTCACCAGATCGGCCAACCGGAGCCCGTAGTCACGGTCCTCGTCAGCGATCACAGCATCCAGGGTGCCGGATTTCGGGTCGCCGTGAGCCGCCCGGCCCTGCTCCCGGGAAGGTCGGGATCATGTCCTCGGCTGGGCTGATTCACGAACCGTGACGATGGCCCGCCAAGCCTGGAACCCACCGGCCAGGTCGGTGGCCCGAGATAGTCCGAGGTCGCGCAGGGTGGCCGCGGCGAGGCTGGAGCTGTAACCCTCGTTGCACACCACGACGATCCGCTGGCCGGGGTCGGTGATCTGCGGGATGTGGTGCGCGCAGCTGGGGTCGAGCCGCCATTCCAGGACGTTGCGGTCGACGACCAGAGCGCCGTGCAGCGTGCCGTCGTGTTGGCGCTGCTCAACGGGCCGGATGTCGATGATGAGCGCACCCGCTGCTATTTCGTCGGCCAGGTGCTCGGGTCGGACCCGATCGAGGCCGGCTCGGGCGGTGGCGAGCATGCCGTCTATCGCGCTCACAGACCCAGTGTCCAACGGACCGTTACGTTCCGCATGTCCGACTTTCCTGGCAAGTGCGCCTGTTCGTTCGCGCGGACCCTCGTGCGTCCAGACATGTTGCGCTGGAACCGATCTCGCCGCCGAGTCGGGCGATTGTGGCGACCTGATTGCCGACGTTGTAGTCGTCCGGGAGCTTTTGTGCCCGACCATCCGTGACACCACGGAGTCGCCGAACATCAAGGGTCGGACCTTGACTTGTCCTGGTCGGGCGATCTCGATCGCCCACCCCATCGCTGCGTCCTCCAAATAGTCGTTGAAGGAGCACTCGCTTCGGCCGGGCTTGCTCGCTCAGGAGGTTTACCGCACGTGGTGGGCGACGTGTTGGGCGAGGACGCGGGCGGCGTGCTGGACGTCGGCGTGGGTGGTCCATCGGCCGAGTGACAGGCGGAACGCGGCCAGCGCCGACCGCTCCGACCGGCCCATGGCGAGCAGCACGGGGGAGGGCTGCTGCTGGCCGGCGTGGCAGGCCGACCCGGTGGACGCGGCCAGCGTGGGGCAGGCGGCGAGCACCTCATCGGCGGCGACGCCATCGATGCTGATGTTGAGGGTGTGTGGAAGCCGTTGCGTGGCATGGCCATTGAGGTGAACCCGGGTGGCCAACTGCCGATCGAGGGTGAGGTGCAGCTCGTCGCGCAATGCGGCCAGTCGCGCCGCGGCGCCGGCGGCCAGGTCTGCCGCGGCGAGGTCAGCCGCCGCGCCGAGGGCGACCGCGTAAGGAACGTTCTCGGTTCCGGCGCGCAGTCTCCGTTCCTGTCCGCCCCCGCCGATCAGGGGGATCGGGTGGACCCCGTCCCGGATGAACAGCGCGGCGATGCCCTTCGGGGCGTACATCTTGTGCCCGACGGCGGTCAGCAGGTCGGCGCCCAATGCGGTGACGTCCACCGGGACCTTGCCGACGGTTTGCGCGGCGTCGGTGTGGACCAGGGCGCCGTGCTGGTGGGCGATCGCCGCGAGCTGCGACAGTGGCTGCAGGACACCGGTTTCGTTGTTGGCGTGCATGACCGTGACCAGCACGGTGCGGGAGGTCATCGCGGTTCGGAGTGCGTCCGGGCGGACGAGTCCGTGGTGGTCGACGGGCAAGACGGTGATCTGCGCGCCGTGGTGACGTTGGACGTACCTGCAGGCGGCCAGCACCGCCGGGTGTTCGGTGGCCTGGGTGATCACGTGGGGGTGGTCAACCCCGGTGTCGATCGCGGCGAGCACGACGCCGCGGATCGCCATCGCGTTGGCTTCCGAGCCGCTGCCGGTGAAGGTGATCTCGTCCGGCACCGCGCCGATCAGGGCCGCGATCTGCGCCCGTGCACGCGCCACCGCCGCGTGGGGCGCGTCGCCGTAATAATGACTGCTGGACGGATTCCCAAAATGGGTGTCCAGGAAAGGCATCATCGCCGCGAGCACGCGGGAGTCGACCGGTGTGGTGGCGTTGTAATCCAGGTACACCGGACCGCTCCGCAGCCCCGCCGGCATGCCAGCATCCGACGGGTCGCCCGTGCTGTCGGCATCGGCGGACCCCAGCGGGAGTTCAGTGGGGACAGGCATCCGAGTCACCGCCGCTTCCCGCCGATCCGCAGCGATGCAGCGGCCGTTCCAGCATCCCATCGGACAACCGCGTTGCAGGTGATGGATTCGGCGAAGACGGCGGGCTTGTCGGCGGTCAAGTTGATCATCCCGTTGGAGATGACCATATCGACGGCGTCGGGCATCGACAGCCGTTTGATGTGTCCGTCCAGGAATCGGACGTGCTGAAGGCCTGCCGCGGTGCGGAGCCGCTCGGCCTTGGCGAGCTGCGCGTCGGTCATGTCGACGCCCGTTCGGCCAGCGCCCTGCCCACCTCGAAGTGGTAGCTGCGGTGTGGCTCCCGCGCGACTTGGCGGTACACGTCCTGGACCCGCTGCTGCAGGTCCGCGACGTCGAGTTGCGCGGTCTGGGCTGTCAGGATCAGCTCCTCGTCAAGGATTCAAGCGATCGCTTGGTGCGAGGGGTCGCAGCGTTCCCTCCACGGTGTCAAGAGCTACCACAGGGAGCTGCTCGATCAGTTCGGGAGGGTGTTGACGGGCAGGCCCGCGCGTGCCCATTCGGGGTAGCCGTCTTCCAGTCGCGCGGCGCGCCGGCCGCGTCGGGTCAGGGTGCGGACCGCCTGGTCGGCGTAGACGCAGTAGGGGCCGCGGCAGTAGGCGATGATGTCGGCGTCGGGTGGCAGGTCCTGGATCTTGTGCGTCAGTTCGTCGATGGGTGCCGACAGGGCGCCGGCGACGTGCCCCGCCCGGTATTCCGCCGTGGGGCGGACATCGAGGACCACGACGTCCCGGTGGCGCAGCCGACGGGTCAGTTCGGCGCGGGTGACGGTGTGCAGTTGTCGGCGGTCGCCCAGGTAGTCGGTGGCGAGCCGTTCGATCTCGGCGACATGGTCGGCGGCGACGCTGCGCAGCATCGCCCAGAGTTCCGCGACCCCCTCGTCGGCCAGTGCGTAGTAGATGCGGTTGCCGACGCGGCGGGTGCGCACCAGCCCGGCCCGCAGCAGTTGCTGCAGGTGCTGGGAGGTGTTGGCAACGGTCTGCTCGATCTCGGTCGCGATCTCCTCGACCGGGCGTTCGCCCTGGGCCAGGATGTCGACGATCTCGGCGCGTCGGCCACTGGCCAGTGCCTTCGCCGCGGTCACCAGTCCGTCGAACAGTGCCGCCTTCGCGACCCGGTCGGCCATGTCGGCACCGCCTTTCCTCAACTTTTCAAGCGAATCATTGACAAGCCTAGCAAACGAGACCACTATTCAAGTGTTTTCTTGACGAAGGTGGTATCTGAGGAGGCCGTGATGCAACGACCGTCAGCCGAGCAGGTCCGCGCCCGCGACCACATCCGCAAGATGTCGTGGTGGATGCCGCGGATGTCCAGTACGGTGCCGTACCTGGGTTACCTCGTGGTCGAGGCCACCAAGGCGCGGGTCGCCACGGACGCGCCGGTCGTCGGATGAGCAACCCGACCGTCATCCCGGTCGTCGACGAGGGACTGGGCAACTCGACCTACCTGCTGGATCTGGGCGGCGGGCGAGGTCTGGTGCTGGACCCGAGCCGGGACCTCCGGGCGGTCCGCGCCGCCGCCGAGCGGCGGGGATTGCGGATCGCGTTCGCGGTCGACACCCACCTGCATGCCGATTTCCTGTCCGGATCCCGCCAGCTCGCCGCGACCGATGGGGCGCAGCTGCTGGCGTCGGCGGCCGGCGGCCGGGAGTACCCGCACACCGGGCTGCGGGATGAGGACGAGGTCGATCTGGGTGGGCTGGTGCTCCGGGCGCTGGACACTCCGGGGCACACCCACGAGCATCTGGCGTTCCTGCTGCTCGACGGGCCATCGCCGGTCGGGGTGTTCACCGGCGGGTCGCTGCTGGTCGGGTCGGCGGCCCGCACCGATCTCGTGTCGCCCGACCGGACCGAGGAATTGGCCCGGGCCCAGTACCGCTCGCTGCGGCGCCTGACCGGCCTGGGTGACGACGTGTCGGTGTGGCCCACGCACGGGGCGGGGTCGTTCTGCTCCGCCCCACCCGGGTCGGCGCGGACCAGCACGATCGGCACGGAGAAGGCGACCAACACGTTGCTGGGGGCCTCCGACGAGGACGCCTTCGTGCGGGCCCTGCTCGATTCGCTGGGCAGCTTCCCGCCGTACTTCCTGCGGCTTGGCGAGATCAACCGCCGCGGCCCCGGATTGCTGGACGGCCCCCCGGAACTGCCCGAACTGCCGGTGGCGCAGGTGCTTTCGCTGCAGGCTGCGGGTGGTCAGATCGTCGACGTCCGCGCGGTGACCGGCTTCTCCGCCGGTCACCCGCGGGGGGCGCTGTCCATCCCGCTCCGGCCGGCGTTCGCGACCTGGCTGGGCTGGCTCGCCCCACCGGACCGGCCGCTGGTGATCGTCCGGGACGACGACCAGGACCCGGACGAGATCGTCTGGCAGGCGGCGAAGATCGGCTACGACAACCTCACCGGGCAGGTCGCCGGGGGAATGGCCGGCTGGCGCGCCGCCGGCGCACCCGAAGAACGGCTGCCGCTGGTCTCCGCAGAACACATCGGCCGGGCGCTGGTGCTGGACATCCGGCAGGCCGCGGAGTTCACCGCGGGTCATGTCCCGGGTGCGTTGCACGTCGAGCTCGGTGACATCGGCGCCCGCGGCGCGGATCTCCCGCCGGGGCCGGTGGTGGTGATGTGCGGGCACGGGGAACGGGCGATGAGCGCCGCCAGCCTGCTCGCCCGCGCCGGGCACCATGATCTCGGCGTGCTGGACGGCGGGCCTGATCAATGGGTCGCCGTGACCGGCAGGCCGCTGCTTGTCGGGTCATGACGGAGACCACCCCAGGGCGGCCGATCCGGCTGGGCCTGCGGGCCAACGCCGCCCAGTTCACCATGCTGGTCGCGGTCAGCGCACTGGTCGGCGGGATGCTCGGCCAGGAACGCACCGTCCTGCCCCTGCTGGCGGACACCGAGTTCGGCGTCACCGCTTACACCGCGGGCCTGACGTTCATCCTGGCGTTCGGGGTGGCCAAGGCCGCCACCAACTACCTCGCCGGGACGCTGTCCGACCGGTACGGCCGCAAACCGGTGCTGGTCACCGGCTGGGTCGTCGCGGTCCCGGTGCCGCTGCTGCTGATCTGGGCTCCGACCTGGGGGTGGGTGGTCGCGGCCAACGTGTTGCTCGGCATCAGCCAGGGCCTGACCTGGTCCACCACGGTGATCATGAAGATCGACCTCGCCGGGCCGGACCGCCGCGGCCTGGCGATGGGGTTGAACGAGGCCGCCGGCTATACCGCTGTCGCGGTCACCGCGCTGGCCACCGGGTACCTCGCCGCCAGCTACGGGCTGCGTCCGGAGCCGTTCTACCTCGGCATCGCCTACGCAGCCCTGGGCCTCGGTCTGTCCACCCTCGCCGTCCGCGAAACCCGGGACCACGCCCGCCTCGAAGCGCGCACCCACACTCCCCGCACGGATGGCCGGAACCAACACCTGCACGCGGAACTGACCGGGCGGGAGGTGTTCGTGCAGACCAGCTTCCGCGAACCCGCACTGTCCTCGGCCAGCCAGGCCGGGCTGGTCAACAACCTCAACGACGGCCTGGCGTGGGGGCTTTTCCCGGTGCTGTTCGCCGCCGCGGGGATCTCCGTCGCCAAGATCGGGATTCTCGCCGCGCTGTACCCGGCGGTGTGGGGGCTCGGGCAGCTGGTGACGGGCGCGCTGTCCGACCGGTACGGCCGCAAACGGTTCATCGTCGCCGGCATGCTCACCCAGGCCGTGGCGCTGGCCGTGGTCGCGACGGCAGATACCTTCGCGGTCTGGGCGGGGGCGGCCGTGTTGCTCGGTGCCGGCACCGCGATGGTCTACCCGACGTTGCTGGCCGTGATCGGCGATGTCGCCCACCCGACGTGGCGAGCCAGTGCTGTTGGGGTGTACCGGTTGTGGCGGGACGGCGGTTTCGCCGCCGGTGCCCTGCTCTCCGGGGTCATCGCCGACCTGTGGGGGATCCGTGCTGCCGTCTGGGCCGTCGCCGCGCTCACCGCTGCCTCGGGGGTCCTCGCGGCTGCCCGCATGTACGAAACCCACCCGTCGTCGGCCACTCGACCCCCGGGCGGGCGGACGGTCGCCGCCGGACCGGGCTGACAGCGGAGGGCGTCCGCACGTGGGAGATGGTCAGCCAGGCCGACACCGGCGGCCTATTCGGCGGTCGTTTCCAGGCGCTGCTTCAGCATCACGAGGTTGGCGGGCATCTCCTTCAGTGCTTCGCGGCGGACGAGGAGTGGGACGAGGATCCTGCCGATTCCGTGGCCCTCGAAGTCAACTGTGATGGTCAGTCGGGACCGTGTGTCGGTCAGCGGTTCGACGGTGAGGTCGACCGTGGCCCGGATCGGTCCATCGACGCCTTGCACGCCCCAGGTTATGGGTGGGTCGATGTGGGTGAGTCGGGAGGTGACCGGCCGGTTGGCTCCGCCGATGCGTCGGGTGGTCAAGCATCGGGCTCCCACCCGGGGGGCTGCCGGCGTGGTCCATGTGTCCGTCGACGACACCCTTCTGCCACTCGTTGAATCGGGTGGGGTCGGTGGCGTAGTCGAAGACCTCCGTTGCCGGGCGGTCGATTTCGGTGGTGGTGGTGATCGGCGACATTCAACTGCCTTCCGTGAACAAGGCGGCGTAGCGGGTCAGGTACAGCGGCCATCCCTCGTCGCCGTCGACGCCTTCGGTGACGGCCTGCCATCCTGGTCCGTGCCGGTCGATGTGCCGGTGCTCGAGTTCCAGGCGGGTGCGGTCCGGGGTTTCGGTGAAGAACCGGACCTCGACCTCGCTGGTCAGGTCCGGGTCGGTGACGATCTGCCACTGCGGGCTGATGTCCCAGCTGAACACAACCCGGTCCGGTGGCTCGTACGCCAGGATCCGTGCCCAGCGGCACTCGGTGCCGTCCACGGCGCGGTCGATGATGTTCCCGCCGACCCGGGGCTCGAACACGGTCTCGGCGATCGGTGCGCCAAGCAGGTTGTGCTCCGGTGGCTTGAAGTCGCCGAACCGTCCGGTGAACACGGCGAAGGCCCGATCGATCGGTGCCTGGACGAGGATCTGCTTGCGGACCACTCCGATGTCGGTCTGGGTCATGAATTCTCCTCGGTCGGTTGGTCAACGACTTCCGTCACGATGTCCGTGTATCCGGCGAGCGCCCGCTGCCAAAAGGTGTCGAGCTGGTCCCGCAACGCCGCCACCGCGACCGGGTTGAGCCGGTAGATCCTTCTGGTTCCGTCGGCCCGCTCGCTGACCAGGCCGGCGTCCTTGAGGATCTTCAGGTGCTGCGAGACGGCAGACCGGGTGACCGGTAGCTCGGCGGCCAGTTCCCCGACGGCCATGGGCCGATCAGCCAGGCGTGCGACGATCGTGCGCCTCGTGCCATCAGCCAGGGCGCCCCAGCCTCCACCATCTCGGTCAGTATTCACTAACGGTTAGTATTCTCTAACGGAGCGATTCGGTCAAGGAAGGCCGCCCCTTGCTGCCGGGCGGGGGTGGGGGCGTCCATCGGGGATCAGGTGACAACCAATTCCTGGTACATGCCGTCGGCGTAGTGGTTCTGCAGGTTGCACACCAGTTCGTAGTGGCCCGGGGCAAGGGTCACGGTGGTCCAGCCCACCGCCCCGGCATTGATTCCGTCGCCGCTGCCCTCGGCGCAGCTGGCGGAGGCCTCGCCCAGGCTCCCGGCCTCGTCGACCTTCCCGTCGGGACCGGGCGTCCGTTGACCGGCGGCAGCGTCGGGGGCCAGCGGGAGGATGACCAGCTCGTGGGTGCGCCAACCCATGTTCGAGGCCACCAGGCTGACTTGTCCGGCGGGAACGGTGGCGGGTGTGGCCCGCAGCATCATGTGCGAGCCCAGCGGGGCGGTGCCGCTCATCATCTGCGTCATGCCCATGTCGCCCAGCACCACGGTCACCGTCGATCCGGGCAGGGAGGTCGGGGCCGCGCAGGTCAGTGCGGAGTAGTGGTAGTTCGGGTCGCCGCCCATCATCCCCGCGCCGGTCGAATCGGCGAGGGTTCCGTCGCCCATCATTCCCGGGCCGTATTGACCGGAGGCGCCCGTGGCCGAGCCTTGCCCGGGCGTCGTCGAGGACGGTCCTGTGGGTGCTTGGCTGGTCGTCATGGAGGAGGTGGTTGCCGTGGAACTGCCTGCGGCGGTGGGAGTGTCGGTGTTGCCGCTGCACGCGGCCAGGGTGAGGGCCAGGACGGCGGCGACCGCGGCCGTGGCCGCGACGCGATGGATGGAGGTGTTCATCTGAGGGTGCTCCTTTGAGCGTGAACCGGAGGGGGCGAGGGACAGGGCGGAACCCGCGCGGTCCTTGGCGGTGGGACGGCTCGGGCCGGCCTGTTCTAGATCCGGGTCACGCACAGCGTGATGCGGCGCCGTTCCGGCCCGGGTGGACCGCGGCGGCGTAGCTCGGCCCAGATCGTGGTCACGGCGGCGAGCGGACCGCCGGTCGTCGCGGGCCACCGGGACGCCAGCAGCGCCAGCAGCAGCGCGGAACCGACGGCGACCAGGAACAGCACGCACTGGGCCATCCCGTGGCCGGCGCCCATCGGGACGGTCGGTGCCGCCCAGACCGTCGAGACCACTGCCACCGACGAGGTGTTCGAGGTTGAACCGCTATTGGATGCTGTCGGCAGGTCCCGCGGCATTCCCGTCATGACGTCGGTGCTGGACGAGGACTGCCCGGCTGCGACTGGTGCGAGGTCGCCGTGGCCGCTGGCGTCGTCGCTATCGCTGAGGACGTGCATGCCGAACAGGCCGGCGAGCACGGCCGCCAGCAGCGTCCAGCGGACGGCGGTCCACGCTGGTGATCCTCTGCGCCGACCTGGGCGGCGATCGACGTCCGCCATGTGGTCAGCGGCCACGCGACAACCCAGGATGTACCGGACCGGGAGCCTGCCTATCTGTGTCCCGCGTGCAACCCGCGAGGGCCGAGTGACGCGGACCGGGGCGGCGCCGGACAGGGATTGTGATGCTGGCTGCGGTGTCCATCGCCTGCTCTTTGGGGTGTTGCCGGGGGGCGTCGCGTGAATACCCACCAGGGTATCTCGCGCATCCGGGGCCGCGATCGGATGGCCGCCTCGGGGTTGTTCACGGGGGGCGATCTGGCCGGGGTGACGTTCGACTCTGCCGCCTACCCCCGCACGCGCGGATCGTAGGAAGACACCAGGAGGAGGTGCGTTGCGATGATGAACGGTTACGGCGGATGGGGCATGGGCGCCTGGTTGATGATGGGCGTGATCACGTTGGTCGTCCTGGCGGCGATCGTCGTTGGGGTGGTGGCGCTGAGTCGGCGGTCGAACACTGCAGCGCAGGCGCCCGCGCCAGCACAGGCAGCCGGCGGGTCCGCTACTGCGCTGCGCGCCCTGGACGAGCGGTTCGCCCGCGGCGAGATCGATGAAACTGAATACACCAAACGGCGGGATCTGCTCACTCAACGGTGAGCGAACCCAATCCCATCGCCCGGGCCGATGCCACAATCGGGTGGCATCGGCGGGGCCCTGGCGGACCGGCTGGCCAGGTGCAAGATCGCGCGGTGCGGCCGGTCAGTCTCCGAGGGAACGTCTTGTACCGCTGCACAGCGGCGTTGTCGGCCCAGGGTTGACCCGGCGGCTGGGGCGTTGTGTTCGGCGGGGTCGGGGGCCGATCCCTGGGCCGCCGCGGCCAGCGGCGGGCGGCATGTCGGGCACCAGCGTGGCGGAGCGCGGCGTTCCGGGCGCCGAGGAGGTCGATGCCGCGGTCGCGGAGTCCGCTCATCAGCGGGGCGACGTGCAGCGAATGCGCCTCACCGCGGCGGCAGGCCCACCCGGCAATTCTCCCGTCGACCGCTTGGGGCGGGGCCAGCCTTTGGTCAGGGTCGGCTGTCGTCCATGTGGCCGGCGCCGTCCTGGTGCTGGGCTTCGCTGGCGTGCAGGCCGTCACCGGGGTGGGGTGCGTCTTGGTGTGTGGTTTCGGTCATGTGTGGGCTGTCATCCGAGTGCCCCGCGCCGGACGGGCTGGTGCTCGTTGTGGGTTGCGGCGCTGGTTGGGCGGGCATGGAAGCCGGTGCCGGCTGCGGGTGGTGCCCCCATTCGGAGTGCCACTGCTGGACGCTGCTCAGCTCGTGATTCATGGCGGTGAGC
>Ga0208588_1000535_pt1 | contig 12195 bp, 10 predicted proteins | sample NGESurshal092012_8_FD_184483 | JGI IMG/M metagenome (GOLD analysis project Ga0208588, IMG submission 184483) | Arctic peat soil microbial communities from Barrow, Alaska - NGEE Surface sample 415-3 shallow-092012 (SPAdes) | ecosystem: Environmental > Terrestrial > Soil > Wetlands > Peat ...
GAGCGCCTTTGCCGAAGCTCATGGCGCGGAAATGGAAGGCTTGGCGGCTCAGCAAGATCACACGCGCTCCCCTTGCGGAGTTCCGGCGTCGGATGGGGCGGAAAGACCAATGAAATCAGTGACGAAATTCATGCGGGCGCGATTCCCATGGCTGAGCGGCGCGATTTGCATACAACATCTGTCACGAGAAAGCCACAGCTTGACAGAAATTGAAGATCCGCCGCGCTTTTGCATAGCGAAAGCAGACGTTGGTGAATAAAGAGTTAACACTAGTGGGTTTTTACCTGCGAATCACGGCCGCATGCCGAGCAATTCGCGCGCCTTGCCGGAATAGCCGTAAATATCGTCAAAACGCCGCCATTGGCCAAATTCATCCTCGGCCATGGTGAAATAGACGATATGGATGGGCAGCGGCGCAGGCAGGACGACTCGCCGCTCGTTCTTGCCGACGAGCTTCCTCAGTCGCGCTTCCGTCCAGCCGCGCTCCGGTCTCAACAAGGTTTCGGCCAGCTTGAACGGCTGGTCGACGCGCACGCAGCCGTGGCTGAAGGCGCGAACAGAGGCCTGGAACAGGTTGCGGGTCGGCGTGTCGTGCATATAGACCGCGTAATCATTGGGGAAAATGAACTTGATCTGGCCCAGCGCGTTGCGCTCGCCCGGCGGTTGGCGCACCCGTAATTTGCCGTTCACCCACTCGACGTCATAGCCCTGGCGCCGCAGGCTATCGAGTTTGTTCATCATTTCATTCTTGATGATCGATTGCGGCACATTCCATGACGGATTGACGATCAGATATTCCATCTGATTGGAAAACAGCGGCGTCGTCTTGTCGGGCTTGCCGACGATGACCCGGGTGCTGAGTTCGAGCGAATCGTCGCGATAGAGCCGCGCCGTGAATTCCGGGACATTGACCATGAGGCGGTCGCGCCCGAGATCGCGCGGCAGCCAGCGCCAGAATTCCATATTGACGAGAATTTCGGATTCGAGCGTGGCGCCCCGACGCCCGATCGAGCCGACGGCGTCGCTGGCCCTTCTGCTTGAATCGCGCGATGCGAGACGCGCCACCGGGCCGCTCATGGGTTCGGCGCGCGTGCGGCTGAGTTTTTCGCGCAGGGCGATATATCCCGGCTGGCGCGGATTATAGGCTTGCAGCACGGCGCCGGCGTCGGCGGCTTTCGAGGTCTCCTCCAACGCCTGCGCTGGAGACACGACCCCGGCGCGGGGGGCGATCAGGTGGGAAATGCGCGCCGGATCGATGCGGCCGCCGCTGGCCTGGAAAGCGTAGGCGGCCACAGCTTCCGAGAGGGCGATGTCGCCGAGCGCCAGCGACGCTTCCGGCCCCTGGTCGAGCGAATAGACGCGCGTGGCGTGCAAGTCGAGGCCGTCGTCGGCGGCGGTTTTCAGGGTCTCGAAGACGGCCCGGGCGGCGGCCGTCCATTGATCCTTGTCGAGCCACACCGGCGCGTCGCCCCGGCTGGCGTAAAAGGCGTCAACGGCCTGTCGCCGGGCGCGCATGTCTGGCGTCCCGCGGCTGGAGTCTTCTCGCGCCAAGGCCGCGCGTAGCGCGAGGTTGATGGAAGGTTTTTCCGGGCCTTGAACCTGAGCCGGCTCGGTCGAGGCTTCCGCCGGCGGCGGCGTGACCGGTTGAGGCGCGGATTCTCCCCGCGCCGCCTGAACCGCGATCAGGGCGGCAAAGGCGAAAGCCGCCGCTCGCAGGGGCGAGGCTGCCGAGCCAAGCGAAACCATGCCGAAACCTTTCAAGCCAAAAAACCGGGCGGTCGCCCGGAAGTTCCGTCGCCCCGCAGAGCGCCACTCTTATCAAGTCATGAATACGTTTAGATTCAATTGGCGCAGCTTGCGCAATGGTCTGAGCGCACAAAATATTTACTGGCGCGTTGCGGCCACAGTGCGGCGAGCCCTCAGGCTGCGTGGACGCCGTCCTCGGCCTCATCGAGTCCGTAATCCTTCATTTTCCGATACAGCGTCGAACGCCCGATGCCCAGCTTGCGGGCCATTTCGGACATCTGGCCGCGATAATGGGCCAGCGCGAAGCGGATCGTCTCTTCCTCCAACCGCTCCAGCCGCCGCACGTCGCCGTTTTCGTCGAGCAGCCGAACCACATTGGGGTCGCGCACCTCGATCCGCAGGATCTCGCGGTGGGTGTCGCGGCAGCCGACCGGCGGCGGCGCCGGGGGCACCCGCACGTCGAAGCCGGCGACATGGGCCGCGATCTGGGGAAATTCCGCGACCGTCAACTCGTCGCCATCGGCGAGCGCCACCGCGCGGAAAACCGCGTTTTCGAGTTGCCGGACATTGCCGGGCCAGTCATAGGCCGAGAGCAGCGCCAGGCTTTCCGCCGAAAGCCCGCGCAGTCTCTTGCCTTCCTCGGCGCTGAAGCGGGCGAGAAAGCGCCGCGCCAGGTCGGGAATGTCGGCGCGGCGGGAGCGCAAGGGCGGCAGGGTGATGGGAAAGACGTTGAGCCGGTAATAAAGATCCTCGCGGAAGCGGCCCTGCTTGACCAGTTCGATCAGGTTCTGGTCGGTCGCGGAAATGAGTCGCACGTCTGCCCGCGACGGCTTTCGGGCGCCCACAGGAAAGATCTCGCCTTCCTGCACGACGCGAAGAAGCTTGACCTGAGTCTCCAGCGGCAGTTCGCCGACTTCGTCAAGGAAAAGCGTTCCGCCCTGGGCCTCGATGAATTTGCCGGCGTTTTTTTCCGAAGCGCCGGTAAAGGCGCCTTTCTCGTGGCCGAACAGGATGGAATCGACCAGCGAGGGCGGCAAGGCGCCGCATTTGACGGTGACGAAGGCTTTGCCGCGCCGATCCGACGCCCCTTGGATGGCGCGCGCCATCAATTCCTTGCCGACGCCGCATTCGCCCTCGATCAGCACCGGGATATTGGACTTTGCCGCGCGCTCACCAAGACGCAACGCCCGGCCCATGGATTCGCCCTGCGAAAGAATGTCGCGGAAGGAGAGCTGGCCGCTCGCCTTGCGGCCGCCCCGGCGGATTTCGCCTTCGAGCGCGGCGAAGCGCAGGGCGTTCTTGATCGAAACCTGCATCCTTTCAGCGCCGACCGGCTTGACCACGAAATCCAGCGCGCCGGCGCGCATGGCCGAGATCACCGCCTCGACCGAGCCATGCGCGGTCTGCACGATGACCGGCGTGTCGATCTTGCGCTGGCGCATGCGCTCCAGCACGCCCATGCCGTCGAGATCGGGCATGACGAGATCGAGGACCAGCAGATCGACGCCGGCCTTGTCGGTGGCCTGCAGGCGCGCCAAAGCCGCCTCGCCGCTGTCGACCGTCTCGGTTTGATAGCCAAAACGCCGCACCATGACTTCGAGCAGGCGGCGTTGAATGGGATCATCGTCGGCGATCAGAACGGTCGTGATCATCAGAGTCTTTCGCGCGGACGGAGGCGCCGCTTCGCGCCAATTTGCGCGATTAGGGTAAATGCCGTGTTAATGGCGCGATTTCGGGAGCTTGCGCCGGGAAAGTAAAAGCACCGGTTGAACGGCGTCGGTTGTGCGTCCATATGCATGAGTGCGATTCTCGAGACCATTCCCACCGAAAGCCCGGCGCGCTCCATGATTGTTTCCCCGAAGGTTTCTTGCCCGAATTTTGTCCGCAATCCGCATGGCTCCGGCGCGGCCAAAGCTCAAGAAAGCCTGGCCGAAACCTTGCCGCGCTGGAGGCTCGACGACCTCTATGCGGGGCTGGACAGCCCGCAATATGCTGAGGATCTGGCAACGGCGGCGCGCGAGTGCAACGAATTCGCCAAGACCTATCGCGGCGCGCTGGCCGGCCTTCTCGCCGCTCCCGACGCCGCCCGAAAGCTCCATGAGGCCATCGCCCGTTATGAAAAAATCGACGATCTGATCACCAAAATCATGTCCTTCGCTGGTCTTTCCTATGCCGAGGACACGGTCGATCCGGTGCGGGCGAAATTTTATGGCGACGCTCAGGAAAAGATCACCACGGCCTCGACCGATCTGCTTTTCTTCCAGCTCGAACTGAATCGGCTCGACGATTCAGGCCTGGAAGCGGCGATGGCGCAGGCGCCGCTGTCGCATTACCGCCCGTGGCTCGAAGATCTGCGCAAGGAGAAGCCGTTCCAGCTCGAAGACCGCATCGAGCAGCTTTTTCACGAAAAATCGGTCACCGGCCACGGCGCGTGGAACCGCCTGTTCGACGAGACCATCGCTTCACTGCGTTTCAATGTCGATGGCGAAGACCTGACGCTGGAGCCGACGCTTAACCTGTTTCAGGACACCGACCCGGCCTTGCGCGAAAAGGCTTCCAACGCCATTGCGGCGACGCTCAAGGCGAATTTGCGCATTTTCAGCCAGATTTCCAACGTGCTCGCCAAGGACAAGGCGATTTCCGACCAGTGGCGCGGCTTCACCGATGTCGCGCAATCGCGCCATCTGTCCAATCGCGTCGAGCCGGAAGTGGTCGAGGCCATGGTCGCGGCGGTGCGCGCCGCCTATCCGCGCCTGTCGCATCGCTATTACAGCCTCAAGGCGCGCTGGCTCGGCAAGGATAAGCTCAAGCATTGGGACCGCAACGCGCCTCTGCCCGACGCGCCGCAGAAAAAATACGACTGGGGGCAGGCGCGCGCCGCCGTGCTCGACGCCTATAGCGGGTTCTCGCCGCGTATGGCCGGGATCGCGCAAGACTTCTTCGACCGTCAGTGGATCGACGCGCCGGTGCGGCCCGGCAAGGCGCCGGGCGCCTTTGCCCATCCGACATCAACCTCGGTCCACCCTTACGTGCTGCTCAATTATCAGGGCAAGCCGCGCGATGTTATGACGCTGGCGCATGAACTCGGCCATGGCGTGCATCAGGTTCTGGCTGCGCCCAATGGCCCGCTCATGGCGCCCACGCCGCTGACCCTGGCCGAAACGGCCTCGGTATTCGGAGAAATGCTGACCTTCCGCGCCCTGCTGGCGGACGCCGAGGGACCGCGCGAACGCCGCGCGATGCTGGCCTCGAAAGTCGAGGACATGCTCAATACGGTGGTGCGACAGATCGCCTTCTACACCTTCGAGCGCAAGCTGCACGAGGAGCGCAAGCAGGGCGAACTGACGGCGGAAAAAATCTGCGAATTGTGGATGAGCGTTCAGGCCGAAAGCTTCGGTCCGGCGATTGAACTCGGCGAGGGCTACGAGACTTTCTGGGCCTATATTCCCCATTTCATCCATTCGCCTTTTTATGTCTACGCCTATGCTTTCGGCGATTGCCTGGTCAATTCGCTCTATGGCGTCTACCAGAAGGCCGAGCCGGGATTTGTGGAGAAATATTTCGCGCTGCTTTCCGCTGGAGGCTCGAAACATTACAGCGAATTGCTGGCGCCTTTCGGCCTCGACGCGCGCGACCCCGGTTTTTGGGACATCGGCCTGTCGATGATCGAGGGGCTGATCGACGAACTGGAGCAGATTCCCGCCTGACTGTCGCCGAAGGAGAGGGCGCTTGCTGCTTTTGCTGCTCTGGCTGGTTTTCTTCTGGCTGCTCGCTTTGGCGTCGCTGATCCTGTTCAATTTCGGGCTGGCGCGGTTTTTCGAGCGGCTGGTTCCGCCGCAAGGCCGTTTCATCGAGGTTGACGGGGTGCGCCTGCATGTCGTCGATAGCGGCGTAAAGCCGGGCCAGATCGGTCCTCCGCTGCTGTTCCTGCATGGCCTGCTGGGCCAGCTCAACCATTTCAGCTTCGCTTTGACGGCGCTTTTTCCCGAAAGAAGGGTGGTGCTGCTGGATCGGCCCGGTTCGGGTTTTTCGCAAGCAGCGCCGTCGCAGTCGCTCGCGGCGCAAGCCGATCTCGCCGCAAAAGTCATCGCGCTTTTGGATTTGGACAAACCGCTGGTGGTCGGACACTCCTTTGGCGGCGCCGTCGCTTTGGCGCTGGCGCTCGATCATCCCGATTCTGTCGGCGGGCTGGCGCTTGTCGCGCCCCTGACCCATTTTTTCGCGCCGCCGCAAGTCTTGGCGGGGCTTGGCATGCACAATGGGCTTGCGCGCTGGTTCGGCGCCTGGACTCTCGGCCCCCTCGTCGCGCTGACGCGCGTCGGGCTGACGCAGCGCATGGTTTTCGCGCCGGACTCGCAGATTGCCGGGTTCTGGACACGCGCGGGCGGTTTTCTGGCCCTGCGTCCATCGCCGATGATCGCCGCCGCGCGGGAGTTGCGCGTGTTGCCAAAGGAACTGGCTGGCATGACGGCGCGTTACGCCGCGCTGACGGTTCCGGCTGGAGTGTTGTTCGGCGCCGGGGACGTCGTGCTCGATCCAAAGGCGCAGGGGCCGGCTTTTTGCGCCAAGGCGCCGAAGGCCGAGCTTACGGTCATAGACGGCGGTCATATGCTGCCCATGACCCAACCGAAGGCGACCGAATCCTTTATTCGCACTATTTTGGCGCGGCTCGACGCCGCCTGATCCCAAGGAGACGTTGATGGTTTTGCGGAAAATTCTGGTCTCGGCGGCGTTTTTCGCCGTCTCGGTAGCCAGCGCCGGCGCTTTCGAACTGAAAAGCCCCGACGTGGCCAATGGCGGCACGATCGCCGAGAAATTCGTCTACAATGGATTTGGCTGCATCGGCGGCGACCTGTCGCCGGCCCTGAACTGGAGCGATCCGCCGGCTGGAACCAAAAGCTTCGCCGTGCTGGCGCATGATCCCGACGCGCCAACCGGCGGCGCGGGCTTCTGGCACTGGGTGGTTTACAATATTCCCGCGACGGCGACCGGCCTGCCGCAGGGCGTCGGCAAGGACGGCAAGGGCTTGCCGGAAGGCGCGGCGCAGGTAGCGACCGATTTCGGCGTTCCCGGCTATGGCGGCCCCTGTCCGCCCAAGGGCGACGCGCCGCATCATTATCATTTCACCGTCTATGCGCTGAAAACCGACAAGATCGAACTGCCGCCGCACGCCACCGCCTCGCTGGCTGGTTTCTTGATCAACGCCAACGCGCTCGGCAAGGCCAGTCTGACCGGGACCTACGGACGCTAGCTGTGGTCCCCGCCGCCCGCAGGGCGGCTAGGAGCGAACGCCAAAGGGCGTCGAGGACGCCCGTCTAACGACGGGCTATGGTCGAGCTGATGCGAGGGACTTCTTGACAAAAGACAACGAGGCCAACCGCTTTTCCGCCCGCGCCGCGCGCTATCTGGCCGTCGGCGCGCAGGCGGGCGGGCTCGCCGCGCGTATGGCCGGCGGGCGTCTGTTCGGACCAAGGGTGGGGGACGGCGGCGAGGGCGAGGCGCTGGCGCTGGCCCGCACGCTGGGCGGGTTGAAAGGCCCGCTGATGAAGGCGGCGCAGTTCATCGCCACCATTCCCGAGGCCTTGCCCGCCGATTTCGCCGAAGCGCTGCTCACGTTGCAAAGTCAGGCGCCGCCGATGGGCGCGGCTTTCGTCAAGCGCCGGATGGTCGCCGAACTCGGCCCCGGCTGGCGCGACCAGTTCGCCGCTTTCGACCTGCATCCCGCGGCAGCGGCTTCGCTCGGTCAGGTGCATCGCGCCAAAACGCTGACGGGAGCGGATGTCGCCTGCAAGCTGCAATACCCCGACATGGCCTCGGCGGTCGAAGCCGATCTGTCCCAACTCGACTTCGCCCTGTCGCTGCAACGCCGGCTCGATTCCGCTATTGACGCGCGCGAGGCGGCGCAGGAAGTGGGGGAACGCCTGCGCGAAGAACTGGATTATCAGCGCGAGGCGCGCAACGCGCTGCTCTACAAGCTGATGCTGGCGGACCGTCCCGAAGTCCGCGTTCCCTCCGTTCATGAAAAACTTTCCACCGGACGGCTCCTGACCCTCGACTGGCTGGAGGGCGGCAATATTCTGGATCTGGTCGACGCGCCGGAAGCGGAGCGCAACGCCGTGGCGAGCGCAATCTTCACCGCCTGGTGGGCGCCTTTTGCAGAATTTGGCGTGATCCACGGCGACCCTCACCTCGGCAATTACACGTTTTTCCGCGACGAAGGCGCGGCGGCGGGGATCAACCTGCTCGATTACGGTTGCATCAGGGTGTTTCCGCCGGAGTTTGTCGGCGGCGTGGTCCAGCTTTATCGCGGGCTGCGCGCGGGCGACCGCGACCAGATCGCTCATGCTTATGAAATCTGGGGTTTTCGCGGCCTGAACCGCGATCTGATCGAGGTCTTGACGCTGTGGGCGCGATTCATTCTCGGGCCTTTGCTCGAAGACCGCGTCCGCACCATCGCCGATGGAGGCTCGGCCGGCGCCTATGGCCGGCGCGAGGCGGCGGAAGTGCATCGGCAATTGCGTGAAAAAGGCCCGGTGCGGATTCCGCGCGAATTCGTGTTCATGGACCGCGCGGCGATCGGTCTCGGCGGCGCCTTCCTGCATCTCGGGGCGGGGCTCAATTTCCATCGGCTGTTCGAGGAAAAGCTTGAGAATTTCGATCTTGGGGCGCTGGCGGCGCGTCAGCGCGACATTTTGGCGCAGGCGGGTCTTTGATCCTGTTTCCTACCTAATGCCAGTACCGGGGGAAGAAAACTTGTGAGAACTGAGAGATGGCGCGCCAACCAGGCCAGCCGACGGAATCGACAGCGCGACCTAATATCGCTTGCCTTGGGCCTGACCTTTTGGGAGAAAGACGCGCAAGGCTCAGAAAAACCAATAAGGGCTTTTCGACAAGGAGGGGACAATGGCGGCGGAGCAAACAGCGGCCCACAACGATTCCGGGGGCCATCCCGATATGGATTACGCGGCGCATTTCGCCACTTACCGTCTTTTCACTACCCTCCTCAAATGGGGAGCGATAGGGGTCGTTTTGATCCTCGTCCTGCTCGCCTTCCTCACGCTCTGAATTTATAAACACGCTGTCCTGTCGCAAAAGCTGGCGGGACATGAATTAGCCATCGCAGGCGCGCCTCGGCGCGTCCGACCTTTCAAGAACCCGCTGCCAAGCGGGCTGCCCGGAGTCATTCATGCGCATTGCCGTACCTACTGAGGCCGCCGCCAATGAAGCGCGCGTCGCGGCGACGCCGGAAACCGTCAAGAAACTCATAGCCCTCGGGGCTGAAGTCGTGGTGCAGGCCGGCGCGGGCAAGGGTTCCGGCCTTCCCGACGCCGATTTCGAGAAGGCTGGCGCCACCATCGCCGCCGACACCGCCGCGACCGTCTCCGGCGCCGATGTGGTTCTGGCGGTGCGGCGTCCCCAACCGGCGGCGCTCGCCGGCGTCAAGCCCGATGCGGTGGTTCTCGCCATCATGGACCCCTATGGCCAGCAGGAGGCGCTGCAGGCTCTGGCCGGCGCCAAGGTCCAGGCTTTCGCGATGGAGCTGATGCCGCGCATCACCCGCGCCCAGGTGATGGACGTGTTGTCGTCGCAGGCCAATCTCGCCGGCTATCGCGCCGTGCTCGAAGCGGCGGCGGAATATGGCCGCGCCATCCCGATGATGATGACGGCGGCGGGCACGGTCCCGGCGGCGAAAATCTTCATCATGGGCGTCGGCGTCGCGGGCCTGCAGGCCATCGCCACCGCGCGTCGCCTCGGCGGCGTCGTCACCGCGACCGACGTGCGTCCCGCCACCAAGGAACAGGTCGAGTCGCTCGGCGCGAAATTCCTGGCCGTCGAGGACGAAGAGTTCAAGCAGGCGCAGACGGCGGGCGGCTACGCCAAGGAAATGTCGAAAGACTATCAGGCCAAGCAGGCCGCGTTGACCGCCACGCATATCGCCAAGCAGGACATTGTCATCACCACCGCGCTGATCCCCGGCCGTCCGGCCCCGCAACTGATCTCGGCGGAAATGGTGGCGTCCATGCGCCCCGGTTCGGTGATCGTCGATCTGGCGGTCGAGCGGGGCGGCAATTGCGCTTTGTCCAAGCCCGACGAGGTCGTGGTCACCGACAATGATGTGAAAATCATCGGCCACCTCAACGTCGCTGGCCGGCTCGCGGCCACCGCCTCGCAGCTTTACGCCAAAAACCTCTACAACTTCCTCGAAACCATGATCGACAAGCCAAACAAGAAGCTGGCGATCAACTACGAGGACGAGTTGGTCAAGGCGACGCTTCTCACCCGCGACGGCGCCGTCGTCCACTCGGCCTTCGCGGCGGCGTGACGCCGCTGACCGATTCGCAAACCCATTCGATTGCCCAGGAGAGGGGCTTTTTCCATGGCTACTGAGACTCAAATTTTGATCGACCGGGCGGAATCCGCCGCACATACGGCGCGAGCCGCCGCCGACGCCGCCCAGAACTACGCCGTGCAGGTCGCCGACGCCGCCGGCGCGGCGGCCCATGCGGCCAGCGGCGGGGCGATCGACCCCTTCGTCTTCCGGCTGGCGATTTTCGTGCTGGCGATTTTCGTCGGCTATTACGTCGTCTGGTCGGTGACGCCCGCCCTGCATACGCCCCTGATGTCGGTCACCAACGCCATTTCCTCGGTGATCGTGGTCGGCGCGCTGCTGTCCGTCGGCGTGGACGCCTCCAGCGCCACGGATAGCGGCCCGGGCTGGGCGCGCATTTTCGGCTTCATCGCGCTGGTGCTGGCCTCGGTGAATATCTTTGGCGGCTTCCTCGTCACCGAGCGCATGCTCGCCATGTACAAGAAGAAGGGCTGAGCGCCATGAACGTCAATCTCGCGGCCCTTCTCTATCTCGTCTCCGGCGTATTGTTCATTTTCGCCCTGCGCGGGCTGTCGCATCCCACGACATCGCGCCAGGGCAATCAGTTCGGCATGATCGGCATGGCCATCGCCATCGTCACCACGCTCGCCTTGCGCGCGCCGTCCGGTTTCGGCGGCATGTTGCTGGTGATCTTCGGCCTGGGTCTGGGCGGCGGCTTCGGCGCGCTGCTGGCGCGCCGGATCGAAATGACCAAGATGCCGCAACTCGTGGCCTTCTTCCACTCACTGGTCGGTCTTGCCGCCGTGCTGGTGGCGGCGGGCGCGCTGTTTGCGCCCGAGGCTTTCGGCATCGGCACGGCCCATGAAATCCACCCGGCCAGCCTGATTGAAATGTCGCTCGGCGCGGCCATCGGCGCGATCACCTTCACCGGCTCGATCATCGCCTTCCTGAAGCTGGACGGCCGCATGTCGGGCAAGCCGATCATGTTGCCGCACCGCCACCTGATCAATATCTGCCTCGCCGCGGCTCTGGTCCTGTTCGCGTCCGGGTTCTTCGGCACGGGCTCGCATTTCCTGTTCCTGCTGATCGTGCTGATTTCGCTGGCGCTCGGCGTGTTGTTGATCGTCCCGATCGGCGGCGCCGACATGCCGGTGGTCATTTCGATGCTGAACTCCTATTCCGGCTGGGCGGCGGCGGGCATCGGCTTTACGCTGGGCAATCTGGCGCTGATCATTACCGGCGCGCTGGTCGGCTCCTCGGGCGCGATCCTGTCCTACATCATGTGCAAGGGCATGAACCGCTCCTTCATCTCGGTCATTCTCGGCGGCTTCGGCGGCGAGACGGCGACGGCGACCGGAGCGGTGGAAACCCGTCCGGTCAAGCAGGGTTCGCCCGACGACGCCGCCTATATCCTCGAAAACTCGTCCAAGGTCATCATCGTGCCGGGCTATGGCATGGCGGTGGCGCAGGCCCAGCACGCCCTGCGCGAAATGGGCGACATCCTCAAGAAGGAAGGCGTCGACGTCAAATACGCCATCCATCCGGTGGCGGGCCGCATGCCGGGCCACATGAACGTGCTGCTGGCCGAAGCCAATGTCCCCTATGACGAGGTGTTCGAACTGGAGGACATCAACTCCGAATTCGCGCAGGCCGACGTGGCTTTCGTGATCGGCGCCAATGACGTGACCAACCCGGCCGCCAAGACCGACAAGACCTCGCCGATCTATGGCATGCCGGTGCTGGATGTCGAAAAGGCCAAGACGGTGATGTTCATCAAGCGCGGCATGAGCTCGGGCTATGCCGGCGTCGAGAACGAGCTGTTCTTCCGCGACAACACGATGATGCTGTTCGGCGACGCCAAGAAGGTGGTCGAGAACATCGTCAAGGCGATGGCGCACTAACCCGGATTGGCGCTTCGCGCCATGACGGTCCTGTTCGAGGGGCGCGGCGCAAAGCCGCGCCCTTCCTTTTTGCGATTCAAGAAAAATCGGACAAAAAGCCGATGCGCCCTTTATCCGCGCCCAAAATTCTTGTTTAAAGGCGCCATGATCTTCCACGCCTGCAACATTTCCCGGCGAATTATCGGCCCGGTCCGCGCCTGAGCCTTTTTTCGGCCAGCC